>LSQX01358653.1_pt4 | contig 58115 bp, 55 predicted proteins | sample 654561 | NCBI WGS metagenome assembly LSQX01 (sample SAMN04489861, study PRJNA283612) | anaerobic digester metagenome | isolation source: 4 biogas reactors fed with cattle manure at either 37C or 55C with and... | place: Denmark: Kongens Lyngby | collected 2014 | reverse complement strand
CATCGCATTCAAGGCGAGGGCCGCCAAGGCTTCTTCCTCGACATCCTGTGCTAAAATCAGCAAGCTTTTGTCTTCTCGTGCTGCTTCTTCCATCAATTTGGCGATATCTCTAAAGTTTTTAATGCGATCATCGACGAGCAAAATGTAGGGATGGTCCAATTCCGCCTTGCGGCTCATGGGGTCGGTTATAAAATACGGCGATAAATAACCGTTTTCGATTCTAATTCCCTTTGAATGTTTCAAAGTGGTCGTCATATGTTGGCTGTCCTCAACAGTAACTACACCTTGTAAGCCCACTTTTTCGAAGGCATCTGCAACGATTTCACCCACAAAAGGGTCGTTATTACCGGATATAGTGGCAATTTCTTCAACAAAGGTTTTGCCTTCTACAGGAACGCTGAGTTCTGTTATGCTCTTCAATGCGACTTCGCTTGCTTGTTCGATGCCTCTTTTGAAAAAAACAGGATTAGCCCCTGCGGCAATATTTTTTAAACCTTCTTTGACGATCGCTTGAGCGATCACAACAGCTGCTGTGGTTCCGTCTCCGGCCACTTCGTTGCTTTTTAAAGCTGCTGCTTTGATGGTATCCGCACCGGCTCGTTGAATGGGATCTTTGTATTCCAATTGTTTGACAATGGTCGCACCGTCGTTGGTCACTAAGGGGACATCGTAGGTTTGATCGAAGGCTACATTTCTTCCCTTCGGACCTAAAGTAATTTTCACCGCATCGGCCAATGCATCGACGCCAGCTTCTAAAGCTTGGCGGGCTTCTTCATTGAGTAAGATTTCTTTTGCCATACTCCCTCCTTATTCAAGTCATCGTATTTGATTGACTGGTCTTTTCATCATACTATCTTACCATTAAATGGGTTAACTGTGTATCTTTTCCTTTTAACTCTTAAATTTATTAAATTGAATGGATGGATTGCAGAGATCAAGATATCACTAAAGTTCTTATTGGGTACTCCCATCGATCCGGACTATTTTTGGTGTTTTGATTTTCTATTAAATTTCATGCCGAATGGTATCAAATTAAAAGGTGGCCTATGGCCACCTCTTCATTTTTGTTCATTTCTCTTCTCTGACATAGGCGCCCACTATCTTTCCGATATAAACATTGCTGAAGTCTTTGTTCTGATAGTTTTGATCCAGATAGTCGGTATCCAAAAATTGTTCTTCACGGAATTTTCCGGCATAGATGATTTCGCAATCGATGTGTAGCAACCCTTGGTGAATATGCGCAAAATCGCCGTGGATTTCGTAGTCAAACCCGACGTGGGCCAATTTATCTTCATCTCGACCGGAGGTGGTTCCCAAATAGGTTAATTCTTTGCGATAGGTGTTGCCATCTACAAAGGTGACCGTATACTTTTTGGTGTTTTCGATCAACTCTCGGGTGTATCTTTGGTCTCTGATAAAGGTGATGAATACAGGTTCGTGCCAAAGCACGCCGACTGTCCCCCAAGATGCCGTCATGGTGTTGACTTGACCTTTGTCCAAGGCCGTAATCAATGCCCAGTTGTTTCCGATTTGTTCAAAGAAATTTTCCTTTAATTCGTAAGGGTTTACTTTTTTAAACATGGATCGCCTCTCTGTTCATAAATATTATTAAACCAAATCTACATCTAACGATTGTTCAATGAATTGCGTGCTTACCCGTAGGTGTGATATTTGGGCCCCTTCCAATACAGACGTTGGTTGACTTCCGCCTTAGGGGACAACTCGACGTCTTTTAATGCCCACTTTTTATATTCTTCAAAACCGGTTCTGTCGATGATATAGCCGATGTGCTCTTTCCCACCGGGGGCATCTTTTGCGATGTACTCGGTCACAAAGGGGTAGGTGTTTTTAATAATCTGTATGATCGATTTTTCATCCACCCATTTGATGAAGTCTTCAGCTAAACGGGGATTCCTTTTACCGGTGCGTCCCATCAAAACCAAACGATAATATTTTTCCTTGCTTCTTGTCCAAGCACGGGTTGGGCAATTGATGACACATTCGCCACAACCGATGCACTTTTCGGTATCTCTGACCGGTTTGTTGTTGACCGTTTTTAAAGCATCTACGGATTTGGTGCGACAGTATTTGACACAAGCACCACAATCGACACAACGGCTTGGGTCCAATTGCGGTTCCGTCATACCCATAATGCCAAAGTCGTGCATGCGTACCTTGGCGCAGTCGTTGGGGCAACCGGTTAAAGCCACTTTAAAGTGCAAATCGTGGGGAAATATTTCCTTTTCAATTTTTTGCGCAAAGGCTGTGGTGTCGTAGCAACCGTAGGGGCACACCCTAGCACCCACACAGGCGGTAATATTTCTGGTTCCGGATGCGGAGTAGCCCTTGTCTCTTTCCGGTTGGTTGATATCCGTCGCTTCGATAATCGGTTGAAGTTTTTCGTTGACTTCCTGCATCTTTTCATAAGGAATGCCGGGTATTTCAAAACCTTGCCTGCTGGTGATGTGCAAAGTCCCGTTACCGTAGGTTTCAGCAATTTCTTGAAGCTGGGGCAGAAGTTCCGCTTTTAAGTGACCTCCGGGAATACGTACCCGCGATGCCGTATAGCCTCTTTGTTTGGTAACGCGAAAGGCGTTCTTTTTTAATTTTTTTGTGTTGATATCCATCATTGCCTCCTAGTCTATCAAGAGCTTGCCTTCGGGGTAACGATACACCGGGCCGTCTATACATACGTAGGATTCTCCGATTTTGCAATGACCGCATTTGCCGATGCCACAGCACATTTTTCGCTCTTGAGAAATCCAAATGTTTTCTTCTTTAAGACCCAAATCCAATAAGCCCATCACTGAAAAGCGCATCATGATCGGTGGTCCGACAACCACCGCTACCGCTTCGTCCATGTTTTCAATTTTGATGTCCGGTATAAATTGGGTGACCAAGCCGATGTGACAATCGGTATCCCCTTCCGCACAGTCGACGGTTAAAATAACCTGGGCATGTTGTTTCCAACGGGCAATATCTTCAAAAAATAAAATATCGTTGGGTGATTTAAAGCCGGCAATGAGGGTTAAACTCTTGGCTTCCGATTGATGGGTAGCAAAATAATCGACGACGCCGCGCACCGGGGACAAGCCCGTGCCGCCGGCTACGACTAGTATTTCTTTGCCTTTATAATCGTCGACGTCAAAGCCGTTGCCATAGGGCCCTCTTAAAAAAAGTTTATCGCCGACATAATTTTCAAAGATTTCGCCGGTGACATGTCCAACTTTTCGAATGGTTAAGTCCACCGTGCCGTCTCCAATACCACTGACGGATATGGGCGCTTCCCCGTATTTCGGTAAAGACACTTCGAAAAATTGACCGGGGCGAACATCCCCTTCGTAGGTCATCCGAAAGGTGTACTCGATATCCGTATGTTTGATGACTTCGGTTATTTCAGAAATAAATGGAATGTATTCGTTACGCATGCTCTTCACCTACTTCCTTCATGCCTTCTTCCAATTTATTGATATTGGCGGAAAAAGAAATGTATTCCGGGCAAACATCGTCGCAACGTCCACATCCGACACACATATTGTAGCCGAACCGTTTTCTGAAATCGTAGACTTTGTGCATCATTTTAAAACGCATCCGCTCACCGAATTTTTTGCGATAAGATCCGCCACCGGCTACATCTGTAAACCCATCGACCATACAAGAGGCTTGAACGCGTCGTCTTTCGCCGGCTTTGCCGTTATCTGAATATAAAATATCCTGCATGGTAAAGCACGTACAGGTGGGGCAGACAAAGTTACAACGACCGCAGGCAATGCAACGGGTGTCGTATTCTTCCCAGATGGAGCTCTTTGCAATATTGGGATTTAAGTTTTCCGGTATATGGACTTTGACCTTGTTTTCTTTTGCATAGCTCGGCGCTTGATCGACTTTTGCATAACCTTCAAAATAAGCTTCCCACTGGGGGTTTTCATTGACAACGAGGAATTGGTCGCCCTGTTGTTCGATGATCATATCCTGTCCTTCGGGTTTATTGGTCCCCATATCCACACAGAAGCAAGAGTCAAAACTTTCCGGGCAGGCTATCACAATGAATTTTATTTTGTCTCTTAATCTTTTGTAATAGTAGTCCTCAAATTTGTTGTTTAAATAAATGTCGTCCAGTACTTTCACTGCGTGCATTTCACAGCTTCTTAAAAAGACGACCGCCTCACCTCTGGGAATATCTGCTTCTTTCGTCTGCTCTTCTGTGTAATAAAACAATGTCTCCGAAAGTGGCAATAACACCTCTTTAAATGAATAATCTGATTTTTGATCCAATACGATTTCCTCCGGGTTTTTAACCTGATCGTAGCGTATCACGTCGACATCGGTGAAGGTGTTGCCTCCTACAAACTTCACCGGGGCAAAGACTTGATACTGCTCTGATAGGCGATTCACCAGGGTTTCGAATTGTTCTTTTGACAATGTGTATCCCATCGAATTCTCCTTCTTTTTAATAATTGGATTGTATCACAGACACATTAAAAACTTCCGTAACAATGGTTACGCGTCGATGCCTTTGCAACACGAAGACAATGGCGGATGCCACCCATTGGTTGGATCAAAAAAACGCAGCTTGATGCTGCGTTGATGTTTTTTATTGTTTGATTTCTCGATAAAGCAGTAGAGCAAGTCCTGTCAAAGCGATACCGACAAGAACGCTCACACCAATACTCCAATTTCTTTGATGAAGTGGAGACCCTGCCATCGAGCTTTCTTTCTCGATGCGCTCCATATCTCGAACAATGGAGGCTTGCCGCTCTTTTTCTTGAATTTTTTCTGCGACGACCAATCGTCTTTGATTGTTGATGGGATAAGGGGTGGTCGTCAACAAACTCAATTGTTCACTTCCCGGAGATGGGAGGTAATGGTCATTTTCTGAAGGCCAAAATACAGCGCTTTCTTTGACCGAATAGGTTATGCGTTTGTTTAAGATGTAAAGATAGAGTTGATCTCCCACGGTTAATTTCTCTATATTGGTCAACCAATTGCGGGTTAAAGCATTTCGCCTTCCGGCTAACACCGTGTGGGTGCCCGGCTCTCCAATGGGGATATCCGTCCCCTCTACCAACACCACACCTTGGGTTAAGTTTTTAGAATTGACACTTAGGTAAACCGGTAGCCTTTCCCCCAATTTTGGAATCCATAAATAAGCAAAGATATCGTGATTTCCAACAGCGCTTAAGGGAGAGGCACCGCGGTAATCCTCTATCCCAAAGGGGTCCATAACCGATCGCCTTAAAGAATCTAAATTCTGATGATACACCCGCGCTTCCGCAAGCATCTCTTGCCATGTCCCTTCGGGAAGAGCCTTCACCTTATCCTCATAGGCACCGATCCTTTGCTTTGATAGAGCGTTGTCGGCCGTCGTCTCGATGAAGGGCCACCCGATCAATGCAAGGCCTACCACCATCATGACGATGGCCACTATTTTAATTTTTCTTTGCACAAATCTCCTCAGCTTTTCAATTGACAGAAAGGATTCCATCGATTTCTATCTGTCATATTTCAAATTATTATTGGGCCTTCTCGTTATTTTTGTCCAAATAGAGGATAGCACCCACAGCCAGCAACCCCATGCCAGCAACTAAGGACAGCAGTTGTTGTACATCGCCGGTTTTTGGCATTCTCATGCGTCTAGGTGGGGTTTCTCCCGGAGGCACCACCTTTCCTTCCGGTCTGTTTTGCATGACGATGACTTCCGGATCTTCTTTTTCGTGGACAGTAAAGGAAATGCCATGGCTCAGCAATTGGTACTTCATACCGTCCTTGACCGGACTAACGGTTTCAAAGATCGTATAGTCTCCCGGAGGTAGGTTGACAAATTCAAAATGGCCGTCTTCACCCGAGGTGGCAAGGCTGGCTTCACCATTTTGCGAGAAGGTGTTGTAGGTTTTATTTTTCGCGTCGTACACCGTCAGTTTAAAGACAGCACCGGACAAGGGGTTTCCCTTTTCATCCACCTTTTTAAATTTCTTGCCGCCGGCGCTTTTGGTGTTTTCCACCTCTACGCGTTGCGTCTCCAACGCTTGGCCGCTGACCACTATCGGATCGCTCAGGGCACGGTATCCCGCCGGTGCTTTGGTTTCAATAAAAAAATACGTACCGGGTTCTAAACCCGTCACGGAGATGATGCCGTTGCCGTCGGTTCTAAGCGGGGTGGCCACACCACCCAACCCGACAACTTGCCCGTCACGGACCCTGATAGGCCGTCCGTAAATTGTATCTCCACTTTGTGTTGTAAAGGGCTCTCCTTCTTCCACTTGTCTGTAAAGCTCAAAAACAGCTCCCTCCAAGGGGCGTCTGTGCTCCCCAAATTTAAATAATTCCAAGGTTAAAGGGTTTTCCGGGGTTGTATAAGGGGGCTGCCCCTTTAAATAGACATGTAGGTGGGTTAAATCGGGGTAGTCCTTTAAAGGCAATGTCGTCAGAGAGGCATATAGGGACTCTTGGTCCGGATCCAAGTTGGGGTTGGTGATGTCTCGGATATAATAGGTGCCGGGTTCTAAGTCCGTAAAAACAACCATGCCTTGAGGGTCAGTCGTCCCTTGGAGCAAGGGTGGGCCCAAGCTTTGTAAATCCTGTCGATTCATCGCCTCAAAATCCGCATCTTCGCCAACCTTCCAAATGCCGATGGTGGCATCGGAAACCGGCACCACACCCTCTCCTGTCAGAATATCGCCAGTCAGGGGGTCGTATTTTACCGAGCCTTCATAGCCGATTCGATAAACCGTAAGGGTGTAAGTCGTGGTCTCGGCGCTGATGCCAAAACCCGAAAAAAGGATTGCGCACACTATGAGTGGAATGATCCATCCTTTTATGTTTTGATACCATTTCATGTTTTCTCCCTTTAGGATCCGCCTCTAAAATTCTAAACTTCTTATTAGCAGATTGCCATGTATTGCCAACGGATCATTCCCTTCGCTTTCTGCTCCGCTTGATCAAAACTGCGATTAAAGCAACCAAGGTGATGATGAATAAAATTTTATACCTCTGGGTCACTTGTCGATCCGCTATATTTTTTTCCTCTATGGCCGCAACGTAATCGATCCGAACACCTCTTACCAATAGTCGATGGGTGTTGAGCATATAGGGTGTACAGGTTAAGAGGGTGGCATAATCATGACCGGGTACCACCAATACCCTTGAAAAATCGTTGGGTTCGACGGTTAATATCTGGTCTATCTGGTAGCACAACACTTCTCCAAGGTTGTGCAGATAAAATTTGTCCCCTACTTCCAGTTTGGGAAGGTCGGTGAACAGTTGTTTGGAGGGTAAGCCTCTGTGGGCGGTTATGACGGTATGGGTATGGTTACCGCCGACGGGCAAGGACGTTCCCTCTAAGTGTCCCGCACCTTTTTGCAAAACCAATTCCGATGTGCCCGCATAAATCGGCACTTCCGTTAAGATGGCCGGTATGCGGATGTATCCGATTTGCTCCTTAACTTCCAACATGCGGGCGTATTCCGCTTTTCCTTCCTTTTGTCTTTCGTCAAAGGGGTCTGCCATCAGTCTGGGGTCCAGCGTTTCATTATAAGCCCGGGCCAAATCCAAGCGTCTATCTACTTCCGGTTGCGCAATGGCTTGTACGGCTTCGTCGAAATTTTGATTGACGTCCTGTGCAATTCTGCGATTGACCCATTGGCTCAAAAATGGATACACGGCTAAAACAACCCCAAGGGCAATGACAACATTTAATATGATGTTTTTAAGCTTATCTTTTCGAATGGTGTCCATGGCACTCCTAGGCATGGAAATAAAGTCTTACCCTTTGGCAGCTGAGTCTCGTTTTTCTTTTCGTTCTTTTCTCTTGGATTTTTCCTGTGAAAACAACACAAAAATTAAAATGGCCAAGGTGATGTAAAACAAGTATTTGTACATGGTGCTGGTATTGTTTTCTTTGATGTCTTTTTCTTCTTGAGCTTCGATATAGGGTATGCGATGACCTCTGAGGACCAATCGATGGGAGTTGATCATATAAGGTGTGCAGGTTAACAAGGTGGCGTAATCGTGACCGGGCACCGTCATTAAGTCGGTATAATCGTGGGGTTCGATAACTTGGATCTCTGCTATTTGATAAGCCAGGGTTTCTTGGATGTTTTTGATATAAAAACGGTCCCCGACCTCCAGCCGATTTAAATCGGTAAACAACCTAGCGGTGGGTAAACCCCGATGGGCGGTCAGCACCGTATGGGTGTTGTTGCCACCAACGGGTAAGGAGGTTCCCTCCATATGGCCCACACCTTTTTGCAGCACCAGTTCCGATGTGCCGGCATAAATCGGTGCCTTTAATAAAATTTTTGGAATGTGAATATGGCCGATTTGTTCCCGTACTTCTAACATGCGAGCGTATTCCGCCTTGCCCGCTTCCTTTTCTTCCTCGGTGTAGGGGTCATGCAAATCCTCTAAGCCGGTATTCAAAGTTTCGTTATAAGCGTGGGCCAAATCGATGCGATGGTCGATTTCAACCAAATCCAATTCTTCCACACCCGCATCGAATTCCGTCACGATGGTAGCTGAAATATGACGATAATACAATTGCGAGACAAGGGGATAACCCATAACAATCAAACCGATGACGATGGCAACCGTCAACAAATGGTCCAGGGCACTCCCCTTTTTCTTTTGTTTGCTTTGACGTTGCATATGGCTATCGCTTCCCTTCAACACTTTTAAAGCTTGAGTCCCGGCTGTTGCCGCAACCCATCCGATATCTCACGCTATTGAGGTTTTTTCTTCTTCAAACGCCAAGCGCCGACCGCTATGATGACGCCGATCACCACAAAGACAGCCGAACCGATACCACCGGTTTTTGGAAATTGAGCTCGTCGGTTGAGAACCTCCACCACACCATTGTCTATAATTTTGAGGTTGTCGTGGGGTTCTACCACACTCCAAACAGGTTCACCGTCCACCAAAGACAGCTCCACCAAAAGGACATCCATCAGTCCGACATAACCGTTGGGATACTTGGCCTCCCTGATGGCGTACGTGCGCCCGGGTACGAAGATATCGTCGGTTCTTGCCCGTCCGTAATAGGTCTGTACGACACTGACGGGTACAGCATCGGCTTTCACTTGTAGCTTGCCGTAGAGATCCTCGTAAGTATCCTCAAGATGAAAGACTTCAAAAATTACCTCATTGGTAGCGATGGGATTGTGGTTGTCAGCGACTTTTAGAAAAGCCAAGGGATAGTGTTTGTCGTTGAAAACCCTCACCACGGTAGGGTCGCTCTGGGTGGGGTTGTCGGCATACACGACCCAATCCCCATCAAGATCTCCCGCCACTTCCAGTTCACTGCTGCCATCGGTGACGATGGGGCCAATGTTCTTAGAGGTACCACTGTACCCCGGCGGTGCATTTGTTTCTTGAAGATAATACGTTCCCGCTTCTTCAAAGGTAAACGTTGCGACACCCCCCACACCTGTGTTTTTATCTTCTACGGGTTGATTGGTGTCGGCATCGTACAAAGTAAAGTTTGCACCGATTAAAGTCTTACTGGGATGCAGTCTGTCCACTTTACAGACATTGAGCACCGTGTGTTTGGGGATGATATCCCGATTGACGACACTTAATTTATTGTTCGCATAGCGGTAAGAAACATCGAAACCTTCCGTACCCGGTGTATCGCCGATGGCGGTTTCCATAGCGGTATAGATATAGGGCTCACCTTGGTTGTTGTAAGGGGCAAGACCCTTCAGTTCTTTAATCCAATTGTCATTTTTAAAAACTTGTACCCCGGCTAATACCGGTGCCGGCTCATTACCCCGATAAATATCCAAGGTTACATGGTCGATATTGGTTAAATCCGTATCAATCCAGCTTTTCTCAACAGAAATCGCATCTCCTTTAACCGAAGGTATGGGAAAATATCGTAAACCCGCCTCGGGGAGATCCCCATTGAGTTGCAACGTCGTCATTCGATTGGTTTGATAGAAAAAGTTGCCCTCATAACGAGAATCTTCGGTGCGTAAATGGAGCCGATAGCTCAATTGCACCCATTGTTGATCTCCTAATTGCAAACCGTTTAGGATAAATGCTCTTTGTTCTACATCGTAGGATAATTGAACGCCGCTGAGCAAACTATCGGTTACCGGTTGTCCATGATCGTCGTAAATAATACCGTCGACTCCCAAAATAGAACCATCGGAGGCCTTTAAAACAATATCAGCATAATCGAAGGTACCGTCGGTGCCAAAATCCGGATCAACCATTTCTCCCATCGGATCGGTCACAATACCGTTGACGATGGTGGGTTCTCCGTTAACGGTTTGCCCTCTCACCATCAGATCGATACTAAAAGCGCCCGCTACGTTACCGGCAGCTGCTTTTTTAGATAAAAATGCATCGGGATAGTCCGCACCGCCTGTTGGGTCGCCGTAATTGCGCAAATGGTCTCCTTCTGCGTAAATGGTGGGATAGGTGCCCGTGGCATCTGTGGTGTAATCGATGGGATTGCCCATACCCATGGGGTTGATATAACCCCTTCTCTGTATGTCGGGTAAACCCGCCTTTTGCAAAGTCAAGGTAAAAGGCCCTACCGGCAACACCGCCCCTTGGGTGTGATTGGTCGTAATGCCGTATTGTTCAAAGTCCGCAAAACTCACCAGTTGGGTTGTCCCATAGATATCGTATAGACACACCTGTAATTGCGAAAGATCTAGGGGTGTTCCTTCATCTAAATACAAATTGGCTTCTTGAGAAATCTCCCAATCCACTACATGGTCGGGGTCGAAGACCGCCGGCAACACACGGGTGGTTTTCGTATCCGTTTGATTGTTGTAGCGTGCTTGTACCGTCAGCAGTGCATTGACCGGTTGTGGCGGAATGCTGACCACGTAATAGCCGGCAGCATCAGTTTGCGCTTGCCCCAAGAGCGTGCCGTTGACGTCCCGAACATAAATGACGGAATTGGCTGACGCCGTACCGCTGACCAAGTTACTGGTCGTGTAGACCGGGTTGATCGTACGCAACCGGGTGATGGGAACGCTGATAATCGATTCTCCGGCCAAGTCGCCAAAAACATCTAAACCGCGATACAGCCGGGCTGTTGCAGAATAGATATCGTAGGAATCATCGATGATAGGCGTTATAAACTCGATTGTATGGGAAGCCCGACCGGCTGCTTGATAGCGCCGATAATTGCCGGTAAAGCCATTGTACGTAAAACCGTTCAAATAAATAGGTTCACCTAAGCCCGGCGATGGCTTAAAAGTCATATCATAACCGAGGGCATAATACCTTTCTCCTTCGTTATAGGTAACCCGCAAAGTAATGGTGCCGTCGCCGTTGTTGGTGGCGGTCATGGTGCACACGCCCTCGGTACCGCTATCCGGCAACATATGCAGATTCATATGGGTGTTGCCCGGTTCCATCTGTCCGGTGGTTACCGGGAGGTAACCTGTGCGTTCCAGAACCAAATGGTAGCGCTCAGCGGGAAGGTCGTAAAAAACGACACCGCCCGAGGCGTCGGTCATGGCGTTGGCTACAACGCTTTCGCCCAACATGAGCGTTACGCTGACACCCTCCAAAAGATCTTTATTGAGCCCATCGCTGACTTTAACCGCCAAGCTATTGGCAGGGATGGATTCTAAAACTAAATTGTGTTCGATGACCTGCCCTGAGATTGCAAAGTCGTAGGTAACAGGCGGTGTCGGATAACAACCGTCAAGTCCTGACCCATACATATGCAACTTGTACTCGGTTAGGGGTAAATCTGGAATGGTGATGGTAGCGCTGGCTTCCCCTGAGGGAACGACAGCAGCGGGTACCGGGTAGACTTTTGTAGGGTCCGCCGTAGAGAGCAGTTCTACATAAATATTATCCCGTAGGGGTGACCCGTCTTGGGTGGAAAGGTTTAAGACAGCGGTAACGGGTTGATAGGTATTGGCGACAGCAATAGGTGCCGGCAGCAAATCCTCCGGTGGCATACCGGGCGACGTACCATAGGGTATCATTTTACTTGCTGTATTGACGGGTCCTTGAAAACTAATCGGATTGGTCGAACTTTCGACGCCCACGAGTACCGCCGGCCAAACATCTATAGACAGCGTTGTGTTGTTGTTCTTTGCCTCTTCCGTTAACACGGTGGTAAAACTCATGGTGATGCTGTAGTTTCCCGAATCACGCAAATTGTGATAGTAATAAAAATCACGACCGTTGCCCATTTCGCGAAGGTTTGACGAGATGGATCCGGATGCCTGAATATCCTCAATAGCAATGGGTTCAAAGTCCTCCGGGATATGAATGGCCAGATACGCTCTAGTTCTCGGTGCACTGCCGGTCTCTGTAACCGTCAAAGTCCAATCGACGTGACTACCGTCGGCGGATTGCTCTGCCGTCCAGGAAAAGCTGCCGTACCCACCGATCAATTGCGTTCTACCACTCTCTGCCTTTACAGCCGGAGAGGTTTGGAGCATCACAAAAAAACTACAAAGATGGTCAACAATAGGATCGTTTTGCGTTTTTTATGTCTCTTCATCGGTTACCTCTTAACATGAATCGCGGTATCAATTGGAGCTTGCCAAAATTTTCAGTATTATAATCTGCTCAGTTTCTGCTTACATCTTTTTTAAAACGTTATCCCAAGGACTTGCTTAACTGTGAAGCCCTTCGGATAGCATTTTAATCCTGCACAAAAACGGGCGAAGAAAACCTCGCCCGTTGTCTATCTTTTAAGCTTGCTTACAGGTCTTTTTCCCTTCTTTTCTGTTTAAGGGTGTAGGCCGTTGTCACAATGACCAAACCGGCTACAACAAAAAGAACAGAACCGATACCACCTGTTTGTGGAATCAACACCTTTTTATTTTGAATGGTTGTCGGATCAGCTGCACCGGTTCCGGTGGTGGGATCTGTCCAATAACTTGTCTTCGTCACTGTAAAACTAAAAGGTTCTAAAATTCGGACATAGCCGTCGGGTGCTTTGACTTCATGTAAAGCATAAGTACCGGGGTGGGTAACGGTCACACCGTCTGCTACCACCTGTTCGCCTTGAAGACCTTGAATCTCAAAGCTGCCGTCTGCAGAAGATAAGAGCCAAATGGTCGTACCCACTGCCGGTATATTGGTAGCGGAGCTTGCCGTACCTGTAGCAGTCGTTGCGAATTTTCCTGCTGCAATAGCATCCGCATTGAGATCCAGTAACGCCTGTGTCCAGACCATCTCTTCGCCGGCTGTGCCGCCTTCCTCTGTATGGAGTGTGAAAACCGCACCGGCTAAGCCTTCAGCCTCTGCGCCGACTCCCAGTTTGTCGAAGTGCTTGCCTCCGGTCCAAACAGCAGGGTCGGTTGTGGGAACATCCGAGTCTACCACGCCGTGTCCGTTGTTGTAATTTAAGGTAGCGCTATTGGGAATGTTTTGTCCCGATATGGCTGTACCGTTGATAGCAGTCGTAAAGGAGATTTTCAATTTGGCATCTCCAACCAGAGAGCCGTTGGCATAGGCTGCCGCCAGTTTCTCTAAGCCCGCCTTGGTGAATTGAACACTTAAAGTGCCACCGGCACTGTCAACGGCGGGTTCCGTTGCAAAATAATCCACTCCGGCTTTATTAAAATCAAAGCTTGCACCGGTATCTCGGACTAAATCGGCATCGTCTAAGGTCACGGTCAAGGTATCGGTGTAATTTAAGTGAGAAGCGATGGTGTCGGTAATATCGAATTGGGTGTAGGCTCCAATCCCTACGGGAATGCTGGTATAGATGATCCAAGTATTGGTATCACCGACATTGGCGGTATCTTCATTGTTGCCTACCGAGGTGACATCTTTTTCGATTTCCGGTGGGCCGGCTTCAATGTTTTCGGATAAACGTAAAGTGTTCTTTTAAATCCGTTTAATCCTGTAACCGGGTCGTTGTCCCCTACGGGCAATGCGACACCAAAGGGAACCGCAGCAGATTCCGTAATAGTTGTGGGAGTGTTTTCAATAAACCAATAATACCCCGGTGCCATGGCCGGTATCGTGACCTCTCCATTGGCATTGGTCGCAGCCGTTACAACACCCTCTTCCGATTCGCCTATTAAAGCTTTGACTTCTTCGACCGTTTGATAGCTGCCCGGAGCTGCTACCATGGTATTGTAGTCAGCTTCACTCACTGACCAATAGGTAAAGGTGATGTTCGAAATTCGACCGGAATTGTCTCCAAAAATGGCGTTCCATTCCGCATCGGTAATTTGGTTACCGTCGTGATCGATGGGAAAACCTGTTAAATCCGGCATTTTTACCTTGGTAATCACCACATCGGTGTTTGGATAGGGCGAAGGCGTCTGCTGTGAAGCCAGAGCCGAGGGTGCCGCAATGGCCATTACCAAAACCAATGCCAGTGCTAAACATACGCATTTCTTTTTTCTCATTTATACTTCTCCTTTAACGTTTAAGTGTTATAGTGTAATGTCTATACCTCAATGCCCTCTAATCTTTGCCCACAGGTTTCATCCCACAAAAACCTGTACTCTTAAGTGTCTTTTTTACACAACCGGGATCCTATCGATGTTTAGATCAAATAAAATAAAGGTTGTTTGGAACGTTTTACATTCGTTTTTCCAACAAAATGGCATTATATAGTATATTTATCAGATGTATCTATTATAAGGAATTGAGGCTACAATAACAAGTGCATTTAGGGCTTATTTTATAAATCCTCTTTAAAGGATTGAGTCTTACAATCATACAAATAAAATTTTTGTCCAGTGCACTCTTAAAAATTCTGTGCATACTCCCTCTACATCTATTTAATAAAAAGACATTACAATACAATTTGATTGCAATGTCTTTTGACAATCGTTATTCTAAATAATGGATAAACAAACCACTTCTCAATTTAGGTTCGAACCATGTGGATTTTGGCGGCATCAATGCATCCGCATCGGCAATAGCCATGAGCTCACTGATTTCTGTGGGGTACATGGCAAAGGCTACCCGCATGTCCTCGGACACTCGTCTTTCCAATTCTTCCAGACCGCGAATACCTCCGACAAAATCGATGCGACAGTCGGTTCTGGGGTCTTCTATTCCTAAGATCGGTTGTAGAAGGTTGTTTTGCAAAATAGCGACGTCCAAGCTTTCTAAAGGGTCTTCCGCTGGGTAAGAGCCTTCCTTCGCTTTGAGTTGGTACCAATAACCATCCAGATACATGCCGAATTCCGCTTTATCTTTTGGTCGGTAGATACCTCTTGCAATTTTTCTGACATCAAAATTTTCCTTTACTTTATCGAGAAAAGTTTCAGGGGACAAACCGTTTAAATCTTTAACGACGCGATTGTAATCCAAAATTTGCAATTGGTTATCGGGAAACGCAACGGCTAAAAAATAGTTGAATTCTTCTTCACCGGTATAATCTGGATGTTCTTCCCGTCTCATTTGTCCGACATGCACGGCGGAAGCACTTCTATGATGTCCGTCGGCGATGTACAATTCAGGCACTTTTTCAAAAGCCGAGACCAGTGCTGCGATATCTTTTTCTTTCTCGATGACCCACACGCGATGGGTGATGTCGTCTTCTGATGTGAAATCCACCTCAGGTGGATCCGATTTTAAACGATTGATCACCGTATCAATCTCTTTCAAGTGACGATAGGTTAAAAAGATAGGCCCGGTGTTGGCATTTAAAGCATCCACGTGTTGTGTGCGGTCTACTTCTTTATCCGAGCGGGTTTTTTCGTGCTTTTTAATGGTATTGTCCATGTACTCGTCGATGGATACGCAACAGACCAAGCCGATCTGGCTTCTACCCTCCATAACCAATTCGTATAGGTATAGGCAGGGCATATCGTCTTGTATCATGATGTCCCGATCGATGAGTCGATTCAGATTGCGTACCGCTTGGCGGTAAACAGCGGGGTCGTGAATATCAATGCGTGGATCCATGGTGATTTCCGGACGATCTACCCGCAAAAAAGTATCGTAATCGCCGTAGGCAACTTTGACAGCTTCTTCTCGATTGTAAACATCGTAGGGCAGGGCCGCAACATCGGCGGCTTTTTCCGGTATGGGACGCAATGCAGGAAAGGGTCTAATTGTAGCCATGTCCTACCTACTTAATTAAACGTGCACGTACAACACCTTCGATGTTTTGCAGTGCTTCTTTCAATACTAAGTCGACTTCCGAGTCAACATCAATCATGGTATAGGCCCACTCGCCCTTGTTTTTATTGGTTAAGTCGGAGATATTGATGTTTTGTTTTGCCAGAACCGCGGTGATTTGTCCGATCATATTTGGGATATTGCGATGGTTGACGGTAATACGGTGAACGCTGTTGCACACACCCATATTACAGTCGGGATAGTTGACAGAGTTTTTGATATTGCCGTTGACGATGTAATCTATCATTTGGTCCACGACCATGGTTGCGGAATTTTCTTCGCTCTCAGGCGTCGATGCCCCTAAATGGGGGATATTAATAGTGTTGGGCAGGCTAAGGGTTTCCGCTTCAGGGAAGTCGACAATATAGCGGGACACCGTGCCGTCCTCCAAGGCTGTTCTCAAGGCTTTTAAATCCACCAAACCGCCCCGTGCCATATTCAATAGGCGCATGCCTTTATTTGCAACCGACAACAGCTCGGCATTGACGTAGTTTTTCGTTTCTTCCATTAAAGGTATGTGTAAGGAAATGTAATCACAATTTCTAAATAGAGCTTCTGCGCTGGCGGACCTTTTTACTTTTCTGCTTAATCCCCAAGCGTGCTCTATCGAAATAAAGGGGTCAAAACCATAAACTTTCATGCCGAAGTCAACAGCCATGTTGGCCACCAGAACACCGATGGCTCCAAGACCAACGATGCCCATTTTTTTACCATAAAGTTCGGGACCTACAAAAGCTTTTTTACCCTTTTCCACATTGGCTGCAATGTTTTCTTTGTCTTCTTGTGCTTTAACCCAATCGATGCCTTCCAGTACTTTACGAGAAGAAATCAACATACCCGTGGCTACCAATTCTTTGACGGCATTGGCATTGGCTCCAGGTGCATTGCAAACCACAATGCCTTTTTCCGAGCAACGTGTGATGGGAATATTGTTGACACCCGCTCCAGCACGTCCGACGTATTTAACATTGGGTGAAATTTCCATATCGTGCATTTTAGCGGAACGAACCAAAATAGCATCGGGATGATCCTCATTGTCATCGATGGTAAAATTTTCCGGTAGTAATTTTAAGCCCTTGGGTGAAATATTGTTCAAGGTCTTAACTTTATAGTCTTTTTTTAATATGATCATTTTTTTCTCTTTCTGCCATAGCAAACGCCGGCCTACTGCGACACGAACCCGGTTTTACTATGCGCTGAATATGATGGTAACGGTGGTTTTAAACCATCCTCTTAGCCGTTGGTCTTTTCAAATTTTTTCATGAAATCAATCAAAGCATCGACCCCTGCCATGGGCATGGCGTTGTAGATGCTGGCACGCATGCCGCCAACAGAACGGTGACCTTTGAGGTTTTCCAATCCTGCTTTTTTAGATTCTTTCACAAAAAGAGCGTCCAATTCTTTATTGCCCGTTATAAAGGGTACATTCATCAAAGAGCGATCTTCCACAGCAACAGTTCCTTTGTACAGTTTACTGTTGTCGATGAAGTCGTACAGCTTGTTGGCTTTTTCTTTGTTGATACTTTCAATGGCGTCGATGCCGCCCAATTTTTTTAACCATTTGTAAACCAAACCACACATGTAAATGCTGTAGCAAGGCGGTGTATTGAATTTGGAATCCGCATCTGCTTGCGTTTTATAATTGAGCATGGTCGGGGTAATGTCCATCGCTGTGCCGATTAGATCTTTTCGGATGATGACGACACAAACTCCGGAAGGCCCCATGTTTTTTTGTGCGCCGGCATAAATAAGTCCGAACTTCGATACATCATAAGCTTCAGACAAAATATTGGAGGACATATCCGCCACCAAGGGAATGTTTGAAACCGTCGGCAATTGATTCGGTTTAAAACGCGTCCCATAGATGGTGTTGTTGACACAGATATGGACGTAATCCGCATCTTTTCTGAAATCTGCCTCGGACGTTTTCGGGATGTAAGAAAACGTATCCTCTTCGGAGGATACCACCACCTTTGCGTCCCCATAACGAGCTGCTTCTTGATAAGCTTTCTTTGCCCAAGATCCGGTTAGCAAAAAATCGGCTTTCCCGGAACCCGTCATCAGATTCAACGGCACCATTGCAAATTGTGTGGAAGCACCACCCTGTAAAAATAAAATCTCGTAGTTATCCGGAATGGCCATCAGATCTTTTAAATCTGTTTTGGCTTCTTCTTGGATATCTTCGTAAGCAGCTGAACGATGGCTCATCTCCATGACGGACATACCGGCATCTTTGTAGTTCAGCATTTCTTCTGCTGCTGTTTGCAGCACTTCCACCGGCAAAGCAGAAGGACCGGCTGAGAAATTGAATACTCTGTTCATACCTTAACTCCTTTAATAAAATATCTTAAATTAAAAAACTTCATGTTTACATGAAGATGAAAGTATTATACTCTTTACAACCCTTATTTTCAAGACATACTGTGCTAGAATGAGGTTGTATTTATGTTAAAACACTGTATAAGTTGTAAAGCGACTTCAGATTCATAATCATTTCATGGTTTCTAACCCTCTATTCAAATATTGTCATCACTTCTATTTAAGGTTTTATCATTTCTTTCAGGATATGATACTTTTACGCGAGATTTGATGATCGGAATCGGTCATCAAAAATTTAAAACTCCATCATAGCGATAGAAAAGGTAATGCCATGCAATATTACGGCGCGGTCTACCGCCCCCCATCAGAAGCCAATTCACTGATCATACAAGCCACCCTCGGGTGCTCTCAAAATACCTGTACCTTTTGTGGTATGTATAAAAATGAACGTTTTATCATCCGACCGAAGGAAGAGGTGCTCAAAGATTTACAAGAGATGTCCGCCCATGCAGATCATGTCCGTAGAGTTTTTTTAGCTGACGGCGATGCTCTCATCATCCCGACCGATACCCTTGTGACCTATTTGGAAACCATCAAAGAACTCTACCCCTATTGTCAAAAGGTTGGGGTGTATGCCTCACCTAAAAGCATTCAAAGTAAAACACCTGAGGATCTCAAGCTTTTGCATTCTAAGGGCTTAACCATTGCCTACTTAGGCTTGGAGTCCGGATCAAACAAAATTTTAAAAGCCATCAAAAAAGGCGTCACCGCCGAAGAAATGATCGCCTGTTGTCAAAAATTAAATGAAGCGGATATTTTAACCTCTGTAACGGTTATCAGCGGGTTGGGTGGTCGCCAGTTGATGGAAGAACACGCCGTAGAAACCGGTAAAGTGTTGAGCGCTATGCAAGCCGATTACATCGGATTGTTGACGCTGATATTGGAGCCCAGCACACCCTTGTACAAAGACCACCAAGAAGGACGGTTTACATTGTTGACATCTCGGGAAGTCCTTTTAGAAACTAGAAAAATGATCGAACACATTTCGTCGCCGGGAACCATCTTTAGAAGCAACCATGCTTCCAACTACATTGCCTTACGAGGAACCTTTGATGACGACAAAGAGAAACTTTTAAAATCGTTGGATCTTGTCTTAAAAGAAAACGCGCCTTTATCAGAGAAGTTCCGCATGTTGTAAGTACCCATCATCCAATTCTTAAGCAATCCTGATTTTTTCTTATTTTTAATGAGCACTTAAGTAAGATTTCATATAATAAGGACAAGTAGAGGAGATAACTAGCCTCTCACTAATCTAATAAGTTTATACAATAGATTTATATCTATTGTGAACAAAATAATACCTTCTAATTTATCCCAAAAAAGCCCCCTAGGGGGCTTTTTTGTATCCTAAAACACGTAACCGTCGACACATCAAAAAAGAGAATTGTGATTTCACAATTCTCTTTTTTGATACATTAGATTTCAAAATTAATCGTCTTCTCTTTGTCCTAATTCTGCATCAAATCTGAAAACCTCTATCATGTTGTCTCCAATCGCTTTGAGTCTTTGAACATAGGGTTTTAACGTGTTTTCTTCTTCTCTTTGTTCCATAAAGAACCAATTTAAAAACTCTAAGGTATCAAAGCAACCTTCTTCTTGAGCTTTATTTGCTAATTCATAGATATTAGCCGTTACAATCTTTTCATGTGCCAATGCGGTCTCCATGATTTCTAACAAACTATCGTATTCATTTTTAGGTTCAGGAATAGCTTTTTGAGAAACATCTCCATCCATATCTGCTATAAATTCATAGAACTTCATTGCATGTTCTATTTCTTCTTGAGCTTGTAATTGCATCCAATGGGCTGTGCCGTCCAATCCTTTATTGGTACTATCAGCCGCCATCGCTAAATATACATAAGCAGATTCTAATTCAAAGTTATATTGATCGTTTAACATTTCCAATAATTTTTTACTAGCCATGATATACCTCCGTAATCTTTTTTACTATTCTATACAATCATTTTTGATCTTGTCTATATTATAATCATTCTATTCTAAAATGTCAAATTCCCAGTTATTCAGTAAAGATTTAATCAAGGTTCCATAATTCTTGGATATTGTTAAGCTCTTGCCTCTCGTTTAGTCGAAAAAGACAGAATAACGGCCAATGCGACAAAACCAACGACTGATATCATAAACTTATCTTGAAGTCGACCGAAGTTTTGGCTGATCGCATTGACTATAATGGGAGAGAGAAACATTCCCAAGTTCAAAGCTCCGTTGACAAAGGCAATACCCACATCTTTTTTAGCCGGCCCTGCCGCCTCCGATGCCAAAAATAAAATCGTAGGCATGGTGGCTGACAAGCAGAAACCTAATAAGCCGGCTGCAATAAACATTAAAAAAACGTTGTTGGCGATTAAAGCCATAAAGCTTCCTATACCACCGGCTAACATAGCGACGGCCAACAATCTTTCTTTAAAAAATCGACTGATTTGACCATAAAGTATACCCGTTATCATACCAAAGCCCATCATAACCGAGTTGAGCAACCCACTGGTAGAAGCTGTTCCCCAGCCGTTGCCCATGACGATGTCTGAAACATTGGTTTGAAAGACAAATAAAAAAACACCAAAGGCAAAGAGAGAAACGGTATAAAACCAAACTTTAGAAGACATAGGTCCATCGGCGACCACTTGTCCTTCATGGCTTGAAGCCGGATTTGCAGCAGGCAGGTTGCGCACTACGATCCATAAGACCGGTATAAATAAAAAGTAAATAAGATAAGCATTAATCCAATCGATTCCTGCCAAAATTCCGGAAATAAGCGCCAACACCATGGAGCCTCCATTAACGAAGGCGGACTGTAAGCCCATGAGTTGTTTGCTCTCTTCACCTGAAAAATAATCCGATATGACGGCAATGGTCATGGTTGCATTGATCCCTTGTGCAACTCCCGCCAATCCGGCACCGATGAGTAACGCGATAAAAGTGCTCTTTCCAAGGGTAAAAGCGATGGCACCACCTAGCAAACCGCACATTGTTCCGAAGAGTATGATCCACTTCTTGGAAATTCTTAATGACGCCGGTCCGGAAGCTACCGAAAATATAATCCCTACTAAAGCCGGCAAGGTTAAAACCATCGAAACGGTGTTCATGCTTTTTTCAGGATAATGCAGGGCAATGTTTGCCAGAATTGCTGAGGCTGTTACCGAAATCATCAATAATGACGATATTGCGAAAACTACCATTTTGACTTTTTTCTTGTCTACCATAAAATTCCTCCTTAAATATAATTAATAATATAGCCTATATAAGAACTTTTGTCAAAGTGCCGTCTATGGTGAAAGAATGGATAGAGACGCCTTTCTCTTATAAATCTAAAGTCGAGCGCCCCATCTATCCAACTTTTTTAAATGATCTTAGAACAGCATCAGAATCGCTTTTAAGCCATTAACTAAAGCGATGCGTAGGTTGTCATCTTCTTCCCATGAAGGGTCTTTTTCCAATTCTTCTAATACATCTGTAAGTTTAAAATTTTCCATGTCTTCTCCTAGTACTTTCCATATTCCTTTGCAAAAGCATAGGTAGCTTTCAACGTTTCTGGGTTCGCATCAGTTGCTCCCAACAAAGCTCTATCCGCCATAAAAATATAGCCGCCACCGGGTGCAAAGGTGTCTATTGCTTTTTTTACTTCATCTTTGCAATCTTCTATAGAAGCCAACTTTAATTTGCTTGTCGATATACCGCCCGCTAAAGTCATATGCCCTTCAAAGTGTTTGTAATTTTCGTAAGGGTCATCCTCTTCCAACTGCATGATTATAGATCCTTTTGGCAGCTCTTTAAAGGCATCCAAGCAATAACCGGCCTTACCTTCACTTTTCATAAAAGTTTTTGTTCCGGCTTCGATAATTGGCAGGATCAATTGTTTGAAAATTGGCCACCAAAATCTGTCAAATTGTTTTCTGTTCAGATAAGGTACCGCATGAAATCCGCCCCCCGGTATTGGAATGATGTACGTTTCATCTGAATTGCGAATCTCCTCCGCTATCTTCAAATTCATAGGAAGGATTTCTTCCAACATTTGACTCATAGCTTCTTCAACTTTTTCCGGCTGTCGTCTTAAATCAATGAGTAACCCCTTAAACCCTCTATAAAAGTCAAACAAGGTATCCAAGGGATGTCCAGGCATTTTCATTGGGTCCCAAGCAATGATGATGCCTGCCTCTTCTGCTGCATTTTGAAGCAACATCGAAGTTTCATTTTGTAATTTCATCTGTTCAAAGGCATCGAGACAAGCCTGTTTGAATTCTTCTCTTGTGCCATTGGTTTTTGAAAATTTTCGTCGCGGTAAAACATTGAGTTTAAAATTGATTGAGTCTTCAATAAATTCGGGATACTCATCGGCTCGCATAATTTCGACTTGCATAGTATGTTGAATGGTTATGCCGTCGGAAGACATCACATAACCTTTACCACCAAGTGCTTCTATCGTTTTTAATGGCATTAAATTTCTGTGAATATCCGTACAAAAATCCAGATCCAGCTCTAAATAAATTTTCATCACGGCCTCTGTAAGTTCTTTAGGCTTACCCAGTAAGTCGTATGTCTTTTTTCCAGCATAGGCAATGGGCCAAGTAATAGCATCTAATCCTACGGGTACCCATTCGGGTTCTTCTAAACTACAAGCGGTAAAAAAATTTTTCTTTTTTTCTTCGTAAATTCTTTTTTCCTTCAAAGTTTCCCTCCAAAAATTCGTTTTCCATAACTTATTCACTTTTATCAACCATGGTTTGTAAATATATTATCATTCAAGTAGCTCTAAGTCAATTATTATTGTAAATTCTATTATTTTACGCACTCTTGTTATTTTTTTAAAAACACGTATAATAACAATATAAAGGTTAGGAGCAGCTATTGTGAAAAAAGAAAACACTCAATCTGAAATCATCAAAGAAAAAGCCATCGAATTATTCTATTATGAAGGCTTTAAAAAAACGACTTTGAGAAAAATTGCAAACTTATCGGGAATCGACCACTCTTCCTTGTTTTATTATTATGCCAACAAAGCGGAGATTGCCAAACACCTTATTTTGCGCTATTTTACAGGAATCTTAAAATTTACCTACAACATTAATAAAGAACTATTTGAGGGAAAAAGTAGAACATTTATGAATTATTCTTTGCTTTTCTTTGCCATTCATTTTAGAGGCCTTCAGGAAGATAAATTATTTTCTAACTTTTATATAGATTTTTATTATCAATCAAAGGACGTTTTTAATAAAATGACAGATAAGGTTTCTATGAATCTTTATAAGGGATACAACGAAGAATCATTTTTGCTTTTTTACCACGATCAACCCGCGGAGGAAACAGACAAATTAAAAATGCTCAACTACGCATTGACTTCTCAGGTGGATGTCATGTTGGCTGAGCATTGTGCCAAAGGTTTAATAGATGCCTATGAAGCAAGTAACTACTTCGCAAACATCATCTACAAATTGCCGAAAACTCTTTGGCAAATTGAGCAGAGGGAAATTGAATTGTTTTATCGCAATCATTGGAAAATGATTGAAAAGATTGAATTCGATATCTATTCAGATTTTTTAATTTACGAAAAAAATGAGTTTCCGGAAAAGATTTTGAACTTTAGAATAAAATAATAACTAGAAGCTTATCGAGAATCATCTTGTAAGCAATATTTTAATGTTTTATTTGTTTTGCCATTTTGTAAGCAAAATGTTCTTTTTTTTGTTCTATTTGACATTCGTATATTCTCAGTTTATATTGAGGATGTGCCCATCATCAATGTATGGGTACACGCTTTAAATAGCTCACTCGACAAAAGCCCGGAATTTAAACTTTACAAACGTATCAGTTTAAATTCCGGGCTTTAGTGTTTTATTTACTCAACAGAGCGTCGTCTTGGTCGAATGTTTTATGACTGGCTTGTTCAAAAGCTTCCAATAATTTTGTAACGGTAAGGTTTTTCTTTTCCTCCCCTTGTACATCGATGATAATTTTTCCTTCTTCCATCATAATCAAGCGATTTCCTAAGCGAATCGCATCTCGCATGTTGTGCGTGATCATCAAAGTGGTCAATTGATTTTCAGATACGATGTTATCGGTTAAGGACAGAACTTTTTCCGCTGTTTTGGGGTCCAAGGCCGCCGTATGCTCGTCAAGCAATAACAGAGAAGGGCGAACCAATACCGCCATCAATAAGGTGATGGCCTGTCTTTGACCCCCGGAAAGCAAACCGACTCTTGCCGTTAATCGGGTTTCTAAACCCAAACCCAAGCTTTCCAGTCTTTCAGCATAAAATTTCTGATTGGTGGTATCTATCCCCCAACTTAATCCCAGTTTTTTTCCACGTCGCGCTGCTAAGGCCAAGTTTTCTTGGAGCATCATGCCCGCTGCAGTTCCCATCATGGGGTCTTGGAAAACTCTTCCGATATATTGGGCCCTTTGGTGTTCCGCCATTTTGGTGACGTCTTTACCGTCAATTTCAATGCTGCCTTGATCGACGGGATAAACGCCTGCAATGCTGTTGAGGAGAGTGGATTTTCCGGCGCCGTTCCCACCGATAACGGTGACAAATTCACCGGGTTCCATATGTAAGGATACGCGGTCTAAAGCTGTTTTCTCATTAATGGTACCCTTATAAAAAGTTTTACTGATCGATTCAATATGTAGCATTTTAGACATTTCCTTTTCTATTGCGCAGTTTTTCCTGAATGAGGGGCATTGAAAGCGCTAAAGCCACCAAAAGTGCGGTGAATAGTTTTAAGTCGTCGGGTTTCAAGCCCATTTGCAATACCAACGCAATGACCATACGGTAAACGACAGAGCCTAAGATAACGGAGATCAGAGAATTTTTAAAGCTCCGAACCCCGAACAACACTTCCCCGATGATGACCGATGCCAAGCCGATCACAATGGTACCGATACCCATGCCGACGTCGGCAAAGCCATTATTTTGAGCAATAAAGCCGCCCGCCAAACCCACCAAACCGTTGGCAAGTACCAAACCGACCATAATGGTTTGATCGGTATTCACCCCTTGGGCGCGGATCATTTGGGGGTTGAAACCCGTGGCACGAATGGCCATGCCGAGTTCCGTTCCAAAAAACCAGTACATCCACACAGCCACAGCAACAACAAAAATAAATCCGAGTAGTAAGCTGGCTATGCTTTTACTTAATCCAAAACCTTGAACAAGCGTAATCACTGTATCTGATCCCAACATCGGCAGGTTCGCTTTGCCCATAATGCGCAAGTTCACAGAGTACATGCCGATCATTGTCAAAATTCCGGATAATAGTGCGGGGATTTTTAATTTGGTATGAAAGATACCCGTCGCCGCACCACCCAACATTCCTGCAATGGTTGCTGCCAACAAAGCGAGAAAAGGATTGACACCGACAGTAATGAGAGACGCGGTGACCGCCGCACCCAAGGGAAAGGTTCCCTCAACGGAAAGGTCTGCAACGTCCAATACCCGATAGGTAATGTAAACGCCGAGGGCCAGTATCGCCCAAAACAAACCTTGTGTTACAGTAGAGATCAATAAATTAAACATAAATTCCTCTTATTCAAAATTTCGGTAGTAAGTCGTTGACTCCAACACATGGAGGTTTCATTTTTTTACAAAACAAAGACGTGTCGATTGTGTTTGTTTGAAAGCTAAAAATCAATATGTAGGTAGAGGCCGAGATAAAACCCCTTCAAATCGTCCATATGTCGGGCTCTTTGACATCCGATGGTTTTATCCCAGCCTTTTATTTTTAGTACAGTATCCGTTACAATTGCATCCCTTCGCAATGAACGGATGCATTCAATTGGATTTTATTCGAGAACCTCATCTGCATTGTCTAAGATTGCTTGCGGGATGGTTAAACCAATGGCATCGGCTTCTTTTTTATTGATAACCGTTGTATAAGTCTTTTGTTCTTCGATGGGCATATCCGCCGGTGTTGCTTCACCTTTCAGAATTTTAGCCGCCATGATTCCGGCTTGTTTCCCCAACTCGTAATAGCTGATACCGATGGTGGCGGTGGCACCTGCTCTGACAGGACCTTCTTCGCCTGAGACGACCGGCAGGTTGTTTTCTCTGGTGATATCCGCCAAAATAGGCATGGAGGAGGCGACGTTGTTGTCGGTGGGCACATAGACGGCGTCTACTTTTCCTATCAAACTTTGCGCTGCTTGCTGCATGTCGTTGACGTTGGATATGGTTACTTCCTCTACGTTAATTCCTTTACTGGTCGCATACGTTTTGACACGATCTGCTTGAATTTGAGAGTTGATTTCGCTGGAAGTGTAAATCACACCGATGGATTTTGCCTCCGGCGCCAATTCCAACAACAGATCTACTTGTTCTTCCACAGGGTTCATATCTGTGGTCCCGGTTACGTTGCTACCCGGTTTTTCGTTGCTTTCAGCTAATTTGGCTTCCACATAATCGGTAATCGCCGTACCGACAATAGGAATATCGCTGGTGGCATTCGCCATGGTTTGTGCTGCCGGCGTAGCTATGGCACAAATTAAATCCACTTGATTGCCTACGAAACGATCGGCAATATTTTTTAAGTTGGCTTGATCTGCTTGGGCATTTTGTTGATCTATTTCCAAGTTTTTGCCCACTTCCAAACCTTCAGCTTTTAAACCGTCTACCATTCCTTTATTGGCTTGGTCCAAGGCTTCGTGCTCCACAAATTGGACAAGACCTACTTTGTAAACTTTATCTGCCGCATCCGATTCTTTTTCGTTCGAACTTCCACCACCGCAACCGGTCGCTACTAAGGCAATCATTAAAATTGCCATAACCAGTGCAGTCATTTTTTTAAAACCATTTTTCTTCATCATTCGCTCCTTATTTTTTTACCAATGCGTTGATAGTCATTGGCTTATTTTTGTCGCAATCAATGATTGCAACCATAAAAAAAATCCGGTCGCCGGTACCGGATGATTTTAATCAAATTCACTTCGGTACAAGTCCCATTAGAAATAGGCCTATACCGTTCGTTAAATTAACTTCAGATATAGCCCTCTTGTACGAAGTAATAATAGTATGCCTCTACGATAGGCCGATGCAGGATTTTCATGACACTCTCCTGAACAACTGTAATATAGTCCATATGATAACCGAGTTTTGTTTAAAAATCAAGGGGAGAACAGGATTTTATACGAATTTTATCGATCATCCTACTCCCATCGATTCACTGTCTGTTCTCTACCAATGCGGTATTTATTTTTTCAAGAAAAAAAGTTGGCCTGCGTTTACCTTTCTGTAGTTGCAGAGGCAGATGACAGCAATTTTCAGATAAATCCATGGGATCGCAATTGTGTACATTACAATGACATTCCTGAATAACCTTAACGGTTAAGCCGCAATGCGTACATCGATAAATATCGCCTTTTTTCATTTCATGGCAACTTGTCATAGCTCTCACCTCTTTCCTATTTCTATGCTTATACCCCCTAAGGGTATTAATAGTATAACGCTTTTTAACTTGAATTTCAATACTTAAAAAGCACCCGAAGGTGCTTTTTATGCGATAACACTATGCCATCATGGTTTGTAAGTCGCTTTCAGCGTCGGTAATGCCACCGATGTTAAAGGTTTCTACCAAGAAGTTCGCAACATTCGGAGAAAGGAAGGCCGGTAAGGTCGGTCCTAAGTGAATGTTTTTAACGCCTAGGGCCAGGAGTGCCAACAAGACGATAACCGCTTTTTGCTCATACCATGCGATGTTATAGACGATGGGCAGATCATTGATATCGTCTAATTCAAAAACTTTTTGCAAGGTCATCGCGATCACTGCTAAAGAGTAAGAATCGTTGCATTGTCCGGCGTCTAATACCCTCGGAATACCGCCGATATCGCCCAAGTTTAATTTATTGTAGCGATATTTGGCACAACCGGCTGTTAAAATAACTGTATCGTCTGCCAGTCCTTCGGCAAATTCCGTGTAATAGTTTCTGGATTTTTGACGTCCGTCGCAACCGGCCATCACCACAAATTTTTGAATAGCACCGGATTTAACGGCTTCGACGACTGTGTCTGCCAATGCCAACACTTGGTTGTGGGCAAATCCACCGACGATTTTGCCCGTTTCGATTTCTTTCGGAGGCTCGCATTGCAATGCCTTTTCGATAACCGGCGTATAATCCTTCGGGCTTTCCCCTTCAATGTGGGGGCATCCCGGATAATGGGCCGAACCGGTTGTGAAGAGTTTGTCTTTATAGCTATCTTTGGGTGGTACAATGCAATTGGTCGTCATTAAGATCGGACCATTGAAGCTTTCGAACTCTTCTTTCTGATGCCACCAAGAACCACCGTAGTTGCCAACAAAGTGGTCGTATTTTTTAAAAGCGGGATAGTAATGTGCCGGCAACATTTCGCCGTGGGTATAGATATCAACGCCTTTGCCTTCGCTTTGTTTTAAGAGATCTTCAAAGTCTTTTAAGTCATGACCGGATACCAAGATACCGGGACGGGTCCCAACGCCCAGAGATACTTCTGTTATTTCCGGATTACCGTAGGATTCCGTATTCGCTTTATCTAAAAGCGCCATGGCTTTGACACCGAACTCGCCGGTTTTTACAGTCAACGCGACCAATTCATCCATGTTTTTTTCTTTAAGCAATTCCGCCATGGTGCTTTGTAAAAAATCGGTGATTTCGCCGTCGTTATAGCCCAGTGCCATGGCATGGGTCATATAAGCTGCCAAACCTTTTAAGCCGTAAACAATGAGTTCCTTTAAGCTTCTCAGGTCTTCGTTTTCTTCTGCTAAAACACCGACCGTTTTCGCATCTGCTGCCCAGGCACTCGGATCGTTGTTGCTGTACAATGCCGCTTGGGATAAATGACTTTTGTCTTTTAAAGAGTCTAGCAAGCTCCCCTTTACCTTTAAGGTGTTGGCAATTCTTGCTTCTTGAGTTTTGGGATCGAAATCGACATTGGTGATGGTGCCGAATAAATTTTCACAGATTAAAAATCCTAAATTTTCCGGAAGTGCGCCACCTTCGCTTTTTACTTTTTCGGCTACTTCAGATAGGCCTTTGGTCTGCCATATAACAAAATCCTGTAAGCCTGCTACATCTGCCGATTTACCGCAGACGCCTTTTTTAGTACAACCCGTATTTCTGGCTGTTTCTTGACATTGATAACAAAACATTTCACTCATCTTCTATGTTCCTCCTATGATTATTAAGTTAAGTATATCCTCTAGAGACCATCAATACTGTAACCGATGTTACATTAAAAAATATTTTCTAAAGCAGTGGCATCGAGAATATGAATGACGCCCTTATCCACTCGAATAAAACCTTCATCTTCCATTTGCATTAATTCCCGAGAAAGAGAGGGCCTGCTGACGCCTAAATAAGCAGCCCAGTTTTCGCGATTCAATTTTAAAACAACCTTGCCGTCGCTCGCCGGTTGGGTTAAGAGGTAGGCGGCAATTTTTTGCTTTAAGTTGTGCCCTTTAATAATTAATAAGTTTTGATTCAGATGAAAGGCTTTTTCTGATAAGATGACAATCATATTTCCCAAAATGATTTCCTGTATGTCGCATTTTCTTTTAAAGAAAAAATCGTAGGGAAACGCCATCAATTTCGTTTTTTTCATACTGATGCCCGTGTAGTCGAAGGGGCGACTTCTCATAAACAAATAGACCTCAGCGAAAACCGTGCCACTTTTTGTAAAGCGATTCACAATGGTATGATGACCCGTCGAGGTAATTTTCTCTACTTGCACCTCTCCGGAGAGTATGACATATAAGTACTGTGGCATATCCCCCTGTTCAAAGATCGTTTCTCCTTTTTCGAAGGACAAATATTTTAAACTTCTATCGGATTCCAAGGTTTTTAATTGCTCTGTACTCAAATTTTTAAAAAGAGGAGAGTTGACTTTTTCTAACATAAGACTCCTTATTCATTAATAGACTGATTCGATGAGATTTGATTTCTTCTGTGACTTTATTTTTACATGTCAGATGACTTCTTTATCTCCTCCTTCTCTTTATATGGTAAAATATAGTTATTATAACAGATACTATAAAATTGATAAACAATACAGTGAGGTTCGTCTGATTATGCGAAAATTGTTTGCCATCTTACTATCCCTGATACTGTTCGGATACGGGGTGTTGACCTTTGTGTTTCACCAACGCTATCCCTTTTTAACCCAAGTTAACGGCGTAGATGTCTCTTTTAAAACACCGGAAGAGGTTCATGACTATTTAAAAAATCATATCAACAATCAACCCTTAACTTTAATTGAAAAGGAAAACGCTCAAGAAACCATCGATCCGAAGGTACTGCAAATAAAATTTGGCGACTCAAAAAAACTACAAAAGGAATTGGAAGAAACCAATGCCTTTTTATGGCCAAAATATTTACTTCCCAACTATCGATTGTCTTTTGAAACCGACTTCCGGTACGATGAAAAAGCAATGGATCAATTGGTCAAGGGCTTAAAGGCCGTTTCCGGCTCTCAAGTCGTCAAAATGGTCAATGCGAAACCCGTTTATGAAAAGGGGCAATTTGTCATTAAAAAGGAAGTCGTCGGGAATCAAATCGATCAAAAGATTCTCAAAAAAGCCATTATCAACGCCATTCTAAGAAATCACAAGGAGTTGAATTTAGAAGAAGAAAATTGTTACATCCTACCCGAATATACATCTGAGCATCAAAGCGTTATCGCAGCTCGCGACAAATTAAACCACTCTTTAAAAACAAAATTAACCTATCAGGTTGGGTCCAGCCAAACCGTCTTAGAACCGGAAACCATTGCCAAATGGTTGGAAGTCGACAAGAATATGAAGGTGCATATCAAGGAAGAGCTCCTGCGCGACTATGTGGACGGTTTGTCTGAAACCTACAATACCTATGGTATGACCCGTCCCTTTACCACCAGCGGTGGCTCTGTCATTTATGTATACGGTGGGGATTACGGGTGGATCGTCGATACCGAGGAGGAAGTAAAAACCCTCAAAGACAATGTGACAAAGGGCGAAAAGCTAGAAAGAGAACCGGTTTTCGCTCAAAGAGCTGCGGGATACGGAAATCGCGATTATGGCGATACCTATGTGGAAATCAGCATCGGTGCACAACATATGTGGATGTACCAAAACGGTGCACTGGTAGTCAGCACACCCATTGTTACGGGGAAAATTTCCCAAGGGTATTACACCCCATCCGGCACCTATGCCTTGGCTTATAAAGCCTACGATGTGGTTTTACGCGGAGAAGGGTATGCCTCTCCCGTCACTTTTTGGATGCCTTTTAACGGCGATATCGGTATTCACGATGCCAGTTGGCGGGAAAAGTTTGGTGGCGATATCTACATTAACGATGGCTCCCACGGTTGTGTGAACACCCCCTACCCTGCTGCAGCGACCATTTTTAACCACATTGAAGCCGGAGATCCGGTAATCGTGTATTGAGAACCCTACGCATTCTAAAATCTTTATCTAAAAATAAAAACAGACAACAGAGTCGATATTTGCCAAGGCCCGGTCGCTGACGTTTGTCAAAATAGATTGTTCAAATAAAGCCCTAACTTGAGGTCAACACCTCGGGTCAGGGCTTTTCGTATGAAAGCTTGTCTTTGCCTTTATAGCAAATAAGTCGGCATGTCATGCTTTCTTTTCTTTTTTTCTTTTTCCGCTGCTTTCTTTTCTTCTTCAGCTTTTTTCTCTTCGGCTGCCTTCTTTTCTTCTTCAGCTTTCTTCGCTTCGGCTGTTTTCTTTTCTTCTTCGGCTTTTTCCTTTTTGATCTGATCTTTTTTATCCATTAATTCCACTTTGACTTCTAAGTCCTTACTCCTCTCCTTTAATGTTTCTTCCAGTTTTTTTCTTGCCATTCTAAAATCCTCCCCAATGGTCGATTTCTTCAAATAGTTTTTGATAATCCTGTGCACCCTTGGACCGTGGTCTGTATTCAAAAATGCTTTCCTTAAAGATAGGTGCTTCCACTAACGCAATGTTTTTACTAATCGCCGTGTGCATGAACTGTGAACCATATTTTTCTTTTAATTGTTCGTATTGAATCTTGTCGATATTGTTACGTCTATCGTGAATAGTGGCAAAAAGAAGCGTTATTTCTTTTTTTAATCGGTATTCCTTGTTCACCCACGCTAGGGTTTCGTTCAACAGATGTACGCCATCGACAGCATAAAACTCGGTTTGAACAGGTATGAAGATGGCATCGCTGGCAGCTAAAGCATTGATGGTAACCGTATTAAAGGAGGGCGAGCAATCGATGAGACAATATTCGTATTGATCCTTCACTGTGCTCAACGCTCTTTTTAACAGTGTTCCGTGATCTTCAATCTTGTTTAAACGCGGCTCTATGGTCGCCAACAAAAGGCTTGAAGGTAATAGGTCTATGTTCTTTCTGACGGGTATCAAGCATTCCGACAGTTTGGCCTCGCTGACCAATAGGTGGTATAGACTTCGACGTTGTATGTCGTAATCTGTTAAGGAATTGGTTAAATTCGCTTGCATGTCCCCATCTATTAAAAGAACTTTTTGACCATCCGACACTTTGTGTTCTGCCAATAAATAACCGAGATTTATGACGGAAGTCGTTTTACCGCATCCGCCTTTTAAGTTAAAGAATGCTATTGTCTTCAATTTTTACCTGCCATTCTTCTATCGATGCTTTTAGATATAAAAAATATGTTTAGGCGATGCACAACCACCTAAACATATTCATGACAATCTAAAAAATTACTTTGCTTAGATCTTTGTGCGGTGAAGAGATGACCGAATAGGAGGTGATGACCCCATATTCTCGCATTTCTGTTTCCGCAGCTTTAATTGCTGTTTTAACAGATGAAACTTCGCCTGTTAACAATACAAATGCTTTACCACCCAAGCCTCTGGCAATTCGCACCTCTATAAGCCTGATATTGGACGCTTTGACACAAATGTCTCCCACAAGTATTGAGGAAATAGCATTGATGGTCTCAACAATTCCTAAGGCTTTCAACTCGCCGGGATCGTCGACACCCAACATCGCCGGCAATACAGCCGGATGGATATTGGGTATCACGTGGGATTCTAAACAATGAATCCCACCGATTTCTTCGCCACTCTTGATGGATGTTCTGACCGCACCCACATCTCCCGTAACAATCGTTACGTATTTTCCGGGACATAGGGGCGATGACATCAAAAGTTCGACGTTTCCGGCCTTGAGCATTTCATCGGTCGCCTCAATTGCTTTCGGTATACTTTTAAATTCGATGATACCAATTGCTTTTTTCAAAACACCACTTCTTTCTTGCTGTGAATATTTTAATTATATAATCGAAATAATTTCTTTTCTACAAGACCTTTTTTACATCGTGGAAGGCAACACAGAGGCGATAATCATAAAGTTCACCAATTGCCATACCCAGATGGTCGCTGCCGGCGGGTCGATGTGTGAATCGGCATAGGAGTTAAAGGTCATACCCATGGCTTCTCCCCATAATGCGGTGATGATCCCCATTACGACGCCCCCGACTACTGTAGCAATCGGGTTTTGAGAGTTCGCAAAAATCAACATTGCTGTTGTACCCGCAGGTAAGATGACATGATGGTGTCCTTCTAAAGGAAGTCCCATACATGCAAAGATCAATAATGCCGCTGCAATACCAAAGCCGATCACACCGACACTGTTAAACAATGCAAGTGCATATTCGTCTCCTGCTACTGCCATCTGTCCCAAAGTCGCTGCTAAACCACCGATGACAACACCAATGGCAACACCAACCATGATCAAGAAGGTCAAGCGTTTTCCTGATGGGAAATACGCGCGCTTTTCGCTTCCGGTATATTTGCCGATAATACCCGATTTGGTAAATACAAATCGTGCAATAATGGCTGAAAGGAATACGGTTAAAGCGATGGTGTCGGTCCAACCTGCATTGCCTATGACCATACCGCCAAATACATCGGCGATGAGATAATGCAATACATAACCCATCACACCAAAGATACCACCGACTAACAAGACGCCGGCATCTCCCGTTACAAATAAAGGTGTAACGATATCTTGACCGTTTTCTAGGAGTCCCTTACTTTTGGCGTAAGTTGCTCCTGCTACCGCACCTCCAAATGCAATGTGCGGTCCAAAGAATGAACCGAAACTGACAGCACCCACTATGGGAGCCCCTGCAGCACCGCCAAATATCGCTGCTAGAACGGTTAAACCGGTAAATACAAATGCAGGTACGCCACCGATCGCAGCGCCGAATGCACCGCCACCAAAGGCCATAATTAATAATGTTAAGTCCATATTTTCCCCCTTAAATAGATTTAGGACTGAATGGTAATACTACCATTTTCCACGGCTGTTACTTTGCCGGGAATACTCGCGAAAATACGCGCTCCAAGAGCTCCTTCAGGGATTTCTCCTATCAGATCACCTTTGTTGACCGAATCCCCGACGGTTACGACGGGTTGGGCCGGTGCGCCGATATGTTGACTCAACAAAATTTTAACTTTGTCGAAGGTCCGATCTATCGACGTCAAAGGTGCAGCGCCATCATAATCTTCCAAGTCAAGCCTCGATATCAATCTCTTAACATTAAAGTGAAGACTCGATATAAATTCGTTGGCTTTCTCCGGCTGACGATGGTGAGGATTTTTAATTCCTCTACTGCTGAGCTCTCGCTTCAAGTGAATATGAAATTTCCAAGGTTGGAGATCCATAACACAAGCATACTGACATAAGGCACATTCACAGCATAAAAAGGCGTTTGTTGCCTGAGTGGTCATATCGCATGTCGAGGCATAAGCTGCCAAGCGCATCAATTTGTGGGGTTCCATCGCATGTCCGATGTTGTATCTCGGACAGACTTCGGTGCATAGATTGCATTGCATACAAGCAACCGCCGCATCCTTTAAGGATTTAGACAGAGATCTGTTTTTTGATTCCACAATGTGATGATCCAAGGGCAGTACGATGAGACCTTTTGTGGTTTTGGTGATGGTCGATTCGGGATCGACAATTTTTCCCATCATCGGGCCGCCGTTTACAACTGCGTATTGGGTGATGGTCGGACCCCCGGCTAGTTCCAGAGCTTCTCGAACCGTAATACCCAAAGGTACGCAAACTGTCATTGGATGCTTTACCTCGCCGGTAAGCGTTACATACGTATCGGTTACCGGTTTATTTTTCTCCATTATATCATGTATCCCGATTAAGGTCTCTACATTTATTACAAGTGCGTTGACATTTAACGGAATGCCACCTTCGGGAACAATCCTTTTAGTCGTTTCGTACACCAAGGATTGTTCGTCTCCGGCGGGATAAAAGTTTTCCAAAATATGTAGTCGTATGTTCGGATAATCGACCAATTTTTTTGTCAATGTTTCAATGGCAGGGCCATATTTTTTCTTAAGGCCAATAATGGCTTCTTTGGCTTGCGTGTGGGTTCGCACCGCTTCAAGCGCCTTTAACATATCGTCGGCTCTGGCATCCATCAATAATTGGTCTACTCGTAACAAAGGCTCGCACTCCGCACCATTGACGATCACCGTGTCGACAACGGCATCGATTTTAACGTGGGTTGGAAAGCCTGCACCGCCGGCGCCGACAATTCCCGCACGCTTTACCAATTCCACTAAATTTTCTGTGCTCATAGCCATCCTCTTATCTTATTGAAAAAGCATCCTTTAAAACGCATCTTCTAATGCGCGCAAAAGATTTGGCTGTGGTTAAGCCCTCTCCGGTAGGTCCTGCAATGGTAAAGGTCGTATAACCTTCGCCACCGGCGCCGATACCGCAATAGGAGGGTCCATTCTTAACAAAAATGGTCGTTTGAACTCTCTTAGCCATTTGGGATAGTTTTTCTACGTTTCTGGAGTGCATCATAGCGGTGTGTCGGTTGCCATGCTCCAGCTCCACTGCAAGTTCGATCCCTTCGTCTACATTGTCCACGCGTATGATGGGCAAGATGCACATCATCAGCTCTTCAACCGCAAAGGGATGATCCTTGTTGGTTTCCATGATGAGAACTCTGGTATCCTCCGGTACATCGATGTTGAATTTTTTTGCAATGTAACAAGCGTCTTTACCGACAAAATCTCGATTGAGTCTGCCTTCCGGTAAAATTTCTTCGACCATTTTATCCAGCAGTCCTCTGTCTTTGATTTCATAGGCACCGTGTTTTTTCATGTTGAAGATGAGGTAGTCGGCGACTTGATCGACGACGATCACTTCTTTTTCTGCAATACAGGGTAGGTTGTTGTCGAAGGTACAACCGTCGACGATATCCTTTGCCGCTTTTTCAATGTTTGCAGTTTCATCTACCAATACCGGCGGGTTACCCGCACCGGCGCCGATGGCTTTTTTACCGCTTCTTAAGACGGTGTCCACAATACCGGGACCACCGGTGGCGACGAGCATTTTTACCTTTGGATGCGCCATTAAAATGTTGGACGTTTCGATACTGGGATTCGTTGTGGTAACGATGAGGTTCTTCGGTCCGCCTACAGCCGCGATGGCTTGATTAAACAGGCGCACACATAAAATCGAGACGTTTTTAGCTCTGGGATGGGGTGCAAAAACCACGGCATTACCAGCTGCCAACATGCCGATCCCATTGTTGATAATGGTTTCCGTCGGGTTGGTGGTCGGCGTAATGGCACCGATCACCCCAAAGGGGGATAATTCCACTACCGTCAGACCTTCATCTCCGGAAAAAGCAGCCGTTTCTAAATCTTCAACCCCGGGTGTTTTTTCAACAGCTAATTTTTGTTTGACTAATTTGTGTTCATAATTGCCCATTCCCGTTTCTTCTACGGCCATGGCGCAAATGGTTTCCATGTTTTCTTTTTTTAACATGACCTCTCTCATCGCTTCGATCATTTTACGACGAAGTGCGAGGGGTTGTTTCATATAATAAGCTTGTGCAACGAATGCCGCTTCGACGGCATCATTCATATCTTCGAATATACCGTCTTCGCCATAACAAGCTGCGTTGTCCTGGGGCGAATCAAGCTCCTTGACTATTGATTTGACGATTTTCTCAATCGTTGTTGCATCTAAATTCATCTATTAACTTCCTCCTTATACCATGCTAAAGTATGGTCAGGGCTGCTTTGGCAATGGTGATATCTTCTTCGGTACTACCGCCACTGATGCCGAGTCCACCGATTTGTACGCCATTGACGACGATGGGAAACCCACCACCGAAAGCTACAAGACGTCCGTTATGGGATGCTTGTAACCCGTACAAATCGCCTTCTTCTTTTGCTAAATCCTTCAAAGCATCGGTTGGTGCTTGAAGGGCATTGGCTGTATAAGCTTTGTCGATGGCTATGGTCCGGCTGGCCAATAAGGCCTTTTTCTCTCTTTCGAAATAAACCAAATTGCCGCCAATATCTACAACCGCCAACACAATGGGTACGCCTATTTCTTTTGCTTTCATGCGTGCAACTGCAGCCATGCGTTTCGCCAATGTCAGCAACTTGTCGTCATCATTCTCTAAGGTATCCAATCCCAATTCATTTTTTACCTTCTGTATGATATCTTTTACCATCGTATTGTATTCTTCCATGCGTGCAAGCACAAAGAGTAAATCGGACAAGCGGTTAGCAAATTGAATGAGTTCTCTACGAACTTTGGGATCGCGGTTAGCATACGTAATGATGCGCCTTTCCCCTCGGCGTACCGCCGTTCTGGCGATGTGTAATGCCGATGAGGCTGGGTTTTTACCGGGAATGACAAATTCCTTTTGCTTACCGATGATGTCCAGGTAGCGATCGATTTCAGTTTCCATCAAGTCGATATCCTCTTGTCCGACTTTATCCTGAAGCATCTCTCTGCCCTTTTCATCGCTTGCCAATTCTGCACCAACGACAAATATTCTTTTTTGAATGTAATGGAGGAGTTTACGTATATCTTCGTCTTCAGAGAGAGCGTAAGCCATACCAATAGCCGCATTGGCCTCATCCATGGTACCGTAGGCCTCTACACGGATATCGTCCTTATCGGTACGAGAACCGCCTAAAAGCCCAGTTTGACCTTTATCTCCACCTCTGGTGTAAACATTTGCCATCGTTACCCTCAACCTTCCACTTGTATCTCATCGACTATGCCGACGATGGTCATATCTAGGGGGACGGTTTTATCTCCATAAACATAACGTGCGGTACTGCCGGTGGTAACCATAACGGTTTCACCGATACCGGCACCGACTGCATCGACGGCGATGGCTGTCGACTGGCTTGAGTATTTCTCAAACTCTCCATTTTCATTTATTTTTTTAATGATCATCAATTTGCATCCAACCAGTGAAGGATCTTTCTGGGTGGATACGATGGTTCCTACTACTTTTGCTAAATGCATTGCTCCTCCTAAAATTTCTTAATCTGAATTCCGAGAGCCATGGCCGCATCTTTAGCAAATTCCGTTACGATTGCATTCTGTGTTACTTCTATGAGCGACACATTGGAGTTTTCCATAATATCGCTTCTTGTAATCAGGTTTTTAACCAAACGGACTTGCCCATGCCCCGGTGTACTCTCAGCGGAGGTGACGGTGTCGCGCGCTGCTGCTTGTGGTTTTGTTTGAACAATTGGACCCCCATGTTGACAAACTTGTGCCAGGTCCTTCGCTTCGCAACAGTCTATGCCGAAATCTTCCAGTTTTTGCAAGTGATCCACCATCATTTGGCGATAAGCCGGCGATGATCGATCGCCACCCAATTTAGAACGCACAGCGTTGTCCGGGTCTGCACCGTCTTTCACACAAATAGTTGGTATCCCTGCCATCAACCCGTGGTTGATCAAGGTGGTCATGGCATTGTCGCAAATGCCCAATGCCAATTTTGCCGCCGTATTCACGGTAGTTGTGGCTAGAATCATCAACTCTTTATCTTTGAAGAGGTTAATCTGCGCACTGGTGTCTGTTTCGTCATAGATTTTATCTATTTTTAATGTCTTTTGAATATGCTCCATTGGCAGTGCCGCCTTCGCACCTTCCGATGCGAAAAGAGTCAACTCCCAACCTTTGCTTTTAAGTGCAACCAGGTTTTCCAAAACTTCCGTAAATCCAATGGCCGCACCAGAAAAACAGACTAAAGCTTTTTTCGGTCGGTTTTGGAGACGTCGCATGACTTCATCCACTATGGCATTGATCAATGCGTCTTTGAAAGCCTCGTTTTGCATGAACAATTCTAAATTCAATCCAATCACCTTTCCTTATCCTTTGCAATTAAAGGCGATCCCCAATGGGGTAACCAGCAGGGGTTCTACAGGTTTCACGGTTTCTATTTCCAACTCTTTTTCGAAAGTTTTTTCAAAATCATCAAACATGCACGCACCGCCAACCACATAAATCCGATGGACGGCGTGCCCTGATTGTTGAATGAAACGGCCGACAATCGATGCCATTTTTTCGACAACGGGTTTAATGGTCGGAAAAATCAATCGCTGATCTTCCGTCTTTTTCATTTCTTCCGCTTCTTCAAAACTAATACGATTGGCACCGGCCAGTACTAAGCTCATGTGCGTACCGCCGGTGGGTTCGTCCGCAGTAAAGACCACCTCTCCATCTACTAAGATGGAGATACCTGTGGTCCCACCCCCAACATCCACCACTGCTCCGTCATCAATACCGAGAATGGTGGCTGCAGCTGTGGGTTCGTCGATGACATTACTCACTTTAAAATCCGCTGAATCAACCACATTGGCAATAATTTTTGAATTTCCCTTGAGAATACCCGGTGGAATGGCCGTGACGGCATTGGCATAACGTAAATCAATGTCCAAACGCTTTTCTATATCTTGTTTGAGCTCTCTTACAATATTGACCGCTCCGATATAGTCGACGACGATACCGTCTCTTACCACCGTAGCACTTTTTAGGGCTCCGGCTATAGGGCGGTTTTCTTCGTCCACAACTGCAATAACAATATTTGCCGTACCAAGGTCGACACCTATTTTCAGGTCGCCTTGATAGGGGTTTGTTTTTTTGGATTTTATCAGTTTGCAAAATTCCAAAATAGCTTTGTTACCGCTATTCCAATCCATCTTTTTTCTCATGTCTTATCTTTATAACTATCCGATTTTAAAATCGGTTTTAATCCTTTACTCTACTTCATGATCGGTTTCTGAGTTTGCTGATTCCTCATCTTCTGAAGACTCATCTTCATCTACTTGATAACCGACCGTGTTTTCATTAAATATCATCGGTAAAATACCATCCGAAGGACGGGCAATAACCTTGGCACTAAAGCAACCACGGCCTTTAGAGCACGCCGCTTCCGCTGCCTGACAAGCCGCTTTGACCGCGCCGACATCTCCCAGTATTTTGATGGTGTACATCCCGTCTCCACGACAAGGTTCCATCCCCAAGAGAGTGACATTGGCGGATTTACAAGCGGCATCCGCCGCTTCGATGGCTGTCGCCATGCCGATGGCTTCTATGATTCCTAAGGCTTGTACCATGGTTAACCTCACGACGTTTCTATGTCCTTAAAGGGCATTCTCTTAACCAGCCTTGCCGCATTAGCGCCTAAGGCGCGTAATCTTTCTTCTTCCATTGTAAGCGGTATTTTAAACAAGGGCTGACTTTCCTTTAATTTGATAAAGTGTAAGACCAGACACTCGTCAATGCCGATACCCACCCCCAAATGTGAGGCTTGGGCAGCGTTATACCCCAATACGATAGCGGAACTTCTTTTTTTTGCGACAGCTTCGTAGGGAATCCCTTCTTCCTCCATGCCCAACAAAATTTGTTCGAGCATTTTCATGTTGACGGTATTGGTGTTGTAAAACACTTTTACCTCGGGTTTTGGTGATTCATAAGAGACATTCATCTATGCCTCCTCACCGTAAGCCAATACCAACCCTGTGGCTACTGCGTTACGCGGGCCTTCAGTTGCTCGGATGTTGGCACGTCCAGCGACGATGCTGAATTGTGCCAAGGCATCAGTCACCAATTGGGGAATCTCAAAGTCCAAGGCGGAGCCACCTACCAAGGTGACAAATTGGATATCTCTGACATTGCCCGTTGGGCTGACACGTTCTAAGGAGCGAATGGCATTGGTTACAAAAACCTTCGTCTTGGCTTCGCGCCGTACTGCCCGGATTCTTTCCATGGAATGGTTGCCCGGTATGGGTACCATGCCGTTCGGCGTTAGGATGACCACTTTGGCAAAAGTCGAAGCGTCTAAGGGTTTGTCATAAAACTCTACCGTTCCGTCTTCGTGGCGAATATTAAATAATGTTTCTACCTTTGCCAGAGGATATTTTTTAATATCTTCCGGGAAGGCCAATTCGTCGAAGCCCAATTCCGAAGCGATGAGCAGGGTTACCATGTTACCGGCACCTGCCAAGTGAATGGAGTGTATTTCTCCGGATCCCGAAACGATTGCCGCATCGGTGGATCCGGCACCCATATCGATGATCGCTAAGGGTTTGTTGCTACCCGGTGTGGTCAGGGCACCGCGTATCGCCATGTCTGCTTCGACACCGCCGACCTCTACTTTGACTCCAACTTCCTTTTCCAGTTCTCGAGCAATTTGATCCATTTGGAGTTTATCCGCACGGACCATTGCGGCAATACCCACGGCATTTTCCATAGAAAATTCTTCAGCGACTCCGCCCTTAACATTTTGCGGTACAAAAGTGTCGACGGCTAGGAGGTCCTGAATTTTGATTTTGTTCGGTTTGCTGTCGGTTAAATTGGCCATGGTTTGGCGCACCCGCTCGAGCATACCGCCGGCGTTGGTGCCGGCCTCGCCTTCGACATCTTCCACGGGGGCAACGGAGCGAATGGCTTCCATCACAACATCGGCACCGTCATCGATGTTGATGACGGCGTTTTTATGTTTTCCGTGAATTGTAATTTTACCCGCCGGGATTTTTCTTTCTTTGACATCTCCCGCCGGTGTTTTAATGACAACCGCCGATCGGTTGCCGATCAGCGCCCTGGATATCGGAACGATTTGTTTGGTCTCTTCAGAAGACAAATCGAAAACCGTTGCTATACCGTAGGGGTTGGAAAGTTGTTCGACTACATTGCCGGGGGCGGCCACTTCTATGGCTGCCCACATACCTAAGGGTACTTTGTCGATTAGGGAAACCTCATCGACAATGGGAATTTTTTTGTTTAAACGGTTGTTGATCAAGACACCATCATCTCTTTGAACAATGGCGCCATTCACATAGACACCTCTCGCTAATGATTCGTTAATGATCCTTGAGGAGGTCTCGAAGTCGATATCCCTAGGAATGATAACAATAACGGATTCGTGAGGGGCTATTTTGTCAATATTTCGCATGTGAACCGTGGTTCCGACACCGGTTCCCAAACCACCGGGGGTCGAGGGATTGTGGCCGATCATCGTCGATTCGGTAATGATGGTCTCCGTGATGGTTTCCATCGCCACATCCCCTATAACCGGTGCCGCTTCGTTGATTCGAATCAAATCAACTTCTTCAACCGTTAGGCCTGCTTGTGTCAGGGCTTGTTTTAAGGAGGCAAATATACCGTGTATATTTTGGCGTGTTCCCTTCATTCCTGTTGTGGGCACAATACCCGAAGCTAAGAACTGGGGGGTACCGTTTGTATAGCGCGCCAGAGCAGTTTCTGTACTGGCGTTCCCTATATCAATGCCTGCAATAATCATAATTTCCTCCAAACTACAACCCCTTGGTTGTCGTTTTACCTAAATTCTTTAGAGCGTTTTCTTTCGTAATATACTTCTGCCGCCTCTGCAACTAAAGCTGCAGATATCGGAGCATTGTATTGATCTTTTAATTCCGCTGCAATGGCCAATAATTCATCTTTGGTGGATTTATAAGGTCTGAGTGCATTATAAATTTCCAAAAGACGCGCATCGGGTATAGAGATGAGCTCTGCTGCTCTTCTGAGGTTTCCTGCGAAGGCATCTCTATCGCAACTTTCAGCAACTTGCGCTTGAAGTTCCAACGTTTCCGGACGGATACGCAGGTCTTCCGCTTTCAATTCGCCGTTTAATAATTTATCTAGATCTAAGTCTTTAAAACTTTTGCCGGTTGCGGATTGTATTAAATCGGGACGTTTTTCTCCGATTGGGTAGTCCTCTTTGGTTACTTGTCCTTCTGCTTTGGGGGCAGCTGCGCTGGGCGCTGCTGCACTGGAAGCGGGAGTATCGGATATAGACGCCATTACTTCTTTAACGATTTTTTCTAATAATTCTTCTTGTGTCATTTTCTGCCTCCTACTGGAAAGAAACCTTCATTTCAACAGGCTTTTTGCCCTTTTCAACATGTTGGGTCTCTTTGATGTGCAGCAATGCAGCTCTAGCTTGGTAAGCCGGACGCGCCATTTGGTCGTTACGTACCGGAACCGGTGTGGGGCTTTCGCCCTTTGCATATTTAGCCGCATTTTTACCGATGGCACGATAAGTGTCTAAATCGATCAGAGGTGCTTGGGAAAACAACTCTAGGTTGGATAGTTGCGGCAAATCCTTTTGATGGATAAGGCAAGTCCCCTTAGATTGTAGCCCGATCGCAACACCAGATCCGGAAAGATCTGCAGCGTCATGCCCACATACGGCAACGTCGGAACTTCTATACACTTTAATGACACGCGCTTTCAGACCTTCTTCCTCGATACCGGCAATAATTTCTTTTAAAACTTTGTCGTGAGGAATATTAATAATCGTATCGATTTGGGAATCGGCAAAGGCCGGAGCCAAACCAATTAATACTTCATCGGCTGCTGTACCTGCTTGTGCGTCCCCAATAGGTGTTAACTTGACTGAGTCAGCTTGTGCTGCAGCAGAGGTTGCAACAGCGTTGGATGCTGCACCGCTATCAGGGGTGTCAGACATTTCTTTCAAGACAGATTCAATAATGTCTCGTAATACTTGTTCATTTATAGCCATGTTTTCGCCCCCTTCTATATAGTTTCCGGATCGTCAGCCCACGGGATATCCTGGATTTCTTTCCATCTCTCGTCGCTGATAATGTATCCGGTTTGCGGTCCTGTGTAGTCATTCATATAGTTGACTGCAGAGATAACTTCCCAGTTTTCGCTCAGTAAGGAAGCGGTGTGTAGGTAGTCACCGGCGCATTTTTGTAATTGAATGTTGAAAACGGATTGCGCAACATCTCTCATGCCGCCGCGCTCTAAAGCCTTGATAAAGTCCACTGCAGTAGCGCCGCGTTTTAAGAGTTCGTCAGCTGCCTTCAAGTCTGCTACAACATCTCTGTCGGGCATATCTTGAGATCCGTTGGCATAGGTTGCCGCTTCGACTTCTTCGTCGGTGATTTCCGTTAAGCCGAGTTCTTTAAATAGAACTTGCATGGTCCGTGCTGCTTTGGCACGAGCCGTCACGACTGTTTCTTCGTCAACCGGTTGTAAACCGCCATCGATTTTGAGGTCACGTTGAATAACGTTCCAATCATCGAAATCTTCGGCATCCCAGTTGGATCCGGCAAACATATTGTCGTAGTTCGGTGTCGATGAGTATCCGGAACAGATATAATCGGTACCCGGAACCATTTGCATTAAGGAACGAGCCACACGACGTAGGTCGGAGTGGGTAAATGTTTGGTCGTTAGAGGAAGCACATTCTAAGTCTAGGCATGCTGCCATCAAGTTTTCTGCTAAGATAGCGCGGATACCACCGGGAACTCCGGCAGGAACGCCAACACAGGATACGGAACCGTTTTGAGATCCCTGAACTCCTGCACCCTTGGTAACATAGAGACAACGTGCTTCTAAGTAAAGCATGGATTTACCTTCGGCATAACCCATTTGCACTTCTGCACCGGTACCGGAGGTAAAACGCATTTTCAGCCCGCGGGAAGCGTAGCAAGATGCGAGAAACGCTTTAGACCAAGGTGTATCGTCACCGTCCATGAAAACATCTTCCGTACCATAAACGGAAATGGTTTCAGCATAGGCGGTGTAACCTCTCATACCAAGGTCCAGCTCGGTTGCTTCTTCGACGGCGCACTGGGTTAGGATACCCGGACGACCGACGTTGGAGCCGATCATAATAGCCAAAGCATTAAAGGGAGCATAACGTGCCACACCAACGGTGGTTTCCATTTCGTCAAATCCACGGATGGCAGCTTCTGCCGCATCTGCTGCGATTTGTACCATGTTGTCTTTTACGTTGGTAACGTGACATTGGTTGGAAGGCATGAGGCGTGATCTCATTTTAGTTTGCGCCATCATCATTTCCAATACCGTCATTTTGCCTAAAACTTCTGTTAATTTCGCCGGTGTAATAGAGGTCGTAATATCCACTACCTCTGCTCTTGGAACGTTGATATCGCAAAGTTTGCGAGCAATTTCCAAGGAATCCAGCGCCATATATTCTTCCGCTTTTTCCGTGCGGATTCCGTAATTGGCGATAAAGGTATCGAGCATATCAAATTCGTCGCGACTTCTGCCATCTAATTCAACGATGACGCCGTTTTCTACTTTTATACTCGGTGCCGGATCGCCGGGGTTATTCATTGCGATTAAACCGACTTCTGGCCACTCTTTAACAAACCCATCCTTTTTTACCGGACGAGCTGCTAGAGCTTCAAATCTTTTCGATCTCATTTTTTCTCCTTTTCTCAAAGCCTGTATTTAGTTTCGATCAATAACGATTGGCTTTAAATATACGGTTTCGTTGTAGACGGCGCCGGACCTGCCATCGCTTCTAAAGCGGGCTTTCCTATTTCTCTTGCTGCGTATAGCGCTTGTCTAACTGCACCGGCATCGCCTGAGATGAAAATCATGGACTCGTTGGAGTATTGTGTGCCGCCGTTACCCGGAGAAGCATAACCGATTAATTCTACATTCGCTGCTTTTAAAGCGGCGTCGGACATCAATACACCGATACCTGCCGGTGCACCGACGATGATTCCAAAAGCCTTTCCGATGGGAGCGCCCAATGCCATGTTACAAGCAAAGGATGCTCTTGCGGTGTATTGGAATTCCAAGTGACCGGCATCGTTGCCATAAACATCGCCAAAGGTTCTGTCTAAGTCTGCCAAAGCCACTTCTACCGCACGGCGAGCGTCGGAAACATCTTCTGCTCCGAAAATAATTTGAGAACCGTGACCAGCTCCCCCTTTGGTGTCTCTTGCCAATTCGCAAACGACAACTTCGGTGTTGGTTGCCTTAACAGCTTCGTCTGCTGCAAAGATTTGTGGTCCAGCACCGGTTCTTGCGGAAATAATACCGATAGAACGGAATTTAGGATCGATTTTCATCGCTTCGTGCAATTGATTGTCTACGTTTGCAATGACGAATCCGATGGTATCGCCAATAGCAGTTCCGACAAATTCTGTAATGTTAGCTGTCTTTTTTAATTCTGGAGCAGGAGCAGGATTGCTTTCAGCCTGATCCATTTTCCTCATGACTTCTTCCATTATTTTGTTCATTAAATCTTCTTTCATTGCTCAGTCCTCCATCCTATTTAGAAACTAGGTAGCATTTTTTCCACGTCTGCGTGGGGTCTGGGTATGACATGTACAGATACAACTTGACCTACCTTGTCTGCTGCTGCAGCACCGGCATCGACGGCTGCTTTAACAGCGCCTACGTCACCTCGTACCATTACCGTCACAAGACCGGAACCAATTTTTTCGTATCCCGTTAAAACAACATTTGCAGATTTAACCATTGCATCGGCTGCTTCTATGCAACCTACCAATCCTTTGGTTTCAATCATGCCTAAAGCTTCATTAGTCATCAGCTTTCCTCCTTGTATCTAGATGTTATGCTCATTCTATATCACTTCTTGCAACAAGAAAATATAATCTTCTCACCACTTCATGCAAAAAAAATAGGTTTTCTGTAAGTATTTGCTTTTTACCGCAACTATTTGTGATTATTTTGTGTTTTAAGGCAATATATTACCTTTTTCTTTTCGTAATATTAAGAGTATCTCAAAAGACACACAATATATTATATTTTTATTTCCTCGATAATCTGAAAAAATCCTTTAAAATACGTGTTTTTATTGAAACTTCAATGTTTTTTATAAAAACTCGATGGATTTTTACGATTTTTTTTAGGATTTCTTAAGAATTCTAAAAATCGGTGTCTCTTCATTAAAATTTGTGACTAACTGAAATCAACGATTAGCCTTTACAGGATGCCCTTCAATGTTCTGAACAAAATTGGATTCTTCTTACAGTTTTTTTATGATTTGATAGATGAGAAAGAGGATCGTCAACCGACAATCCCCTTTTTTACTAATCACTTTTTGTCTTTAGGTTCTACTTTTTTTACCGGTTCTTCTTCAGCAGGTAGTAATTTTTCTGTATCGGAATGTGGGCGAGGTATGACGTGTCGGGAAACCACTTCTCCGACCTTTTCTCCTGCGGAAACGCCCGCATCAACGGCGGCTTTGACAGCGCCAACATCCCCTCTTACCATGATCGTCACCAATCCGGATCCGATTTTTTCCATCCCGATGACCACAACGTTGGCAGATTTTGCCATGGAATCGGCCGCTTCTATAGATGGTATCAGTCCCCGGGTTTCAATCATTCCCAGCGCTTCATTTTTCATATATTCTTATCCTTTCACAGTCAGTTTCTAATTTACAAATTTCCGCTTCGAACGTTAAACTCGCCTACCAAGGAACAACGGGTTTCCCTGGTAAAGGATTTTGGTCTGGTTAAGCCTTCACCTGTGGGGCCGGCAATGGTCATGGTGGAGTAACCTTCTCCGCCATAACCGACACCACTAAAGGAAGGACCGTTTTTAACTAAAATCGTCGTTTGAATGGCCTTTGCGTATTCCGTTATGGTGTGAACATCTCGAGAATGCAGTACAGCGCTGTGTCTTCTCTTACCTTCGGCTTGAACTGCTTTTTGAATGCCTTCATTCACATTGCTCACACGCACAATGGGCAACAACGGCATCAAGTACTCTTCCATAACGGTAATGTGTTGAAACGGTACTTCGTAGATAATGGTTTTTATCTTTTCGCCAACACCAATACCCAGATCGGCCAGGATGACTTGCGCGTTTTTACCTATATATTTGTGGTTGACGCCGCCGTCACTGGTTGTTACGAGATTGGTGAGTTGTTGGATCGTATCCGGATCTTGAATCAGATAAGCCCCGTTTCGTTGCATTTCGGAAATCAGTAAGTCCGCAATGCCGTTGATGACAAAGCACTCCTTTTCACCATTGCATTGGATGCCATTTTCAAAACTATTGCCGGCTATAATATCCTTTGCCGCTTTGGGTATATCCGCCGTTTCATCGATGAGTACCGGCGGGTTTCCGGGGCCTGCACCGATTGCTTTCTTACCGGAGGATAAGGCTGCTTTGACAACACCAGGTCCTCCTGTTGCAACGAGGATATCGATCTGCGGGTGATGCATCAATTCATTTGCCTTTTCAATCGTCGCATTTTTAAGTGTAAAGAATATATTTTCCGGACCCCCTGCCTCTCTGACGGCTTCATTCATCAGTTTGATTGCTTCATATGTTGTTTTCGGTGCACCGGGGTGTGGGCTAAAGACCACACCGTTCCCCGCTGCCAACATGCAGATGCCGTTGTGAATGGCGGTGGAGGATGGCCCTGTCGAAGGCAAGATACAGCATCCCACACCATACGCTCTTTTTTCTATTAATGTCAGACCACCGTCTCCCGTGTAAACTTCCGGTTGAATATCTTCAACGCCCGGTGTTTTATCTATCACCAATAAAATCTTGGCACATTTATCTTCGTAACGTCCATAGCCGGTTTCATTGAGTTCAAACTGAGCCAGATGCGAAATGTTTTTTCTGATTTTTTCGCGTATGGCATCGATCATTTTCTTTCTATTGGCTAAGGTGTACCTTACAACTTTTTCATGTGCTTTTGTAGCTGCTGCCACTGCGTTATCAACATCGTCAAAAAGATAGGTGTCTTTTTCTTTTTGATTTTTGAAGGCATCTGCTTGATCATTGAGCAAATTTTTTTGAGGCTGGGTGAAATCTTCTTTGACGATCGGTGTTGCTAAGCTTAATAGGATATGTCGTACATATTCATTATCACTTCTTATTGTAGTCAATTTTATTTCACCTCAATTTCTTTCCTTTTAACGTATGTAGGATTCTCCACCGGGTTCCAGCTTGCCGCCTAGGGTTTCAAGCAATTGTGCACCCACTTCGCGACCTGCTATAACCGCTTGTTTGACTGCACCTGAATCTCCGGAGATCATGATCATATACTCGTTGGAGAAACTCGTGCCCTTGCCAGGTGAGGCGGATTGGACGATCTCTACATTGGCGGATTTTACCGCTACATCTGCCATGACTAAACCGATGCCTGCTGGACAACCGACAATCAATCCCCAAGATTTTCCAAGATGTCCACCAAAGTTATTGGCCAACACTTGGCTTGCCCTTGCGGTATATTGCAATTCGATATGTCCGGCTTCATTCATATAAATATCACCAAAATACGTGTTATCCAGTTCTCTTAATGTAATTTCTACTGCGCGTTTCACATCGGACACGTCTTCTGCACCGAAAACGATAAAGCAACCGTGGCCACCGCCACCTTTGGTGTCTCTCGCCATTTCAAATATCAGTAATTCTACATTACTGGCCTTAACGGCTTCATCTGCTGCCATGGCTTGGGGACCAGCGCCTGTTCTCGCTCCGATTATCCCTAAGGAACGATACTTTTTATCAATCCCTAAGTTTTCATGAACATTTCTGTCGACGTTCGCTATGACGAGCCCGATGGTGTCGCCCTTAGCGACACCAACAAACTCGGTTAAAGAACACGCATTTTCAGGTATTCTTTGATCCATATTTTCTCCTTTATCAGATAGATTCATTCTATTTGCAATCTCTGCCATCACTTTTTGAACAACTTCATTATTATCCATCAGTCATTCTCCTAAAAATCGTATTTTAGTAAGGTGTTATCGACATCAGCATGGGGGCGAGGAATCACATGGACGGATACAACATTTCCAACTTTGTCTGCAGCAGCAGCGCCTGCATCTACAGCAGCTTTGACTGCGCCGACATCGCCTCGTACCATTACCGTTACGAGCCCGGAGCCGATTTTTTCATAACCCATTAAAACCACATTTGCCGATTTTAACATCGCATCTGCCGCTTCTACGGATCCGACAAAACCTTTTGTTTCTATCATGCCTAATGCATCTTGAGACATTATCATCATCCTTTCAATTTTATGAAGAGTATTGTTCGCTTATACTTTTTTAATTCTCTTTAACGAATACCTTAATTTAAATTTCGTCGTAGGCGTTACGGTTGATTAAGTCGTCCTGTAGCGCTTTACTCATTCTTGTAAAGTAAGCGGAGTAGCCTGCAACCCTGACCAGCAATCCCTTATAGTTTTCAGGATTTTTCTGAGCATCTCTTAAGGTTTCAGTATTTTGGATATTAAATTGGATATGTTGCGGTTTTTTGCTGAAGTACGCTTCAACAAAGTTGATCATATTGCTGGTACCTTGTTTGCCCGCTACACTGTTCGGGGTAAACCGAATGTTCAGCAATGTGCCGTTTCCTGCTCTTTGATGGTCGTATTTTGCAGCTGAGTTCGCCATGGCTGTGGGGCCGTTGTAGTCGTGGCAACCCAAGTGGGTGTTGACGGGTCCAATACAGTTGGAGACAGCTTCTCCGGCGGTTCTACCATCTGCGGTGGCGCCTTGTGCCAAACCTAAACCGACGTTTGCAGATACGGAGTAGAGCCCCGGTACAAAGATACCGCCCCTTGCATTTGGACGTCCGGACACTTCGTCGAAGTATACGTCGCTGGCAAAGACCGCCAATTCGTCTACTTCATCGATGTCGTTACCAAAGTGCGGAATATAATCGCTGTTGACCAAGTGTAATAAATCGTCGTAACCTTCCCAGTTTTTGCTCAAGCATTCGAGGAGTTCTTCACCGGTAATGCGTTTTTCATCAAAAACAAGTTTTTGAATGGCGCTCATGGAGTCTGCAACCGTAGCAGGGCCGCAGCCTTGAGGGCCGGTAAAGTTATACTTGGCACCACCTTCGGTTAAGTCCAAACCCTTTTCTACTGCGTAATAGTTCATAGCAGATAAGGTGGGTAGAGGTTTCATAACCGCGTGGGCTTTTTCCGTTGCGTTGAGCAGCCCGACCAATCTATCGACCCAGTATTTCATTTGTTTGCGATAGGCTTCTTTGATTTCTTCCATGCATTTGAAGCTCTTCAAGCTGCCGGTATTCAATCCCAGGTAATTGCCTTTCGCACCGCATTTTTCCCAACGGGGGCATCCGGAACCACAATCGATACAGCGTCCACCGTTGACGGCGAGTTCAAAAACTTTGGCTAAGTTGAAGTAGGATGCGTCGTGAGCACCATATTCTTTACCCGGCACGTCAATTTCAACACAACCGACCAATGTACAGGTTCTGGCATCTTCTAAGGAAACGCCCTTTGCCATGGCTGCGGGTACAATGCCTAAATCGTTAAAGAGCTTGGGTTGCCCCGTACCGATTTTAATCGCTTCGATGATTTTGACTTTTAATTCGTAGGGTGCCGCATCGTTCCATCTAACCGCAAACCACGGGTCCGGTAGACGTGTATGGTTGTGGGCTTCAATGGCTAGGTAGGTTAAGTCGTTGGTGACGTCGTTGCCGTTTTCATCTTGACCGCCGACGACCAAGCATGCACCACCGATACCAACTTCACTGTTAACCTTGGCGGTGTCGTTATCTCTGACCTTTCTGAGTTCAAAGATTTTGACATAAAAGCTTTCCATCAATTGGCTGACGAAGGATTTTTTGATTTTTCCTTCTTTCATGTCTTTTTCATAGAACGGATAAAGAACGGTATCAAAGGATGCGTAAGTAATGGAGTGACCGTTACTTTCAATCAGGGTAATATTGGATACGAAGTGATACAATTGCAAGGCTTCCCAATAGCCTCTTGGCGGATTTTCAGCAATCCATTCGCAATTCGCCGCGATTTGTTCTAAAATTTTCTTTTCTTCCGGATTGTTTTCTTTTGCTGCCTTGTCCTTTGCTAATTTGGCATATCTCCGTATAAAGTTGGAAGAGGCTTCCAAGCAGATTAATCCCGCTGTGTAAAACTCTCTCTTTTCCAAGTTTTCCGGTGTCGAGAAATCTCCGATTTCTTCGAGTTTTTCAACGATTCTTTTCTTTAAGCCGGAAAAACCTTTAGTCAAAACGTTTTCATAATCAACGCAGGTATGGCCAACACCACCGTAAACGTAGAGGTTCGGCATAAAGACCGGGCGACCATCCTCTAGGGACGTTCCTTTTATTTCCTCTTCTGTGAGGTAATTTGCGATCAAATGGTCTTTGATATTTTTGCCTTCCCAATAGTCTGCTATACTGAGAAGATTTTCTTTGACTTCGTCGCTGACAGCAAAAACATCGGACTCTCTGGACGACCAAGAATTATCCTTTAATTCTCTTACAATCCAGTCGTATGAAAACTCGGGATAAATCGGCGAGTGACGAGCCGGAGCTGCCATTTCCCCGACAATGAGCTCATCGGGATAGATGTTGATGGTTAAGTTCTCTAAAAGGTATGCTAAAATCTTTGCGTTTGTGAGAATTTGGCGACCACCATTTCCTCCAAATTTCTGATGCGCTTCCGTATACAGCATTGCCCGTTCGTCGTCGACGGACTCTTCAATCGCATGGACGCGATGTAAAATTCTGTTAATCCGATCATAAGGACTGGGATTGACCTTTGTCGGATCGCCAAAATCCATCATGCCGTATTCTTTGTCAAAGGGTTCGCATCCACCTTCTCCAAAGTTTTCATTGAGTTTCAAGTTTCCACTTGAGTTTGATGGTACACCGCCCCCTGTAGAATTTTTCTGGTTGCCCATCTTGTTCATGACTTCTGCAACTAACGCTTCAATTTGTTGAGTTGACATTTCCATTATTTACACCCTCCTGTAAGTATAAAATTTATTTAAAAACAATAAACAATAACGATTCTGATGGATACACCGATGGTGGCATATCACAAACCTTGAATGGTCTTCATGTTAGGATTGGAAAAGTTTCACGATATCCAACTTCTCCCAAGGTAAATCCAATTCTGCCCTTCCGAAATGTCCATAAGCCGCAAGTGCTTTGTATATGGGACGTTTCAGGTTAAATCTTTCTATCCAAGCAGCGGGACGTAGGTCAATCTTCTTTTGAATGATCTCTATCAATTTTTGCACTGCCACCTTTTCGGTTCCAAATGTGTCCAAATCCAAGGACACCGGTTGTGCCCGACCAATCACATAGGCAATTTGAATCTCGCATCGACTTGCAGCGCCTGAGGCGACGATGTTCTTAGCGAGGTATCGCATCGCATAACTCCCCGTCCGATCTACTTTTGTCGGATCTTTTCCTGAAAATGCACCACCTCCGTGTTTTGCTGCACCCCCATAGGTATCAACAATTATTTTTCTTCCTGTAAGGCCAACGTCTGCCATTGGGCCTCCTGTTACAAAACGTCCGGTACCATTTACAATTGTTTTGGTATGGACATCCATCCAATCGGACGGAATGATTTCTTTGATGACTTTTTCTTTTATGTCCCTGCGAATACGACTTAATCTGACGCTTGATAAATGCTGCGCCGCGACGACCACCGTGTCCACGCGAAAGGGTTTGCCACCATCGTATTCGACCGTTATCTGTGATTTGCCGTCGGGGCAAAGGTAAATCAATTCTTTTTCTTTTCGAACCACCGCAAGCTTTTGCGCTATTTGGTGGGCCAAGGTAATGGCTGCGGGCATCCACACATCGGTTTCGTCGCAGGCATAACCGAACATCATGCCTTGGTCTCCTGCGCCTAAACTGCGTTGGCTTGAGCTGCCGTTCCTGTCGACACCTGCGGCGATATCTCTGGACTGCTTGTTAATCGAAGTGATCACTGAGCAACAATCCGCATCGAACCCCCCCAGTCGATGGGTATAACCTACTTCTCGTATGGTATTGCGAACCACTTCTTCGATGTCCACCGTCGCCTTGCTGGAAATCTCCCCCATGACATGGATGAGACCCGGCGAAGCCGATGTTTCACAGGCGACTCGGGCATGGGGGTCGCTGTCCAGATAAGCGTCCAATACCGCATCGGAGATCATGTCGCACATTTTATCGGGGTGTCCTTCGGTGACCGATTCTGAAGTAAAAAACGTTGCCATTCAACCACCTCCATTCTTTTTTACAAAACAATTTTTACATTGTCGCCGCTTTCAATCTCCAATGCCTCCGCTTCATTTCCGGTGAGATGAAACTCCGTGTAGTGATGATTGTTGATGGTCACTTGTATGTTTTTCAGAATAACCGGTTGGTTTCCCCTCGTTTCCACCGATAGAAAAGCTTTGTTTTTTAAGCCTAAAGCTTTGGCGCGGTCTGCGTCCATGTGCATGTGGCGCCCCATGATGATGCCGTTCATATAATTAACCACGGAACCCATGGGACCGACGATGGTCAAGGTAGGCGCTGCCAAGGCCGTACCGCTTTCTTTGACCGGCGGCTCAACACCAAGGTTCCACCTATCCGCCATTTGCAATTCGATATAGGTCTGACCGCCAAACGGCCCGATCAGCGCTACGTTTTCTATGGAACCCTTTGGGCCCACTAATGTAATCTTTTCGCGGTATAAAACTCTGTCTCCGGACAGCTCCTTCTCGACTGTCAACTGAACATCGTTCCCGAACAATCGTATGCAATCTTCAGAAGATAAGCACACGTGGCGGTCGTCTCGAATATGTATGGGAACCAATAATAAATCGTGGATGATCATCTCATTGAGTTTTGTATCAACTTTATCTGTTACCATTGGCATCAACCCTTTTATACCTTTCTCTTTGAGATACACCTCTTAATTCAGGCGACTCTTTTTGCATAACCTCGGTGAGTTTTAGAGCGCCGGCAACTGCCGGTACACCGTATTCCTGTAAGAGCTCTACGATTCTGTAAATCTGAGGCGTGTATTTGTCCCGATCCAATCTGGGCATATCCTTCATCGGATACTCAAGTCCCAAGGCTGCGTACTTGTCTTCTCCCAGAGGGCGATAGGGTAGCAATTGCAATTGAATGATTTTGTTGTCCAAAACATCTCGAATAAATTCTCCCGTTTTGCGAATGTTTTCGTCGCTATCATTGTAGCCTGTTACAATCGGTATTCTCAACACTAAGGGGATGTCTTTATCTACCAAGTATTTGATGTTGTCTAAAATAATCTCGTTACCGACATTCGTCAACAATTGATGTTGATAGGTGTCCATGTGTTTAATATCGGATATAAATAAATCTGTATAGGGTAAAATCGCATCCAATATTTTTTTATTGCAAAATAACTCCGACTCGACGCAAGTGTGAATTTTTATTTTTTTGCATTCCTTTAATACTTCCAACAAAAAGCGCCATTGTATTAAGGGATCGCCACCGGAAAAGGTGACCCCACCACCGGAGGTGTCGTAAAATTTTCTATCGGCTTTGATGACATCCATTAATTCACCGACCGTGTAGTCAACGCCAAAAATTTTAAGGGTATCGTTGACACAAGCTTGGGCGCACTTCAAACAATTGACGCACTTGTTCCGATCGATGCGCAAAATTTTATCTCCTTCAAAAACCAGAGCGTCGTGTTCGCAGGCTTTTAAGCAATGTCCACACAGTTCGATGCCCAGACATTTTTCCGGATAGACCCCCACCTCCGATTGTTTGTTGATGCTCTCCGGATTGCTACACCACATACAATGCAGAGGACATCCCTTTAAAAAAACTTCGGTTCGTATGCCCGGTCCATCGTGTATGGTAAAACGCTGTATATTAATGACTTTACCGATTATCTTTTTCTCCATACCTACCCCCTCCTGGTTTGGTTGTGCGCTGAACTTTTGGATGCATTGTTGCGTATTGATTTGATTGGCACAAAGCGTTATCCCTCTATCTGTTCCATCCATCCCTATATTTTTTCTTAGATACCGATGTGCCCATCCTTTTAAACACCATCAGCACTTTTTAAAAGTCAATTCTTTACTCTTCTCATGCTATTCCTTTAAACGTTTTCTTTTCCTTGTGTTTATCATAACAGCAATATTCTTGACGGATAATACTAGTTTTTGTTGTTCTCCTCTCTTTATTTGATTAATATATTATCTTTTCTTAAGAGACCTATCATTAATTGCTGTGATACGCACACTTTGCGAACATATTTCTCAGAGTCTTGACTTCAAAAAATGATAGTGCTATTCTGAAATGTAGCAATCATTGTCAAAATAAAAACTGTACATGAATGCAGGGTATTGCATACACCGAAACAAAGGAGATGAATGATAATGTACACGATCCATTTAAAGAAGCTCGTACCCATAGAGGTCTTGAACGACCTTTTAGAGCAATACCACGATATTACCAGCATGGCATCCTCAGTTGTTGATTTCCGCGGCAAGACCATTACGAGAAATAATTTTCATCCAGTTTGCAAACTCATCAGAAGCTTACCTGAGCTTGAAAAACTATGCATACAGTCCGATGCGTATGCCGGTTTAACCGCATCCATTTCTAAGGAACCTTATATCTATCAATGTCCCTGTGGCTTAATCGATTGTGCTGTACCTATTTTTGTCGCAGACACCTGCGTCGGACAAATTATGACAGGTCAAGTGATGTTGGATAATGCCGATATGGACAAAGTCCCCAAAATTTCCGATTATCTACCCAGAAGTTTTGACAAACTCAAAACCATTCACTATTTAGAGCAATATCAAGACAATATTTCAATTCTCTCCTACAAAGAAATCAATACTTATACTAAATTACTGAAATTTATTGCCCAATTAATTTCCAATATGGGCATGACAAACATCGTGAACAACGAACATAAGGAACAAGAGATTAAACTGCTGGAAGGTAAGCAGCATATTGTTGAGACCGAAGCCGCTATGGCGAGGCTCAAATTGCAACTTTTAGAAAATCAATTGCCTTCAAACTTTTTATATGAAAGCCTGAACTCTATTTATCAATTGGCTATCATTGAAAAGGCAGAAAAAACTTCGGATCTGATATTTTCGGTATCTTCCGTCTTAAAACGTTCTTTGGATTCTAAAGAAGCGTTGATTCCCCTTAAAAAGGAAATCACTTATATCCAAGACTATATCAATATCAGAAATATCTCTCGTTATTACAAAATCAGCATCATTGAAAACGTTCCCGCAGAATGTGCGAATAAACTCGTGCCCATCGCTTTACTACAATCCGTCTTGGACTACGTTTTTATAGAACAGATCGAAAACGTCAATGAGAACAGTGCCATCCACATCCGATCTTTCTATGAAGACGATGCGTTGATCCTAGAGCTGTTTAGCCCCCAAGTGGTGCTGCGCATTTTTGATTTAAAGGAATTAAAAAAAGACCGGTTGAACAACACCGATCTCTCTCAAAAAAGTCGCTTGGCATTAAAAAACCTTTTAAATGTTTTAAATCTCTACTACGGTATCTCCTACGACATTAAAACCGTCCCCACAGAGGACGGTAAAGGTAAAATGGTAATCAGTTTGTTCAGCAAAGAAATTAGTTGATAAAGGAGGGGAATTCTGTGCTAGTTTTTTTTGTAATTTCAAAAAATCCTATGGATGGCGAAATGTTTAAGCATCTATTCATGGACAAAACAACCATGGCATACGGTGGCCAAGCTTTTTGCATCCAAGATGTTCCAGATCTCATTGGCAAAGAAGAACCTCAAATCATCTTTTTGGAGGTAGAACCCCATACCGCCG
>LSQX01030356.1_pt1 | contig 58139 bp, 51 predicted proteins | sample 654561 | NCBI WGS metagenome assembly LSQX01 (sample SAMN04489861, study PRJNA283612) | anaerobic digester metagenome | isolation source: 4 biogas reactors fed with cattle manure at either 37C or 55C with and... | place: Denmark: Kongens Lyngby | collected 2014 | reverse complement strand
TCGCCCTTATACTTATTAAGGAAGTCCAAGTATGCGGGTTTTATATCTATTTGCTTGACCGAGCCGCGCTTGGCGGCCGGAGGAGTCGGACGACCTTCGTATATCCACTGCTTTATTTGCCCCAAACCGGTGTCGAAGCCTACCGGAAGAGCATCCTCACGGCTGACTTTCATACCATTATACTCGCGCGAGTTATGAGAAGCTGTTATTTGTACGGAGGCTTTGTAGCCGTAGCTGGCCGTTCCGAAATATACCAAAGGCGTACTGCTGTAGCCTATATCGTCGACATCGGCACCGGCATCGGTAATGCCCCGGATAAGACTGTCGTGAACTTCCGGTCCGGAAAGACGGCAGTCCCTGCCTACCAACACTTTTTTCGCACCAAGCAATATAGGAATAAAGTAACCTATCTTATATGCTGTGGTTTTGTCGAAATCTACGCCGTAGATTCCGCGAATGTCATATGCATGAAAAGCGCCCATAATTATTTTTTAAGTTTCGATTGATAATGTGTTGCGGTTTTGCCCGCAGAAATTTTATATAATTTGGCTGCTAACATTTTGCGCCTGATGGGGGCCACAAGGTCGGTGAAAAGTTCACCTTCCAAATGGCTGAATTCGTGTTGTATCATACGGGCGGCAAAATTGTCGAACTCTTCCGTATGTTTTTCCAGGTTCTCGTCATAATACTCCACCTTTATCTTCTTGGGGCGGCTGACATCACAATAGATGCCGGGAACGCTGAGGCAGCCCTCGCTGTAAACCGTCCTCTCCTCGCTTTCCTCTATAATTACAGGATTGACAAAGGTACGGCGGAAACCGGCAAGATAGGGGTAAACATCTTTCATTATATCCCCTTCCACTATTACCACACGCGTGCTCTCCCCTATCTGGGGGGCGGCAAGACCGCAGCCCTCAGAGGCGGCAAGCGTATCTTTAAGGTCTGTGACCAACTGCTTGATTTTTTCTTTTTTGGTCAAGTCAGCAGGCTTTGCCACTTCCCTCAACACTTTTGAGCCGTATAAATAAATAGGTCTTATCATTGTCTGTTTTTTCTATCCAAATAACCCTGCAAAATAATTGCTGCACTTATCTTATCCACACTTTCCTTCTTGCGGCGCTCGCTCTTTTTCATGCCTCCGTCTATCATTGCCCTATGCGCCAGCACGCTTGTAAAGCGCTCATCTTCCAACACCAAGGGAACATTCGGGAAAACCTTACCGAGCTGTTTGAGGAACACGTCCACATCGGCTTTTGCTTCAGCCGGCTTGCCATCGAGATTTACCGGATAACCCACCACAAAGCAAATAAGCTTTTCGGAAGCAGCGATTTTTTGCAGATATTCTATTATCTTTGCAGATGGCACCGTTTCGAGAGGTGAAGCAAAGATGCCGAGCGGGTCACTTATCGCAACCCCCACACGCGCTTTGCCGTAATCTATACCGACGGTTCTGTCCATATAATCTGCAAAGTTAGAAAAAAATATGGCAAAAAAGAATTCCAAGCTTTACAGGCTTACCCTGAATGACGACACATCCCATAAGAGGATAAGGCTTTGGCGTTTCTCCAAGGCCGGAATAATAATTGGCGTAATCAGTGCGGCGGTAATACTCTTCGGCATTTTTTACTCTCTCATAGCCTTCACTCCCCTGAGAGTCAGTATTCCGGGCTATCCGGATGCCCATTTCAAGCAGGGAGCCATAGAGAATGCTCTTAAGGTGGATTCGTTGGAGAATGAAATGCTCAGATGGACTCTCTACGCAGAGAATCTTGCGCGAGTGCTTGCAGGCGAAGAAAGCCTTTCCGGCACCGACTCCCTGATTGCTGCCAACACCACTAAGTTTTTGGAAGACCTTTCCAGAGAAGAGATTTCCAGGCGAGACTCCATATTAAGAACCACTGTTGCCCGAGAAGAACAATTCGGAGTGGGTTCCGATAAAAGCAGAACCCTCCCGATAGAGGGGATGCATTTCTTTACGCCGCTCAAAGGCGTTATTTCGCGGCCTTACGACAGAGTGCTTCATCCCGCAATAGATATTACGGCTCCTGCCAAATCGGTGGTAAGCGCTGTGCTCGACGGTACGGTGATTTTTTCGGGCTGGACCGATGATGCCGGATATTCAATTATTCTGCAGCATGAGGGCAATGTAATATCGTGCTACAAGCATAATCAAACACTGCTTCGCAAGGAAGGCGAAAAAGTAACGGCAGGCACGCCCATCTCACTCATAGGCAATACCGGAACAGACCAACTCCATAAGGAAGACTATTTGCATTTCGAACTCTGGTATGAAGGCGAAGCGGTAGACCCCACAAAATATTGTAAATTCTAATGGCAAAGCGCAGAATAGCAATTCTCGGTTCTACAGGTTCGATAGGCACCCAGACTCTTGATGTAATACGCAGGCATCGCGAACTCTTTGAGGTTGAGATGCTTTCTGCAGGCAGCAATGCAGAACTGCTTGCCCTGCAGGCTCTTGAATTTGATGCAGGGGCTGTTGTCATAGGCGACTCATCCAAATACAAGGAATTGGCGGATACCCTTCAACCCAAAGGGATAAAGGTTTTTACAGGCACTGACAGCCTTTGTGCACTGGTTGCAGCCGGAAATGTAGATATTGTAGTGGGAGCGATGGTGGGTTTCAGCGGTCTGAGGCCGACTTTGGCGGCCCTTGAAGCCGGTAAGATTGTAGCGCTTGCAAATAAAGAGACTTTAGTTGCCGCAGGACAATTGGTTACAGATACAATGCGTGCAAACAAAGGGCTTATTTTACCTGTTGATTCGGAACATTCTGCTATATTCCAATGTCTTTTGGCTGCACAAGGAAATGAGGTGGTGAAAATTCATCTCACCGCATCCGGAGGACCTTTCCGCACCTGGCCTCGCGAGAAAATAGCCGCCGCCACAGCCTCTCAAGCGCTTAAGCATCCGAATTGGGAGATGGGCGCCAAGATAACGATAGACTCCGCCACCATGATGAACAAAGGTTTGGAGGTTATAGAGGCACACTGGCTGTTCGACGTGGATGTAAGCAATATAAATGTGTTGGTGCATCCCGAAAGCATAGTGCATTCAATGGTGGAATTTGCAGATGGCGCTGTAATAGCTCAGCTTGGCAATCCGGATATGAGGCAGCCGATAGCTTTTGCGCTCGCTTTTCCGCATAGAATAAGCGCAGGCTGCAAAAAATTGGACCTTACAGAAATAGGAAGTCTCAATTTCGAAAAGCCTGACCTTGAGAAATTTCCGTGCCTTGCCCTCGCTTTCGAAGCCATAAAACGCGGCGGCAATGCTCCATGTGCCATGAACTCTGCCAATGAAGTGGCGGTAGCGGCCTATCTTAAAGGTCAAATCGCTTTTTATGACATAGCCCGAATAATAGAGAGGGTGCTGAATGGCTTGGATTTTGCAGCAAGCCCTTCGCTCGACTGTATTTTCTCCACCCACGAGGAAAGCGCTGTCAGAGCACGTGAGTTGCTTTAATCTATGGCGGTTTTAATGAAAATTCTGCAAGTTATTCTTGCTCTTTCCATACTCATCCTTTTGCATGAGCTGGGTCACTATACCTTTGCCAAAATCTTACGAATCAGGGTAGAAAAATTCTTCCTCTTCTTTGATATAGGCAAATCCTTCATTTTCAGCACCAAACGTTCCCGTTGGTTCACCAAACTCTTTCCAAAGGCTCTTGATTGGGAGACCGAATACGGGATAGGAGTGCTGCCGCTCGGAGGCTATTGCAAGATAGCGGGCATGATAGATGAAAGCATGGATACGGAGCAGATGAAACAGGCGCCCAAATCCTGGGAATTCCGCACCCGTAATCCCTGGCAGAGACTGCTTGTGATGTCGGGAGGCGTGCTCTACAACTTTATCTTTGCCATATTGGTATTCATAGCCATAGCCGGCATTTGGGGGCAGAGCTATATAAGCAATTCGGGCTCCAAGATTTATCCCAACGGACTCGCTCAGGAAATGGGCTTCGAGGTCGGTGACGAAATACTTGCCTTCGATGACTATGAGCCGCAGAATTTCGGCATGCTGCAGGCCGATCTGGTACGCCGTAAAGTACATACAGCCAAAGTTTTGCGCGGGAGCGACACGCTTACGCTATACATCGACCAGGCCATGATGAGCAGGGCGATTGAGTCGCAGCTTATGTTCGACATTGCCATACCCTTCATTATAGATTCAGTAGCCGCGGGCAGTCCGAATACCATACTAAAGCGGGGAGACAGGATAATCTCCTTCGATGGACAAGAGGTGCAATACCTGCAGGATTCCAGAGAAGTGCTGGCCTCTCTTGCCGGACGCGAAGTTGCCGCCGGCGTGGTTCGCGAGGCCGACACCCTGTCAGTGCCCGTACAAGTGGACAGCGCCGGCAGAATCGGTGTTTATATGCGCACTCCATCCATAATAAACGAAAGCTATGATAATTTGGGGGAAGCCGTAGTTGCGGGGATTAAACTCACGGGAGAAACCATTAGCGGCTATTTGCAGGACCTCCGCCTTCTCGCCACTCCAAGCACCGGAGCCTATAAGAGTGTTGGCAGCTTTATTGCAATAGGTCAGGTGTTCCCGGACGTATGGGATTGGTACCGCTTCATGTACATCCTTGCACTGCTCAGCATAATGTTAGGAGTAATGAATCTGCTGCCTATTCCCGGCTTGGACGGCGGGCACATACTCTTTACGGTTTATGAAATCATTTCGGGCAGGAAGCCGAGCGACAAGTTTATGATTGCGGCCCAATGGATAGGCATGATTCTGCTTTTGGCGCTGATGCTTTTGGCTTTCGGAAACGATATAGGAAGACTTATAAAATAATACGGATATGAAAAGGATTTTAACCCTGGCCTTTGCGGTCCTCACCCTGCTTTCTTGCGGCAACCGTCGCGAAGCCCTTCTACCAAATGTCAGCGGCAAGGCCGGAGAAGTGATAGTGGTAATGAGCAAAACCGACTGGGAAGGCTCACTCGGCAATGCAACACGCGAGCTTTTAGCCCAAGACTGCCCCTGGCTCCCCATACGCGAGCCGCTTTATTCGCTTGTAAATATTCCGTCCAACGATTTTACCAAGCTTTTCCAGGTACACCGCAACATTGTTTATTTTGATATTGACCCGCAGGTGGTAGAGGTGGGAGTAAAATACCTCAAAGATCGCTGGGCCAACCCGCAATGCTTGGTATATATTTTCGCACATACATCCGAAGAGGCGCTGACGCTTTTTCAAGACAATGGCAAAAAAATCACTGCCTATATCGAGCAGGCAGAACGCAACCGCGTAATATCCAACACTATGCATTATGAGGAAAAGCCGCTCTATACCAAGGTTTCCGAAGTTTTCGGAGGCTCCCCTCACTTTCCCACAGGATACGTCCTCAAAAAAATCACATCCGATTTTGCCTGGATTGCAGATGAAAAGCAATATACCAATCAAGGCGTGCTTATTTATAGGTATCCCGCTGATGATAATCCGTTTACTCTCAAAAAGATAGTAACCAACCGCAATGCCGCCCTAAAGAAAAATGTCCCCGGCATGTTTGAGAATACCTATATGACCACCGGGGAATATCCGGCACCATATATCGAGTATATGAAATATCGCGGACGCGATTTTGCGCAAGTGCGCGGCTGGTGGGAAGTGGAAAACGATTATATGGCAGGGCCGTTTGTGTCGCAGGCTTTCTATAGCCCTGATGGCAAAGAGATTATAGTAGCTGAGGCGTTCCTATACGCACCCAAGTATGACAAGCGCCAATATCTGCGCCAGGTGGAGTCGCTCCTGTACTCGTGGGAATGGGCTGACAGCGACAAAGCGAAAAAATAATTTGAGAAATAAGAAAATTATTCATATCTTTGCATCCCTTATAAAAGTAAGGTAAAAAGGTGGGTTCGTATAACGGCTAGTACTCAAGATTTTCATTCTTGCAATAGGAGTTCGATTCTCCTACCCACTACTGGAAATATAAAAAGTAAATACAATGGCAAACACAGCATCCGCAGAGAAAGCAAGCCGCCAGAACGAAAGACGTCGCTTGCATAATCGTTACTATGCGAAAACAACTCGCAACGCAATCCGTGCAATCCGCATGACTACAGACAAAAAGGCCGCTGAGGCAGACGCCCCCAAGGTTTATGCAATGATAGACAAGCTCGCCAAAATCGGAGTCATCCACAAGAACAAGGCTTCCAATCTCAAAAGCGGAATTCAACTTTACATCAACAAACTTTCATAAAAGGATGCGGGTTTCGGCCCGCGTTTCTTTTCGGGATGTAGCGCAGTTGGTAGCGCACTACGTTCGGGACGTAGGGGTCGTCTGTTCGAGTCAGATCATCCCGACAGAAAAAAGAGAGCGGCTAAAAAAGTCGCTCTCTTCTTTTGCTGCACATGGCGGGGCGTTGAGCCGCTGGCCGGGCAGTCGGCTTAGAAAGTAAACTTAATCATGCCCTTGAGGCGATGGTTGGTAACCCAATGGAGGCCCTTCTCGTAAAGGCCGCTGTCTAAAGAGAGGCCTTGCGCCTTGTCTCCGTACTCGACAGAAGTAAGTTCATACTCGAGACCAAGAGCAAGTTTTCCCAAATTATACACCACGGTCGAAGTAAGACGATACATGCTGTTCAGATTGGAAAAACTATTGCCGCTGAACCAATAATAATCGCTTTCCTGGGTGGCTCCGGCAGGCATTACAAGAGCCTTCTTGGTGCCGAAGTTCTTCACATATCCGCCATACAGAATGAAATCTACCTTGCCCGGGGCGTATTTGAGACTGAGCCAGCTGGATGAGTTGCGGCTGGGCGTATATTCATACGAACCGTCCGGATTGACAGCGGAAATGCCATATCCGCCGTTCAGGTTGATATGTTCGCCAGCCTCGGCAAACAAGCTCTTGAACTTCACGCTGAAAGCATCTTTCTTCCATTGTGCATAGAGGAAAGGAGTCATGGTAGTGATGCGGTCGGATGTGAAATTCCCGGTTGCATCGTAAAGGCGCGGCTTGATGCTGAGAACATTCAAACCGAAGCGCATTAGGAGATTACCCGAAACCACATTTACACCTGCATAAAATTCAGGAGTATTCCCCCATTTGATATAAGAAGCGCTTTTACCTGCAGGCCCCGAAGAAGCATATTGCATCTGCCAAATGGCATAAGCAGTCAGACCGATTTCAGGGGTCACTTTATATTCGTACTGCACCAAGGGGGTGCGGCTGAAAGGATTGAAAGGAGCGCCGGCATTCAAAGAAAAGATATCAGGCTGGTCAACAGCCAAAGGATGCCAAGCCTGCCCTGCCTTTAAATTCCAATTCCCCTTTGAAAGGGTGACGAAAGCCTGACGCAGACGCAAATTAGCCGTTCCGGTAACCTTGTCGGCACCAAGTCCATTGTAAAAGTCGGCCTCTATGCGGGCGCCCATCTTAATACCATCCACCTCGTAACCCTTTGCCTCAACCCATATGCGAGAAGTCAGGGCGGCGAAACGGACATTTACATATTCATACCGGTCGCCGTCCTTGGGAACATATGTAAAGAAATCTTCGGTCAGGGCAACCATCTCATGCGAATCTATCGCATAATAGTTGCGTACGAAACCATGCACCTCAATGGAAGGCTTGCTTTCCTGTGCGGAAAGCGCAAACGCTGATACAGAAAATGCAATTATGCCTATTAGCTTTTTCACCTGCTTAGAACGGGAATATCTTTGTTAACCAGAAGAAGCCGAATATGAAGCCGAAAACACCTATGATGATGCCCACCTTGGCCATGTCTTTGGTCTCCACCAAGCCCGTGGATGATGCAATTGCATTCGGAGGAGTGGAAACGGGGAAGCACATGGCAAAAGACGCACAAACGGCGATGAAGATAATCATCGGTTTGGTGCCGCCAAGAGCCATAAAAGCTGCATTATTGGTTGCAGCAGGATCTGCCATGCCTTCGGCTACCACAATAAGAATAGGTATAAGCAAAGCTGCGGTTGCAGAATTGCTGATGAAGTTGGACAGGAAGTAGCAAATAAGACCTGATACAATAAACACTAACACAACCGACATTGAGCCGAAAGGAATGGCCTCAATAAGGGTTTTTGCGAGGCCCGTGCCTTGAAGGGCGGTACCTAAGGCGAAACCTCCCGCAACGAGCCAAAGCACGCTCCAGTTGATTTCTTTTATCTCTTCTTTGCCGAAAATACCAAGCGTGGTAAGAACTGCCAACGGAATCAATGCAACTACATTGGAGTTTATATGATGAAGCTGCTCAGTTACCCACAGGAGAATGGTCAAGCCGAATACAATCCAAACAGTAACTGTCTTCCAATCCTTTTTGCGAGTGCTCTTGGGGATTTCGATTTTAATCTCCTTAGACTTGAAGGGGAAGAAGGCGATAAGAATCAACCAAGCAAAAATAATCATAATGATTACATAGGGCATCATATGCAGAGCCCATTCTCCAAAGCTTACATCAGCTCCGGCATCGGCCAGAAAGCGTACTGCTGTAGCATTGGGAGGTGTACCTATAGGAGTGCCCATACCGCCTACATTGCCCGCAACAGGAATTGCCAAGGTAAGGCCTACAACTCCGCGGTCGTCTTTGGGAAGAACCGCAAGCACGGGAGCCAAAAAGCCGAGGAACATTGCCGCTGTGGCGGTATTGCTCATAAACATGGAGAAGATGCTTATGACAATGAGAAAACCGAGCAGCACATATTTAGGCTTGGTTCCGAAGAACTTGAGAAGAAATCTTGCAAGAGTAACGCCCAAACCGTATTTTTCGGCCACAATGGCAAGCACGAAACCGCCAAGGAAGAGCATTATCACAGGATCGGCAAAAGCGGCCATCAACTGCTTATAGTCTACAAGACTTCCTGCCTCGGGGGTGCAAAGAAAGCCTAAGCCCTTGTCGGAAACTGTAAGCAGCGAAAGCACAATCACCAAAAGTGATGTGGTCCAGTTAGGGATGATTTCGAAAATCCACATCAGGGCGGCAAAAGCAAAAAGTGCGATTACACGCTGTTGAGTGGCGGTTAAAGCATCGATGCCGTAGAAAGACCCGGGCACCGCCAAAAGGAAAATTGTTACTATGAGCACTATAGGCAGAAGTACACAATACTTTAGGTTGATTTTTTTAGCAGCCATAGCTATATTTAAGTTGTATTAAAAAGGTCACTTTCCTGTGCGGAAAGTGACCGCAAAATTAGCTAATTATTTCGACTTGACCAATCATATGACACATTGTTCGAATTATATAATGCCTTGTTCGAGCATAGCTTGCGCAACCTTCATGAAGCCTGCGATATTAGCGCCCTTCACATAGTCCACACTGCCGTCTTCCAGGGTTCCATATTTTACGCATTGCTCGTGAATTGCAGTCATAATAGTATGGAGTTTCTCATCCACCTCTTCAGCTGTCCAGCTAATGTGCGAGGCATTCTGTGTCATTTCCAATCCGGAGGTGGCAACTCCGCCCGCATTCACCGCTTTGCCGGGGGCGAAGAGCATGCCGTTATTCTGCATCCAATGGATGGCATCGGGCTGGCATCCCATATTGGAAATCTCGAAGAGGGCACGGCAGCCGTTCTTCTTGAGTTCCTGAGCATCAGCAAGATTCAACTCATTTTGGAATGCAGAGGTAAATGCTATATCTACCGGCACAATCCAAGACTTCTTGCCGGCTGTGAACTTGGTCTTGTCCGGAAACTTGGTATTCATATCCTCAACCTTGTTGCGGTTGGAGGCACGCATTACAAGCATATAGTCTATCATCTCGTCGGTAATGCCCTCGGGAATTTCACAAACGCCGTCGGGACCGCTGATAGCTACCACCTTTGCGCCGAGCTGCTTCGCCTTTGTTGCCGCTCCCCATGCCACGTTGCCGAAGCCGGAGAGAGAAATGCGCTTTCCAGCCAGTTTTTCGCCAACCTTTGCAAGTGCGAGCGATGCAAAATACATTGCGCCGAAGCCTGTAGCCTCCGGACGAAGGATGCTGCCGCCCCAAGTCAGACCTTTGCCGGTAAGAACACCGGTATTATACTGACGGGCAAGTTTGCAATACATTCCGTTCATATAGCCGATTTCGCGAGCGCCAACGCCGACATCACCTGCAGGAACATCCTGATCGGGACCGATGCAGCGCCAAAGTTCAAGCATATAAGCCTGGCAGAAACGCATTATTTCACCGTTGCTCTTGCCTGTGGGGTCAAAGTCAGAGCCGCCCTTGCCACCGCCCATCGGCAGAGTGGTAAGAGCATTCTTGAAGGTCTGCTCGAAACCAAGGAACTTTAGCATAGATGGCGTTACCGCCTTATGGAAACGAATGCCTCCCTTATAAGGGCCTATGGCGCTGTTGAACTGCACGCGATAACCGAGATTGGTCTGTACCTCGCCTTTATCATCCACCCATGCCACACGGAAGGTGAAGATGCGGTCCGGTTCAACCATGCGCTCTACAATTTTCGCCTTCTCAAACTCAGGATGCTGATTATAAACTTCTTCGATACTTTCGAGCACCTCCTGAACTGCCTGAAGATATTCATTCTCCCCCGGATATTTCGCCTGGAGCCTTGCCAAAATTTCGTTTGTTTTCATAATGTTTTTATTAAGTGGTTATTTATTAAATTATTTTACTTCCCAGGTGCTGCCGCTGTTAAGAAGCTCATCCATGCAATGGATTTTCGCCTTTGCGGTAACGTCCTTCACCTGATCGCGCACGCCGTCATCATAGGTTACATCCTTGACATCGCGTATCACGCCGAGCGCAACAGGAAAATCGGGATATTTCATTTCTGCGAGCATCATGTGAATGCCGGCATTTTCGGTATGGGCATCATGAACCAGAATGTCATCAATGGTATAGCCATCCTGCCCTATTGTAACAACCTTGAGGTCCAAACCATCGAGCACAAGCCCCTTGTCTTTGTTTTTGCCGAAAATCATCTTTTCACCATGGCGGAGAATAATTGTCCGGTCCGCCCTTACTGATGAATCGGAAATGTTTTTATAGACGCCGTCATTGAAGATGACGCAGTTTGTGAGCATCTCGATAACGGATGTGCCGTCATGAAGAGCCCCGGTCGTCATGATTTCCTGATTAAGGGCCAGCTCCACATCAAGCGAGCGGGCGAAAAATGTTCCCTTAGCGCCAAGCACCAAAGAGCCCGGATTGAAAGGATGCTCAACCGTACCGTAAGGAGAGGTTTTGGTGACGGCTCCGAACTTGGAGGTAGGAGAATACTGCCCTTTGGTAAGGCCGTAAATCTGATTGTTGAAGAGAATTATATTGATGTCGATATTCCTGCGGATGGCATGGATGAAATGGTTGCCTCCGATAGCAAGGGCATCCCCATCGCCACAAGCCTGCCATACGGTAAGCCATGGATTGGCCACCTTGATGCCGGTAGCTATAGCCGTGGCCCTGCCGTGTATGGAATGGAAACCGTAAGTGTTCATATAATAAGGAAGACGGGAAGAGCAGCCTATGCCGCTTACCACCACATAGCGTTCCCTTACATAATTGCAAGCCTTGCTTACTTGGGGAAGAGCCCTTTGCAAAGAAGCCAAAACGGCGTGATCACCGCAGCCGGCGCACCAGCGCACCTCTTGATTTGACTTGAAGTCTTTGAATGAAAGTATTGCCATATAGCTTAAATCTCCTTATTTATTGCATCTACAAGTTCATTTACAAGGAAAGGCTGTCCCTGCACCTTGCCGAAGGAAACAATGTTAGCCTTAGGGAATAGAGTGCGAAGGTAGCCTGCAAACTGACCGCTGTTGAGTTCACATACCAAAACGGTCTCAAAACTTTCGAGAATCTCTTTGGTATTGCGCGGAACAGGCACAATATAGTCGAAATGGGCGCGGGATAGTGTCTTTCCTGCTTCGCGCACCCCACTTACTGCAGAAAGAATATGACCATAAGTTCCACCCCAGCCAACTACGAGCAACTTGCCCTTTTCGGGACCGTCTACCTGCAGCTCAGGGATGAAATCCGCAATTTTCTGAACCTTTGCCCTGCGCTCATCCACCATCATTTGGTGATTGGCGGGATCGGATGAGAGCATGCCGGTATGGTTTTTCTCAAGACCTCCAACGCGATGCTCAAAGTTTTTCTGGCCGGGAATAGCCCACTTGCGTACAAGGGTTTCGGGGTCACGCTCGAAAGGATGGAAAGTGCCGTCTTCTGACAATTTGGTGGCAAAAGGAGGTTTGATTTCGGGATAATCAGCCATATGGGGAATCAGCCAGGGCTCGCTGCCGTTGCCAAGGAAGCCTTCGCTGAGAAGGATGACCGGAGTCATATGCTCAAGCGCGATTTTCGCGGCATTGAAAGCCGCATCAAAGCAATTTGATGGAGAATGTGAAGCCAAAACAGGAATAGGGCATTCGCCATTACGTCCGTAGAGGGCCTGATTCAGATCTGTCTGCTCTGTCTTGGTGGGAATTCCTGTAGAGGGACCCGCGCGCTGTACATCAACCACCACGAGCGGAAGCTCTGTCATCACGGCAAGGCCGAGAGCCTCGCTCTTGAGCGAGAGACCAGGACCGGAAGTGGTGGTAACGGCTAAGTTGCCGGCAAAAGCCGCACCTATTGCCATACAGATGGCTGCAATTTCATCTTCAGCCTGAAGGGTTTTGACTCCCAAATATTTATGGATGGCGAGTTCTTGAAGTATCTCCGTGGCCGGAGTTATTGGATAAGAGCCGCAGAAAAGCGGAAGACCGCTCTTTTCGGAAGCCGCCATAAGCCCCCAAGCGGTTGCCTGATTGCCCGTAATATTGCGGTATGTGCCTTTTTTCAGTTTGGCAGGTGCAATATAATAGGTGTCGGCTATCATTTGCAGATTGGCCGCATAGTTATAGCCGTCTTGAAGAACCTTTTTATTGGGTTCAACCATTTCGGGACGCTTTTTTCCGAATTTCTTTTCGATATATTCGAAAGTATAGTCGAGAGGACGGTCGAACAGGAAATAGGCAATGCCGAGCGTGAACATGTTCTTGCACCTGTCAATGGACTTCTTGTCCATGCCGCTGTCTTTTAAACTTTCCTCTGTAAGAGTAGTGATGGGGGCGATGATGAGTTTGCATTCATCAAGTCCAAGTTCCGTGAAAGGATTCTTGGTTTTGAAACCGGCCTTTTCTATCAAGGCATCGGTAAAGGCATCTTTGTCGATAAGGATAGTGGCTGTCCGCTTGCACCATTTGGCATTGGCTTTAAGCGCAGCAGGGTTCATAGCCACAAGCATGTCGCAATAATCGCCGGGGGTGTTCACCTCCCCGCTCGCGATGTGCACCTGAAAGCCGGAAACTCCGGATACCGTTCCTTGCGGAGCGCGGATTTCGGCCGGATAATCAGGAAAGGTGGAAAGTTCGTTACCGTAAACGGCGGAAGTATTTGCAAAAAGAGTTCCGGTGAGCTGCATGCCATCACCGGAATCTCCTGCAAATCTTATTACAACATTTTTGGCATCAATTACCTTGTGTTGCATTTCTTAATTATGTGATTTTTTTTATTTAAGATGGTTATTGTTGGAGGTTGGCTGCGGCAGCTTGCAATTCCGCCTGCAGTGATTCAAGTGTTCTGTCTTCGGGGATGCCAAGAGCCTGACGTGCCTCTTTGGTGAGGTCTGTCCACTGGGTCTCATCCAAATAAAGAGCTGAGGTTCGATCTATTACAACTGAATAGCCGCCGTTCTTGGCGATTTCGTTAAGAGTCTCCTGTGCTTTCTTGTAGATGGGAGCCATAAGCTGCTGTTCCTGCTGCTGAAGCTCTTGCTGTATGCTTTGGGAGAATTCCTGAACGCGGCGCTGGATGTCGGTCAGCTCCTTTTCCTTACTTTCGCGTATTGCGGGAGTCCAAGTGGAAGCCTTTTGCTCGTATTGGGAATACTTGGTGTTGAATTCATCCATCATGGACTGATAGGTGTCCTGTGCCTCCTTGCCGGAGGCGGTGATGGTGGTGCGGGCCTGGTCGGCCTCTGGCATAAGTTGAACAAGCTCGCTGAAGTTCACATATGCGAACTTAGGCTGGGCGGAGAGTCCCAAAAAGGCAAGCATCGCTGCTGCAAAAAGGATGATTTTTTTCATATTGTTTGTTATTCTTAAAATCTACTTAAACATAGATGCAAATTTACATTAAATTGTATCAATTAGCAAGTGCTTCTAAAACTGCTGGCCTATGATGAAGTGAAACTGACTCCTTTGGCCGCGATCGGGATTATCGAAACCGTAGCCCCAGTCGATTCCCAGCAGGCCTATCATCGGCAGGAAGATTCTTGCACCCACGCCTGCGCTGCGTTTGATTTGGAAAGGATTGAAGTTTCTGATGTCCGCCCAGCAATTGCCGCCCTCCAAAAAGGCCAGCACGAATATCTGGCTGGATGTCTGCATTATTACCGGATAGCGGAATTCCACCGTAAACTTGTCATACACATTGCCTGCATAGGCGGTGCCGTTTGCATTGTAAGCCGTTACGGCAGTGGGGGTTAAAGAATAGTTAGGATAACCGCGCAGAGGGATTATATCGTTGCCGTAGGTGCTGTATCCCGACATGCCGTCTCCGCCGACTAAGAAGCCCTCGAAGGGAGAATAGCCCCAGGAGCGGTTGTAATAACCCAAATAACCGAACTGAACACGCGTCATAAGAACAAAGTCGCCAAGGAGCTTGGTATAATTCGCAAAACTGCCTTTCACCTTCCAATATTCTATCCATCTGTATCTGTCTCCCGAACTCCACAGCATCTTGCCGCTGCCGTCGGTGGCGTCGTAATCCACATCCCTCCAACTGTTTACAGCAACCTTGTTGCCAGCTGCATCATAAGTGAATTTGCGGAACAACGAATATGGAGGAGTAAGCTGTACATTAAGACTGAAGTCGGAACCCTCTCTCGGATAAATCATCTGGTCGGTTGAATTACGCGCAAGCGTCATTTGGTAACTCAAATTGTGCGAAAGGCCGTCCTGAAAGAAAAAATAGCCCTGATACCAATTGGTAAGTTTGTAGGTTTGCCAACTGAATCCGTTATAGAGCACAAAATAATTGTCAGGCCATTTGAGGCGGGTGCCGAGAGAACTCGCGAAACCATAGATTTCCAGAATGCGGTCTACGGTATAATTGTAAAAATAATTGTAATAGCCGCCTCTGTTGGAGGCCGTCTGACGGGTATAATAAGCGCTTAAATTAAGCGATGTGGGCTTTTTGCCAAAGAGCCAGGGCTCGACAAAGCTTCCGTTTATTGCGGTATAATATGAGCCGTTGGTTTGGAAGTGGAATGACAGGGTTTGGGCATCTCCCAGCGGAACCGGTCTCCACGCACCCTTTTCGAACATGCGATGGGTGCTGAAATTATTGAAGCTCACACCTGCAGTCGCCACAAAAGTCCTTCCTCCCCAACCTCCGGAAAGTTGAAGCTCGCTTGAGGGTTTTTCCGTAACATTATAGACTATATCTACCGTATTGTTGATTTGGTTGGGTATTATGCTGTAGCCGCCCTCACCCATTATGGCTTCGGCATCGAACTGCCCAAGCGAGGCTATTTCGCGTATGCTGCGTTCGAAGTCGCTTTGTCTGAAAAGATAACCGGGACGTGTGAAAATCTGCCTGCGCACCACTTTTTCGTTGGTGAGGTCGTTGCCGTTGATGACTATGTTATTGAGCGTAGCCTGCTTGCCTTCGGAAATGCGGATTTCCACATCCACGGAATCGTTTTGGATATTCGTTTCCACAGGAGTAACATTAAAGAAGAGATAGCCGTTGTCGCGATAGAGCTTGGAAATATCCATTTCGTTCTGCTTGCCGCCTCCGTACAATCTCTTTTCCATGGAAACAATATCATACACATCTCCTTTCTTTATGCCCAACACCGAATTCAAGGCGTCTGTGGTAAAAACGGAGTTGCCCGTCCAGGAAATATCCCTGAAATAATATTTTTCTCCTTCCTCCACTATAATATCTATCCCCAAACGACCCGGCTCCAAATAATAAATGGAATCTTTAACTATACGGGCATCGCGATAGCCGGCCTCATTGAAGGCGCTGAGCAAGGTTTTCTTGTCGTTGGGATATTCTTTGGCGTCGAACTTTTTAGAATTGAAGAAGTTATACCATTTGTTGCTCTTGGTCTTCTTCATGCTTCTAGCAAGCTTATATTCCCTTACATTGTCATTGCCGATAAAGTTAATTTCCCGCACTTTAACCTTTTCGCCCCTTTCCACTGCAAAGTTTACGCGAATGGCATTGCGGATGATGGTATCTTTTTGAACCTCAGTCTTTACAGCACAATTCAGGAAGCCTTTTTCGGCAAAAAATCTCTTGATTAAATCGACGGAGGTTTTTTCTACATATTCCGAAAATTCTCCGCCCCTGCGCAGATTGAGCCAGTCCTGAAGGTCTTTTTGTTCTCCGGACTTCACCCCGCTGAATGTCCAGCGGCTTACGCGAGGACGTTCCATTATTTTTATGACAAGATAAACGCTGTCGCGTCCGGGGCTCAGGCTCCCTATATTGAGGGATACATCCTCGAAATACCTTTGCAGATACAAGCGCTTTACTATATTGGACAACTCCTCACTCGGCACCGTAACCTCCATGCCCTTTTCCAGACCGGTGAGCGAGATAATCTGATTTGATGAGAAATAATGGTTACCCTCGACGGACACCCCTCCCACAATATATTTTTGCGGACGATTATAATCCACCTCAACTCCTCCTTCCTGCGCACGCAGGCACAGGGCAGAGAAGAGCATTAGAATTGCTGATAAAAACGCTAGTCGTTTCATTCTGTACTTTTCACTTTTCCGAAGCGGCGGTCGCGGGAAGCATACTCTTCCAGCGCCTCGCGAAAACTCTCCTTTCTAAAATCAGGCCAAAGTATGGGCGAAAAGATAAATTCGCTGTAAGCAGCCTGCCAAAGCAAATAATTGCTCAGTCTCTTTTCTCCGGAAGTACGGATTATGAGGTCCGGATCAGGAATGCCTGCGGTAATCAAATAAGGCTCCAAATCCTGCGCTCCGTCCTTGGCCATTCGAAGCGCTGCCTGACGAATATCCCATTTTCCGCTGTAGCTCATGAAAAGAATCATGGTGAGCTTGTCGTTTGCGGCTGTGTCCTGCATTATAGCATCGATAGAGGCATTCAATTTATTTGAAAGACGTTCGCGGTCTCCCAAGACAAGCAGCTTTACGCCGTTCTTCATAAAAGTGTCGCTCTCTTTTTTTATGCTGTCGAGCATTAGATTCATAAGGATTTCCACTTCTCTTTTGGGTCTTTCCCAATTCTCTTCGCTGAAAGCAAAAAGCGACAAATATTTTATGCCGTATTCTACGCAGGCCTCCGTAACAGCGCGCACGCTTTCCACACCCTCAAAATGACCATATACCCTCTCCTTACCCCTTTCCTGGGCCCAACGTCCGTTGCCGTCCATTATTATAGATATATGTGAGGGTATTTTGCTCAATTTTTCCATTTCTATTCAGGCATATTGCGCACATCCTGCCCCCAGAAGAAACGGGAACGGAGAGCATCTATAAAACTATGCATTGCAAGATTCACCCTTTTAAGGCAGAAGGGCGCCGTCTTTACCGACACCGTAACTCCTGAAGGGATTACATAAGTACGATTATCCAAGGTAAGGGTGAGCGCTCCGGAACGGGATTTTGCATTCAATTCTATTTCTTTGTCATCCGACACCACAAGGGGTCTGAGCCCTAAATTATGCGGAGCCACCGGAGTGAGAAGCATTACTTTTGTATCCGGCGGACAGATGGGGCCTCCCACGCTGAGATTATAGGCCGTGGAACCGGATGCGGTGGCCACCAAAAGACCGTCCGCCCAATAGGTGGGGAGACGCATGCCGTTTACAGAGGCATCTATTCCAAGCATTTCCGCCGATTTGCGGTGCAGACTAATCTCGTTGAGAGCATAGGGCCAATATGATGGAATATCCAAACCTGATACATCGGCGCGCAGCATGGCTCTTTCTTCTATAGTGTATTCTCCGGCAAGGAGCGGGGCCACAACGTTTTCGGGAGAGTTTTCGGAGAGAAAACCGAGCCTTCCGAAATTCACTCCAAGTATCGGTATGCCTTCTTCTGATACTAAATGGGCCGTGTTCAGAAAAGTGCCGTCACCGCCGAAGCTCAGAACCATGTCTGTTCCGCTTTGCAGGCTCTCACGGCAAGGTATAGGGTAAATCTCCACTGCACCGGCCTCCAAGCCGTTAATTACTTCCTTGAAGCGGCTGTTCTCGGAAATGGATGGATTCCCTATGTGATATCCTATCTTCATTTACAAAAGACAAATTTAACACTATTTTTACTATTTTCCTCATGGTTTTTGTTACTTTTGTAAAATATATGGAATATGCCTGCGGCCTGCAGGCGAACTCAAGTAAAGATTTTTTAGTAAATTTGTAAAATAATACTTTGTTAAGATGAAACGCACTTTATTTTTAAGCATCCTTGCCGTTGCAGGCATGCTCGTTGTATCCTGCAACAATCAAAAAACAGAAGCCTCAGAAAGCGAAACCACCGATGTCATTGCCGGAAAGGGAGACGTCGTTTATTTCAATCTGGATCGCATTCTGGAAGAATATGATATGGCCAACGACTTGCGCAGCGTTGTAGAAACAAAAATCAACAGCATTAATCAGGAGGTAAACCGTCGCGGCAGCAAACTTGAAAAGGATATTAAAGAATTCCAGGACAAGATAGACAAGGGACTCCTTACCCGCAGTACGGCTGAAGTACAAAGCGGAAACCTCCAGAAGAGGCAGAATGAATTTCAGCAGTTTGCAGCTCAAAAACAGCAGGAAATAGCCGAAGAGCAGCAGGTTATGATGAATCAGCTTGCAGATGCCATTCACAGCTATCTCGTAAAATACAATGAGGACAAGCAGTTTGCCATGATACTCACCACTCAAGGCAATATCCTTCCCGCTCCTGTGGCAGTTGCAGATACCGACCTCGATGTTACAGATGACATACTCACCGGCCTCAATGCCGAATATGTAAAGAGCAAAAGTCAGTCGGGAAAAAAATAATCCGTCTTGAAGATAGCCATACTGTCGTGCTTCTACCCGTACAGGGGTGGTATTTCCCAATTCAGCGCATGTATGTTGCAAGAGTTTGGGAAAGAGCATGATGTGCGTGCTTTCAACTTCAAAAGACAATATCCTTCCTTGCTGTTCCCGGGTAAAACCCAATATGTAAGTGAAGATGACAATGCCACTAAGGTAGAGTCCGAAAGGCTGCTAGACAGCGTAAACCCCTGCTCGTGGGGGCGCACTGCAAAAGAAATTCTGAATTGGGGGCCTGATTTAGTAATTATCGCCTGGTGGATGAGTTTCTTCGGCCCGTCCATGGGCAGGGTTGCAAGGTATCTTAACAAAAGAGGCGTAAAAACCGTGGGGCTGATTCACAACGCCCTTCCGCATGAAGCTCATTTTTGGGACAAGCCCCTTACCCGATATTTCCTTAACGGCTGCAATGGTTTCATTACATTGAGCTCAGAAGTGCAGTCTGCCCTGCTCAAATTAGGACCATATAAAAGCAAACAGCTTTTCCATCCTGTTTACTCCCAATTCGAGGAAGCTGTTCCCCGCGCTGATGCCGAAAAGGCCCTTGGCATCCCGAGCGGTAAAAAAAATCTTCTCTTCTTCGGTTTGATAAGAAAATACAAAGGCTTGGATATACTGATAAAGTCCTTCGGCTTGCTGCCGGAAGAGTACAGGCTGATAATTGCGGGAGAGCCCTATGGGAGTTTTGAAGAATATGCGGCTCTTATAAAAAAAAGCCCCTCAAAAGAAAGAATACATTGTTTTCTCTCTTATATAGCCGATGAAAAAGTGAAAAAATTCTTTTCCGCAGCTGACCTATCGGTACTTCCCTATCGGAGCGCAAGCCAAAGCGGAATAATTGCCGTTTCGTATAATTTCGGAGTGCCTGTGGCAGTGACCGACAGCCTGAAGAAGGAGGTGGAAGCTGCGGGCACGGGGATTGCAGCAGAAGACATAACGCCCGAAGCTCTGGCAGATGCCATAAAGAAGTTTTTCGGGACTTCCGGCTTGCAGCAGAAATGCAGGCAAAACATTAGAAAAGAATTGGACAGGCTGAGTTGGAATAATTTCTGCAGGTCCTTTTTGGATTATACCGATAAATTATGAAAAAATTTGCGCTGATATTGCTTATTCTTCTTGCGGTGCCTGTAGCGGCGCAAGATTACGAGGTGCCTCAAATTTCGGTATCAAAAGATAAGGTAAGGGTGGCAGGCATAGCCTATTACGCACATGTGGTTACGGCGAAGCAGACACTCTATTCAATCAGCAAGGTTTATGGCGTAAGCATTCAGGATATCTACGATTCAAACAAGAACCTCAATCTCGAAAGTGAAGGTCTCAAAATCGGCCAGGTGCTTTTAATTCCCACTGAACCTCTCGCACGTGAGGAGCCCGCGGCGGAAGAAGCGCAGATGCCCGGCAGGGCCCTTTTTCCGCAAATGAGAAAGAGCGAAGATGCCGCTTTGCAGGGCGAAGAAGACAAGCAAGGTCTTGAATTGATAAATATTGCAGTATTATTGCCTTTCAATACCGGAGGTGCGCCGGACGATAAAAGCATTGACTTCTACTCCGGAGCATTGTTGGCCGCCCGTGACCTTGGGAACAAAGGCATAAACATCAACCTGAGCACATACGACATTTCCGGAGAAAACATTTCCTCTTCGATGCTCAGGGATGCCGACTTGATTCTCGGCCCCATCTCAGAAAGAGAGGTTTACAGCGCCGCAAGCATCTGCCCGTACGGCAAATATATAATCTCTCCGCTCGAGCCCAAAACTGCCGGCATGGTTGACACTCTCAGGGTAATCCAGGCTCCCACGCCTACTGCGGCTCAAGCAGAAGATGCCGTGCGCTGGGCTATAAGCGATATGGCTCCTGGCGACTCCCTCATACTTATTCGCGAAAAAGGCAAGCCGCTTAGCGGAATACCTGCAACCATGCTTTCTGTTCTGAAGGCCTCCGGTATGCGCTACTCCACCCTGTCTTATGATCTTTTGTCGGGGCTTCAGATTCAGCCCGTCTTTGTAGAGCGCTCCAGCCCCTACGGGACCACCCGCTATCTTATAGCATCCGATGAGGAATCTTTCATCAATGATGCTGTCCGCAACATCAATTTAATGGCCTATAAAAAACAGGATGTAGTGCTTTACGGCCCATCCAGAATACGCAGCTTCAGCACCATAGAAACCGAAAACCTCCACAATATAAGCACACACGTATCCTCTACGTATCAGATAGATTATGCCAGGCCGGAAGTTCTTGCTTTTGTAATGAGTTACAGGGCCCTGTTCGGATGCGAACCCAATTCCTTTGCATTCCACGGCTATGACTGCCTGAACTACTTTGCTACAATGTGCGCACGCTTTGGAAACGGATGGTTCGGAAGGCTCCCGAGCGAAGACGGAAGCGGTCTGCAAACCGACTTCTCGTTCGAGCATACAAACGGCACGGGACAAATCAATACAGCCATACGCAGAGTGGTTTATACGCCTGATTTTAAGATTACACTTCAATAATATGAAAAAGTTCTCTTGCATACTGCTCACGGCTCTGCTTGTGAGTTCGACGGCTTTCTCCTCCGATTTCTTTTCCAAGCATTTCGAAAACGCCACCCTGAGATTGGACTATATTTTTTCGGGCAATGATACTTCACAGCACATCAGTTTCATGCAGGCCTACAAAACTAATATTTGGGCAGGAAGGAGGACAAATCTGCAAAAACCGCTTTTGGCAGGAAACGGACAAATCTGCGTAAAAGACGCCGCCTCGGGAGAAGTGCTCTATACCAACTCTTTCTCCACCTTATTTCAAGAATGGCAGAATACCGAAGAGGCCACCAAAGTTACCAGGGGCTTCGAAAATTGCTTTCAAGTTCCCTGGCCCAAAAAGCCGGTGATAATCACCGTAACTCTTACCGACAAATATCAGCAGATAAGCGCCAGCCTTTCGCACCCGATAGACCCTGAAGACATACTCATCAGACCCCTCAAAAGCAAAAGCTCTTACAGGCAGATTCATGGCGGAGGCAATTACGACAGCCGTATAGATGTGGCGGTAATAGGCGACGGCTATTCTGCGAGAGATCAACAGAAGTTTCATTCGGATGCATTGCGCGCCGTCACTGCAATAATGAGTCACGAGCCATTCAAAGGCATGGAAAACAGGTTCAATTTTATCGCCGTGAGTTCAATTTCCAGGGATTCAGGAGTTTCTATTCCGCATGCGGATAAATGGAAGGACACTTCTTTCTCCAGTCACTACGACACCTTCTATTCCAAACGCTATCTCACTACATCGAGCATGCGCACGCTGTATAACCAGCTGGCAGCCATACCCTTCGAGCATATAATAGTGCTGGCTAATACCGGCGAATACGGCGGGGGCGGCATATATAATTCGCTTGTTATAGCATCCAGCGACCATCCCACTTTCGAGGTGGTATTAGTGCACGAATTCGGACACGGCTTCGGAGGACTTGCAGATGAATATTATTACGACGATGAATATTCCCTTATGTATCCGTCCGGCGTTGAGCCATGGGAGCCGAACATTACCACTCTTACCGATTTCGGCAGCAAATGGAAAGATATGCTAAGCCCCGGAACCTTCATCCCCACCCCTCCCGATTCAATTGAGAGAAATAATGATGTACGCCGCATCTGGAACACCCTTTCAAAAGAAGAGAAGGAGTCTCTCAACAATAAGATAGGGGTATATGAGGGTGGAGGCTATCAGTCGAAAGGAGTATTCCGTCCCGTACAGGAATGCCGCATGAAAATCAACGAGTGTGAGAATTTCTGCCCCGTTTGCTCAAGGGCTATCGTAAGAATGGTAGATTATTATACCGGTAAATAGTTTCTATTTCTTACGGAAATAGATTTGCACCGGGCAGCCTGTAAGCTCGAAATTTTCGCGCAATTGGTTTTCTACGAAACGCTTGTAAGGCTCCTTTACATATTGCGGCAGATTGCAGAAGAACGCAAATGCGGGAAACTTTGTGGGGAGCTGAGTGATGTACTTGATTTTCACATATTTGCCCTTCGTGGCGGGAGGAGGGGTCTCCGCTATTATGGGCAGCATGACATCATTCAGGCGGGCTGTCGGAATACGACGCGAATAGTTTTCATATACTTTGGCAACAGCGCCCAATACATCTTGAATACGCTGCATTTTCACCACGGAAGTGAAAATTATCGGCACATCTTCGAACGGGGCAAGCCTTTCCTTAAGCCCTTTCGTATATTCATTCACGGTAGAGCTGTCTTTAAGGAAAAGGTCCCACTTGTTTACCACCAGCACACAGCCCTTGCGGTTGCGGATGATTAGATTCCAAATATTCATATCCTGCGCCTCCATGCCTGTTGTGGCATCTATCATCATTACGCAAATGTCTGAATGCTCTATAGCGCGGATGCTTCGCATTACCGAGTAGAACTCGAGGTCTTCTTTCACCTTGGCTTTTCTGCGGATTCCGGCCGTATCGACCAGCATGAATTCATGACCGAATTTATTGTAATGAGTTTCTATACTGTCTCTTGTAGTGCCGGCCACAGGGGTTACAATATTGCGGTCCTCGCCTAAAAGGGCGTTGATAAGTGAAGATTTGCCTACGTTCGGCTTTCCCACAATGGCTATTCTGGGCAGACCGGCATAAGGGTCTTCCACCTCCTTTCTTTCGGGAAGGGCATTTACAACAGCATCTAATAAATCTCCCGTACCGCTGCCGTTGGCGGCGGAAATAGAATACACCTCACCGAGCCCCAAGCTGTAAAACTGGTAAGCGTCAAAGAGTTTTTCGCCCGTATCCACCTTGTTTACGCAGAGCACCACCGGCTTTCGGCTGCGGCGCAATACATCAGCAATGCCGGCATCATAGTCGGTAATGCCGGTGGCCGCTTCCACCATGAATATTATAAGATCGGCCTCATCTATCGCAATTTCCACTTGACGGCGTATGGCCGCCTCGAACACATCATCGCTGCCAACGGCATAGCCCCCGGTATCCACCACCGAAAATTCGCGTCCGTTCCAGTCGGACCTGCCGTAATGGCGGTCGCGGGTTACGCCGGAAATATCATCCACTATAGCCTGCCTCATACCTACAAGGCGGTTGAAAAGGGTGGATTTCCCCACATTCGGACGTCCTACTATGGCTACAAGGCTCATTGCTTCTTAAAATTATTGCGGTCAAACAATGAACAGCCCTCACAAGCGTCCGAGTAAGTTCCGGTACACTCAATCCCTCCACCGCCGTAAGCCTCCCGCTGCAAACGGGCATCCTCATGCTTGTAGCAGCTTATGCCGCGCTTGCGAAGCTCCTCATTCTGGTCTATATCGGTCTTTGGGAAACCCTTGTGAAAGAATATCCCCACACACATGGCCAAAACACAAAGGCCTACAAGTGCAATGGCTGCTATAAATACCTTCATTTTAATTTTCGAATTCGTCGCTTATCGATTCGTATAAATAAACTTTTGTCATCATTCGTGCAAAGAGCTCCGTCATGCTGATGATATGGATTTTAGAATCATTTTCGAATTCGGGATGAGCAATCGTATCCGTTATATAAAGCTCATCGATTTCTGATCCATGCACAAGTTCCACCGCAGGCTCGCTAAGCACCGCATGGGTAATGCAGGCGCGTACGCTGGCGGCCCCCATCTTTTTAAGTTCGGCTGCAGCCTTGCAAAGAGTACCGGCAGTATCTACAATATCGTCCACTATTATTACATCCATGTTTTCAACATCACCGATTACCCTGATTGCACCGACCTGATTCTGCCGCGTACGGGTTTTATGGCATATTATGGTGGGCGGCTCATTGCTTCCGCGTTTTTTTAGCCTTCCGGCATAGAAATTAGCCCTCTTGGAGCCTCCGATATCGGGAGATGCTATTGCAAGATTCTTGAGTTTGAGCTTCTGAATGATGTCAAGGAACAGATTGCTTGCCATTATATGGTCGAGAGGAATGTCGAAAAAGCCCTGAATCTGGTCGGCATGGAGGTCGCAGGTCATTATGCGGTCGGCCCCTGCGGCTGTAATGAGATTTGCCACGAGCTTTGCGCCTATGCTGGTGCGGGGCCTGTCCTTACGGTCTTGACGAGCCCAACCGAAATAAGGAGCAACCACAATAACTTTGGAGGCGGATGCTCTTTTGGCTGCATCAATGCAGAGTAGAAGTTCCATAAGATTGTCTGCCGGCGGAGTTATGGACTGAATAAGGTAGACGGTGGCTCCGCGTATGCTTTCCAAATAATACGGCTGGAATTCCCCGTCCTTAAAGTGGATTATCTCCAGATTACCCAAATGGATATCCTCATCTTTCAGATCTTCAAGTTCCTTCAGATGTTCGACTACTTTCTTTGCAAAGTCCTGTGAGGCTGTGCAACTGAATACCATCATTCTATGTTCATGCTGCATACTTATAATGATTTTAAGATAGATTCTATATAATTCAGAACTTCTTCCCTGCCCGAAAAGTTTTGTGAGGATGTGGCGAATACGGGCGGAAGTTCCTCCCACTGTTCCAATAGTTTTGCGGCATTACGCTCCATCTGCTCTTTAAGCACATTAGGACCCCGCTTATCGCATTTGGTGTAAATTATGGAAAAAGGTATTCCGTCCTCACCGAGAGTGGCGATAAAATCGAGGTCGTTCTGCTGTATATCGTGCCTGGAGTCTATCAGCACGAACAGCAGCACAAGTTCATCAGAGTTGTCAAGATAATCGTTGATAGTATCCTCCAGCTCTTTGCGGGATGTATTGGACAGTTTTGCATAACCATAACCCGGCAGGTCCACCAAATACCAGCTTTCATTTATAAGAAAGTGATTCACAAGCCTTGTTTTGCCCGGAGTCGATGAGGTTTTGGCAAGTCCCTTAACTCCTGTGAGCATATTGATGAGAGAACTCTTACCCACATTGGAGCGTCCTATGAAAGCGAATTCAGGCAGTTTGCGCTTCGGCCGCTGCTCTACCCGGGTACTGCTGCCTGCGAAAACTGCCTGTGTAACTTCCATAATGTTACAAATATAATTAATTTATTTATTTTTCGGATAAAGAATCGTAAAGCAGGCTCCTCCCAAAGCGAAAGATTTGCTGTAGCTTATGGAGGCCCCGCATTTTTGGAGTATGCTGCGCGATATGGCAAGCCCGAGACCGCTCCCGCCCGTCTTTGTGGTAAAGTTAGGGGTAAACAATTTGTCGGTGTTTTCGGGCAGTACACCCGGACCGTTGTCTTCAAAGACTATGTCGTAATACCCGTCTTTCACCGAATGCCTCAACGATACCATGACCCTGCCGCCATCAAACTCATCCAAGGCTTGCACGGCATTGTTTATCAGGTTTACAAACACTCGGGCAAGCTGGGGTTTCGGAGCCATCACCACGGCATCATCCAAGCCCATGTAATCGAAAGTGATGTCTTCGTGTCCGGAGAACATGGCGAGTTCTTCTTGAACCAACTCGCCTATATTGATTTCCGTAGGCTCTTCGGTATAGAGTTTTGCAAAGGTGGAAAACTCATTGGCAGTCTCCGTTAGGATATTGATATGGTCAAGAAGCATCTTCGAAACTTCATCGAATTTTTCTTTCCAGGCTGAATCCCCCCTGTCTTTCAAGCGCATGATTCTCTGAATCTGAAGCTTCATTGGTGTAAGCGGATTCTTGATTTCGTGAGCAACCTGACGGGCCATGCCGCTCCAGGCCTTGTCGCGCTCGGCCTCCGCAAGCTGGCGGGAACTCTCTGAAAGGTCGGTAACCATACGATTGTAAGCGTTTACCAACGAACTTATTTCATCTTCCTTGTCATATTGGATATATTCCAGCGAATCGAGGTTGGCATCTTCCATCTTGCGGCCGATTTGAAGCAAAGGCAGGAACATACCGTCCAGCACCCGTCGTGTCATAAGGATGGCAAAGAGCAGCAAGAAGATGAATATCGACAAAATGCTTATGCCATGGTTCACCACATTTGTTTCGAAATCGTAAGTATCATCAGTATAGGGAGCGCAGATGATTGCTATTATATTTCCGTCCTCCCCAACCAAAGGAGCATACATGCTATAGAATTTATTTTGCGCCACAGACTCTTTTTGAATATAATACCGGCTTGTAAGCAGCATTATATTGCGATAGGCCTCACCATCCATGCGGCTGTCCATCATATTGCGCTCGAACACCATGGGAGCAGTGCTCATAAACACCATTCCATTCGGAGTATATAATGTAATGTCGGAGTTGGTATTATTCCCCACATCTTCTATCAACCTGAGGACCTCATTGCTGCGAAGATCATCTGTGGTACGGGCACCCCTTATTCGGGTGGAGATGCTGGAGGCAATAGAATTTATTTTCTCGGTCATGAGAGTGCGCCGGTTTTCCTCATGGCGGTCATACACGAAATACACGCTCAGCGCCGCCATGCTCACAAGAGCCAGGATAAGGGATGCCATAATCACCGCGTTCAAGCGGGTGGTAAAATATTTTTTCTCGAAGACGCTCTTCCTTCGACGTGGTCTGAGGATAGTCTGAGCAAGAAAAGTAATAAGGCCTATAAAGATGCCTGAAACCGCATAATACAGAGCGGCAATGGTGCGGCGCGATACTATCACGCTTTCATCTTCGGCTACCACATAAATGAAATGCGTAAAGCCTCCGCTCTTCATATGTGTGTCTTCTTTGGAATAAACCGCATCGGCAAGTTCATCATCCATATGTACAGGATAAGCGAAATTGCCTCTGAAACTCAGCAGGGAGCGGCTTTGATAGCGTGCATAGGCATAAGTGGGGGGAATCAAAACTTCACCCGGGGCTGTTTCTCCCAAAATGCTGGCATATCCGCGGAAGCGCCAATCGCCTTTCCTCTCCACTTGCAGCATTATATGGTAAGGACCATAATTTTTGACGTAATAAGTGAATACGGCAATATATACAACCAATGCATCAGAACCCTCTTTGAAAACAAAACGTGAACCGGGAGAGATGTATTCGCCGCCGCTCAAGAGAGAAAGGTCCATTTGACCATCCACGCTCACAATCAAGTCATATTCTTGAGCAACCCGGGCTAAATAATTGTCTGCTATGCGGTTGCGAATTGCAGCTCCCGCATTCGGCAAAACCGAAAGCGATGCAATCACAGGGTCATCCGCTATTTTTTCTTCCACAAGGCGAAGCTGCATCTCAAGACCTATATCCCTGCTTACAGCCAAACGGTTAGCCCAAACCTCCATGCCGGATTGTTCTTTTTTGAAACCTAAACAGGCAGTAAGGGATACGAAATATATTGCCACCGCCAAAGCGAAGCCTATACGGTTTGGAATAGACATACTGTCTTGATGAAAACCGAAGAGGCGGCTGGTAAGCGGCTGCAACATGGTAAAAATCATTGGTATGCACGAAAACAGCACGCCAAGCAGCAAATAAACCAGCACACTCACCCAAGTAATCTCTTTTATCTTATAAAGTTCGAGATTAATGTTGGAGTTAAGCGAGATGCTTTTTATAGCCACATAAGAAAAAGCAACTAATGCTACGGCTGCAGCGAGCAGCAGCAAAACCCTAAAAACCCCGAGAGGATAGCGGTCTAAGAACGAACGCAAATCCTTGCGGGCAATGAAGATGCTCCATATGGGCATCACCAACATTAAAGTGAGTAGAATTAAGGCCCCCAAGGAATATAAGACCGTACCATCGGCATAGAGCAAAGGCGAAAAAAGGCCGGAATTCACGCTCACTTTGGCGCCGCTGAAATAGAAAGCCAACAGGACCGCGAGTACGGTTATGAGTTCTATAATCAGGTTTTTAGCGCTTGGCTCCGCCAACAGGAAAAACAGGGCCGCGGTAAGAAAGAAAGCAAGAGCAAGCCATAGATATGGCATACTTACCGGAGGAGTGGATGAAAGCGAATTGTAGAGTATCTTGAATTGGGGCTGTCCCCCTACAAAAACGGGAGAGCCGCCGCTGTTGGTGAGTTCTTGAATCGAGTGATTCTCGGGGATGCGAAGGCGGGGATTTATGCCGCTGAAACTGCGGGTATCAAGCGTATTCACTATTTCCAGCCCGACTATCAAGGTAACATTTTCCTGAATCACCTTCTTGGCCAGATACCACTTGGAGCCTATATTGCTGAAAGAAAAATCTTCCTTAAGCTCTCCAAGCGGGGTTCTTAGGGCCGAGCGCGGGTTTAAAAAGCTTTGGAAGAGCATTCCGCTGCTGAGTTGATCATTGGAAATGGGAAAACGGTTCACCCAGCTCTGGAGCCTTTCATCAACATAACGATAAATCACCATGTCGGATGGAAGACGGCCTATATCCAGCCATTCCGCCGGGTCCGCCGCCAAAGCCTTATCTGTAAAAGATTGTAAGATGTCGAGTCGGGATGCAAGCACTCTTTCCGCTTTTTTAGCGGATGATTCGGTGTCTGCAGGTGTGCGGGTGCTTAAAGAGATGACAATGAAGACCACGCTCAGCACCAACAATGCTACAGATATCCAACCGTATTTCTTACTCTTGTTCATTCGTGATGATAAGGCTCGCCCTTGATTATTGTAAATGCACGATAAAGTTGTTCTGCAAAAATCATTCTCACCATCTGATGATTGAATGTCATCTTGGAAAGAGACAATTTTGCAGATGCGGCATCATATACTTCTTTTGAAAAGCCGTAGGCTCCCCCTACTACAAAACAGAGGTCTTTTCCCGTATGGACAAGCTTTTTTTCAAGCCAATCGGCAAACTCAATCGAACGGAGTTCTCTTCCGTGTTCATCCAAAAGTATCATCCCGCAATTTCCCGCCGCTTTCAATATCTCAATCCCCTCCCTCTCTTTTATCTGCGCTTCAGAAAAAGACTTAACCCCCTTCAACTCAGGGATTTCCACAAGCGAAAAGGGGATATACCGGTTCAAGCGTCCGATGTATTCATCCAAACCCTGTTTTACCCAGGGAACAACGGTCTTGCCCACAGTGATAAGCGTTATGCGCATAACCTTGCAAAGATAAAAAACTGGCTCAGAATTTGCAAACGGAAACAAGTGAATGAGGATTTTAAAATTTGGTCTTGCGGCCGCCGTCGCATTCCTTTCCTATTTCAGTCTCAAGGCTCAAACAGGAGACTATGACGTATTCGTACCCATAGCCAAATATCTCTCTCAGGGCAATACCGAAGCCATATCCGCCTGGTACGCCGACAATTTGGACATCACTGTGCTCTCCAACGGCGGCAACGCTTCGCGCAATCAGGCAAAGCAGATTCTCAAAACGTTTTTCGAGTCTTACACTCCCCGCTCATTCGAAGTAAGATATACTGCAGGCAGGGCGAATATGAAATACGCCCTCGGCACTCTTAATGCAGGGGGCGAAAATTTCCTCGTAACTATTTTCGTTAGCAGTAAAGGCGATACCTACACCATCCAGCAAATAAAAATAGAACGGATGCAGTAAAGTTTTTTATTGACGCTGTCCGTAAGTGCGGTCGGAAGTGTTAACCGTAATCACATCTCCCTGATTTATGAAAAGGGGAACCATGATTGTTGCACCGGTTTCAAGAGTCACTTCTTTAAGGGCGCTGGTGCTGGCGGTATTGCCCTTCACCGCAGGCTCGGCATAGGTAACCTCCAAGGTCACATAAGTCGGCAATTCGCAGGTGAGGCACCTTTCTTCGTCTGCCAGGAACATCATTTCCACTCGCTGACCCTCTTTCATAAGGTCGGAATTCTCCACCACGTCTTTGGGGAGATGAATCTGCTCGAAGGTTTCTTCGTGCATGAAATGGAAACCATCTTCATCTGCGTAGAGGAATTGATAGGGACGCCTCTCTACATTTATGGTGTCCACTTTAACTCCCGCAGTAAAAGTATTCTCCAATATTCTTCCGTTCTCAAGATTGCGCAGTTTGCACTTTACGAAAGCGGGGCCCTTGCCCGGTTTAACATGTTGAAACCATACAATCGAGCAGGGCTTGCCGTTGAAATCTATGCAAAGTCCGTTTTTGAAATCTGCTGTTGTTGCCATAATATAGTGTTAAAAGATTATTATCAGTAATAGGTCTACAAAGTTATTAAAAAATAGGAATTATTGCAATTCTTTGAGCTTTTCGGCGACTTTTTCCAACAGCCACTTGGGGGTCGAGGTGGCTCCGCACACGCCCACGATGTCGGATGCGGAAAACCAGGATGCCTGCAATTCGCTTTCGTCCACAACGCGGTATGTACGGGGATTGACGCTCCTGCAGAGTTCGCAGAGCACCTGCCCGTTGCTGCTCTGGCGGCCCGATACAAACACCACCGCATCGTGCTTCTTAGCGAAATCGACCAATTCCCTATGCCGATAGGCCACCTGACGGCAAATCGTATCGTGCACAGTAACATTTGATATATGCTCCGAAAGATAGCGGCAGATTTGCTCATATCCGGCAGGGCTCATTGTGGTTTGTGAGAAAATTTCCACAGGGCCGACCACCTTCCCTTGAGCGAGTTTCTCTTTCAGCTGTTCGAGACTCTCAACCACAACGGCATCATCCCCCACCTGACCCATCAGGCCGAGCACTTCGGCATGACCGATTTTCCCGAAAATAACTATAGTGCCCTTAGCTCCAAGACGCTTATGGGATTCGCGGATACTCTCCTGAATTTTGAGAACTACGGGACAGGTGCAATCTATTATATTGATTCCTAAAGATTCAAGCTTTTCATAGGTGGATGGAGCCTCGCCATGAGCGCGAATCAGCAGAGTGTCCTGTGATGTGAGTTTTTCCAAGCCCTCGTGATTTGTGGGTATAAGCCCCATAGAGGCAAGACGTTTCAGCTCCGCCTCGTTATGGACCATCTCTCCGAGCGAATACAAGGGGGATTTTTCGGCAAGAAACTTTTCCGCCTTGTCTATTGCACGGATTACCCCGCCGCAAAAACCGGAATGTGAATCTATCTCTACCTTCATTGCGCTTATTCGAATATGCCGAACCTGCCCTGTATCAAACCGCGCAGCCAGATAATTTCTTCGTGGAGAGTCATGTCGGAATTGTCTAATACAAAAGCATCCTCCGCTTTGCGAAGGGGTGAAACGCTGCGATGAGAATCTATATAGTCGCGCTCTGACAGATTTTTAACCACTTCTTCGTAACTTGTCTTCTGCCCTTTGGAGATAAGTTCATCGTATCTGCGCTTGACCCGTACTTTCGGTGATGCGGTAAGAAAAATTTTGAGCTCGGCGTTGGGGAACACGCTTGTACCGATATCGCGTCCGTCCATCACCACCCTGCCGCCTTTACTGAAAAGATGCAGAAGCTCATCCACCCAAGCTCTTACAAAGGGCAAGGCGGAAATCGGGCTTACATATGCCGACACCTCCATGGTGCGTATTTCCTTTTCTATACATCTGCTTCCCCAAAATAGATTCGTACCCTGCGGTGAATGTTCAAAATGAAGTTCCAACGAGGGCAGGGCGGCCTCAAGAGCGGTTTCATCTATTACATCTTCCTCTATCATGCCCTTTTCCATGGCAAAAAGGGTGACTCCGCGGTACATTGCACCGGAATCGAGATATAAAAAAGAGAATTCCTTTGCTATGAGTTTTGCAAATGTGCTTTTGCCTGTGGAGGAACAGCCGTCCACTGCGATAATAATATCAGGAACCGTCATATCGGAACAAAAGTACGCAAAAAAAACGGTTTTTCTGCCGTTCTGTTTGAAATTCCTATTCCGCCTGCAGGACAGTAGTTGCAAATTATTGCGTATCTTCGCGCCATGATTTTAAACGGAAAACAAATATCAGACTCAATCAAGGCGGAATTGGCGAAGAAGATTGCTGACTTTCCTCAAAAATACGGACGCGCACCAAAATTAACTGTTATCTTAGTAGGGAAAGACCCTGCAAGCACCCGTTATGTGCGAAATAAAGAGATAACCTGCGAGCGCGTAGGCATAGAAAGTCATACCATCAGGCTCCCCGCCACGGCAAGCGAAGAAGAGGTATTGAAAGAACTTGAGATTCTTAATAAAGATTCAAGCGTGGACGGCATACTTGTTCAGCTGCCTCTCCCTAAGCATATTTCCGAAAGAAACATTATAGATGCCTTGGACCCCAAAAAGGATGTGGACGGCATAACTTCATTGAATATTTCGCGCCTTTGGACGCTCAAGCGCGGACAAGCGGATTTCTGCATACCTTGCACGCCCGCAGGATGCATGCGCCTGCTGGAAGAAGCCGGCATAAATCCGGACGGCAAAAACGCCGTAGTGCTTGGCCGCAGCAATATAGTGGGGCTTCCGGTAGCGAAACTGCTGCTTAACGCGGGAGCAACCGTAACAATCTGCCATTCACGCACACGGAATATAGGGGAAATTACCCGTCAGGCAGACATACTCGTAGCTGCAATAGGTCAGCCCAAATTCGTGAAGGGAGATATGCTTAAAGAGGGCGTGGCAATAATAGATGTGGGTATCAACCAAGACCCCGTAACAAAAGAACTCTGCGGTGATGTGGACTTCGAGTCCGCTCTGCCCAAGGCCTCTGCGATAACTCCGGTGCCGGGAGGTGTAGGCCCAATGACCATCTGCATGCTCATGGAGAATACTATCGAGTGCTTCCTTAGGAAATTCTAAATCTCCTTTCCTTTCAGGAACACCTTTCTTATGAATGGAGTTTGATAAAGATAGGCTATGCTGCCTATCTCGTTAAAGCCCTGTTTTGTAAGTATCAGATTGGCTGATTTTCCCTTTGCGATAGAGCCGACAATATTGCTCAGGCCCATGGCATAAGCGCCGTTGAGCGTCACTGCATTAAAGGCCTGCTCGGGAGTAAGGCGCATCCAGATACAACCCAAAGCCATTATAAAGCGCATATCGCCGCTTGGAGAAGAGCCCGGATTATAGTCCGAGGCCAAAGCCACACCGAGTCCGTTTTCTATAAAGCCCTTTGCATTGCCGTACGGCTCGCGAAGGAAAAAGGATGCTCCGGGAAGCATGGTCGGCATGGTGACGCTGCCTTTCAGGCAGGCGATTTCAGCATCGGTGGTACGTTCCAAATGGTCTACGGAAAGGGCATTGTGTTTTACTCCCACCTGTACTCCCCCGCTAACATGGAGTTGGTTTGCATGCAGTTTCACCTTCATCCCGTATTTTCCGGCTGAGGTAAGAATAAGGTCGGTATCTTCCGGACTGAAAAAACCCTTCTCGCAGAAAACATCCACATATTCGGCAAGTTTTTCGGCCGCCACGGCAGGAATCATCTCATCGCATACCTGCTTTACATAATCTTCTTTACTCATCCCCCTTGCAACCGCATGGGCGCCGAGAAAGGTGGCCTTGATATGAGCGGGAACACTGTCTGCAATCCGCTTTATCACGCGCAGCATCTTAAGCTCATCCGCCGTATTAAGGCCATATCCGCTCTTTATTTCTATTGCGCCTGACCCCTTTGCCATCATCTCCAACACACGCTCCATGCTCTGCCGGTAGAGATCTTCCTCTGAGGCGCTGTGGGTGCGGTCGGCAGAATTCAGGATACCGCCTCCGCGCGCCGCTATCTCGGCATAACTGAGGCCTTTGATTTTATCTTCAAACTCTTTCAATCTGCTTCCGGCATAGACCACATGGGTATGGGAATCGCAAAAGGCAGGCATAAGCATCGCCCCTTCCGCATCTAAAATCAAATCGCTCTCCGGCAAGGTTTCCTCTGCGTTCGGAGACGATTCATCCACACTCTTCCCGCCGAAACCGGCGATAATATCGCCATCCACGAGCAGCCAGGCATCCTTCAAGCAGTGCACCACCCCCATATCGGGGCCCTCTTTACGGGTGCTTTCCGAAATGCCGGCCAACAGGCCTATGTTCTTGATAAGGGTTTTCATCTAAAAGTATTTTTCGTTTTTGAGGAAATTCACGCTTTTATGAATCAGCGGACTGAGGTAGGTGTCCAAATCCACAAACGGAACCTCTTTGCGGTAATCGGCAAGCAGGGCTTCCAATTTCGGGCTTGTCTTTGCGGGACGGCGGAAATGGAGGGCCTGAGCGGCATTCATCAGCTCTATGCCGAGAACGGTTTCGCAATTATCAGCCACTTTAACAAGCTTGGTTGCAGAATTGGAGCCCATACTGACATGGTCTTCCTGCCCTTGCGAGCTTGGAATGGAGTCGGCGGAAGCAGGCCAGCAATACATCTTGTTCTGGCTTACGATGGAAGCTGCGGTGTATTGGGGAATCATGAAGCCGCTGTTAAGCCCGGGTTTGGCAACGAGGAACATGGGCAGGCCCCTAAGGCCGGAAATAAGCTGATAAGTGCGCCTTTCGGAAATATTGGCGAGTTCGCTGAGGGAAATCGCCAAAGTATCCATGGGGATTGCGATGGGCTCGCCGTGGAAGTTGCCGGCAGATATTATCATATCTTCATCGGGGAAGATATTGGGATTGTCGCTTACGGAGTTGATTTCGTTTTCGATAACGCTGCTTACATAGCGGATATTGTCTTTTACCGCACCGTGAACCTGTGGGATGCAGCGGAAAGAATAGGGGTCTTGAACATGCTCCTTATGGGCTTTTATGAGTTCGCTGCCTTCAAGAAGATTCATAAAATATTCGGCGGTTTCCATCTGCCCCTTGTGCGTGCGCAGTTTGTGGGTAAGAGGATAGAAGGGCTCTATTCTCCCGTCAAAAGCCTCCAAGGAAATTGCGCCTATCACATCCGCCCATTTGCTAAGCCTGTAAGCCTTTATGAGACTGTATACCGCATGAGCGCTCATGAATTGCGTACCATTCAGCAGCGCAAGGCCCTCTTTGCTCTGAAGCACTATGGGCTCCCAGCCGAATTCCTTCCACACTTCCGCTGCAGGACGCTCCTGCCCTTTGTAAAGCACCTCGCCCATACCGATAAGCGGCAGGCACAAATGCGCAAGCGGAGCGAGGTCGCCGGAAGCTCCGAGCGAGCCCTGCTCATAAACAACGGGCAGAATGTCATTGTTGAACATATCAATGAGCCTCTGCACGGTAATAAGTTGCGCTCCCGAATGGCCGTAAGAAAGGCTTTGCACCTTGAGAAAGAGCATCAACTTCACAATTTCGGGGCGGACTTTCGCACCGGTGCCGCAGGCGTGCGACATAATAAGGTTATGCTGCAATTCGGAGAGCTGGTCTGCCGGAATACTTATATTGCAAAGACTGCCGAAACCGGTGCTTATGCCATAAACCGGACTGCCTATGTCTTTCATCTTGTCATCCAAGTATTTGCGGCATTTTATTATGGCTTTCTCAGCTTTCTGCGAGAGTACGAGCTGTTCGTTATTCTCTATTATCTCCTTAATCCGGGCTATGGAAAGCTTTTCGAAATTTATACTATGCATTTTTCAGAGCATCTTTAATTATATCATCCTCAACAATTTGAGGCATTGTTACATGAAGTCCGGGAGTGCGGGCCATCTCGCGTTCTATTGAGCGGATGGAGCCCTCGTTGCGGGCCCAACTGCGGCGGGCTATGCCGTTGTTCACATCCCAGAACAGCATCTGCTTGATGTTGCGGTCAGAATCCTCGCTGCCGTCCAACACCATGCCGAAACCGCCGTTAATCACTTCGCCCCAACCTACTCCGCCGCCGTTATGGATACTTACCCAAGTGGCGCCTCTGAAGGCATCGCCAATCACATTCTGCACGGCCATATCAGCGCAATATCTGCTGCCGTCATAGATATTGGAGGTTTCACGGAAAGGAGAGTCGGTGCCGGAAACATCGTGATGGTCGCGCCCTAACACCACCGGAGCCTTCAATCGGCCTTCTTTAATGGCCTTGTTGAAAGCAAGGGCAATATTGATGCGGCCTGCACAGTCGGCATAAAGAATCCTCGCCTGAGAGCCCACCACAAGATTGTTCCTGCCGGCCTCGGCTATCCACTTTATATTATCCTGCATCTGGCCTTTTATTTCCTCAGGGGCGGATTCTGATGCCTTGCGCAGCACCTCCATGGCGAGCCTGTCGCTTTCGACAAGGTCGGCAGGGTCTTCGCTCATGCACACCCATCTGAAAGGACCGAAGCCGTAATCGAAATACATAGGCCCCATAATATCCTCAACATAAGAAGGATAGATGAAGCTTCCGTCTTCTTTAAGAATATCCGCTCCCGCCCTTGAACTTTCCAAGAGGAAGGCGTTGCCATAGTCAAAGAAATACATGCCTTCTGCGGTAAGACGCTTGATGGCAGCAACCTGGCGGCGGAGAGAGGCATATACGGCCTCCTTGAATTTTTCGGGCTCCTCGGACATCATCCTGTTGCTTTCCTCAAAACTGTAGCCGGCCGGATAATAGCCTCCGGCAAAGGGATTGTGAAGAGAAGTCTGGTCGGAGCCTAAATCCACCTTGATTCCCTCATCTGCAAGCTTTTCCCAAAGGTCCACCACATTGCCCACATAAGCCAGAGAAACTATTTCTTTGGCGGAGACGGCTTTGCGGATGCGTGCAATAAGTTCATTGAGATTTGTATGAAGTTCATCCACCCAGCCTTGCTCATAGCGTTTCCCAGCAGCATTGTGATTGATTTCGGCAGTTACGGAAACAACTCCTGCGATATTGCCCGCCTTGGGTTGGGCTCCGGACATTCCGCCGAGACCGGCAGTGACAAAGAGCATTCCGTGACGCTCTTCCTCCGTGCCTTTAAGACCTCTTTTCCAAAGCTGTTTACGGGCGGCATTCATAATGGTTATGGTAGTGCCGTGAACAATGCCCTGAGGGCCTATATACATCCATGAGCCTGCCGTCATTTGACCATACTGGCAGACTCCCAAAGCGTTGAAACGCTCCCAATCGTCCTGGGCTGAATAATTGGGGATAACCATGCCGTTGGTGATAACAGCGCGCGGTGCATCCTTATGACTGGGGAAAAGCCCCATCGGATGACCGCTGTACATGGAAAGACTTTGCTCCTCACTCATATTGGCAAGATACTGCATAGTGAGGCGGTATTGAGCCCAATTCTGAAAACAAGCGCCGTTGCCGCCGTAAACTATGAGTTCGTGGGGATGCTGGGCAACGCGATTATCCAGATTGTTCTGAATCATCGCCATCATGGCCGCCGCCTTTTTACATTTGCAAGGATATTCATCGATTGGGCGGGCATAAATTTCATAGTCGGGGCGATAACGGTACATATAGATGCGACCGTAATCTTTAAGCTCCTTTGCGAATTCGGGAGCAAGCTCGGCATGAAGTTTTTCGGGAAAGTACCTTAATGCATTACGGAGCGCAAGCTCCTTTTCGTTGTCGGTTAAAATGTCTTTGCGTTTCGGGGCGTGGTTTATATTTTTATCGTAAGGCTTGGCCTCCGGCAGGCGGTTTTGTGGTATGCCTGCAAGAATTTCTTCCTTAAATGTCATGATATATGCTTATAGTTTGGTTATTTCGAGTATTTCCGCTTCCAACTTTTGAGCCTGCTTGCCGAGAGCTTCCGCTTCTGCTATAAGCTTTTCCGCCATAGCCGTATCGGCAAGCTCGCGGGCATTGATTTTTACATTCATTACAGCCCCTCGCACAGCTGCGCAAACAGCAAGGGCCCCTACTCCGACATCGGAAGCGGAAGCAGGATTGCCATCGCTTGCCATAGCCTTCAATATCGGGAAAGCGGATAATGCCGTCTTGATGGTTTCAAGCGGAACTTCCGCGGCATTCAGGGTAGCGGCCTCAATGGCCTTGTCGCGGGCTTCCTGTTCTTCGGGAGTGCCCTTGGGCAGACTCATAGCCGCCATTACACCCTCGAAAGAACGGGTGTCTTCATCCACCAATGCAAGCATGCGGGACATTACCTTATGCCCCTCATCCGCCCAATCGGAAAACTCTTTCCATCTTTCATCCCAACCCCGCTTGCCGGCGGAAAGATTGGCAACCATTGTGCCGAGCGCCGCTCCAAGGGCTCCCATTACGGCAGAGATGCTGCCCCCGCCCGGGGCCATAGATTCGGAGGCTGTCTCTTCGGCCAGCTCTTTCACGCTCATACGAATCAGACGTTCCTTCACGGCCAGCTCTTTTTCATCCTCCATAAGATATTCTATTACCTTTTCGCGAGGATTGAAGGGCTTGAGGTCATCCAGTCCCATGCTCTTCACGGCGATTTTAAGTATTTCACTTTCGGATATGCCTACGCTGCGATTCTGTTTTTCCAAATAATATCTGCCGGCATCCATAAGCACGCGTTTGGGGACAAGGCCGACTATTTCGGCCCCCGTCACTCTCAGCCCTCGAGCCCCAGCCTTAGCGCATACTTCATCGAAGGCAATGTGCAGAGGGGTGGCTTCAATGTCGGTTATATTCATGCTTATCTGAGCAATGCCGTATTCGTCAATATACCAGCCTATCGCCTTGGTACCTTTAAGAGTGCCGTGCGTCCAGATTTGCTTGCCGTCGGCATCTTTCAGCAATTTGCCGGTGAGCAAACCTCCTTCACGCGCCTTGCGGCCCTTTTCGCGGACATCAAAAGCCACTGCGTAAGCCTTGCGGGTGGAAGTTGTGTTGAGATTATAATTAACGGCCACAAGGAAGTTTCGGGCGGAAACATTGGTGGCTCCGCTTCCGGCAATTATTTCCCATTGAGCCTTTTCTTCGGCGCTACGCTGGGCAGGGTCGGCATGGAAGGTCTCCGGGCCGAAATCAGGCCTGTTGCTGCCGGCAAGTTTTTCGGGCAGAGCCTCGTATTCGCCTGCACGGCATGCGGCAAGGTTAACATGTTCGGGCTTATAAGCCGCCGCCTCATAGCAATAGCATGGAATTCCTAATTCTTCCCAAAGGCGTTTGGCAACCCCGCGGGCAAGTTCGGCGCATTCCTCAAGAGTAATGCCCGCTATCGGAACTATGGGCAGAACATCCGTGGCGCCGGAACGCGGGTGCGCTCCATGATGCACTCTCATATCTATCAATTCCTGAGCCTTTTTCGCTCCCTGAAAAGCAGCCTCGCAAACGGCTTCGGGAGAACCCACAAAGGTTACGACAGTGCGGTTTGTCGCCTCTCCCGGATCTACATCCAGCAATTTCACTCCCTCGCCTTCCGGGGTTTTTGCAGCCGTGATGGCCGCCACAATTCTATTTATTACCGATTTATCTCTTCCTTCACTAAAATTGGGTACACATTCTACGATTCTGGTCATTGTTTTAGTTTGATTTTATTATTGGTTTTGTGTTGCTTCTTGAGCTGCAAGCTGTTCATTATATTCGCGCTTGGCCCTTTCTACCGAAACCGAGCGCTTGAGCACAAATCCGCTGCCAAGATATTTTGTGCGGACATCATCATCAGCTGCAAGGGATTGGGGTGTGCCTTGCTGGAGGATGGTGCCTTCGTAAAGCAGATAGGCCCTGTCGGTAATGGCAAGGGTTTCGCCCACATTGTGGTCGGTTATTATAACGCCGATATTCTTGTATTTGAGCTTTGCGATAATGTATTGAATATCCTCTACGGCAATCGGGTCCACCCCCGCGAAAGGCTCATCGAGGAGGATGAATTTGGGGTCGATGGCCAGCGCCCGCGCTATTTCGCAACGGCGGCGCTCTCCTCCCGAAAGCTGTATGCCCATGCTTTTGCGTACCTTGGAAAGATTGAACTCATTGATTAGATATTCCAATCTGTCCTTGCGCTCCTGCTTTGTCATATCCGACATTTCCATTACGGACATTATATTGTCCTCTACGCTCATCTTCCTGAATACTGAGGCCTCTTGCGGCAGATAACCGATGCCCTTTTGTGCGCGTTGGTACATAGGAAGACCGGTTATGTCTTCTTCATTAAGGAAGATGCGTCCCTCATTGGGGACGATTTGCCCCGTTATCATATAGAAACTGGTTGTCTTTCCGGCTCCGTTAGGCCCTAAAAAGCCTACGATTTCGCCTTGTGTGACCTCCATGGAAACGCCCTTTACAACTGTGCGGACGCCATATTTCTTTACTAAATTCTCGCAGCGAAGTTTCATTTTATATCAAGTGCCAATTCTTTAACGAAATTCTTAACCTCTGGGTTTTTTTCCATCAGGTCCTGTGCCTTCTCCTCAGGCATGTAAATTTTCTGCTCAACTTCTCCGGCCGGGCGCACGCTTACTGCAAGGTGCAGTTTTTTGGTGCCGAGCATGGAGTTATATTCCAATTCGAGGTCGCGCAAGACTTTTTCTTCTATCCAGCCTTTTTGAGATTGGTTTATGACTTCAAATGTGAGAAGTTTGAAGCCGTTTTGACTGCTTATCGAAAGGGATGCGCCAGAAAGGGTGGTTGCCAAACGCGGACGGTCGGATACTTTTTCGACGAGTTCTGACCAGCGGCCTATGATTTCGCCGTCTTCGGGAATGCGGTCTTCCTGCTCGGAAAATATTGCCGGAGTCTCATCCGCTTTAAGTTCATCAGGATTTATTAAAGAGACCACCGGAGCGCTTGCAACTCCTCTGCGGCGGGGCCTTGGGGCCGGCTTTTGATTTTGTTCGGCCGGGGCGGTCTCGGCAGGTGTTTCAGGCTCGGCCGGGACGACTGGCGCTTCCGGTGCGGGGACCGGGATGACGGGGGTTTCAGCAGAGGCTGGCGTTTCCGGAGCGGGGGCCGGCGTGGGAGCCGGTGCTTCGGGAGCAAGAGCCGGAGTTTCGGCAGAGGCTGGCGCGGGTTTCGGGGCGGCCGCAGGCTTCCGTGCGGCAGATTTGCCAGGAGCGGCAGCTGCCGGTGCTGAGGCAGCAGGTGCCGGGGAGGCGGCAGGTGCCGAAGCAAACGCAGAGGGCATTTTAACAAGGAAAGACAGCTTCATCAGCGCATATTCTATATGAAGCCTCTGATTGGAACTTTGCTTATAGCCTGCTTCGCATTCACCTATAATACCTAATGCATCGTAAAGGAATTTTACCGAACAGCGTTTTGCCTGATCGAGATAGCGGGGCTTTAAAGAATCCGCCTGGTCCAACAGGGCATCAAGTCCTCCGGTGCCTGCCACAAGAAGGTCGCGCAGATGATTGCTCAAAGCCCCCAAAAAATGCAAGGCATTGAATCCCTTGTTTAGAATCTCATCAAAGAGAAGCAGGGATTTCGCATAATCGCCCGCCAGGAAAGCATCCACCAAGGAGAAATTGTATTCATAATCCAAAACTCCCAAATTACGGATGACATCGGCATACTTAACATCCGTGCCGCAGAAAGCCACAGTCTGGTCGAATAGAGTAAGGGCATCGCGCATGGCTCCGTCTGCCTTTTGAGCTATCACATGGAGACTTTCATCATCAATCTTCACCTCCTCCTTTGCCGCAATTTCCCGCAGATTCTTCATCATGTCGGGAATGGAAATGCGGTTGAAGTCGTAGGTCTGGCAACGGGAAAGTATGGTGGGGATTATCTTGTGTTTTTCGGTGGTACAAAGGATGAATACTGCGTGTGCAGGGGGCTCCTCCAGCGTTTTAAGGAAAGCGTTGAAGGCCTGGGCGCTAAGCATGTGCACCTCGTCGATTATATATACGCTGTACTTGCCTACTTGAGGAGGAATTTGCACCTGATCCAGCAGAGTGCGGATATCGTCAACGCTATTGTTCGAGGCAGCGTCAAGTTCGTGGATATTGTAAGAACGCCCTTCCTCGAAAGCCTGACAGGAATCGCATTTTCCGCAAGGGTCCAAATCCGGTCCGGGATTTGAGCAATTTATGGTTTTGGCAAAAATACGGGCGGTACTGGTTTTGCCTACGCCGCGCGGACCGCAGAACAAATAGGCATGAGCCACTTGTCCCCTCTTGATGGAATTCTTGAGTGTGCGGGCTATATTGTCCTGCCCTAAAAGCGCCCCGAAAGAATCCGGACGATATTTTCGCGCCGATACTATATAATCTGACATATTTCACAAATTTAATCAATTATTCTTAAATTTGCGGAAGATGAAAAGGGCTTTTATTAAATATTTGCTTTTGGGCTTGATACTATTGCCCGCAGCGGCCTTCGGGCAAGGAACGGTGTATACCAAAACCATGCGTTTAGCGGATTTTCCGCAAAAGACCACCAAAATAGTGCTCACCGGCATACCGACAGTGGATGCTCTCCTTAAAGAAGAAATCACCTCGCGCTGGCGCATCTCCCCTTATGAATTCTGTGATGAGGCCGAATACAAGGCGACGGTACACCAAAATCTATATTATTTTCTCCATTTTGCATCCGATGCCGACTTTACTTATATGCTTCTCACCAAAGGCGGCCCCAACAGCGGCAATCCTCTTATCACATTCATGGACGTCGTGAGCATACCTGTCTTTTCGGCCGGAGAACCTAAGCACGAAGAATTGGTGTTCCTCCCCGCATTCATAGATTTGGTGCAGGAATATCTGCAGAAAGCGATGGTGTCCGAGGCTCACTCCTATGGCAGTATCAAGAGCATAAAACATAGAATCCCCAAAGGCACCAAGGTTTGCAAAGATGCCGAGGAGGGAAGGAGATTATTTATAGAAGGGGCGAAAGACACCATTGTGCCCATCTTGATTTGGCCAGCTGAAACTGGCAGACGCAAGTATTATTACAAATTGCAGGTTTCCACCGACAATCATCTGCTATACGAATTCAAGCGCAAGCGCATACACAGGTAATGGAAAGCCCCCTGCAAAAATATCTGCTCGCCCATTCCACTCCTCAAGAAGAGGCTTTGGCGTGGATAGAAGCGCAAACAAACACCCGTACAAACTATCCGCAAATGCTTTCAGGCCCGCTGCAGGCCAGGCTTCTCCGTATGCTCGTGTCCTTTTCTGGCGCCCGCAAGGTATTGGAAATAGGAACTTTCACAGGCTATTCTGCGGCTTGCATGGCTATGGGCTTGCCTGAAGGCGGCGGGCTCGACACTCTGGAAATAAATGATGAACTTGAGGAGTTGATTCGCGAAGGCTGGAGGCGGGCAGGAGTGGCCGATAAAATTTCGCTGCATATAGGCGATGCCAAAGAGTTTCTGCGCTCTTATGCCGGCCCGCCCTATGACTTTGTATATATAGATGGCAACAAACGGGAATACCTGCAGTATTTCGAGTTGGTGCTGCCTTTGCTAAGGCAAGGCGGTCTGATTGTGGCGGACGACACCTTGCAAGGAGGTAAAGTATTCGAGGAGCTGCAACCCGCTGATGCTCAAACAAAGGGCCTTTCCGCCTTCAATGATGCTGTGGCAAAAGACAGCCGCGTAGAAGTGGTAATGCTTCCCCTGCGGGGCGGAGTATCGGTAATCAGGAAAAAGTGAGTTATATCTTTTTCTCAGTTGAGAACTTTAATGGCCGGATGTGATGTAATGACACGATGTGGCCAATATGTCGCAAAGGAAAGGAATTTTTGTTATTAAAAGCGGCAATTTTACCGGACGGAGCCCGAATTTGCTCTCATAATACGGGTTTATCAGCCAAAACTTGGAATCAATTATCTTCTTCTCCGATTCTGCACATATTTTCTCGAATCGCCGTATTGTCATTTTAGAGCGTTTTATACTTAAGAGTTCATTGACCTTCTCTATGGAAATCTTGAAGATTTTTAGCAAAATCGATTTGTAAACGCTATAAGAGAAAAGATGTATCCACGGGATTTTTGAGCAAATGGAACCGGAAAGTATTTGCTGGTGTCCGCCGAATGGCATGTACCAATTAGGAAAACCCCAGAAGATAATCCCGTTTTTATTAAGAAGCGAGCCAATCTTTTTAAAAAATTGCAACTTATCCTCAGGCTCAATATGTTCTATGACATCGTGAACAATAATAACATCGAAAGTCTGCTCTGTTGAATAATCGAGGATATTGCAACAGATGAAAGTCCCGGAGAGATTTTTGGCTTTGGAAAATGCTATGGCGTTTTGTATTTTGTTGGGCGAAATGTCGCAGCCGACAACATCGCATCCCTCTTCGGCAAAAGGCAGCAAATTCCCTCCTTCTCCGCAACCGACTTCAAAAATCTTACAGGCCGGCGAAAGACTATGATATTTATTGATATACGGCAACAGATACTTTTTTGAAGAAGCATATAACTCCTGAAAGTATCTTTCCCTATCAATATATCTCGAATTTGATTTCATTTATTCCAATCCCCTGTATGCACCCAAGAATAGAATTGTGTTCGTGGAGATTTCGCGGATGGCATATACAAAAGGACGGTCCGCAATAAAGTAGTCTCCAACCGACGTAACCATTCCTATTATGGCAGTGACTGCAGCCGCTTCTGCGCCATCCTCATCCATACGGAAACGGGTTTTCTGAATTACCTTGTCTATGAATACGGCTACATTGCTAAGGGAGCTGAAATCCGCGCTTTTTTCATCGAAAGCCGAAACTATTCCGAGTGAGTTTAAAGCGGGAATAAGTACATCTTTTTCAGCAGTGAAATCCAAATCCATTTTTGGAACAGTCACCGGCAGTCCTTCCCGGGGGGATAGTTTGGAAATTGCTGAATCCCATTTTTCGGCATCGAGACCGGCTACGAAAGCATCGAAATCCACATTTTCATCGGGAAGCAGTATGTCAAACACGAAAGCTTTATTACCGAAAGGCAGTTCACACATCTGCGCCGTAAGCTCCGTGCTGTAACCCAACTTGCATGGCAACTCCGCGTTCATAAAATCTTTCGTCACATCTTTTCCTCCGAGGCTGTGGAAAGGCATTGGCTTTGTTCCGCTTTCAGGGAATTTTGTAGTCCATATCCCCTTGAAATACAGCGCATTGGCTAAAATAAAAGCCCAATCGGAATCTAATCTATCGAAGATTTTAGGAATCATTTGATTTGTGTTCTCTGCAGCCCATCCGTTAATGCGTTCCAAGCTTTCTTTTAAAGCGAAATCCAAATCTTCGGCAGAGGCATCATAATTGTTTTTTAGTGCTGAAGCAAAGGTCGGAAGAACAGAAAATCCGATTCTGCCGTTCAGCCAAAGGCCGTTGGAGATGGCAAAAACGCTGGAATTGTCCACATCGCGAAGTCCTGCAAGAATAGCCTTATAGGCGGAGTTGATGTCCTCAACACTGCTGTTCTCGTAACCGAGAGCCTTGGCTATTTCACTGAAGGTTTTTCCTGAGGCTCCGTTTGAAAGCATGCTCAGGGCGCATGACATACTAAGCGGAGAAATGAAGACCTCCTGTTTTGTATCGCGCGGATACACTTCTTTAAGTAAATTAAAAGCGAAAGTGTTGCCTTTTGAAAAGACTTCCTTTTGACTTTTGGTAAGCACAATATCCTTTCGCTCTTTCAATTTTGGAGAAGAGGGGCTTTTTTCGCAGCCTGCAAGGACCGCAAATGCCATAAGGAGGAATAAATACTTTCTCATACCGATGAAGTTAATAGTGTTAACTTTATATAGATGCGCCTTTATAGCAATGATTCGTTAAAAATTTAATATTTATATAATTTTCAAATACTTACAACAACAATAGCCCGAACAGGGGCGCTTTACTGCACCTCTCGAATGGCATAGAACAAAGCCGAAAAAAGTGTTAAAAAAGTTAAAAACAATGCCTGAAAAATTAGGATAAGTGATTGCGACAGCCCTCAAAAGCCAAGCAAATTTAAGCAAATCTTTTCAATCCTTCTTCATCGAGACCATGGAACTTATACTTACACATAAAGGACGTCTCAACTTCACCCAGATGGCGAGGTGCGGACGCTCTTGCGAGAGCAGGTTCCGTCAGAACTTCAAGAGGCCCTTTGACTGGCTCTCATTCAACAAGTCCTTCCTGGAATCAACGAAGGGACGCCGATGCCAAAGACTCCATCTTCCTAAAAGCAGAGCAAACCTTCACCGACAAAAAGCGGGCAAGCGGGGCAGGCCTCAGAAGTTCGCGGGAAAGGTGGATCTCTCAGTCGGATCCACCAAAACACTGCTGCACAACGTTGCAATGGTTGAACGATTTATTGCAATGTCCGGTAAACGCCCGAACATGCGATTAAATAACACTGATTTCAAAGAACTTTTATTCTACGGCGTTCGAGACGCGGCGTAAAAACTTATAAAGTTAACGAACTATTAATTAAAAGGAGAAGGAGTTTTTTCATATTGCTTACACAGTTTAATACTATGTAAATCTGCCAATGTATATTTTATCTCTTCAAAGAATAGGTAACATTGGTTACAACGCGAATTTTTTTGATGTAAGGAGTGTTGGAATCGCGGTCTTCAATGGTGAAGTAGCCCTGGGTGGCATTGCGGATTTTGCCGAGACGGCTGCCGGAGTCGTCCGCAAATTTTTGGGCGCTTTCGCGGGCGTTCTTGGTGGCTTCTTCTATCATTTGGGGCTTGATTTCGTTAAGTCTCTCAAAGCTGAAAACAGGCCGGCTTTCCCAATCTTCCGCCAGCACTATTCCCTTTTTCACCAAGTTTTTTTGCTTCTTCATTAGCGAGAGCACGATGTCGATTTTGCCTGTGCATACCGTAATGGTGGAATTTGCCACATAGCGGTATACACGTTTGCTGGATACATAGTCGGAAGTGAATTTGTCGGAAATACCCGGAGCGTCTGAGGATATTTCGGAATCTTCTATACCGCCTGCCTTAAGAAAGGAGACTATAGAGGCGTTGTGGGATTCGATTTGAGAATAAACAACGCTGAGGTCGTCCCCTGCCACAGTGTATTTGAGAGGCCAGATCACCTTGTCAGCGGGAAGCTCACGCTCGCAAAGCCCGCGAACGCTTACCGAACGCTGAAGAGAGCCGATTACTTTTACAGCGGAAGGGATGCAAAGTCCCATAACGATGAGGCCTGCCATTATGGCCAGGCCTGCCAAAAAATTACCTTTGTTTTCCATAACAACAAAGGTAGTCAATAAATTCGTATTTTTGCACCGCAATGAAGCCTATCCTATATATCTTGCTGCTCTTTGCAGTCCTTTTTCCGACAAACGCTCAAGTCAGGGACAGCAGCAAAATATGCAAAACGCCCGTGACAATGGAATTGGGCAGACACTTGGAACTCGGCAGGGCCATAGGTATCGGTGTCGTTTTTACTGCCGGAGCCATAGGTGTGGACTGGGGCTTCTACCATGATAATATCAATACCCCTATAAAGGACTTTGCGGATAATCTTCGTGCAAAATACGGCTATTGGCCTATTGACGATGTGCTTCAATATGCTCCTTCAGCAGTCTATATGGGGCTCGGCGCCATGAATATGGGAAATCTCCGCTTTACTGAGCATATTGCGGTTGCAACCACTGCCTGGCTTACGATGGGCGTTTTGGTAAACTCGCTCAAGTATATAATTGCGGATATGCGCCCCGATGAAACAACGCGCAATTCCTTTCCTTCCGGCCACACGGCTACGGCCTTTATGGGAGCTGAATTGATAAGAATAGAATATGGCCCCTGGTGGGGAGCCGGTGCCTACGCATTGGCCACAGGAGTGGCTCTGATGCGCCTCTATAATGGCCGCCATTGGGCCAACGACTTGTTGGGGGGAGCCACAATAGGCATATTCTCCGCCCATATAGGATATATGATGCTGCCTTTGGAAAGGAAATGGTTCCGCATCAAGACCCGCGAAGAATCCGGCCGCGAAGCCTCGCTTGTGATTCTGCCTTTCGCCGGAAGCAATAATACCTTGGGGCTGTCGCTTGCTATGGAGTTTTAAGGGAGAGGATTAAAAGAATATCTCAACATCCCTTGCGCTTACGGGATTGCCGCCCAAAATGAGCAGGCGCTCCACCACGTTGCGCAGTTCGCGTATATTTCCCGGCCATTTGCGCTCTTGCAAAGCCTTTATGGCCTCAGGGGTGAAGGGAACGGGGCTTCTGCCGTTTTCGGAACTTATCTGAGCGACAAAATAATCTACTAATTCGGGAATATCTTCCTTGCGCTCTTCCAATGTGGGCACCTTTATAAGAATGACGCTTATACGGTGGTACAGGTCTTCGCGGAAATTCCCCTTCTCTATTTCTTCCAAAATATTCTTGTTGGTGGCGGCTATAACCCTAACATCCACTTGAATATCTTTATCTGAGCCTACGCGCGACAGCTTCTTTTCTTGAAGCACGCGAAGCACTTTGGCTTGAGCGGCAAGGGACATGTCGCCTATTTCATCGAGAAAGAGCGTGCCTCCGTCCGCCTGTTCGAATTTACCCTTGTGCTGCCTGATGGCAGAGGTGAACGAGCCTTTTTCGTGACCGAAGAGTTCGCTTTCGATAAGTTCGGAAGGAATTGCGGCGCAATTTACCTCTATGTAAGGCATGGCGCTGCGATTGCTAAGGGCATGCAGGCTGCGGGCCACCAATTCTTTTCCTGTACCGTTCGCTCCGGTAATAAGTACGCGGGCATCGGTGGGGGCTACTTTGTCTATGATTTCACGGATGTGCTGAAGCGCGGCGCCGGAGCCTATCATCTCCCCGCCATAAACCTTCTTTTTAAGCACCCTGTTGTCTTTCACCAAATTGGTGCGCTCCCCTGCATTCTTCACGGTAATGAGGAGGCGGTTTAAATCCAAAGGTTTTTGTATGAAATCGAATGCACCCTTTTTGATGCATTCCACGGCGGTATCGATGTCTCCGTGCCCCGAAATCATTACCATGGCGGAGTCTATGCCCTTGCCTACTACAAAATCCAGCACCTCCACCCCATCCTTGCCCGGCATCTTGATGTCGCAGAAAATAACATCGTAATACTCTTTCTCTATCATTTCTTCTGCAATAAGGCCATCCTCCGCCACATCCACCTCATAGCCTTCATCGCCAAGAATCTCTTTCAGGGAATTGCGTATCGCTTTTTCGTCGTCTACTACTAATATTTTCATAACTTCACAAATATCGCAAAATTCCCGCCAACTTGCTTGATTTTACGCGAAATTATCAAGAACTTTGTAAATTAAAGGCTATGATTCCGCAGGAAACCGTACAACAAATTCTCGACACCGCACAAATAGTTGATGTGGTGAGCGATTTTGTGTCTCTTAAAAAGCGCGGATCAAGCTATGTCGCCTGCTGCCCTTTTCACAACGAAAAAACCCCCTCTTTTTATGTTACTCCCTCAAAAGGCATCTTTAAATGCTTCGGCTGCGGAAAGGCCGGAACTGCCGTGGGATTCGTAATGGAGCACGAGCATTGCAGCTATGTGGAAGCCCTCAGGTATTTAGCAAAGAAATATCATATCGAGATAGTGGAGGAAGAGCTTACGCCGGAAGAAATAATGCGCCGTCAACGCCATGAAAGTCTGCTTTTGGCAAGCGAGTTCGCTCATAAGTTTTTTATGGAGCGCTTGAAAAGCGGCGAGGGGAAAGCTGTGGGTTTGGCTTATTTCAAAAGCCGGGGATTGGAAGATGAAACCATAGCAAAATTCGGCCTCGGCTGGGCTCCTTCGGGGAAAGATGAATTTCTGAATGCTGCGCGTGCGGCAGGCTATAAAGACGAATATCTTATTGATGCCGGACTAATTTCAGAACGCGAGGACGGCACCCTGGCGGATAAATTCCGCGAAAGGGTAATGTTCCCCATACACTCGCTTAGCGGACGCGTAATAGCATTCAGCGGAAGAGCTCTCCGCAGCGACAATCCTGCCAAATATATGAACTCGCCGGACACCCCTATTTATACCAAAAGCAATATACTTTTCGGCATTTGGCACGCCAAAGGCGAAATGGCGAAAAAAGGCAAGTGCATTGTGGTGGAGGGGAATCTTGACCTGGTAATGCTGCATCAGCTTGGCTTGCAAAATGTTGTGGCTCCCTGCGGAACAGCTTTAACAGTACAGCAAGTACGCCAAATACGCAAATTCACCGACAACATCAGTCTGATGTTTGACGGTGACAACGCCGGCATCGAGGCGGCATTGCGTGCAATAGACATGACTTTGTACGAGGGCATGAATGTAAGCGTTGTAAGGCTCCCTGAAGGAGAAGACCCCGATTCTTTTGCCCGCAAGCACAGCTTGGAAGAATTCGAAACTTTTATTTCGCAGTATGAGCAGGATTTCCTTAGTTTCAAAGCGGATATTCTTTTGAAGGATGCCGGCAGCGACCCTCTTAAAAGAGCAACTCTCATCAACGACATTGCCGATACCATAGCCCGCATTCCGGATGCTGTAAAGCGTTCCATTTCAATAAATTCCGCTGCTGAAAAATTCAAGGTGGAGACAGATGCGATTTCCGGAAGGGTGGAAAAAACCAGACGAAAGCTGCTGGAGGAGGAGCGCAGGGAGAGGGAGCGCGAAAAAAGGCGTTACCGGTCGGGAGATGATGCCCCCTATATTCCTGAGCCCGACTATGGAGAACTGCCCCCCGAAACAACCGAAGGATACAAGCCCGAAAACAAGATACTTGCCCCTGTGGAAGAAGAAATCCTGAATTTCCTGCTCTCCCATGGCACCGACAAGCTCGAATTTCCCGCCCACAACGAAGAGGCCAAGGAATTCAATTCAAAAGGGATAAGCGTTACCGAATTCATAAGCGACTTTCTTGATTTGCATGGCTTTGAATTGGAAAATTCCGGCTACAAAGAGGTGTATGATGCCTATCTGCAAGGCTATGATGCAGGATACGAACAGGATGAGATAGTGCGCAGAATGCTCGACTCTCCGAACCGTACCATAGCCGCGCTTACGGCACAATTCAGTATGCAAAAACACAAGCTGACCGTACAGGACCTCGAAAAAAGTCTTACCGCCAAGGTATCTTGGCTGGCGAACTATGTGCCCAAAACCATGTACACCTACATAATCAAACGCAACGAAAAAAAGATTAAAGACCTCCGCAAAAGTCTTGTCGGCCTTTCCGGAGAAGAAACCCTTCTTGTGCTCACTAAAATAAAGACGATTCAAGAAGAGCAAAATAAACTGAAGAAAAAGATTCTCGAAAAAAATGAATAATCAAGCAAACTTTGCACGCACACTCGTAACCTGCGCCCTGCCCTATGCAAACGGGTCGGTGCATATAGGACATTTGGCCGGAGTATATGTTCCGGCGGATATTTATGTGAGATACCTCCGCATGCGCGGAAAGGATGTGCTTTTCATATGCGGAAGCGACGAGCACGGCGTACCCATCACCATCAAGGCGCGCGCCGAAGGCTGCTCACCGCAGGATATAGTTGACCATTATCATAAAATCATAAAAGATTCCTTCGCGGGGATGGGAATCAACTTCGATATTTATTCCCGCACCACCTCCAAACTGCACGCCGAAACCGCATCCGACTTCTTTAAAAAGCTCTATGATGAGGGTAAATTCATAAGCATGGAAAGCGAGCAGTATTACGATACCGAAGCCGATAGTTTCCTTGCCGACCGCTATATAGTGGGCAGCTGTCCGAAATGCGGTCATGAAGGCGCATATGGCGACCAGTGCGAGAACTGCGGCAGCACCCTCAGTCCGGAGGAACTCATAAATCCGGTTTCGAGGCTCAGCGGAACGACACCAGTCAAGAAAAAGACCACACATTGGTATCTGCCTCTTGACAAATATCAGGACTGGCTCTCAAGCTGGATATTGGAAGGCCACCAAGAATGGCGCAGCAATGTATACGGACAATGCAAGAGTTGGCTGGACAGCGGGCTTCAGCCGAGAGCCGTCAGCCGCGACCTCGACTGGGGCGTGCCTCTTCCTATTCCCGAAACAAAAGGAAAGGTGCTCTATGTATGGTTTGATGCCCCTATAGGCTATATCTCCAATACCAAGGAACTGCTCCCCTATTCTTGGAAAAAATGGTGGAAGAAGGAAGACACCCGTTTGGTGCACTTTATAGGCAAAGACAATATCGTTTTCCATTGCATAGTGTTCCCGAGCATGCTCAAGGCTCACGGAGAATACATTCTGCCGGATAATGTGCCTGCAAATGAATTCCTTAATTTGGAGGGCGAAAAAATCAGCACCTCACGCAATTGGGCGGTTTGGGCTCACGAATATCTGCGCGACTTCCCCGGCAAAGCGGATGTAATGCGCTATGTGCTTACTGCCAATGCCCCTGAAACTAAGGACAACGACTTTTCGTGGAAGGAATTCCAGCTGCGCAATAATTCCGAGCTCGCAGCCATCTTCGGCAATTTCGTAAACCGAGCCATAGTGCTGACTCACAAATACTTTGATGGCAAGGTTCCTGCTTGCGGCGAACTGCTTGAGATGGATAAAGCTGCCTTTGCCGAAATTAAGGCCCTTCGGGATTCGTTAGAGGACAATCTCGATAATTTCCGCTTCCGCGATGCCCTCAGGGATGCTATGGGCATAGCCAGAGTGGGGAATAAATATATAAGCGATGCGGAGCCTTGGAAAACTTCCAAAAGCGATATGGAGCGCACCGGCACAATACTCAATGTTTGCCTGCAGATTTGCGCCGACCTTGCAATAGCGTTCGAGCCTTTCACTCCCGATGCCGCTGAACGCCTGCGCAAGATGCTGCGCACAGGTATTTTTACAGGAAAGGACTACCGTAAAGGTGAGGAGGAATGTGAAAACACCATCAAAGGCTGTGAGGAGCTTGTGCTTGAATGGGATATGCTCGGCGGGGAAAGCATTTTGCCGGAAGGATGGCAGATAGCGCCCGCTGAACTGCTTTTCGAAAAGATAGAAGACAGCGCAATCGACGCTCAGTTGAATAGGCTTGCGAAAATCAGGGCCGAAAACGAAGCGGCTGAAAAGGGTGCTTAGGCAAAACCGGCTGAAAACTATGACGCCACCTCGCAAAGGAATTTGATGCGTACGAGCCGTATTTCCAGCTCCTCACAATTGCCGGAAAGGGCTTCAATGGCATCGGAAAGACTGTCTGAAGCAGCCTCGTTGCGGAAATAATCGTAAATTTCCTCCTCTATTTCTTCATCGATATTATCTTTTATGAAATAGTCGAGATTGAGTTTGGTGCCGGTGGAAACTATGGTTTCTATCTCTCTCATAAGTTCATCCATATCTATTCCAAGCATAGCGGCAATATCGTCCAAATCCATGCGGCGGTCTATACTTTGAATAATGGAAATCTTATCGGCGCTCTTATGGGGCGATGATTTCACCACAAAATCGTCCGGACGCGAAATCTCATTTTCTTCTACATACTTTTTTATGAGCCCTATGAACTCTTTGCCGAATTTACGGGCCTTGCCTTCCCCTACTCCCTGACACTTCTGAAGTTCCTCGTAAGTTATCGGATATAATATTGTCATATCGGAGAGGGCGGGGTCGCCGAAGATAATCCACGGCTGAAGTTTGAGCTTGTGCGACATTGCCTTGCGGAGGTCTTTCAGCATTGACAGAAGGACGGTATCGCCTCCTCCGGAGCCGCTTACGGCCGCCCTTTCAGTGGCAACATCCTCGTCGTCATCATCGTCAGAGTCGCCGTCAGCAAATTCGGCATCTCTAACGAGTTCTATTCCCCAAGGTTTCTTGAAAAATTCCTCGCCTTTTTCGGTAATGTAGATGAGGCCGTAGCTTTCTATTTCCTTGCCGAGCAAATGGCCGATAAGCCCTTGATGCATTACAGCTAACCAATGTTTTATGTCCTTGTCTTTCCCTTTGCCGAAGAATGGTGATTCGTCGTGTTTGTAGCTCTTGATAAGCGCGTTGACCTGGCCTGCCAGAATACCGGCGAGGTGTTCCATCTTGAAGTGTTCGGGAAGACTCTTGATGAGTTCCATAACCAGCAAGAGGTCTTTTTCTCCTGCGAATTTCGGTTTGGGATACAGACAGTTGTCGCAACTGCCGCAATTAGGCTGGGGATAGTCCTCACCGAAATAACCGAGAAGGAGTTTACGGCGGCATTGACCGCTTTCGGCATAAGCCACAACCTCATTCAGGAGCTGCTTGCCTATTTCCTGCTCGCTTATAGGCTTGCCCTGCATAAACTTTTCTAACTTCTGAATATCCTTATATCTGTAGTAAGCTATGCACAGGCCTTCTTTGCCGTCACGTCCGGCGCGTCCCGTTTCTTGATAATAACTCTCGATGCTCTTGGGAATGTCGTAATGGATTACAAAGCGCACATCGGGTTTGTCTATACCCATGCCGAAGGCGATTGTGGCCACAATCACATCGATTTCTTCCATCAAGAACTTATCTTGATTCTCGGTCCTTATCTTCGCATCCAGCCCCGCATGGTAAGGAAGGGCATTTATGCCGTTGATGCACAGAAAACTCGCTATCTCTTCAACCTTTTTGCGGCTGAGGCAATAGATAATGCCGGATTTGCCGCTATTGGAGTGGATGAATTTAACGATGTCTTTGTCGGCTTCCACCTTTGGACGAAGTTCGTAATACAGATTCGGTCGATTGAAAGAAGATTTAAAGACTTTGGCATCAGGGATGCCGAGATTCTTGAGAATATCGTTTTGTACTTTTGGGGTGGCGGTGGCGGTCAGAGCTATTATGGGCGCACGGCCTATAGTTTCCACAAGATTGCGGATATGGCGATACTCCGGACGGAAGTCGTGCCCCCATTCGGAGATGCAGTGGGCCTCATCAACAGCATAGAAAGATATTTTAATCTCGCGCAGCAGAGCTACGTTTTCTGCTTTGGTGAGAGACTCGGGAGCCACATAAAGGATTTTTGTACGTCCTGAGAGCAGGTCCGAGCGGACTTCCTCTATCTGAGCCTTGTTGAGACTCGAATTCAGGAAGTGCGCTATACTCTCATTTTCGCTCACAAAGCCCCGGAGGACATCCACCTGGTTCTTCATGAGCGCTATGAGAGGAGAAATCACTATGGCCGTACCCTCAAGGATGAGGGCCGGAAGCTGATAACACAAAGACTTGCCCCCTCCGGTCGGCATAAGCACAAAGGCATCACCCCCGTTCAGGAGATGATTTATAATCTTTTCCTGATCGCCTTTGAACTTGTCGTACCCGAAAAATTCTTTGAGGGTCTTATGTGTTTCAGCTGAATAGTCCATTTAGTCTAATGAATGAATTGCCAAACCTGAGCGGAGCTTGGGCTCGAACCAGGTAGTCTTGGGAGGCATTATGTTGCCGCTGTCGGCTATGTTCATAAGCTGCTCCATGCTAACCGGATAGAGGGCGAAAGCAACTTGCATTTCACCGCTGTCAACCCTGCGCTCAAGTTCCCCGAGCCCGCGGATACCGCCGACGAAATCTATTCGATTGTCGGTACGGAGATCCTTGATGCCCAAAAGCTTGTCGAGCACATGATTGCTTAGGATGGTTACATCCAGCACCCCTATCGGGTCGTCATCATCGTAACGGCCGGGCTTGGCCTGCAAACTGTACCAACGGCCGCCGAGATACATGCCGAACTCGTGTAGTTTTGAGGGACGGAAAATTTCGGTGCCGTGGTCTTCAATTACAAAGTCGGTTTTGAGAGCCTGCATGAATTCTTCGGGGCTCAGGCCGTTAAGGTCTTTCACCACGCGGTTGTAATCGAAAATCTTGAGCTGGCTGGCGGGGAAACACACTGTCATAAAGAAGTTGTACTCCTCGTTACCGGTGTGATGCAGATTCTTTGTGCGTTTTTCCGCTCCCACAAGGGCTGCCGCCGCTGTGCGGTGGTGACCATCCGCCACATAAAAGGCATCCACCTCATTGGTGAAAATCCAGGTTATGCGTTCGATAATCTCCTGCCCGGTAATGGGCCAGAAACGATGCCGGAATTTATTTTCGTCCACAAAGTCGTATTCCGGCTTGCCGGCAGATGCCTTGGCTACTATGTCGTTGAGCTCGGAATTGTCTTTATAGGCAAAGAATACGGGCTCTATATTGGCATTCTGGATGCGCACATGAATCATGCGGTCTTTCTCTTTGTCTTTGCGGGTGAGCTCGTGCTTCTTGATTTTGCCGGAAGCATAATCGTCGGTATGGGCACATAAAACAAGACCGTATTGGGTGCGGCTTTTCATGCTTTGCGCATACACGTAATAACATTCCTTGGAATCGCGCTTAAGCCATCCCTTGGCCTGCCACTCCTTAAAATTCTTTACTGCCTGCTCATACACGCGTTCGTCGTGCTCATCAAGCATGGGGCAGAAGTCGATTTCGGGTTTGGTTATATGCAGGAGACTCTTTTCTCCCGCCATGGCCTTAGCCTCTTCCGAATTAAGCACATCATACGGAGGCGCTGCTACCTCTGTTATAATGTCTTTGGGAGGACGTATGGCCGCAAAGGGCTTTACTCTTACCATTTGTTCACCTGAAATTTGTTGTTACCTGTTGCAAAAAAGTCAGCTATCTGCCTTGCGGCGGCCAAGCCTGCATTGATATTGGCTTCTGCGGTTTGAGCGCCCATTTTCTTGGGAGTTGCGAAAACGCGATTGCCGAATTTTTCTTTGAGGAGTTCGTAATTGTCGGGCATGATGTCAGTGGCATATTTGAGGTCTTGACGCTCCTCAAAAGCCTTTGCAAGCCCCTCCTCATCAATCACTTCCTTACGTGCCGCATTTATTATGCAGGCGCCCTTGGGCATGCCCATAAGGAGATCGTAACCTATGCTTTTTAGGGTTTCAGGCTTGGCGGGCATGTGAAGAGCTACGAAGTCGCAATTCTTATACAATTCTTCTGTGCTATTCACGGGCTCTCCGCCCAAGGCTCTTACTTTTTCGGGCGTGTAATGAGGGTCTGCAAACACTTGCATTCCAAGACCCTTAGCTTTTTCGCATACGAGCCTGCCTATATTGCCGAAGCCGTGTATGCCAAGCTTTTTACCCATCACTTCGGTACCGGTGCTTGGGTTGAACTGATTGCGGGACATGAAAATCATCATGGCTATGACAAGTTCTGCCACAGCGTTGGAGTTTTGGCCCGGGGTGTTCATTACCACAACTTTGCGTGCGGAAGCAGCTTGAAGGTCTACATTGTCGACACCTGCGCCTGCGCGCACCACAATCTTTAGATTGTGAGCTGCTTCCAGCAGCTCTGTGTCGACTTTGTCGCTGCGGATGATGAGGGCTTCATAGGGAGCCACCGCCTTTACGAAATCAGCCTGCTCGGCATATTTCTCAAGGGTATCTACCTGATGACCGGCATCAGTCAGGATTTTTTTGATTCCCGCCACTGCTACAGGAGCAAACGGCTTTTGTGTTGCTATGAGAACCTTCATATCTTACTTCTTTAAATTTTCAAAATCCTGCATGGCCTTTACAAGAGCTTCCACATCCTCCTGAGAGCATGCATTGTATAGGGATGCGCGGAAACCGCCTACACTGCGATGCCCCTTGATTCCAATTATGCGGCGCTCTTTGGCAAATGCCATGAATTCATCTGCAAGCTCTTCTTTGCCTTCCG
>LSQX01152021.1_pt1 | contig 58219 bp, 46 predicted proteins | sample 654561 | NCBI WGS metagenome assembly LSQX01 (sample SAMN04489861, study PRJNA283612) | anaerobic digester metagenome | isolation source: 4 biogas reactors fed with cattle manure at either 37C or 55C with and... | place: Denmark: Kongens Lyngby | collected 2014 | reverse complement strand
AGCGAGCGTCACCCTACTCGATGAGCTCTTCCACTTCAAAGGCAAGATCGGTCCATGCCTGTCCGTCTTTTGAGACCGACAGGCGTACGGCAGGTGTGACCTCCGCCTTCGGAGCCTGCAGGAGAATGCGCACACGGCGCAGATTGGGCGTCTCCCAGACCATATATTCTTCGGTATCAAGTCGCCGAATGCGGCGATCGACACCTCCCAATTGCGTTCGGGAAGTACCTGTGGTGTAGGCCCAACCGTCGCTTTCTGAGCTGGTCTGAGAGCGAATCACGGTGCCGAACCAACCGGTTTCCAGCGGCGGCTCCATACGATCGGTTATGTTCCACCAGTTGCCCACTCTGAACGAGGAGGCGTGAACAACGCCGATACCGTCGACCTTGGCTTCGATGGTCAGCCGGTGCAATCCGTCGCTCAGTCTGAGAGTGTCAATCACGAGCTCATCAGGTAACGCCGATCCGCTGAAGAACACCTCATCGTCGATAAGTACGTTGACGGCGTCAGTCTTGACGGATGCCGGAACTCCGAGACTGATATCAATCGGTACCAGGCCGCTTAGGGCATGCCCGGGCCGAACGGGCCAGTTGACCTCGAGAGTGATCCGCTCCAAGGCGGGCCACAGACGTCCATCCTTTTCCAAGGTCTCTTGCCATACCCGCAGCGGTTTGATCTCCGGGGCGAGCGATGCCACTTCGTTGTCTCGCAGGGGCACGAGCTGAACGGCTATGAGGGTTTCGGTTACATTCTCGAGGTGAATGGCCAGCTTCTGAACACCATGGTTTACGGCCTGTATAGGCGGATTGGGCGAGGAAGGCAAGGGCGCCGCCGGCATGGCGGTGAAGGTCGCCCCTTCAGGAGCCAAGATGCGCACGGCCAGGCGCTTTCCGTCTTGAGAGAGAATGGCCTGAGACCCGTCGCCGTCGATTTGTATGTCGGCTCGGGTATGCATGAACCACCAGACTTCCGCCGGGCCGGCAGCCGCTATTTCATCTTGCACCAGTATTTGACTGCGCTCGTCGAACATGGCGATGCCGCGTTTGACGGAACGGGCATGGCGGTGATAAGCAGCGGTGAGATCGGCGATGGAGACAACCTCGCCGTCACCGGCTTTTTGGAAGATAATCTCTCCTACCGCCGTCGGCTCCTGATCAGGATCCGCGGAAGGGTTGAGGACCAACGTGTTGTGTCCTTCAGCCCGCTTGCGGTAGTATGTCCAGCCTTGGGCACTGAAGTATCCGGGCATGTTGTAGTCATCGGCACCCAGATCGACCGCCCAGCGTACTCCCAGAGCGTCGAAGACAAAAGAGCCCATATCGAGGTGGCCGTGATTGGCTCGTAGATCACCGGCTTTCCAACCGACAAACAGAGCCTCTTTGTCCTCCCATGCGCTGCGCATGGTGGCCACTTCGGCACGGCGGAAATGCTTATCGAGGGCGATGTCATCAGAAGAGAAGCCGTCGTAGGGGGCTAAGCTGTACCACAGCAAAGCGAGAACGCTCGCCCGGCCTCCGGAGATTTCATCTTGCCACCAAGCATAAGCCGGTTGCTTAAAGCGTTCGGACATCCAATACATCTCCGGCGAGTTGATCACGCCCGTTCCCCCGTCGGCGAAGTTGAAGGTGATACCGGCGGGAGAGGTCAGATAAACCGGAAACATACCGGCGAATTCCAGTCCCTCGATGTCCGCCAAACCGAAGCTGTCCCCGAGAGCACTCTCCAAGGCGGCGATATAGGGGATCAGATAGCGGATCGAGTAGTGCCAGTAGCCGACGCCTTCATCCCAGGCGCCGTCCGGGGCAAACTGAACGACAGCAGCCGGTGCGCTTTGGATTCCGTAGCGCAGGATGCGTTCGGCCAATTCGGGATACTCATCGGCGACGGCTAGCGCGCCCATGGCCAGCCCGCCGTTGCACACCAGGTTCCAGTTGTGGGTGACCCTGACCCAACTGCTGTAAGGAGCCGTGCCTCGGTAGGCATTGAGTCCGGGTTCGAGTCCCTTTTCGACGATGGCCCGGCGTAAGATGTCTTTTTGCTCCTGTGTCCAGGCGTCATAGAGCCAGTCGTAACCGAGGGCGAAAGCATGAGTCATCTCCGCGGTATCCAGGAAGTGACTGGGGTTCCAGTCCTTGAAATTGGCCGCGGCCTCAAGCTCCCGCCAGGCCCGTTCAAGAAAACGGGTGTCTTCTTCCATTAGATAGACAAAGGCGAGCGTCCGTACTCTGTCGAGGACGCGGCGGCTTGTGGCCAAAAGTCGCTTGCCGTCAGGGATCTCGTATTCCGACGGAGGCTGAAACAGGAGGTTCGTGGCCGTGGTTTTCAAGGCGGCAAACCAAGCTCGAGCTTTGGGATCATTTTCAATCAGTTGCTTCAGACGGGGTATATCCGAAGATGAGATGAGAAGTCGCGGATGTTGTTTTCGCAGAGTGGTCAGCATAGAAGGACCGGCCAACTCGCGAGCACCCAACTCCTGCATGATCCGGTCGTGGTGTGCGGTCCAATCAAACGCTATGGCCTCCAGGCTGATGTCGTCGAACCAGACGGTTCCGTTGCCCAGCCAATTGAACATATTGATCTGCATGCGCTCCGCGTCGTCGGGAATGGTGAACACGGCGCTCAAAGGATACCACTTACCGGGTTCGAGCGATTGATCGGCGCTGATGTGGAGGTTTTTGCCGCTCAGGCGCACGCTTGCCCCTGTATCCGGCGCGACTTTGGACATATCCCATTCAGATTTGGAGTCTTCGCCCGATCCGCCTCGACCGTGATAGATCATAAGTCGCAAGATCACGGCTTCCGGAGCGACGCCTTCACTGACTCTGTACCAGACGCTGATCTTGTAGGTGCCCGGACTGATGGACATCGTATGGCCCACATGGCCCCTGGCTCCGCCGTCACCGCGAATGCGGAACGAGCGTTGACCGCTGTGCGCAACGGTCTCGTCCGCGGCAAACTCCGGATGGCCCTGCCCGGTCCAGGTGCTGAAGCCCACGGGACGACCGGCGTTGTCAAGTTCTTCGAAGCTGCCGTTGGGGATCAAGGAAGCCGCTTGCACGCCGCAGGCAACAATCACCAATATTGATATTACTGAAAACAAAAGGCGACTGCCGTGCATGATGGTCCGCTCCTTTCTCTTTTCTTCACTCACTTGCATCTGTGTTTTCTCTTGTCAGTCGGATGCTCCTTCTTTCATTCGATCCTCTCCGAAAGCTCGAGAAAACGCTCATAAGCATTTTCGGGCGTGATGATATAAAACGTATCTTCGGTGCGCAAAAGCAGCGCCGGTTTTGTGGAGTCTGTGGCGAAGACCTTACCTCTTCCGATTCCGGCCACGGTAAAGGTTCCCGATTTGTATGCGCCCAGACTGGTGCCCACCCGGTTGCTCAGCGGCGGAATGCGCTCCAGGTATTGCACTTCGATGATCTCATCGTAGGAGAGTCGCACCGGGCCAAAACGGAGTTGTTCGGCTTCAAAGGTGTAGTCAAAAGTGGCCATCATAAACAGCTCGCGTCCCAAAAACACGGCGCCGACCAGAACCAAAGCGATACTGAGAACGGCACGGGGATTGAGCGGGCGTCGACGCGATTTCGGCCTCAGGCTCTGTTGAGTGTAGGACTTAGGTCCGACGGATAACAGCAGGCGTATGCTTACGGTGGCCAGCACGGCGAGCATGAACGCCGTTGAAGACAAGACCGTTTGAGCCGACCACCCTTTTTTCACCCAGCTGATGATCGGCTGACTCAGGGCGAAACCGAGCAGGGCTATAGCTAAAAGAGCGACCAAGACGTTAAGATTGCCTTTCATGGCCTGCTGCGGATTGTCCCAGTCAAGCAATGGCCACAAGGCATCGACGGTAAGGCTGATGGCGCAGGTGCTCAACAGGCCCAAAAAACCCAATGCCCAGCCCGTGAGAACAAGGGTGAGCGGCAGTCTGAAAATGAAGGCCGCCACCAGCACAATGAGCGACGAGCTGGCTGACAGCAACCCAACGGAGAAGATCATCTTGGCCAGAAGTTGCTGCTGCGGCGTGGCCGGTATCGAGCGGGAAATCCAAAAGAGTCGGCCCTCACGGGAGACGGCGCTGGTCGGTATGGCGGACATAGGGGCGGACAGAGCGAAAAAGGCGGCTATGCCCAGCGTCACCCAGAGTGCGAAAGGAGGAGTGCTCAAGACCAACCGCAAAGCGGCAAACTGTTCACCTCCGGCCAAGACAGGCAGGGCAATAAAAAGCGGAGGCAAAAAGATGTTGGCTGCGGCGTTCATGGCGAAGACGGGGTTGCGGGAAAGAAGCTGCCACTCTCTGTGAATCAGGGCCGTCAGCGGTGAGCGGGCCCTCAAGTGGCCGGACAGATCGCCGAGGCGGTGACGACGTTTCTTGGCCGACGTGTGGTGCAACAGACTATCGTAGAAGAACAGGCGGGCCAATCGCTGTAAAAGCGCCAGGCCGATCAAGGTGCTGCCCAGATAAAACAGCAGATGAATCACAGAAGTGATCCCTTGATCGCTCAGAGCCAAAGATGCCCATCTGGCGGGCGGGAAGCGTCTACTCAGGAGATTGATCAGGCTGTTGGGGTTGTCGATCAGCTCGTTGAGTATCTGTGAGGGATCCAAGAAATCATCGCCGGTTCTTCCCAGATGCCATTGCATCACCAACACCAGGGCGAGAACCAAAACGCCAAACAGGACGGTAAAGCGTTCGCGATTGCGCGCCAGACCTGTCGTGCGCATCATTCCGATTACCAATATGGAGGCCAGTGTCAGTGGCAACACCGGAAGCAAGAGGATGACGAAGGCGGATTTCAGCCAGTAGAAAATGCCGACTGACTGATTCAGGCCGTAGATCACCACTGCAGGCACGGCCATAGGCAGAGCGGTGACATACTCGCCTATCAGGACCATGCCGAATTTGGCGGCTAAAATAGTCTCCGGCTTGATGGGCAAGGGTACCAGATGCTCCATATCGGCGCTGAAGTAGAAAACGGAGATCAGATAAAAAAGCCCGAAGATCAAAACCACCAGTTGAGCGGCGACGAGACCGAAGGCGATTACGAGCCCGGGTTGATGGAGTTGAGCGGATACGAAGTAGACAGAATTCAAAAAACGCACATAGGCATAAAGGATCGGCGCCAGGCTGACAGGTATCGCCAACAGCACCAGAATGGGTTTCCACAGTTCTTGTTTTCTTTTGATGTAGACCTCCCGTATTACGGACAGGCCGAAGTAGTGTCTGATCATGGTCCGAAACAGGACGAAAAAGCCGGTCATCTTGGGATCCTCTTTTCGTCAGGGAGTCTCGTCGATGTTTGTCTCGGTGAGCTGGAAGAAAAGAGCTTCCAGGTCGGCATCGCTGTCTTGGTCTTTTCTCAACTCATCCATGGTGCCGTGAGCGATCAAGACACCCTTGTTGATAATCCCCACTCGGTCGCAGATTCGTTCGGCGACCTCCAAGACATGTGTGGAAAAAAGGACGGTGCCTCCGGCATCGCAGTGCTCGCGCATGGTTCTTCTGAAAAGAGCCGACGAGCGCGGGTCCAGACCGACCATGGGCTCATCGAGAATAAGAAGGGGTGGCTGATGTACCAAGGCCGCGGTTAAGGCGATTTTTTGTCGCATGCCGTGGCTGTAGCTTTTGATCAGATCGCCGGCGGCCTCGGTCATCTCAAACATCTCCAACAGACGCTGCGTACGTTCAATGCGCTGCTTTTCGGGCACGCCGTAGATGTCGGCGATGAAGCGGACATACTCCAGCCCGCTAAGGCGATCGTATATATTGGGGCTGTCGGGCAAAAAGCCGATCCGCCGCTTGGCTTGGATCGGATCTTTGGTCACGTCATAGCCGTCAACCAGGATTTCTCCTTCATCGATGGGAAGCAGGCCGACGATCATGCGCAAGGTGGTGGTCTTACCTGCGCCGTTGGGGCCTAAAAAGCCGAAGATCTCACCGCGCTGCACGTGAAGACTGAGATTTTTCACCGCCCATGTGGCGCCTCGGTCGTAGCTTTTACTGACCCCGTTGATCCTCAGCATATGGGGCCACCTCCTCCTCCTGGGAGATCGATGATGTGGGTGACTGTGTCGTTGTCTGGGATTAGTCTTTGTCTCATATGGAAATCAGACACGTTTTTTTGAGGACGATCCGGATCCCGTTAACGGGCGGTCGAAGTGATGCTCTTTGGGCATATTATTCATTGTTTTTTGTGACGAAGAAAGCTGACGAAGCTCTTTATAATTATCGCAGGCGCCGGGCGCTACAGCAAGAACAAAGCGGTAGGACAGTAAGCATCGCTCGGTGATTCGAAAAGCTCTTCGGTATCCGTGTTCGCTTGTGGAGAGGGCAGGAATCCGTTCTTTTTTCTTGAAGCAAACGCTCCAAGGAGATCTCGCCTCGGGTGCTTCGGGGCCCGTCACGCACGGACGGTGGGATCTCGTTTTTGTATCGGCGTATCTGTCTTTGATTACTGCCTGAGAGGGCTCTGTCGCCCCATTCGGTGAACAAGTTGCACAACTCTTGCCCTGTGGTGGGCAAATGACTACACTAGAGGCGTTCAGGTCTACTCCGGCAGACCGGATTTGTGGGGAGGAGCGATCTTGCTTAAGTTAGCATTGCCTTCTGGAAGTCTGCAAAAAGGTACTATCGAGATGTTCGAAGCAGCCGATTTGAGTATTTCAACTCCGGACGCCCGCTGTTATGAAGCGACGATTGACGATCCCAGGATTTCCCGCGTCAGATGGATGAGACCTCAGGAGATACCGCTGTATGTCGCTGAGGGTCTTTTTGATCTCGGCATCGGCGGGTATGATTGGGTGCTCGAGCGGGGCTGTGAAAATGATGTTGAGATCATCATGAATCTCAATTACAGCAAGCAGAGCCATCGTCCAGTCAGACTGGTCGTGGCGGTTTCGGAAAACTCTGACATTCAAAAACCGACGGACATCAAACCCGGCAGCAAGGTGACCACGGAGTATGTGTCCATTGCCGCCAAGTATTTCGAGAAGCTCGGCATTCCGGTCAAAATCGACTTCTCATTCGGGACCACCGAGGCCAAGGTGCCCGAGATCGCCGATGTGGCCGTGGAATTGACCGAGAGCGGCTCTAGTTTGCGGGCCAATAACTTGAAGATCATCGATACGGTGATGGAGTCAAGCACGGTCTTGATGGCTAACAAGAAGAGCTGGCAAGATCCCGAGAAACGGGGACATATCAATGATATCGTCACTCTGCTTCGGGGTGTGCTGGAGGCGAGAGACAAGGTCTTGATGAAAATGAACGTTTCACAAGAGGCGCTCGATGCGGTGTTGGCCATCTTGCCGTCAATGAAACGGCCCACAATATCCCAGCTTTCCGGCGGCAACGGCAATCAGCTCTACTACGCAGTGGAATCGGTGGTCGAAAAAGACGGTATCAACACTTTGATACCGAATCTGAAAGCGGCCGGAGCCGAGGATATCATCGAGATTCCCATCTCCAAGGTCATTCGTTAACGGAGGATTGATATGCAAAGAAGCCGGGTCCGGGAGAAGATGCGTCGTCAGGAGCCCGTGTTGTGTACGGCTATCCACTTTCCCAACGCCAGTCTTGCCGAGATGATCGGACGGTTCGGCTTCGATTGCCTGTGGGTCTGTACGGAACACGTGGCCACGGATATGAGTCTGTTGGAACACATCGTGCGCGCCGGTCGACTGACGGGCATGGATGTCATGGTCCGAGTGGTGAGAGGTAATCATGACGATCTGATTCGGCCTTTGGAGATGGGAGCCAAAGGCTTAATGATTCCGCGGCTGCGTACTCCCGAAGAGGTGGAAAGAATTGTCTATGACACTCGTTTTTACCCCTTGGGCCAGCGCGGTATCGACGGAGCGAACCCCGATGCGGATATGGGCTTTGTGCCCATAGCGGAGTACACCCGATTTGCCAACGATCACACCTTTATCGTAGTGCAAGTCGAAGATGCGGAGGCCGTGGACTGCGTAGAAGAGATAGCCGCGGTCAGGGGTATCGATGTCATTTTTATCGGACCGGCGGATCTGTCTCAAAGCTACGGTATTCCTGGCGAGTTGAAGCATCCGAAGATCATCAAAGCCATAGAGCGGACCGTGGTCGCCTGTGAGAAAAACGGTATCTACTGCGGCACGCCCGGGCTGGATGTGGAGTATACCAAGATGCTCATGGACATGGGCGTTAAGTTCCTCACCGCTCCGGGGGATTTCGGACTCTTGTACCGAGGTTTTCGGCAGGTGGTCGAAACCTACAGCCAATTAGGCTTTACATTCGATCCACCCGAGTCTTAAGACAATGTGTTTTTTATGACGCTTAAGTGGGCGGGCGTTGCAATTTTGTGTGAAGGTATACTACTGCCGACAGTGAACTAAAAATGAGTCGGAGCTCACCGACAAGAGCGCAAGAGCCATGCATCCACTATAGACAAAGAAGGTGGAATCGCGATGCGAAAGGCTAGTGGAGCTTTGACGGTGTTGGCGGTAGTGTTCGTTGCGCTGTTGGTGATGGTAGGATACACGAGTGCTTCTCCCGTCCATTTAACATTTTGGTTCTACGTAGCCGGTCCAAATTTCGAAAACGTAAAGAATCTCGTCGAGGAGTTCAACCGAGAAAACGAGGACATACAGGTTGAGACCGTACTTGAGACCGGGTGGAAGCAGAAATTACCGGTGACCGTTGCCGCGGGCGTTCCTCCGGATGTCGTGTGGATGGACTGGATGTCAGTCGGGGCTTATGCTCAACAGGGTGTGATCGTCAATCTCCAAGAGGTGATGAAACGAGAAGGCAAGCTGGAAGCCTACAGCCGTGATTTCTTCCCCCCATTGTGGGAAACCAGTAAGTATGAGGGTGCCGTTTATTGTCTGCCTTTTGACACGAACAACATGCTGATGTTTTATAACAGGGATATTTTGAACAGATACGGCATCCCTGATCCCCCTCATAATTGGACCTGGGACGATTTCATCCGCGAGTGCAAAAAGATTGCCAGCCCTCCGGATCGCTACGCTTTCAGTACGATTAATGACTGGCGGCATTTCATCGATTTTCTCGGCGCGGCAGGCGGGCGGGTGCTTTCTCCGGACGGTAAGCAGGTGACCATAAACACGGCCGAGGCGATTGAGGCTCTGCAGTTTATGGTGGATATTCTACATACCTATCAGATTGCGCCCATGCCCACGGGCGGATGGCAGACCGGATTCGCCAACGGTCTTTTGGCTTTTGAAGTCCAGGGCAGTTACCGACTTCCGCAGTATGCGACTCTCGGCACCACAAACCTGGGTGCGGTGGCCCAGCCGCAAAGAAGGGCGCGGTACTCATCCGCAGGCGGTGAGTCGGTGGTGATCGTCAAGACCGAACCGCATCGGGAAGCGGCAGCCTGGCGGTTTGTCGATTGGATCACCAACACGGAGGCTAACGCCAAATGGTCGGCTGTCTCTGGTTATCTCCCCGTGCGTCGCTCTTCCATGAGCCATGGGATCTACCAGGCCATCCTGCGGAATGAGCCGTTGCGGCGTCTGTTTGCCGAGGAGCTCTCCTACGGCGATAGGCTGCCCACCGTCCCCACGGATAGAGTGTTCAACATTCTCGGTTCCATGGTCTCCAAGGCGGTGAATCAGTCAGTCACGGTCAATCAAGCGATCGCCGATGCCGAAAGAGAGCTGAAGGCGGCCTTGGCGATTCCCTGAAAGGAAGATCCTAAGATGGCGCATTCAGGTGCTCGCGCCGCAACGCATCTGATCAAACAAGCCGAAGAGGCCTCGGGCGCGGATTCGGCCCTTTGCTGGCCGGACAGATTTGTCCATGTGGTGGGTTGGCAGTGGCGGCCAACCCACCGTTCGAAGCCGAACGACGACAGAGTTCCGGTAGTCGTCAGCTCAAGGCATGTGGCTTTCCCGGGAATCTGTAAGACCGAGAAAGGCCGACTCTTGGTGGTCTATCGTGACGGACTGACACATGCCGGAGGTCAGCAGTTGACCGACGGGCGGGTCATGATGGCTGAAAGCCTTGACGGAGGACAGACGTGGTCAAAACCGTGGTTGATCTACGACGATCCGCATCTTGATGATCGCAACTCGGCTTTGATGTGCGCGGCTGACGGTCGAGTCGTTCATGTCTGGAACAAGTATCTGCAAGGTCAGGACTTCGGTGTCTTTTTGTCGGTCAGCGATGATGAAGGGCGGACATGGACCGCGCCAGTGCGTATCGGCGACAACCGCTTCCTGCGTACCCGCAGCCGACCCCTGGAGGTGCGGCGCTCCGACGGCAAAACGGAGTGGCTCATACCGATGTATGATTGCCTGAGCGAGATCAAGGCCGCCTATCTGGGGATCTACGATCCGCAAGACGGCAGCGCTGAAGTCTTTGCCGTCACTCCGGTCGGTCAAAGAAACGTGAGCGATGAATGGGCGTTGGCCCAGGCGGCCGACGGTCGATTGGTAGGTCTGATCCGCTCCAATACCGATCCGTTCCTGTTTCAGATCGAGTCATTCGACGGCGGACGAACCTGGCAGTCGCCCCGACCGACAAACATCCCGTCGCAGTCCACTCCGGCGGATCTCATCGCTTTGGATGACGGCCGGTTGCTGGTCACCTTTTCATTTCGTGAGCGGCGTAATGAAAGACAGGCGGTGTCGGAAGATCACGGCAGGGATTGGCAGGTGGCCTCTAGTATAGATGTATTTGATGCCACCTTGGACGGCGACCGCTCATATCCGGCGGCCGTGCAGATCGACAGTGAGACCGTGGGCACCGTGCTTTATGAGACTATGCCGGCGCCGCAGGGAGGAACGATCTGGTTTGCGCGGACCAAACTGGCCGATCTTGAGCGGCCGACGGTCGCTGCTTTGAGGTCGCAACATGCGAGCGAAGAAGCCGTGGCTTTGTTCGAGTTGCCCTCTGAAGGGCGCGGCCGGATGGCATTGACCGCTGAATACCGCTTTGTCGGGGAATTCGGCCCGCAACCGAGCGGTTTTGAACTGCTCTTGCAAGACAGGCAAGGGGGCCGCTTGCGCTGTGGTTACTGGATGGGTGGGGGTCTGAAGGATACGAATCACGTTCAGATTTCGTTCTCGGACGGTCCTGATGAAGAAGTGTTACTGCGGCAGAATGCCTTAGGCGGCCTGTATAACGACGGGAACGATCACAGACTCTCCGTTGTCTATGAGGATGGTCGCGTAGCGTTCGCCATAGACGGCGTGATCGAGGCCGTTGTTGAGCTGCCGGCAAAAGCGGCTTTCCAGCCGTGTTTCGGTGGAATCAGTGCCCGTCGGGCGGCGGTGGCCGTCTACGGGCTTGAGGGGCAACAGACCAAGTCCTAGAAGCGGGCGAGTTCTTTGACCTGGTCGCGGCAGCATCGGGGCGTCGTCACTCCATGCTGCCGTGTTTTTATGCCTTGCGGAAGAATTGGTAAATCGCCACAACATTGCGTCTTGTATTCAGATCGGTCAGTTCTATTGCCGTATGCCCTCGGCTGTGGTATGGTGATAGTGAAAAATATCACGAACTTCGTTCCGCTCGCCACTGTCGGAACACCAGGTAAGAGGCGAGTTATGATCCGTGCGCGTTTTTATTTGTTCGTTGATGCTGTTATGTGCTTAACTCTGACAGCTTTGAAGGTGTGGTGAGAGGGACGGCATGGTCGAGATCATAGTCTGCGTCGGCAGCTCATGTCATCTCAAGGGCTCGTATGACGTGATTCAGCGCTTGGAGGAGTTGGTGGCCGAACATGAGGCGGAAGATCTGGTCGATCTGAGTGGCAGTTTCTGCCTCGGTTCTTGTGGTAAAGGGGTCACCGTGAGAGTCGGTGAGGCTGTGTATCCCGACGTGCTGCCGGACGATGTCGATAGGTTCTTCGCTGAGTGTGTAAAGCCGCGTCTGGGGGTGTAGACGCTGCCGGTTCTATGGACTGATGTGGCCAATTGCCATGACTGTTACGCATGTGTACGAGCCTGTCCGGTCAAAGCGATTCGTGTCAACGTAGGTCACGCGGAAGTAGTCGAAGACCTCTGCATTCTAGACGGAGCTTGTGTGGCGGCCTGTCCGCAGGGAGCCAAGCGTGTGGAACAGCATGGCGAATTCGTGGAGGCCTGCTTGGAGCAGGAACGAGTGGCCTTCAGTCTGGCTCCCAGCCTGGCAGCGGCGATTGATTGCCAACCCGAGGTGGTAGCCGCGGCTTTACGTCGTTTAGGGGCGTGCGCGGTGGCGGAAACCTCGGAGGTGACTCACTGGGTGAGTCGGCGCCACTGGGAACAAGCTCAACGAGCGGGCGCCGTCATTTCGAGTTGCTGTCCTTCCGTGGTCAATCTGATCACCCATTATTATCCGGGTGTGTTACCTTATTTGTCCGATGCGGTATCACCCATGATAGCTCACGCTCGGACGGCAAGGAAGGTTTTGGGCGCGGACGTTAAAGTAGTCTTCGTGGGTCCTTGCATCGCCAAGAAAAAAGAGATGAAGGAAAAAGGCATCGCCGGAAGCGTCGATGCGGTGCTCACGTTCCAAGAGCTCAAGGGGCTTCTGCAACGTCATTTGCCTCACTGGGAAGAGTTGGAGCCTGAGTCGTTTGATGCTTTCATAGCCCCGGTTGACGAGAAAGAAGCGGCTGCACAACGGCGTTTCCCGTTGCCCGGTGGTATGGTGCCTTTGTTGACGGACGAGCCTCCTGAGGAAGACATTCTCGTGATCACCGGTATCGACAAGTGCATGGAGCTTCTGGCGGATATTCCTCGTCACGGCATGCCCGCCAGAGTGGTTGAGTTGATGGCCTGTGACGCTGGTTGCGTAGGCGGACCCGGGATGGATTCGGAACTTCCGGTTTTTCGTCGCGTTCAAAGAGTCAGCGCCTACGCCAAGACGGCTATGTCAAGGCGTCATCTCGGGGCGGTCAAATACGGCGATGTCGATTTGAGGCGCGTCTATGAGGATCAAAGACCGCATTTGCCTCAACCCTCGGAAGAAGAGATACGGGCCATTTTGGCCGCGATCGGCAAGCGCGAGCCCGAAGATGAGCTGAATTGCGGCGCCTGTGGATACGATTCGTGCCGAGCCAAGGCGGTGGCGGTTTATCAGGGGATGGCCGAGCAGGAGATGTGCCTTCCCTACATGCGTCGCAAGGCCGAATCGATTGCCGATCTGACCATTGCGGCTACGCCGACCGGCGTGATCGTCGTCAATCGTGATCTTCACGTTTTGGCGCTCAATCCTGCGGCGGAGCGTATTTTGGGCAGACAGGCCAATGAGCATGTCGGACGTCCTCTGTGGCGACTGGGCGATCCCAGTCGCGTCGAGAAGGCCTTTGCTGAGCAAGCCTCTTCTTCGACTATCGTCTGTCTGGAAAAGCAAGACCGAGTGATCCGTGAAGATCTGGTCTATGATCGCAAAAACGATCTGGTGATCATGATGCTCACGGATATCACGGATGAAGTCAGAAGGCAACAAGAGTTTGCCAGTCTCAAAGAAGCCTCACTGGAGCGCGCCCAGCAGGTGATCGAAAAGCAGATGCGAGTCGCTCAAGAGATCGCCGGATTGCTGGGAGAGACCACGGCCGAGACAAAAGCCATACTCACACAACTCATGCAGCTGTTCCAAACCGGTGAGAGAGGCGGGAATCGCCCATGAGTCTTGCCGTGAATCAACCGCCCGTAGATCAAAAGCGTGACATCGTCATCGAGCATGCTGTGGTGTGCATACCCAAGGACGGCGAAGAGTTGTGCGGCGACAGCACACAGGTCATTTCTCGCGGCGATGCCACGATCGCGGTGCTCGCCGACGGTTTGGGCAGTGGTGTGAAAGCCAGTATTCTATCGACCATGACGACCCGGATTGCGGCAACGTTGTTCGACAAGGGTCTGCCACTTGACGCGGTGGTCGACACACTGAGCAGTACGTTGCCGGTGTGTAAAGTGCGCAATCTCGCCTACTCGACGTTCACCATTGTCTTGATCGAGGCAGGACGGGCGGCATATCTGGCTGAGTTCGACAATCCTCCTGCGATTCTGGTACGTGACGGCGAACTGGTGGAACTTGTGCGGCACGAACGCCGCATCGGGGATCATGCAGTGACTGAAGCATCGGTGGAGCTTGAGGAGGATGATTTTCTGGTGGTCGTTAGCGACGGTGTGGTACATGCCGGCATCGGTGGGTTGATACCGCTCGGCTGGCGCTGGGAAAACGTGGCCGAGTATGTGCGCCGTAATTCGGTGCATATGGAGTCGGCGCTCGATTTGGCTCGCCGGTTGGAAAAAACGTGCAGACATCTGTACGAAGGCAAACCCGGCGATGACGCGACCGTGCTGGTCATGAGGCCGCGTCGTCCGGTCTCGCTGACGATGGTCGTTGGACCTCCTGAGGATCCCAACGACGATGCCAGAGTGGCGGAACTGCTGCGAGAGGCTTCGGGGATGAAGGTTGTCTGCGGAGGCACTACGGCGAGTCTGATCGCCAGGGAGTGGCAGGTGCCTTTGCGGATTGATCTTGACACCATGAGTCCTGACGATCCGCCGCTGGCTCATATGCCGGGTGTCAATCTCACGACCGAGGGCATTATCACCATCAGTCGCACCTTGGATCTTCTCAAAAGCGGCAGGAGGATTGAGGATCGGCGAGAGGCTCCCTATCGCTTGGCACGACTGCTCATGCAGGCGGACGATATCCACTTCGTCATAGGGCGGGCGATCAATCCTGCACATCAGAATCCGGATCTGGGGGGACGTCTGGCACTGAAGTTTCAAGTGATTGAGGAGTTGCGGCGGGAGTTAGTGGCGCGAGGAAAACACGTGAGAACAACCTGCTTCTAATGAATGAAAGGGCGGAGAGCGATGGCACTGGCATGCGATAAACAACCAAACGGTGTGGCCAACGGCGATCTGCTTCATCTGGAGCAAGTCAATGAGGCCATAGAGAAGTACGGTCGTAAGAAGTCTTCACTGATACCTATACTGCAACGCGTCCAAGAGATCTATCACTATTTGCCCGAGGACATCTTGACCTATGTGGGCACGGTACTGGAGATTCCTCCGGCAACGGTATTCGGGGTAGCTACATTCTACGCTCAGTTCGCACTGGAACCGAAGGGTAAGTACGTAATCCGTGTCTGTGACGGCACAGCTTGCCACGTGCGGCGCTCAATGCCGGTGCTCAAGGCCATTCGGGACAAGCTCAATCTCGCTGAGGGGATGAAGACCACAAGAGACGGTCTGTTCACCGTCGAGACGGTTTCGTGCCTGGGTGCTTGCGGTCTGGCCCCGGTGCTGATGATCAATGACCAGGTCCATGGCCAAATGACGCCGGAAGCGATAGAGATCATTTTGGATGAGATTATGAAGCGGGAAGGTGGCGAACAGGCTTGATCAAATCGGTGGCTGTCTTAAAAGAACATGCTGCAGCAGCGAAGGAAAAACTGCGCGACTGCCGCCTGCGTATTTTGGTCTGTGCCGGTACCGGCTGTATGGCCAACGGCGCGCTGAGCGTCTACGAGCTTTTGAAAGAAAAAGCCAGCGACCTGAAGGACGTAGTCGATATCTCGTTGCATGAGGGCGATCTGTGTGGCGGCGAGACCTGGCTCGGCGAAGGGGTATCCGTAAAACACAGCGGCTGTCACGGCTTTTGTGAGATGGGTCCTTTGGTTCGCATTGAACCTTCGGGTCTTCTGTACTGCAAAGTGAAAGCCGAAGATGTCGATGAGATCGTCTCCCGGACGATTCAAAAGGGCGAAGTCATCGAGCGCTTGATCTACAAGCATCCGGTCACGGGTGAGACTTTTGCCCGGCAGGATGAGATACCCTTCTACGCTCATCAGACTCGGCTGACTCTGGCCAACTGCGGTCACTTGGATCCTGAGGATATTGACGAGTATATCGCCTATGACGGGTACCAGGCTTTGGCCAAGGCCCTGACGGAGATGACTCCGCAACAGGTGGTTGAAGAGATCGGAGCGGCGCATCTGCGCGGCCGCGGCGGCGCCGGATTTCCTACCGCTCGCAAGTGGGCGGCGGCCCAGCAAGAACAGTCGGACATCAAGTACGTCATCTGCAACGGTGACGAGGGCGACCCGGGTGCCTTTATGGACCGCTCGATCATGGAAGGTGATCCGCACCGCGTCATAGAGGCTATGATGATCGCCGGTTATGCCATTGGAGCGTCCGAGGGTTATATCTACGTCAGAGCGGAGTATCCGTTGGCCGTGAAGCGTCTGTATCGGGCCATCGATCAAGCCAAGGCATACGGTCTGTTGGGTAAAAACATCCTGGGGACCGACTTCTCGTTTGATCTGCACATCAAGGAAGGCGCCGGAGCCTTTGTCTGCGGTGAAGAGAGCGCTCTTATCGCTTCCATCGAAGGCGAGCGCGGCATGCCCAGGCCCAAGCCTCCGTATCCGGCTCAAAAGGGACTCTGGGGCAAGCCCACGGTGATCAACAACGTAGAGACTCTTGCTGCAGTACCTTATATCATCTTGCGTGGCGCCGAGGAATTCAGGAAGTACGGCTCCGAACAGAGCCCCGGCACCAAGACCTTTGCTCTCACCGGTGATGTCGCCAACACGGGCCTAATCGAAGTGCCCATGGGCTTGACCCTGCGCGAAGTGGTGTTTAACATCGGCGGCGGTGTGCGACAGGGTAAAGCGCTGAAGGCGGTGCAGATCGGAGGGCCGTCTGGAGGCTGTCTCACTGAAGAACACCTAGATCTTCCCTTGGACTTCGACTCCCTGCAGAAGGCAGGAGCGATGGTCGGCTCAGGCGGTCTTGTCGTCATGGATGAAGACACGTGTATGGTCGAAGTTGCTCGCTTCTTCATGGGATTCACGCAGAATGAATCTTGCGGCAAGTGCGTGTTGTGCCGCGAAGGCACCCGACGGATGCTCGAGATTCTGGAGCGAATGGTGATCGGTGAGGGACGCGGAAGCGATCTCGATCTTCTGGAGGAGCTTGGCGAAGCAGTAAAAGAGGGCTCTTTGTGCGGTCTGGGCAAGACTGCTCCCAATCCCGTGTTGACCACGATGAAGCACTTCCGTTCGGAATACCTGGCGCACGTGGAGGACCATCGCTGCCCGGCGCGCGTCTGTGAGGCGCTGAAAATCTACAGGATCGTGGCTGAGCTGTGCAAGAGCTGCGGTGCCTGTGCCCGAGTATGCCCGACGGGAGCCATTACGGGTAAGCGTAGAGAGCCGTACGTCATTGATCCTGAAAAGTGCATCCGATGCGGCGCCTGTGTAGAGGCTTGCCGATTCGATGCTATTGAGGAGGTCGTCTAAATGGGCAAACCGGAAAACGGTCGAGTTGACCAGAAGGCCACAATCATCGTCGACGGCCGGGAAGTAGCTATAGAGGGCGAGCCCAACCTTCTGGAAGTGATCCGCAAGGCCGGTGTTGAGCTGCCGACTTTCTGCTACCATTCGGAGCTGTCGGCTTACGGAGCTTGCCGTCAATGTCTGGTGGAAACCGAGGACGGCAGGATTCTGGCCAGCTGCAGCACCCCGGTGACACCGGGTATGGTCATCAAAACTCATACGCCCAGAGTCCAAAAGATTCGGCGTATCGCTTTGGAATTGTTACTGGCCAATCACGATCGCGAGTGCACGACATGCAGTAAGAGCGGCGCTTGCAAGTTGCAGGATCTTTCTCAGCGCTACAACATCACGGATGTGCGCTTTGGCAAGCGCGATGAGAAGATACCGCTTGATCTGTCGAGTCCGGCCATCGTCCGCAATCCGAATCGCTGCATCCTCTGCGGCGACTGCGTGAGAGTCTGCCAGGAAGTTCAGGGCATAGGTGTCTTGGACTTCGCCTTCAGAGGCGCCAAAACCGTAGTCACTCCGGCTTTCGGCAAAGACATGGCCGATGTCGAGTGTGTCAATTGCGGTCAGTGTGTGGCGGTCTGCCCGACAGGGGCTTTGATCGTCAAGTCTGAGACCGAAAAGGCTTGGGAAGCCATCTACGACGACAGCAAAGTGGTCATCGCTCAGATCGCTCCGGCGGTACGGGTTAGCATCGGCGAGATCTTCGGCATGAATCCCGGAGAGATCAGCTTGGGTAAGCTGGTAACGGCACTGCGGATGCTCGGTTTTGACAAAGTGTTTGACACCAGCTTCGCCGCTGATCTGACGGCTATCGAAGAGACTGCCGAGTTCATTGGTCGGTTGCAAAACAAAGAAAGACTGCCGCAGTTCACCTCCTGCTGCCCGGCGTGGGTGACCTATGCGGAGCAGTATCATCCGGAACTGCTGCCGAACCTGTCGAGCTGCCGTTCTCCGCAGCAGATGTTCGGTTCATTGGCCAAGCGGTACTACGCCCGTGAGCTGGGCATAGAGCCTAAGGACCTGTTCGTGGTCTCCATCATGCCCTGTACGGCCAAGAAGTTTGAGGCGGAAAGACCCGAGTTTAGCAACGACGGAGTACGAGACGTGGATCTCGTGCTGACGACGCAAGAGATAGGTCATATGATCAAAGAGAAGGGTATCGCCTTCGACGAACTCGAGGATGACTCACTGGATATGCCCTTCGGCTTCACGACGGGAGCTGGTGTGATCTTCGGCGTCACCGGCGGTGTAGCGGAGGCGGTGTTGCGCTCAGCCAACTACATCCTGACCGGTGAGGAACTGCCTCAGGTCAACTTTAAAGAAGTGCGGGGCCTGCAAGGCGTACGCGAGGCAACCGTTGACGTCGCCGGACAAGAGGTACGAGTCTGCGTGACGCATACGTTGGCTCGGGCCAAGGAGATCATCCGTCGCGTGCAGGAGGGTGAAGCTCACTACGACATTATCGAAGTCATGGCCTGCCCAGGCGGTTGTATCGGCGGCGGCGGTCAGCCCGGTACCCAGTCACCCGAGTTGCGGCAAAAGCGGGCCGCCGGCATCTACAAGGCGGATACCTCCTTGCAGCTGCGCAAGGCACAGGAGAACCCCTTGGTGGCCGCTTTGTACGACAAGTGGCTCGGCGACGTGGGCAGCGACGAGGCCCATGAGGCTTTGCACACGGAGTATGTTCAAAGACGGCGCATCAAGTCGGAAGGAATCCCGGTGCTCACCGGCCAGTCGACTGAGAGCAAGGTCGATGTAGAGGTCTGTGTTGGCACGTGCTGCTATGTCAGGGGCTCGGGCCAGATCCTGGGCAATTTGGCCAAGCGTCTGGAGGAGTCCGGCTACGCTGACCGAGTCAACCTGCGAGCGGCCTTCTGCCTGGAAAACTGCGCCGGTGCACCGTCGGTGCGCGTCGGTTCGAAGATACTGGGTGGGCTTTCTCCCAACAAGACCGAGGATGTCATGGAAGAGATCATGGAGTCGCTGAAAGAAAAGGTGGGAAGTGAGTAGTAAGTGAGTACACGGCAGGCAGCGGACAAAAGCAAGAGTGTAGAGGACGCCAGCCCGGAATCGATCACCCTACCCCGCCCTACACTGGAGCGGCTGCCGGCTTACTACCGTGTTGTGGCAGCAGCCGTCAAGTCAGGTGAGGCCTATATCGCCAGTTCGGAGCTGGGACGACGGCTGCAAATCGATGATGCCCAAGTGCGTCGCGATCTGAGTTGCGTGTGGGGGAAAGGACGTCCGGGACTGGGATACAAAGCGGTGGATCTGCTGCACCGTTTGGAAGACGTACTGGGTTTCAACAATGTCACTGATGCGGTTTTGGTTGGAGCGGGCAGACTCGGTTTGGCACTGTGTGCGTATCCCGGCTTCCGCTCCTACGGGATACAGATCGTGGCCGTCTTCGATGCAGATAAGAATAAGATCGGCAAGAAGCTTCCCGGGGAGGGAAACGCCGGACGGGTCATCCTGCCGGTGGACAAATTGGGAGATTTGGTGCGGCGCCTGCGCATCCAGCTGGGCATCATAACAGTGCCTGAACACGAGGCCCAGGGTGTGGCCAATACGATGGTGGAAGCCGGTATTCGGGCCATCTGGAACTTCGCTCCGGTGAGTCTGACGGTTCCCTCCGATGTCGTGGTGCGCAATGAGGATCTGGCCATAGGTTTGGCCACCTTGCAGCATTATCTGACCAAATGACCGAACCGCAAAAGAGTCGAGCAGTCGGTTTTACTCCGACTGCTCGACTTGTTGCTCTACCGTGGCCTCTTTGACGAAATCCAGTAGCATGAGCTTGCGTCGTAGCTCGGCAGGGTCCTCAAACCTGCCTTTGACCACCACACGACCGTCGACAACGCTCACATCGTCCAGGCGATACTCGTGCAAAGCTTCTTCTTGCATGATCCATCGGCGCAGAGTCAATGTGTGCAGCCGGTCCGGATTCTTTTGGCCCAGTCTGACCAGGCTGAAATTGTGGAAAGTCTCCCAAAGGTAGTCGTAGACGGCGCCGGTCCAAAACATCAAAAGCAGGAGAATGCCGCCGCCGGAGAAGGTGTCGAGACCGGAGCTCACATCCTCGGATATATCGGGGAGAATAAACATGTACAATATAGGTAAAAAAGGAATAAAGACGTAGGTAAACAACGTGTGAGGGAGAAAATCACGGTTGAACAACCGGTAGCGCTTCTCTTTGATCAGGGCGTGTCGGCGCCACAGTCCGAGTAGCGCTCCTAAGACAGCCAAAAAGACCAGGGAGAACAAGAACGTACCGCGGCGAACCGGGCTTAAAGGAAAGACAAGGAGAATGAAGGTCATGATGACCCCGGCCATAGCCCCGGCTGTAGCCACATAGAGAGGCTCGCCGTAGGCCAAAAGACCTTCGAAGCGCGCGGTGCGAATATCAGTCAGTGAGCCTTCCCACTGATGCGGCCGAGTGGGACGAAACTCTTGCCAAAAACCCATGAGGCATCTCTCCTACGGCGCTGGCTAAATGTTATAATACGGCGGTGGATGCGTGGCTCCTTGTTTGTTTGTCAACACGAAGGAACAGCGAGTCACGAAGCGAATAGTGGTAGCTGATGAAGGAGGATTGTGAAATGGCATATGTCATCTGTGAACCTTGCATTGGCGTTAAAGACACAGCGTGCACTGAGGTATGTCCGGTCGAATGCATTCACCCCGCGAAGGATGAAGAGGGCTTCGAGGAGGCCGAGCAGCTCTACATCAATCCCGATGAGTGCATAGAGTGCGGAGCTTGCGCCGCCGAGTGCCCGGTACAAGCCATCTTCCACGAAGACGAAGTACCCGAAGAGTGGCAGTCTTTCATCGAGAAGAACGCCAAGTACTATCAAGAGTAAGAGATCGAGAGGCGGATTCGCTCCGCCTCCCGACACCCTGCCTCATTCAGCTTCTTGTTCCAGCCTTATTCCCCTTTGAGTTCCGTCCAGATCCTGTCATAGATCACCGTAGCTTCGCCCACGTCTTTTAGCCACTCCGCCTTTTGAAGAGCCGACTCCGGAGGATAGGCTGCCGGGTTGTTCAATATCTTCGGGTCGGTAAAGGCGTGTGACGCCTTGTTCGGGTTTCCGTAAGGGAACGCTTCCGACAGCTGGGCGCTGATTTCGGGGCGCAGCAAGAAGTTGATAAACTCGTGGGCCAGATCCTTGTTCTTTGCTGACTTGGGAATGGCCAACGTATCCATCCATATGCCGCCGCCTTCTTCCGGTATCACATAGAGGATGTTCGGATTCTCGAGAGCGGCCAGGACCGCTTCTCCGTTCCAAACCATGCCCAAATAGACCTCACCGGAGAGCAGAAGTGATTTGGGGCTGTCGCTGTCGAAGGCTTTGACGGCTGGCATCAGCGCGCTTAGCTTCTGTTTGGCGGCCTCGAGATCTTGCGGGTCGGTGCTGTTGCGCGACTTGCCTATTACTTGCAGGCCCATCCCGATTATCTCCCGGGGATCGTCAGGCAACACTATATAGCCGGCGTACTTGGGATTCCACAGGTCCTCCCACTTGGTGATCTTGTCTTTGACAAATTCCGTGTTGACGGCAATGCCCACCGTACCCCACATGTAGGGTACGCTGTAGCGGTTTTCCGGATCGAACTCCAGGTTTAAAAACCGTGGGTCCAGATTGTCCCAGTTGGTAAGGACCTCTTTGTTCAAAGGCTCAAGCAGTCCCTGCTTCAAAAGCACTGAGACCATATAGTCAGAAGGAACAATGATATCATAGCCCGAGGCGCCGGCGGTCAGTTTAGCCAGCATCTCTTCGTTGCTCGAATACGTGTCGTAGTTAATCCTGACCTGATACTCTTTGGCGAAAGCATCCAGGATCTCTTGAGGCATGTACTCGGTCCAATTGAAGATGTTCAACTCAGCCGTCTGTCGGCCGCGTAGAGTCCTGGGTACAATGATCGCAGCCGCGATCAACAAGATCACCAAAGGAACAGTCCACCGGCCCAAGATTTTTTTCATGCAAACCGACCTCCTTACGTTAGCGCTTCTGTGCTCCAGAACGCGGATGATTAATCCCGAATACGGACTAACTTGTCATAGGCCACGATGGCCGTGGCGGAGACCACCAACAAGACTGTACACAAGGCGTTTATCTCAGGGGAGACTCCGAATTTGACCATGGAGAATATATAAAGCGGCAGAGTGGTTGAGCCGGGGCCGGCCGTGAAAAAGGTGACGATAAAATCGTCCAAAGACATGGTGAAAGCCAGCAGTGCACCGGCAACAATCCCCGGAGCCGCAATAGGAAGGGTGACTCTGAAAAGGGCCTGCCACTCGGTGGCACCGAGATCGAGAGCGGCCTCGACGAGTGAATCGTCAAAACCCTCAAGTCTGGCTTGTACGATAAGCGCCACGAACGGAGCACAGAAGGCCACATGGGAGATGATCACCGAGGTCACACCGAGTTCGATATTCGTCAGCACGAAAAAAGCCAACAGCGATATCCCCATCACGGTTTCGGGAACAATGACCGGTACATAGACGAAAAGCTCCGTGAGGCGACCCAAAACAGAGGAATTGCGATGCATGCCCAAGGCCAGGCCCGTGCCGAGGATCGTGGAAAGCACGGTGGTGACCGTAGCGATAATCAGACTGTTTTTGGCGGCGGCCAAGATATTGGCGTTGGTGAGCAGTTTGGCGTACCAGGCCAGTGTAAAGCCTTCCCAGTTGACGTTAAAGCGGGAAGCGTTGAAGGAGAACACCACGAGGACCGCGATGGGCAAGTATAAGAAAAGATACCCTAACACGACATAGATCCACAGACAGCGTCGCGACACCGACCAAACCTCCCCTTAGCCGTGTCCTTGCGCTCTTTGCAGGACGTGTCTATAGATGAAAAGAGCCAGGAGCATGGCAACGATCAAAAAGACAGAGGCCGCTGAGCCAAAAGGCCAATTGCGGGCCGACAGGAACTGGTTCTTGATCAGATTGCCGACCAACATGGTGCGGGCTCCGCCGAGCAGGTCCGGAATGGCGAACATGGCCAGTGCCGGAATGAAGACCAAAACACAGCCGGCGGCAATGCCTGGCAACGACAGGGGCAGTATGACTTTGGTCAACACGTATCGACCTTGGGCTCCCAGGTCCATGGCTGCTTCGATGTACGAGCGGTCGATCTTTTCCAGGGAAGCGTAAAGCGGCAAGATCATAAACGGCAGCCAGTTGTAGACGAAACCGAGCAGTACGGCTCCCGGTGTGTAAAGCATTCTCAATGGCTCGCTAATCAGGCCTAGGTGCATGAGCAGACCGTTGATCAGCCCTTGTCCGCGCAGGATGATGATCCAGGCGTAGGTGCGAATGAGGAAGTTGGTCCAAAAAGGCACAACGATAAGCAGCAGAAGGCGATTCTTCCTCGGCTCAGGTGAGGAGGCTATGGCATATGCCATGGGATAGCCCAAAACAAGGCACAAAACCGTGGTGGCAAAAGCAAACAGAAAAGAACGCCACAGAATGGCCAGATAGAGCCGATCGGCCAGGCGAGCGTAATTCTCCAGAGTCCACTTGAACTCGATACCACCGTATGTGCCGCGGCTGGCAAAGCTGTAGACAACGACCAGGGCGAGCGGAAGGATGCTAAAGATCACCAGCCAAATCATTCCCGGCATCAGCAGGATGGCGCGGTGGCGCTGTCCGCCGGGGATCTCACCGATGGGTTCTTCTCGCTTTGAGCGTTGTCTGCGAAGCTGTGGAAAAACAGCCATGGTGCATCCCTTTCTTTACTCAGTAAGAATATGACCGGCAGACGAAGGCCAGTGAAGCTGAACTTCTGAATCGGTAGGAATGGAGACCACGCTTGAGCTGCTCAATCTGGCGGCAGTGATAGTCAAGCCGGGATTGATGTCCGTTATAGCCTTCAGAGTGGCTCCCAGATAGACGACTTCGCGCAGCACTCCTTTGACCACCGCCGTCTTTTCCGACGGCGCAGGGGCTTCTTGGGATGAGACGGGCAGAACGCGGATGTTTTCCGGTCTGACCATGATCCAAATCGCTTGGTCCGGACGCAAGCCCTCACGCCGAGCGCACGGGAGGCGGTGACCGTTGACTTCCGCCCAGACAGTGTCCGCCGTGATCTCGCTGACGCGGGCCTGCAACAGATTGGCCTCACCGATGAAATCGGCGACAAAACGGGTTTTGGGATACTCATAGATGGCCGCGGCGGTATCCAGTTGATGGACGATTCCGGCGTTCATGACCGCAATGCGATCGGACATGGCCAAGGCTTCTTCTTGGTCATGGGTCACGTAGATGAACGTCACGCCCAGCCGGCGTTGTAGGCTCTTTAGCTCGATCTGCATGGCTTTGCGCATTTTCAGATCAAGTGCGCCCAAAGGTTCATCGAGAAGAAGCACCTTCGGGTGACAGACCAGCGCCCGGGCCAGAGCCACGCGTTGTTGCTGGCCGCCGGAGAGTTGACGGGGTTTGCGCTCGCCCAGGTTGTCGAGTTTGACCAGTTTCAACGCCCAGCGTACGCGTTCATCGATGGTGGAGGGGTCAAGTCTTCTCAGACGCAAGCCAAAAGCGATATTTTCATAGACAGTAAGGTGCGGGAATAAGGCATAATTCTGAAAGACTGTGTTGACATCGCGGCGATAGGGAGGAACGTCGTTGACCATTTTGTTCCCAATGTAGACGTTTCCAGACGTCGGTTGTTCAAAGCCGGCGATCAGTCTCAGTGTGGTGGTTTTTCCGCAGCCGCTTGGACCCAACAAAGTGAGAAATTCGCCCTCTGCGACGTCCATAGAGAGATTATCCACGGCGAGAAAATCGCCAAACATCTTGCTGACCGATTCCAGCTTGACCATTCTTCGATCGATCCCGCTCCTTTATCGGCTTCTCAAGTGCGCACTCATGGATATGAGCGCCCCGGCAAGTCTGGGCGCTCATGCGCGGCTTGCAGAAACCAATTTTTTGACACGCTACTATCGCGGTTGGGTGCGCAGTGCACCACCAACCTTGATGCATTCTTATTCTCGTTTGTGGTGGCGGTACCTTCCGCATTCAGCACCCAGGGACAAATTTTCTGAGACGGTAGGGCAGGTACGATGAGTGTTGAAGAGAAACAGCATGGACAGTGTATCAAAAAAGCGAGGGATGTCACGATATGAAAGAACAGATTATTGCTCAAGGAGCACCGCGAGGTGCCGGTCCCTACTCACAGGGCCTCAAAGCCGGAAATCTGATTTTCGTCTCGGGCCAAGGACCGGTCGATCCGTCGACGGGCAAGGTGATTGAGGGTTCGATCAAAGATCAAGTGCGGCGGACTTTGAACAATGTGAGAGCCATTTTGGAGGCCGCCGGGTCTGATTTGACTATGGTGGTCAAGGTCAATGCCTACCTCAGTGATATGAACGACTTTCCGGCCTTCAACGAGGTCTACAAAGAGTTTTTCCATGAGCCCTATCCGTGCCGGACGACGGTCGGCGCCAATTTGCCGGCGGGATTCAGCGTCGAGATAGACTGCATCGCCATCCAGCGGTCGTAGCATAATGGCTCTCCCCAATGCTCATCCTAAGATGGAGATCAAGCAGAGGGGGGAATTCAGTGCCGCAGCATATCCACTGTACGGTTGAAAACTGCTATTACTGGGACACTGGCAACTACTGTCTGGCCAAAGAGATTCTGGTGACCACCGATCCGGAGGCCAGTAGCACACCTGAGCGTGTTGATGCTACCAACATGATGGAGGTGGCCTCTGAGATCGGCAGCACCTCGGCGCGAAGCTGCATGGCCACTTGTTGCAAGACCTTCCATGACAAAAATCGCAGCTCGAGCCCGCCAGTGCCGAAGCTGAGCCGGGCTGAAGTGACGCAGAGTGCTCAAAAAAGCTGAATCTAAGCGTAACCTGGGATCCGTTGCGGATCCCAGGTCTGCATTAAGGTACTGTCAGGCGGCGCTGCCGTCTTTGAGTGTGCGGATGGCCGTCTGACGCAAAGACTCCGCTTGAGCCAGGAGTTCGCTCAATTCCTCGGCGGGTATGTCGGCCCGCTCCAGTTCCCGAAGTACGTCCATCAGCTGACGGGTTGTCGACCACAGGGTCGGTTGGAATCGTCCGGTGGCCAGGCCCGATGCGATCTGAGTGGAGGTGTCCGCCAGCGCGTACTCGGAAAGATGAGCTGGGACCTCGATGGGTACGCCCAGACGACGATGGAGCAGCTCTTGTAGATCGGCAAGGGCCCGCTCTTCACCGTGAACCAAAAAGATGGCTCGGGGCAGGCGCTCCAGTCGTGACACCCAGTCAATGAGTTCGCGCTGATCGGCATGAGCTGAAAATCCCTCAAGTTGATGGATTTCCGCTTGAACCTTGACGTATTCGCCGTGAATACGCACGATCGGTTCTCCGTCGACGATCTGCCTGCCAAGGCTGCCTTCCGCCTGATAGCCGACAAAGACCACCGAGCACTCCGGTCTCCAGAGGTTGTGCTTCAAATGGTGTTTGATGCGACCGGCAGTCGCCATGCCGCTGGCCGATATAATCACGGCCCCGCTTTTGATCTTGTTTAACTGCATGGATTCTTCAGGGGTTCGCACCAGGCGCAGATTTGGGAAATAGATGGGTACGTCCCCGGCGAAGTGGCGGAAGCGCTGAGCCTCCTCGTCAAACAGATCGACATGGCGGGCAAATACTCGGGTGGCCTCTACGGCCAGAGGGCTGTCGACGTAGACATTCTGTGGAGCCAACTCCCCGCTGTGGATGAGCCGATTGAGACCGTACAAAAGGTCCTGTGTCCGCTCAACGGCAAAGGCGGGGATAATGACGTTGCCCCCACGGCGGAACGTGTCCTTGATGATCCGAGCCAGCTCAATGTAGTTGTCTTCAGGCTCCTCACGGGCCCGATCACCGTAGGTGGCCTCCATGATGACGAAGTCGGCGGCACCCGGTTTCTCCGGATCAGGCACGATCGGCCGGTTGCTGGCACCTAGATCGCCGGTAAAAAGCAACGTGATTCGCTTTTCTTCTTCCACAACGTGCAACTCCACCAATGCCGAGCCCAACATGTGCCCTGAGGGGCGCAAGACCGCTATGATGTTCGGGGTGACCGCCACTCGACGGTAGTAATCTACGGCCTCGAAACGCTCCATGGTCGCATGGGCATCGGCCACGGTGTAGATGGGAGCAAGCAGAGGCTTGTTCTGTCGGGCTAGTTTGCGGTTCTTACGCTCCACCTCGGACTCTTGGATATAAGCGCTGTCAGCCAGCATGATCTCGCAAAGGTCTTTCGTTGGCGGAGTAGCATAGATGGGACCGCGAAAGCCTTCCTTGACCAGTTTGGGCAGCAGGCCGCTGTGATCGATATGAGCGTGTGTGAGCACGACGGCATCGATCTCAGCCGGGTTAAAAGGAAACGGTCCGTAGTTTCGCTCCTGCAAAGCCTTGCTGCCCTGGTAGAGCCCGCAGTCGATGAGAACTTGTTGATCTTTCGCTGTCACTAAGATAGCCGATCCGGTGACTGTTTGGGCGGCACCGCAGAACTTAAGACGCACGGCAAAAACTCCTTCCGAAAATCCTGGTCATCTTCTACAGAATCTTGACACATGTTGGAGTCGGAAGCCCGTCCAGCTCACTGACCTGGCGCAGATCCCCGGTTTGCTCGTCGATGCGAAAGGCTACGATGTTGTCGCTGTCTTGATTGGCGACGATCAGGAACGATCCGCTCGGGTCGACGGCAAAACCGCGCGGGGTGCGTCCGCGGGTGGAGTGGTGGTTAATCAGATCGAGATAACCCGAAGAGCGATCCACTCGATAGCTCACGATGCTGTCGTGGCCCCGATTGGAACCGTAAAGGAAACGTCCCGACGGGTGAATGTGGATATCCGCGCAGTAGTTGGTGTCGGAAAAACCCTCGGGAAGCGTCGTCACCGTCTGGAGCGCAGTCAGTCGTCCCTCCTCGCCGTCATAGGAGAAGACCGTGATCGTGGAATTGAGTTCGTTTATCACATAGAAGAATCGACCGTTTGGATGAAAAACTGAATGCCGCGGCCCGGCACCCGGTGAAAGCGTGGCCCAAGGCGGTGTGTGCTGAACGAGTCGCCATTGATGGCGATCAATCTTGTAGATCACTATTCTGTCCAGGCCCAAATCGGCGGCCAGGGCAAAACGGGCTTGCGGGTCAAAGATGATGTTGTGCGCGTGAGGGGCTTCCTGGCGCTTGGGATCCACGCTGCGCCCTTCGTGTTGAACGAAGGATGTGGCCGCCTGGAGCGAACCGTCCTCATTGATGGGCAGCATGGCAACGCTACCGCCGCCGTAGTTGGCCACCAAAACGCAACGCCCTTCGGGATCGACGCTCAGGTGGCAGGGTCCGGTACCCATGCTGGCCTGTTGGTTGAGACGGTGCAGGCTCTTTGTCTTCTCGTCGATAACAAAGGCAGACACGGCGCCACTTCTGGCACCCGTGAAATCTCTGACTTCGTTGACCGCATACAAGAACTGTCCGTTGGGGTGAATGGCCACATAGGCGGGGTTTTGTCGATCGGGAGTCACGCTTTGCAGCTGCCAGCCGTAGGTGGCGACATCAAAGCGATAGACGTAAATGCCTTCGCTGTTGCCTCGAGTGTATGTGCCGACGAACACATAGAGCTGATCTTTGCCGGTCATGCTCTTGCCTCCCTGGGGATTATCGTCTGACGGGAGAGATAAGTCCAAGAAATCCGTGAGACAGCTGTAGTGACCGCTTCGTCACCCCAATCTTCGTTCCTGCTTCGGCAGGATTATGGTCACCGGCGGCGTAGCTGATAGAGACAATACACCATGCATGGGAGTGACTGGGTACAAATGAACGCAATACAGATCATCACTGATTCCTGCTGCGACTTGCCGGTAACAATCAAAGAAGAATACGGAATACTGGTCGCTCCGATGGGCTATTCGATTCACGGAGTCTCATATGCGGACGATTCGTGGGAGACACGTGAACCCTCGGCTTTCTATGACGAATTGCGGGCCGGAGCTTTGGCTACGACTTCACAAGTAACTGCAAGTCAATTTTCCACACTGTTCTCAGAAAGCCTGGAAAGAGGTCGGGATGTATTATATATTGGCTTCTCGTCAGCTCTTTCGGGTACGTTCAATGCCGCCTCCTTGGCGCGCGACACGATTTTGCGCCATCGACCTGATGCATCGATACACATTGTGGATTCTCTCAGTGCGTCGATGGGTGGCGGTCTTTTGGTCTTGGAAGCGGCGCGGTTGGCTGAACGAGGAGCCTCTTTGCCTGAGATTGTCCGGTTTGTGGAAGAGAACAAACTGCGCATGAATCACTGGTTTACGGTCAATGATCTTGAGTATCTGCGCCGCGGAGGTCGACTGTCGCATTTTTCCAGTGCCGTGGGCTCGCTCTTGCAGGTCAAACCTGTCTTGCACGTGGATAATAAAGGTCGTCTTGTGCCGGTGTGCAAGGTGCGCGGCCGGCGCAAAGCCGTGGAGGAGCTGTACCGACGCCTTGTGGAACGCATAGTCGATCCCGAGGAGCAGACGATTGCCATCAGTCACGGCGACTGTGAAGAAGAGGCGCGTCTGCTTGAGGATCGAATCAGGGCGCAAGTACCGGTCAAAGAGTGCATCGTGACCCCGATCGGTCCGGCCGTGGGAGCCCACAGCGGTCCCGATACGCTGGCGGTCTTTTTCCGGGGAGAGGAACGCTAACAAGAGCTATTCGGATGTACAAGTATCCGATGGGGTGCTTTGTGCCGCCGGTCGGAGACGTTAGCACCAGTGTGTCACATTAGAGATAGATTTAGGAAGGAGGCGAGGCGAAGATGCTGGCGATTGCAGGCGGAACACCGGTCAGGCAAAGGCCGTTTCCCAAGTGGCCGATTCATGACGAGAGTGACGCACAAGCGGTGGCCGATGTGATTCGCAGCGGTTTTTGGGGACTCGGAGGTCAAAATGTGGCTGAGATCGAGAAGCGCTTTGCGGCTTTTCAAGACGCTTCATACGGTGTGGCCACTTCCAATGGTACGTCAAGTCTGTGGCTCGCTTTGACCGCCTTGGGAGTGGGACCGGGTGATGAGGTGATCATACCGGCCTACACCTTCATCGCCACTGCGGCGGCGGTCCTGCAGACAGGTGCCGTGCCAGTGATGGCGGATATCGATCCGGATACCTACTGTTTGGATCCCGACGCCGCTGAAGCGGCCATCACCCCTCGCACGGCATGTATCATCCCTGTTCATGTGGCCGGCCATCCGGCGGACCTTGATCGTTTTGTCGACATAGCTCAGCGCCATAAGCTGGCCCTGCTTGAGGATGCCTGTCAAGCTCACGGAACGCAGTGGAAAGGCCGCGGTGTCGGTGCTTATGGCGATTTGGGGACTTTTTCGTTCCAGTCTTCCAAGAATCTGTCCTGCGGTGAGGGCGGCATGATTCTGTCCAACAACGAACTGCTGGCTGATATGTGCCTGGCCTACCGCAACTGCGGGCGTTGGGAAGGTAGTTCGGGAACCCGCAGGGTATTGGGGTACAACTTGCGGATGACGGAGATGCAGGCGGCGCTGTTGCTGTCACAAATGAAGCGGCTTGAAGAACAGACTCGTCTGCGTAACGAAAATGCACTCTATTTGGCCGAAAAGCTGAGCGAGATCGAAGGCATTCGGCCGTTGAAGCGTGACGAGCGCACTACCCGCCATGCCTATCATCTGTTCATTTTCCGCTTTGACTCAGAGGTATGGGGAGTCTCCCATGACGTTTTTCTCGAGGCTTTGGCGGCCGAGGGAATTCCGTGTTCGAGAGGCTATGTACCGCTTTATCGCGATCCGACCTTTATTCCCTATGGCCGGTCGTGTCCGGCAGCCTGGCCAGGGATCGGCGATCATCTGGCCAAAATAGACTACCAGCAGATGTTTTTGCCCGTCACCGAAAAGGCGAGTTCGGAGGCTGTGTGGCTGACTCAATCGATGCTTTTGGGAACGAAACAAGACATGGACGACATCGTTACCGCCGTGGCCAAGCTGTGGGAAGGGCGCGAGCAGCTGGTGGGACGGCGTCCTACCCGGCGCATGGGCTATGCCGGACTGGCATAGATTGTGAGCAAGGGGATACGCAGCCATGACACGACAGTCAACGCGGACCTTTTTGGGGATTGATGCCGGCGGTACACAGACTCTGGCTGTGGTCATATCGGAGGATGGGGATGTCCTTGGCCTTGGCAAAGGTGGTCCTGCCAACCACGTCTCTTTGGGCGAGGATGTCGCGCGCCGTTCAGTTGCCTTGGCTGTTGAGGAGGCTTTTGGCGGGCTCTCTCTTCTTCCGGCTACCGTCGCTTTTGGCAGTGCCGGTTTAGAGGCGCCCGGTGATCTTGATACGGCACGGCGGCTACTTCCTGAATCGCTACGTTCGCTGCCGATCATCTTTGACACGGATGCCATCATGTCGTTGGAAGGAGCTTTAGGAGGCGATCCTGGAATCGTCGTCGCCGCCGGTACGGGATCCATCGCCTACGGACGGGACGAGTCCGGTCGTCGGGTCGGAGTCGGCGGTTGGGGCTGGCGGATTGGGGATGAAGGCAGTGCCTACTGGCTAGCCACGGAGGCCCTGCGCGCCATATGCAAGGCCGAAGACGGCCGCGGGCCTCTGACCGTCTTGACCGCCATGGTGCTGGATGAGTTGAACTTGCCTGACAGTCAAGCTCTCCTCGAGTGGGTATATGTGCCGGAGCGTACGCCCGATGACATTGCCCGTCTGGCACCGGTAGTCGAAGCGGCGGCCGTATCGGGTGATTCCGTAGCCGACTGGCTGCTGACAAAAGCGGCCGAAGAGTTGGCTGATGCCGTGGAAGCTGTGGCCCGCCGCCTGGGATGCCTCGATCGACTGGGGGTGCGGGTCTCCTTCTCCGGCGGAGTCTTCCGTTCGCAGACTCTTCGCGGCCGTTTTAGGGCGGACATCGAGCGGCGCGGTATAAGCGCCGATGTGCATGAGCCTGTCTTGGCACCTGTGGCCGGGGCGGCCATCCAGGCCTGGCGTCTGGGGCAGGTCGGTTCAGCTTCATCGACGGCCTTCTGGACACTTGAGGTGCCCGAATCACTCGTGGCCAAGCTGAAGGCCCATATGCCGGGGCTGGGCCCGGAAAAGGGAGGCTCGATGGAAGCATGAGTCAAGCAGATTCGCTGTCGGCACAGGCCAACGATTACTTGCAAAAGGTGAGCGAGAGGCTGCAATGGTTGGCCCGAACCCAACAACAGGCCGTCGCTCGGGCGGGCACCGCGGTGGCCCGAGCCTTGGCCAACGAGGGATTGTGGTATATTTTCGGGACCGGTCATTCCCATATGCTTGCCGAGGAAGCGTTTTATCGGGCGGGAGGATTGGTCTCGGTGGTCCCTATCCTGGAAAGCAGCCTGATGCTGCATGAGTCGGCGCTGCAGAGTTCCTATCTTGAGCGTCTGCCGGGCTTTGCCGAAGTCATTTTGGGCCATCGGGGGATCTCGTCTCGGGATGTCTTGACCATTGTCTCCAACTCCGGGCGCAATGCTTTGCCGGTGGAAATGGCGCGCCTGGCCCGAGCGCGCGGTATCACCACCATTGGTATCACATCTTTGACTCATTCAGGGCAGGTCGGCTCACGTGATCCGTCCGGAAAACGTCTGTTTGAAGTCGTCGACATTGTGATCGACAACGGCGCGCCCTACGGCGATGCGCTGATCGATATCGATGGTGGGGGACAGCGCATGGGCCCATTGAGCACCATCACCGGGGCGACGATCATTAACGCCATAGCCATCGATGCCGCGGCCAGGCTGCGCGGGCAACAAAGGCCGGTGGCCACGTGGGTCAGCGCCAATGTTGACGATGGGACCGATGAAGATCAAGGTATATTGGAACCTCGCATGAGAGGTCGCTACCGGCATTTGTGATGGAACGATCAAGGTCCGGGCTCTTGACCCGGACCTTTATTCATGATCAATGTCTGTCTGCCCGGCGCTCTTTCAATTTGGCCCACTCGTCTTTCAGCGGGACGATCCGGTTGAACAACAACTCGCCTTCTTTGGCCCCGGAATCGATACAGAAATAGCCCTGTCTTAAGAACTGGAACCGATCGCCCGGTTTAGCCTCGGCCAGGCTAGGCTCTACCAGGCAACCCGTTAGGATCTCCAAAGAGTGGGGATTCAGGTTGACCATGAAGTCTCCCCCTTCTTCCGGATCGCGAGTCAAAAACAGGGGGCCGTAGAGCCGTATCACGGCTTCCAGGGCATGGTCGGCGCAGACCCAATGTATCGTGCTGCGCACTTTTCGTCCTCCGGTGTCGCTTCCGCTGCGAGTCTGCGGGGCGTAGGTGCAGTGTAACTCGATGATCTCGCCTGTCTTCGGATCCTTTATCACTTCTTCACACCGGATGATATAGGCGCTTTTCAGTCTGACCTCCCGTCCCGGGGCGAGACGGTAAAACTTTCGGGGCGGATCCTCCATGAAATCATCCCGTTCGATGTAGATGACCCGTGAAAAGGGGATGCGACGGGTTCCGGCATTGGGGTCTTCCGGGTTGTTTTCGGTCTCGAGCTCCTCAACCTGCCCCTCGGGGTAGTTTGTAATGACCACCTTCAGCGGCTTGAGTACGGCCATCACCCTTTGCGCTGTCTTGTTCAAATCCTCGCGCACACACTGTTCGAGAAGAGCGTAATCGATGATGCTGTTGTTTTTGGCCACACCGACCCGGTTGCAGAAGTCCTTCAGGGCTTCGGGAGTATAGCCGCGTCTGCGCATCCCGCGGATGGTGGGCATTCGCGGATCGTCCCAACCTTCGACATGACCTGATTCGATGAGCTGTCGCAGTCTGCGCTTGCTGGTGATGGTGTGGCTGACATTCAAACGGGCGAACTCGATCTGCTTAGGCGGTGAGGGGAATTCCAATTTCTCCAGGAACCAGTCATAAAGCGGGCGATGATCCTCAAACTCGAGGGTGCACAAAGAGTGGGTAATGCCCTCCAAAGCGTCTGATATCGGATGGGCGTAATCGTACATGGGATAGATGCACCATTTGTCACCTGTGCGGTGGTGAGTGGCATGCAAGATACGGTACATCACCGGATCACGCATATTCATGTTGGGCGAGGCCATGTCGATTTTGGCTCTGAGCACCCGGCTGCCGTCCGGAAACTCACCGGCTCTCATGCGCTGAAAAAGGTCGAGATTCTCCTCAACCGAGCGGTCCCGATAGGGGCTGTTGCGGCCCGGTTCAGTGAGAGTTCCCCGATACTCACGTATCTCCTCCGGCGATAAGTCGCATACATAGGCCAGCCCTTTTTTGATCAGCACCAATGCATATTCATACATCTGCTCGAAGTAGTCTGAGGCATAGTAGAGGCGATCGCCCCAGTCATAGCCGAGCCAGCGCACATCCTCGATGATGGCCTGCACATACTCATCTTCTTCTTTGACCGGATTGGTATCGTCAAAACGCAGGTTGCACAGACCGCCGTTGATGGCGGCCATATCGAAGTCGAGGCAGATGGCCTTGACGTGGCCGATGTGCAAATAACCGTTGGGCTCCGGGGGAAAACGCGTATGCACTCGCCCGCCGTAGCGGTTCGTTCTCATATCTTCATCGATGATCTCTTGGATAAAATGAGAAGGCTTGGCCGGCTTGCTCATATATCTAGCAACTCCCTGCGGAAGATTATTTTACCAACTTGTGCTCAGGCCATAGAAGCCCAAGTTAAACCGATCGTCCATTTGTCACGCTATTAGTATAGCAGATGGCGCTTCATCGCCGATATTGCACAGGAGCCTCAGGGGCAGCGGCGAAAACTTGTGTTCAATGAGAATCCGGAGGAGGTCACGCTTGAAGATCATCGTTATCGGAGCGGGGGATGTAGGCTTTGAGATAGCTTGGCGGCTGTCCCGCGAAAAACACGATATAGTGGTCATCGACAGCGATGCTGAGGCTCTGCGTGAAGTAGGCGAACGTCTCGATGTCATGACCCTCTGCGGCAATGGGGCCAGCACGGCCATATTGGAAGAGGCCGGTGCGGATCAGGCCGGGATGCTGATAGCCGTGACCGACATCGACGAAGTAAACATGATCGCCTGTATGACAGGCAAGCAGTATGGGGTGCCTTTTTGTGTAGCCCGGATTCGCAATCCGGAGTACACGGCCAATACCCCTCACAGTCTGTCGCTTCAGCGTTTGGGAATTGATCTTGTCATAAATCCGGAATCTCTGGCCGCCCAAGAGATCATGCGCCTTTTGAGTGTTCCCGGCGCAACTGACATCGACTACTTCGCAGACGGCCGGGTTTTCATGCTGGGCATAAGAGTCGATGCAGGCTCTCCGATCGTCGGTCGTGAATTGGCTGAGTGTTCTCTGCCTGACTGCCTCTTGGTAGCCCTCGATCGGGGCCATGAGATTGAGATTCCCAGAGGCGGCACGGTAGTGAACGCCGAAGATCGGGTGTTTGTCGTCGGGCGCACGAGCGATTTTCATGAGATTAGGAGTTTTATCGCGCCATCGGCTCAGACGATCAAAACCGTAGGCATAGTCGGCGGCAGTCGGATCGGACAGCAGTTGGCCCACATGTTGAGCTCCAAAAAAAGCGGGCGCTCGGTAGTGCTTTTTGAAGAGAATCCCGTGATTGCGGATCGGCTGGCGCAAGAGCTTCCGCAGGTGCTGATCATCAACGGCGATGCCACCAAGATTGATGTGTTACGGGATGAAGGAGTATCGGCTTTTGATGCTTTGGTGGCCGTGGCCGTCGAAGATCATGTCAATCTCTTGGCGACCATGCTTTCCAAAGAGCTGGGCGTATCGGAAGTGATCGCCAAACAATCACGAGAGGATTACGTCCCGTTGGCTGTCAGAGCCGGTGCTGATGCGGTGGTGGTGCCCCGTTTATTGATGGTCGGCACCGTCCTGCGTTTAGTCAGGGGATCGGGGATCATCTCTATGGCTCTTCTCCAAAGCGGTGCCGAAACGCTGGAGTTTTCGGTCACGGAGAACTGCCGGATTGCCGGTCGCAAGTTGCGCGAGGTTGACTTCCCCAAGAAGGCGCTTGTTGGAGCTATCGTCCGCTCAGGGCGGGTGATCATCCCAGGTGGTGAGTCCTTTGTGGAAACGGGTGATCGGGTGATCGTCTTTGCGGCGGCCGATGCGGTCGACGATGTAGCCTCGCTGTTTCAAGGAAACGGCGACACAGGTCTTCGTAGAGAGTCTCCCTTCCCGGAATAAGACATCGGGGGTTGCCTGTACATGAACGTCCGTGCAGTCTGCCGGATCTTGGGTTCGGTTTTGCGCATCTTCGGAGCCACGATGTTGGTTCCTTTCGTCGTTGCCCTGGTCGCTCGTGAATCTGATGCTTCTAGCTTTGCTATAGGTGCCGCGGCGTGTATTCTTGCGGGTGTGGTGCTGAGACACTGCGGGAAAGACGATGACATCCGACCCAGGGAAGCTTTTTCCATCGTTACCTTCAGCTGGCTGTTGGCAGGGTTGTTTGGGGGCCTGCCTTTTTGGCTGTCAAAGAGTCTGCCCACCTACGTTGACGGCGTGTTCGAGGCTATATCCGGAATAACCACTGCGGGAGCAACCGTCTTTGCCCGTGTGGAGGGAGTACCTAAGGCTACCATCCTGTGGCGGAGTCTGCTACATTGGTTAGGTGGCATGGGCTTTGTGGTTCTGTTCGTTGCTGTGTTACCCAGACTCGGGGTGGGCGGTCGCCGTTTGTTTGAGGCCGAGGCCCCGGGACCGGTTTCCGAACGTCTTAAGCCCCGAATTCGCCAAACCGCCGGAGTGCTATGGGGGATATATGTGGGTCTGACCGCAGCTTTGATCCTCCTACTCCTTCTCGGCAAGATGAGCTTGTTTGAAGCCGTCGTTCACGCTTTCAGTACTCTGGGCACGGGAGGTTTTTCGAGCCGCAACCTCAGCATCGAAAGCTTCAACAGTCCCTATGTGGAGTTGGTCCTTCTCGTGTTCATGGTCCTTTCGGGCGTCAATTTTGCGGTTCACTACCGATTCTTAAGAACCGGGACCAGGCGCGGATTTTGGCGCAACGAGGAGTTCCTGGTCTATCTAGGTATCTTGTTTGTCTGCAGCTTCCTGGTCAGCCTGGATCTTTGGGCGGAGTTGGGGATCAGGCCCTCTGAGGCGATGCGACTGGGCAGCTTCCAGGTAGTCTCCATCATGACCACTACCGGATACTCATCAGCCGATTTTTCCGCCTGGCCTTCGTTGTCTAAGCTAATCCTGTTGTTACTTATGTTTGTGGGCGGAAGCGGCGGTTCAACCGCAGGTGGCATCAAGGTCGCCCGGGTGATTGTGGCGGCGAAGTACATATACAGGGAGTTGCTGCGGTTGGTGCATCCGCGCGCCATCCGGCATGTCACTCTTGACGGTCAGGCCCTTGATGAGAAAGTAGTCAGTGCCGCCTTGGGATTCATTACGGCCTATATGATTCTTTTTATGCTTGGAACACTGGCCATGGCCGGCTTCGGTCTGGAACCGTTGATTGCTATGTCATCGGTGGCGGCTGCTTTGGGAAATGTAGGTCCCGGCTTTGGCCCGTTGGGTCCGCACGGGAATTACGCGACCCTGCCACAAGCGGCAAAAGTGCTGCTGAGTGGATTGATGCTCGTCGGCCGTTTGGAGATCTTCACTGTATTGGTTCTTCTTTTACCGGTGACGTGGCGAAGGCGATCGACGGTACCAAGGTGAATATCATATGGGGAGGCTTGATGCCGTGGAAAAGATCAAGAAATTTGTGTATTACTATCGGTACGCATGGAAGCTGTTTCTGTTGGATATGGTCTGTGCCACCGGTATCGCCGGCCTTAGCCTGACCTTTCCCATTATGACCCGGCAGTTCATGAAGGAGTTCATTCCCAACAAACAGATTGATCTGATGATCCGCTGGTCAATTGCTCTGGTCGGCCTGTATCTGGTGCGACTGGTCCTGCAATACGTGGTCAACTACTGGGGCCACGTGGTCGGGGTACGCATGGAGTTTGCCATGCGCCGGGATCTGTTCAATCACCTTCAGACACTGGACTGCAGTTTCTATGACGATACTCCGGTCGGCTATTTGATGTCGAGGATTGTCAATGACCTGCGCGATGTCTCGGAGTTGGCCCACCACGGACCCGAAGACATATTCCTGGCCACGTTAATGCTGATCGGTTCTTTTTCGTACCTGATACGGATCAATGCTCAGTTGACCCTGATTGTCTTTGCGTTCGTGCCTGTGTTTGCTTGGTTTGCGTTGACCCGGCGTAGGAAGATGAATGCGGCTTTTCGTCGGGAGCGCGAAGAGATTGGCTTGATCAATGCCGATTTGGAAAACAGCCTGTCCGGAATACGCGAGGTAAAAAGTTTCACCAACGAGGAGTTCGAGAAGACCAGGTTCCTGGCGGCAAACGAGTCATTTCGTCTGGCGCGCGAACGGGCCTTTCAGCGCATGGCGGAGTATTCATCCGGTCTGGATTTTATCTCTAACATGTTTAACATCGTTGTGCTGGGGGCCGGCGGTCTGTATGTCAATTACGGAATCATCGATCTTGCGGACCTCACTGCTTATCTCATGTTCGTTAACTACTTCCTGCAGCCCATTCGGCAGTTGACGAACTTCGTCCAGCAGTATGAATTGGGTATGACCGGTTTTGAGCGCTTTGTGAATCTGATGGCCGTGAAGCCGTCCATCGTTGATCGTCCGGGTGCCATCGTGCCGTCCCGGGTCGAGGGACGTATTGAGATTCAGAATGTCTCGTTTGAGTATGAGGACGGCGAAGAGGTGCTCCGAAACATAAGCCTTACGATCCACCCCGGCGAAACGGTGGCCTTGGTCGGTTCCTCGGGAGGCGGCAAGACCACTTTGGCCCGTCTGCTTCTGCGCTTCTATGATGTGACCTCAGGCCGGATCCTTCTCGACGGAACAGACATCAGGGACATTCAGCTACAGGCGTTGCGTCAGAGTATTGGTCTTGTGCAGCAGGACGTTTTTCTATTCAGCGGTACCATCCGGGAAAACATCATATACGGCCGACCGGATGCCACCGAAGAAGAGATGATGGAAGCGGCAAGAAAGGCCAGCATAGACGAGTTTATCGAGTCGTTGCCCAACGGATACGATACGCACGTCGGCGAACACGGGGTGAAGTTGTCGGGTGGGCAAAAACAGCGCATCTCGATCGCACGCATTTTCCTTAAAAACCCCCCGATCCTAATTCTCGACGAGGCTACGTCGGCTTTGGATAATGTTACCGAACGCCAGATACAGCGATCGCTTGAGAAGCTGTCCGAGGGCAGAACAACTTTGGTCATCTCCCATCGGCTTTCCACGATCCGCAACGCTGATCGAATCATAGTCATAGAGGACGGCAGAGTGGAGGAGATGGGCACCCACGAAGAGCTGCTGGAAAAAGGCGGCATCTATGCCGGCTTGCACCGCTCGCAATTGGTGACCGCTTAAGCTCGATGGACGATCCTACGAAGAAACGGGTAGGGAGAGGCGCTCCGATGAGCACCTCTCCCTACTCTCTCTAGTGGACAGGTCGGAAGCCGTTTTACTCCAACAGGGCTATTTCAAGCGTTTGATGCGTCCGACTACCTTGGCTGAAAACGGCTGCGGCAGCTGTTGGACATAGATGACGAAAGCATCCAAGTCCAGATGGCTGACGGCTCGATCCTGGGTTTCCGTGAACACGGTGAAGTTGTTGCCGCCGGTGGCGATGAACTCGTTAGCTACCGCTGTGTAGCGAGCGGTCGCAGACATAGGCGTGCCGTCCTCAAGCCAGATATCTACCACCTTATCGCCGATCGGTCGTGTATCATCCCAACTGTAGCCAAAACCGGATATCTGCAGGAAGCGAACGGCGATCTGATCTCCCTGCTGTTGCCACTGTTGGTTGAGGACCCGTCGCACCTGATCTCCCGTGAGAGTAAAGGTGATCAGGGTGTTGCCGAAAGGCTGAATGGCGTAAGCCTCACCCCAGGTCAGCTCTCCCGCCGCCAGATCCGTGCGTATGCCTCCCGGATTCATAAAAGCCAACTGAGTACCGGCCACATGGCGCTGAGAGTCAGCGATCAGGTTGCCCAAGGCGGACTCGCCCGCCCGTGTCTGCGCTCTTGTGATGTCATGGGCCGCCACGGCGATGACGCGATCTACAAGCGATCTGACAGTCTCTTCGTACCTGGCTATCAGTGCTGCCACTCTGCGGTCCGGCTCCACGTCGGTGGTCACCACTTTGACGATCTCCGCTTGTGCCGTTACTACATCTCCGTTTGTTTTGTCTATCACCACATCGATATCGGCAAAGGCAGCGCCGTGATGTCCCGCCTGGACGATCAGTTTGCCGTCCACTGTGCCGTTTATGTAGGTGTGTGTATGGCCGCTGATGATGATGTCCACTTCATCATCGACGGCTCGGGCGATATCGGCGATGGGACCAATTATGGTTCCGTCTTTCAACTGAAGGCCGCCCTCGTGAGCCAGCACTACTATGGTTTCGATGCCCCTGGCTTGCAGTTCGGGAACCCAGCGGTCTATGGCTTCGACCGGATCAATGAAGTCCAGATCGGCGATACCGCCGGGCATAACGATGCTGGGCGTTTCGAGTGTGCAAACACCGATAAAACCCAGCGGAACGCCAGCCACCACTCGGATGGCATAGGGCGGCAGGATCGGATCGCCGGTCTGTTTGTCCACGGCGTTGGCGAGTATCAAAGGAAAGCCCATGCCAGCGAAATACGATGTGGCGTCATGGCGGCCGCCGTAGATCAAACGTTGCAGTTCAGCCAGTCCTTCATCGAACTCATGGTTGCCCGGAACCCCCAAATCGAATCCTATGAGTTGTAAGACCTCGATGGTCGGTTCATCCTGCAACAGCGAGGATACAACCGGGCTGGCGCCGACCATGTCTCCGGCGTGGACTATCAGCGTGTGAGGATTCTCCGCCTCGCGTTGCCGCAAATACGTAGCCAAGTATGCCGCTCCGCCGGTTGTGTCCGAGGGGAGCAGGCTGCCATGGAAGTCATTGACACTTAGGATCTGTACTTCGACCAGATGGTCCTCGACTAACCCCGCTGCGCTTGCAAAGCTGAGTAAGAGAGAGATAAAAAGGCTGAGTATCGGGGTGGATCGGTATCTGTTGTTCAACATGCATATCTCCTTTTTTGCATCTCACAAGATCACGTACTTCGCTCCGTGGTGCGCTCAACCATGACTTGCGCTGTTCGTCGTTGGACATCGCTTGTTCGAGACGTAACCGGAACTCGGGCGCATGGTTAGATCCGATTGGATGAATGAGCTCATGGACGCTTACACATTCCACGATGGAGGAGGACGGCAACAAGATGGTGGCACAACGAGAATACAACGTCCCGTCGGGGCACAGGACCCCCATTGGTAGCCCAAATCACGCACTTCACGTCCAGGACGGCGACGCCGATCCGAGGCTCCCACAAAGCGAGGCGCTTTCTGATCCACGGTCTCGCCTGCGACGTGTACCAGTGGATGAAGTGCCAGCGACCTTGGTCCGCCTCTGATTGAAGGAGGTGAAACTGCCGGATAAGCTTCCTCGGCTCCTCTTGGCTTACCCATTCCTCATCCGCATCGACCGGTAGCCGGTAGTACCAAGACTCTTCTACGTTTACGTTCGACGACAACAAGAGGAATCCCATTCACGAAACGGACTAAGTCCGACAGGATGTGTTTGTTGGTCTGCCCTCCGGGCCCATCAACGCGGGATGATTGATCACCCGGAGTGTGTTGTTCTCGACGTTGTCCAAATCGATGCAGTCTACAGGGCGACCCAGACCGTAATCTGAGCCCGCCATGTCGTTTCAACGGTACCTTTCAGCAGCAGCTCGGCAACCCGCTCGTTGTGGGTACGATCCGGAGCGTTTACTGCTTGGGCGATACGGGTTGCTCTTGGATCATCTTTGTCGCCGGATTTGTGCTTGCAGGCCATGCCTACGAGCCGATCGATAAAAGGGCGCTCGACGAGTTCATATTCGTATCCGCCGGCCATACCAAAGCACAATCACTCCCCGCGGATAGCTTTGACTCTAGGAGCCAGGGCGCGGTACAGTCGATTCATAGCCTCTACGGCAGAATCTATGGCGTTAGGCCACGTAGACTCGTCGGCCCAGCCGCCGGGAACAGTGAAGCTTATCCTACACGCTCGCTTGTCATCCAACCTTTGCCAAGTCAACGATTCGCCGAAGTCGGTTTCGATCTCTTCCTTACGAGCTAAAAGGGCGTCAAATAACGCCTTGTTATCCTCCGCAACGGGCGAGTCTATGTAAAGCTCGACCCGAGTTTCGTCTTGGAGTACATTGTAGTTCCACCATTGGCCGTGCCGTCGTGAGCCGATCCAATTAAAGCGGTTCGGTGAGATGTTGGCATGGAGGCCTGAATGTGTCTTGGCATGCTCCAACAGCTCCGTCCAGAAGCGAAGCCGGGCCTCGCCGCGCATCGGTTTGTCGGCCCCGTCGGCGGAAATCTCTTCAGGATCATTGATTGGCTCGGGCACCGGTGGCTTTTCGCCGTCTAAGTCGAGTCGGGATGGATTCCACACCCACTCGGCCATTCGGATGTACAACTCCTGCCGCTCGGCTTGCTCATCGGGACCGAAGCGCTCATAGGGCCTGAAAGGCAGTCCCGTTACGTCAATCAGTTTGAGGAAGGCCGGGTTATTCTCGTAAGCCAGCGGATGCAGGCTGCGGGCCAGTAAGTTCTGCCCGTGACTGACGTAGGCGTTACGCTTTTGCTCGTACGGCGCGTCGCTCAAGCTTTGGTTTAGTCCTCGCTGAAGGAGCAGCAAACCGCCGATGCGATTGCGGGCCTCGTCAAAGTCGCTCGGATGGGGATAGAGATCCGCAAACCGATCGTATCGATCCGCCCAGATGTGCTCGATCTCAAATGGTCGCGCTCTGCCCTCGGATACCAGATCATCGAAGTGCGAAGCCAGACCGCATTGCACATCAAGCCAATGGGTGATTCGGGCCAAGATATGCCGGATTTGTCGATAGTTTTGCTGATGCAGTCGCAGACGCGGTTGCCGAGCGAATCTCTCGAGTTGCTCGTCCAGTTGTCGGCGCAAGTACATTGACAGCTCCGCCACGCTGAGATCTCGGATGTCGCGGGTCCACGCGAATATGATGCGCCGGACAGACGAATGGGCGATGGAGCGGAAATTCCACACCCGCCGCGCCAGCCATATGTCGATGAAATCGGCGACTAAAGCGATTTTCTTGCGCACGTCTTCGGGTGAATCATCGGGTGATAGGGGGGCTAGTATCAGCTGGGTCTGCAGTGTAAAACCCCGGTCTTCGTTGTACCGGATGGACTCCCATCCCGGTGTCATCTCGCGAGCCGCCCTTCTGACGGCGGCAAATTGACGCGCATAGAAGTCCACATCACGCTGGACGAAACGGATGAAGGATTCGGAGCTGCTTAAACCGAGCAAGTCCTTTCGATCGCGGATCCACCTGTGGAATTCCGATCCAATCCGCTCATAGTCTCGGCTGGTTTGAGCATGACGCGCTCGCAGCCAGTCTTTGAAGAAGTCGACGTCTTCGCTCGGACCCAGTTGCTTTAGTCGTTGCATGGCGGATTGCCAAATGGCGTTGGCTGCGCGTTGGTTCTGTTCGCCGTGAATGCTGGCCAGCACGTAACCTTTCAACATGTCCGGCAGGCTCAAAGAAAGGCCTCGATCGTTCATCGTCTCAAAGATGGTGTAGGCGTCTTCGTCCGAGTACGCCTCGATCTCAACAAAGTGTACGTTTTCAATGAGCCAGTCGATGAAGTAGGGCAGTGCGTGTCCCGCGATCTCCTCCGGGAAGTGGTCAGCTATGTTGTTGTAGCGGGCGACGATGTTTTGCACCGACTCGGGCTGATCGTCGACGTCAACCCGTTCGCCGTTAAGTAGCGCGTGCATGACTGGCACTCGCTCTTCTATATCTAAGTTGAAGCTCTTGGTGCCGAATTTCTCGGAGTATATGAGACTGCGAAGATCGCGTCCTTGGGCTCCCTCTGGCTGCTGAGATTGGAGATGGTGTAGGTGAATGAGAAGTAATGTCAACGTGGTCAGCCGCTGCTGGCCGTCGACGATATACCTGCGGCCACGCTTGTTGCTGATGACGATGGAGCCCAAGAAGTAGTGTCCGTACTGTTCAACTCGCGACCGTTCGTGGCTGGGCTCGTAGAAATCGAGAAATTTGCTCGTTAAGTCTTCGACTAGTTCTCGGGTCTGCCGCTCTTGCCAAGCGTATTCGCGCTGATAGTAGTCGATGGTATATCTGGCATTATCCAAGAGTTCTCGTGCGCAGCGAGCGCTGCCCTCTATGCGCCAACCATGTTCACTGTTCATGACATCTCCTCCTCCGGAACGGGAACACGCGCTTTTCCTGTGAGAAGATCCTCCATGAGACCTTGTTTGAGGGGCGGAGTGTTCGATCACGCTCTCCACGCAACGTGTTACTTCAAGGTTTAGGGGTAAAAACCTGTAGGATGCGTCTTCGCAGCCTGGTCGTTTGTTTGTGTTCTGAGCCGAAGATGTGCAAAACGGATGGCCTCGTGAGACTGCCTGTACCAGCTGCTCATCCGAGGAATGGAGGCAAATCCCGGAAAGGTATCTAATAGTATACACAGGGTTCGCTGAAAGGCTGGAAGACGTTGCGAGATCGAGTTGTGGGATGAGTGGCCTATGAGCGATTACTTCGGAGGAAACGGCACCCGCATAGTGGTTCAGTCGCATGCTAAACCGGTGTGGTGGGCCAGGGTCTTGGCGGATCTGCTGACGCTCTCCCGCCTTATCGGAGCCATTCTCCTGGCGCTGATGTCCTGGGAGAAGACAGCCGATTCTCTTGGGAAGCTGGTCCGATACAGCCTGCTTTTGTGGAGTACGGACACTATCGACGGTCGGATCGCCCGTCGATCGCATGCGCCTCCCTCTTGGCTCGGGGAACACGATATTTTAGCCGATTCTGTCCTGGCATTGGGTGTGGTCATCGCTCTTGCCAGGCTGGGCTATGTATCCGGAACGCTTATCGTAGCCTGGCTTGGTTTGTGCCTCGCTATATATGCCATTCGACCGGTCGATACGGTGATACTGGTCTTTATGTTGCCCTTCCATCTGGCTTTGCCTGTCGCAGCGTTTGCTCACGGATTGCCTGAGTTCAAGCTCTATCTTGTCTGGGTGGGGGCTATGGCGGTTGCCAATCGTTCGAGACTGAAATGGAATATCGAGGTCTTCATTAACGGACTCCCCCACGGAATGCGCCGATGGATTTCGTCTTGGTTACCGGTTTGGTTGCGGTTGACCTCCGATGAGAGAGAGGCTTTCCGGGCACGACGCCGCCTGTGATACTGCTGCGCGCTTTTTCTCCGGTAGGGGGATTGCGGATTGGCCTCAGCGTAGCTTTCGGTCATGTCTGATGCTCAGTAGCCGGTGACTGGAGGCGCGTACAGGCATTGGTTGTCAGGAGTCGCAGCGGCCAAATCCGTTGTGAGGCTATGCAGGAAAAAGCCTGTGGCTTTGTTCAAGGAGGTTGCGTTCCGAGGGAGAACGACGTGTCACCGACAACCTTTCCGGGTCCGAGATTATCCGGTGTGTCGGCGCCGCGGAGATGGTGTCAGAGTGGTAGCTTTTCTTCCTGTGAGACGATAGTAGCCGAGCGAACAGCTTACCGCATTCAGGCGCGCCGCGAGACTCCTATCCGCGGACTCGGTAGATCGGCGGCATGGCATTTCCGGAGTTGCCGCCGGGAGGGGAACATGCATGAAAACAGCACCTAAGTTCCTGCTTGACAACGTCGAATGGCATCTTGATGCTGCCGCAGAGGACCCCATACCGACCTGTTATCTGCATTCCTACACGAAGGCGGCACTCACCGCCATCCAAGCTCAGGAGGGGCAAGTCGATCCGGTCTGGGTAGTGGGTGCATCCGGTATGGCCTTTCGAATCTGGGCTCACTGCGAGCTATGCCCCAGTGCTACGAGCGTGTTCGATCGGTCACTATTGCCGCAAGGTGTCAAAAACGCCGGTTGGCACTGCGATTACCATAGCCGGGTGTGGCACGAAGAGACTGTGGCAAGGCAACGACAAGAAGTGGCGCACAAGGCTATAGTAGAGGCCCTTCAGGAGGGGAAGGTCCCGATCTGTTGGGATATTGGCATTCCCGAGTGGGGGGTCATCGTTGGCTATGACGATGAGGTCCGGGAGTACTCTGCGATCAGCGCCCTTGGACAACCTGCACAACTGAAGTACGAACAGCTTGGACAAAGAGACATACCGATATTGTCGGTCACGATCATCGAAGGGTCCAGTAACGCCGACCGACGGCAAGCCGCACTAAACTCCCTGAAGACGGCAGTCAGTCATGCTGAACAAGGTGAGTGGCTGAAGCGTCCGGCGTACCAGGACGGTCCGGCCGCATATGAGACGTGGGCAGTTGCTCTGGAGAGACTTGCTCACGGCGGTGAGCAGAGGATGCTCCGGTACTATGCCGGGACCTATCTGGCTGCCAGGTACTACGCCAGGCGTTACATGGATCTGGTTACAGGTATACTGGGTAATACTGAGCCATTGGAGGACGCAACTCGCGCCTACGATGAGGTCGTTGATCACCTCAGTGACGTGTGGAGAACACTGTCCAAGGACGGGCGACGTTTACCAGATGAACTGCGAGAAGCCGCAGGGCTTCTTCGCCAGGCGAAGATCGCAGAGGAGACAGCCATCGAGCACATCAAGGCATACCTCGATGGATAAAAGAGCTCCGTGTGCGGCCATGATTCGACATTGATCGCTAGAAAGCACGGCTGTCATGTCTCTAAGCCCCTGACAATCAGCACTGAGCTATCCTCTTTTATCGGCGGTTAGTCTTGGCTGGACCGCCCTATCCTTACGGAAAAGAGGATGGCCGTTGCCGGTCTCTTCATCATCTCTATTCCGGAATTCACGTCTTCATCATAAAAAGTGCCAATTGCGTATAGGAAACCCTGCTTAATACGGCGAACAGATTTTATACTAAACTCAGAATGTGGGGGGATCCGAAGTGCGAAAGCGCCTAGCTCTCTTCTTGGCCGTGCTGCTGATGTGGGTGTGTGTGATCGGTCCTGTCGGAGCCCAAAAAACCAAGATCATGTGGACGACGTGTTGTGGTCAACCGGATCGCATGGAGCTGTTTAACAAGTTGGCCAGCCAGTACATGGCTGCCAACCCTGACGTAGAGATCGAACATGTCTACCCGTCCGGTAATTACGCGCAGACATTGCTCACTTGGATCGCCGGGGGCGCGGGTGCCGATGTTATGTGGATAGGCGGCGCTCTCTGGTCCTTTGTTGATCTGCTGTTGCCTCTTAATGATCTTGTGGTCAAAGACAAGAATGTGGCTGCCATTCACCCGAGTGTTCTCAGGAATTTTCTTTGGGAGGGAAGGCAGATCGCGCTTCCATATGGAGTCAATCCCAACGCCCTGGCCTATAACAGAGATCAGTTCAGTGCCGCCGGTGTGCCTTTTCCCACCGGTACATGGGTCTTGGAAGATATCGTGACGCTGGGAAAACGGCTCACCAAAGATGAAGACGGTGACGGCACTCCTGAGACGTGGGCCATCACTCCGTTTCCAGGGTTTCATCACACTTGGACGCAAGCGGGGGACTTCTACTCGGAAGATCTTAGACAGGTGGCCTTTGTCAATCCTGTGTCAATCGAAGCTACCCAGTTCGCCGTCGACCTCCAAAACGGTGTTTTCGGCGTCTGTGCTCCGCAAAGCTCGGCTCAGATGTTTTATGATCAGAAAGTGACCATGTATCAGATCGGAGTCTTTTTCTTGCCCAGCGGTCGGCTCAACTGTCGTTTCGATTGGGACGTGGTGGAGTATCCCGGCTTGGTCAAAAACGGTGTGCGCTATGACTCCGCGTGGGTAGGCTTTGAGTCTTGGATGATCAACAAGGACTCGAAGAATCCGGAGATTGCCAAGGATTTTGTGTGCTGGCTGTTTACGCCCGATGTCATGGAACAGATTGCCAGTCTTGGTCAAGTGATCCCTTCACAAATCCGGCAGGCCAAAGCGTTTCTGAATCAGGTGACCCCACCCTATAGCCTCAATGCTCTGGTGAGATCCATGGACTTCGTGAAACGTTTCCATCTGGACCATCCGGCCGCGCCGTATATCACCTCCGCTTATCTGAGCGGAGCCAATCCGATCTATGTCGACATGGTGGCCGGAAGGGTACCGGTCGCCACGGCGCTTCCCGAGATTGCAAGACAAATCAATGCCTATTTGGTCGAGTGGTGGGCTCAGCGATAAATCACCGACCGGCGTATGTGTTACCGGGTATGACTCTCCGCCCATTCAGACGTGATCCGCGTGATGATCGTTTTTTCGTCAGCCGACCTTTCGCTTGCAGTTGCTTGATGGATTGCTTGGTCGCAGTCGCGTCACATAGCTGTTCAGCTCGGCCCGGCGCCTGATCTTACCTCTTTGTGTTTGGGTGGGTAGCAGGTGTCTTATATGCTTTGGCCAAATAATAGATGAGCGGAACACGACCGTAGAAGAAGGTACTCGACAACTGAGCGGAGGGATTGACGCCAATGAAGAAGCGTTCGTTGTTCGCCGGTCTCATATCGTTCATAGCTGTACTGACTCTGGTTGCGACTCCTCTCCAAGCCAGTCAACAGATTGTCGTGATTGATGCTACGTCCAGTATTACAGGGACGGTTCAGGCCGCGGAGGAGTTCACGAAGAAGACGGGTATCAAGGTCGAGGTGCTGGCAACTACCTGGGCTGAGTTCGAGACGCGCCTGCGCACCATGATCGCCGGCGGATTACCCTTTGACGTGTTCAGAGTTGACCAGGCACGAGGCTATTTGGCCATGGCGTTGGGGTTCTCCATGCCGCTCAATCAATTCATTGAACGAGACGGATTTGATGTTTCTGCCTTTCCGGATCCGGTGATCAATTACTGGTTGTACGAGCCCACGGGGGATCGCTACTCCATTCCGTACGAGGTTTCCAGTACCGTGCTATGGTACAGCGCCAACGCCTTTCGTGAGGCGGGTCTGGATCTTTTGCCGACGCAGTGGAATCATCCGGATCTGCAATGGGATAGTTTCGTCGAGATCGCCAAGAGGTTGACGAGAGACATTAATGGCGACGGTCAGATCGATCGCTATGGATTGGCCTCTCCTACGTGGCATGGTGGATTGTACATGGGCATCTGGGGCCAGCGATGGGTTGATCCTTTCACCAACCGTTTCCTCGGTACTTCGCCGGAGGTGGTCGATGCCTTCACGAAATGGGCCGATTTAGCTTTGGTTCATGGTGTGATTCCGAGGGTCGGAGCACCCCAAGGTGAACAGCCGGCCATGGTTATCGGTCAGACACCGGGTCGGTTCGCAGTCGATCCCCAGATGTACGGATTGGCCGTTGCCCCGATGCCGTGGGGAACTCAATCCGCTATGCAGGGGGGCATCAATGGTTGGGCGATCAGCAGGACTTCCCAGAATCCGGATGCAGCCTGGGAGTTCATCAAGTACTTCACGGCTGACGAAGGAGTTATGCATTGGTCCAATCTTCGATCCGGAAACTCACCTGTGGTGCATCGCGCCTACACGAGCAAGTGGGTTGAGATGATCAGTAATCGCCTGTCTTTGCGTCCGGCGAATGTGCAAACAACGATTCTGGGCGGCAGTGCATACTTCTGGGATGTACCGATCTTGGTATCTCCGGCCTGGCCTAACATCCAACCTCTGTTCATGGGAGCTCTCAGATCCATCGCTGCCGGCGAGAAAGAGGCAAGGCAAGCCATGGCTGAGATTGAGGGTGCAATAAATGGCTATCTCAGGGAGGCTCCTTTCGTCTGGTGACCGATGACGCAGTGTCTAGCCGGGATCTGACAGAGCAGACTCTGAAGCGAGCTGCTTGGCTTTCCCGGATTCTTGTGGCTGCTGTTCCGGGAACCTCTTGGTATGACGGGTACTGGCGGACCTGCTGAAAACGCTGCCAGGGTACAACAGTGTAAACCCGTAGCCTCTCGGGGCGAGCCTCAACCGATGATCAGATGCGTCAAACAGCCCCCATCCGTCACACATGCAAGTGACGGGTGGGGCTGTCTTTTTAGGAACAAGTTGTGATTGACAGGGCTAGAATCACACAGCGGTCTACAAGTCTTACCGCGGGGGCCGGAGTCTGTCTTTCCGATCTAAGCTTTATTCTTGGTGAGACTTCTGATCGTCATCCCGGATCCACGTCCACTTCACTCTGGGGGTAGCCCGCGGGTCGGGAGGCCGAGGAAACCTGATGCTTTCCCCCACTGGATCCATCTATGCCGATGTTTTCATGTTTTCCCACAAACCAACGTTCGGGTATCAGGCCGGAGGATGTTAGAATGCAGACAAAGGGGGCTACGATTTGAAGAGATTCTCATCGTTGATTCTCATTGTCTTGCTGATCATTGGGTCTTCTCTGCTGTTCTATGCCGCTGCCGCCGATCGGGGCAACATGCTGATCATCAGTACTACGAATGAGCGATTCCGGACTTGGAAGTGGGAAGGCAAGGGCGGTGCCGGCGCAGACTATCGGATGATCTGGTCTGACAAGACTGCTGAGGCTTTCCTGGATAGAGTCGCCGCCTCCGTTAAAGATGAAATGAAGGCGCAACTGGACAAGATCGATTTTGCCAAGAATGTGGCTATAGTCGCCTATCTCGGAGAGGTGCCGACCACCGGATATCGTGTAAAGATCGGCCAGGTGAGCATAGTCGGACAGACCATACTGATTGACATCGGCATGCTCAACCCACATGTTGACAAGACTGACCGGATTACCGCTCCCATGCTGGATTACCCGTTCGACATAGTGGTATTGCCGCGCCCGGACATTCCCGAGGGTGAGATCAACTACCAGGTCATCAACCAGCACGGTACGGTGTTGGTTAATCGCTGGACAACGATTAACAAAGCTTCGTCAGCGCCTGCTACGCCATCGAAGAAAGAAGAGAGCAACAAGCAGGGGGACAAGAAAAAGGAGAAAGAAACCGACGATTTCCATACGGTGAGAACCGGCGAGACTCTGTGGACTCTGGCTCAGCGTTTCAACACCACTATTGAAACACTGTTGAAGCTCAATCCCGGTTTGGACCCGAATAAACTGTACGTAGGGCAAAGAATCCGGGTCAAGGGAGTCGTTTTGCTGCCGGCTCCTGTGGCCACGAAAGGCGTGCATGTCGTTCAGACCGGTGAGAGTTTGTGGAGCATCGCCAACGACTATGATGTAACCGTTGAACAGTTGATCAAGTGGAATAGACTGCTTGACTACGACATCTGGGCCGGGCAACGTCTCAAGGTCCAAGCGTAGGCACCCTGAACTAACAAGCTCGTCGCTCATCTGTGGCGGCGAGCTTTTCTTGGTGTTCGTGTCGGGTCCGCAGGGTGTATATTAAAACCAGTCGGTCAACAGTGAGGGGAACCGGGCTATGGACGTCTCAACACTGAAGTCTTATTATCACCGCTTGCGCGGGAGATCTCGGCGGCGGATCGTGGTCATCGGCGATGTACACGGCTGTCTGGACGGCTTGTGCCGGGTGTTGCGGATGACCGAGTTAATCGACGAACGACAGCGGTGGCGGGCCGGTTCGGATGTGCAATTGGTTTTGTGCGGAGACATGGTGGACGAAGGGGCCGCTTCATGTGGTGTTGTCAAGCTCGTACAATCCTTGCAACGTGAGGCCGGTGCCAACGTCACAGCTTTGATGGGCAACCACGAGTTGCTGTTGCTGCGAACCTTGGCGGATGAAGACGCCGAACTACAGTGGGAGACGGCGTGGAGTTGGGCTGATGAAAATCCGGTCTTGAAGCGATTCTTGACGGAAGAAGCCATCCCTCGGCTGACTACATCACAAATCCGACGCAGCTTCCAAGACAGCTACATAAGCTCGGGCAGCGTTGAATACCCATCGGATTATGTCGCCAAATGTGAGGCCATAAATCAGAGGACAACGCTGACCGCGATCAGGCTGCTTCGCGCGGCTTTGGAGCGGGACGGCACTCTGGCTTGGTTAGAAGCCCTGCCAGTGGCAAAGAGAATAGGCGGGTGGGGATTCTTTCACGGTGGTCCGCCTTGCGGTTTTTCCGGCGGGATAGATGAGCTGAACGAGGCCTTTAGCACGCTCTTACGGAGACGGGAATGGAACCATCCTTTGTTGGTGCCGCATGTTAGACTGGAAAGCCCGATCTCGACACGGGGCTGGATGAATCAGGGCGAAGCTGCAGTCGATCGTTTGTTGGCCAGTTTCGGCCTCACCAGGGTGGCATTTGGACACTCCCCCGGGGCCATCGACGGTGTCTTTGGCCGTCTGTCTCATTGCTGGGGCAAGGTCTTCAAAGCGGACACGTACTTCTCTTTAGGCATCGAAGGGTGTCTGGAAATCCTCGACGACAGTGTGTGGGCTTTTTATACTCCCGAAAGCCGGCAGATCTATGCTCAGCTGCATCCGCAAAGAGCATCGCTGCCTGAGCTGGAGATGTTGTGGCCCTCTGCATCAGAGCTTCGGTAGGCGTGCGGAGAGTGATCTGCGACAAAAGCCAGATACCCCGGACATTCGCCCGGGGTATCTTGTGGGAAGGCTGTCAGCCAATCACTCTCGTGCCGAGTCTTACTCACCGAAGGTGACGACGCCGAATCTGCTGGGATTGGCGAAGGCACCGTAGGTGGTGTTCCAGGCTACCCAGGATTCGCCGGCAGCGATCTGGTGACCGGTGAGGTTCAGACCCCACTTGTCGCCGACTTTGGGTGCCGTCGCATTGACGGCGCTCCAGGGAATGGCAGTCTCGACAACCCAGCGGATACCGGACTTGTCGATGGCAGCCTCAAACGTATCTAGGTTTTTGTAGCCGCTGGCGGTGACGCCGAACTGGGTATGGATACCCTTCTGGTTGGGATCGAGGAAGATCTCGACCTCATCGTTCTGCCACCAGTTGCTCTGGCTGGTTTCCAGCTTGTTGACATCGGGAGCAAAGATGACGAAAGCGATGTAGAGAGCCTCGTCATCGTAGGTCAGGTAAGCGACCCGCGGGTACTCTACGATCCAGGAACCCGTGTTGTCAACATCGATAACGACCTTCGAACCTTTGATGCTGGCTTGGAGCCAAGCGGCATCGTTCAACTTACCGTCGATCTTCGGAGCAGTCCTTGCTTTCGGAATTACCAGTTCAAGGTTAGCAGCGGAAGCTACCGCGCCGAGAACCAGTGTCAGTGCCAAAACGAGTGCCCACACGGTGAACCTCTTCATTAGGTTACGCTCCTTTCCTATTACTGAACTAGAGAAGAACAGCTTCTTCTACGTGTACGTGCCAGAGTTTCTATGAGTGTCAATCAAAAGAACCGAGTGATTACTCGCCGAAGATCACATTACCGAACGCCTGAGGTCTCTGGAAGCCGCCGAAGGTGCAGTTCCAGCACAGCCACTGCGTACCGGTGGCAATCTGACGACCGCAGATGTTGAATCCCCACTTGTCACCGGCTTTGGGAGTGTAGCCGACAACATCCCAAGGAATGGCGGTCTCGACAACCCATCTGATACCCGACTTGGAGATGGCATGCTTGAGAGCACCGGGTGCATGGGTGCTGTCAAGTACGCCGCCCGCATCGATGCCCCACTGATAGGAAACGCCGATCTTGGCGGGATCGAGGAAGATCTCGATTTCATCGTTCGACCAAACACTGCCGGCTGTGGTCATCAGCTTGTCGACATCAGGAGCGAAGATGGTTACCGCGACGTAGAGGGCCTGGTCATCATAGCAGACATAAGCGATGCGAGGATAATCGGTAATGATAGTCCCATTGTTGTCGAGGTCTACAACGAGCTTACCGCCCTTGATGCTGGCTTGGAGCCAAGCCGGGTCGTTCAGATTGCCGTCGATGTTCGGGGCTCTGTTTACTTTGGGTACCACTATCTCGAGGTTAGCCGCCGCGAAGGTACCCAACGCTAAGACGAGACACAACGCGAGACCTACAGTTGCAATTAAGCGCTTCATGTTCCAACGCTCCTCTCAGTGTTTTACTTCACAGCATATTGTTAGTCATGCATCCAGGTATTCCTTCTTGATATATAGATATTTTGTTATACAGATCTCAGGATGTGATCTTCGACTTTATCCGTAAAGAGGTCCGAAAGCGGCACAGGCTCGATAGTCCGCACCTTCGGGATCTGTGGTGCCGAACGCCGACCAGGCGGACGGACGGAAGATTTGATCAGTATCGACGTTATGCATGCACACAGGGATGCGCAGTATGGAGGCCAGGGCGATGAGTTCCCGGCCGATGTGCCCGTAGGAGAGTGAACAGTGGTTGGCCCCCCAATTGCTCATGACGGAGTAGACGTCGCCAAAAGCGGGTGTTTCGTTCAATCGGGGGACAAACCAAGTGGTCGGCCAGCTAGGATCGGTGCGTTGGGTAATGATGTCATGGACTCGCTGAGGCAGATCGACACTGTATCCTTCCGCGATCTGCAAAACCGGTCCGAGGCCTTTGACTATGTTAACTCTCGACATGGTCATCGGCATGCCGCCGCGGGTAGTGAATGTGGAACTGAAGCCACCGCCGCGGAAGTACTCGGTCACGGCAGGACTCCACAGTGTCGCCTTGAGACAAGCTTCAACCTCCTCTTCGGCAATCTCCCAGAACGGTCTTATGGCCGGTTTTCCGTCACGTTGTTGTTCTCCGGTACCGTCAAGAGCGGCCGCCCCGGAATTGCAAAGGTGAATGACCCCTTCGGCTGCCGGACCGTTCAGGCGTTCACCGGTGACGCGTTCTATAGCTTTCGGGCTCCAATAAGTCCGCACATCGCAGAAGATCTGAGCGGTATTGGTCAACAGATAACCGAATAACATGGCCACTGCGTTGAGGGAATCGTTTTCAGTGGCCAGAACTAACGGTCTGCGTATACCGTTCCAGTCGAACGAGGAGTTTAAAATCGCCTCCATGAAGTCGCCGTTAGGCAAGTGGTCGGTCCATTGACGTTGTCCCTGGAAGCCCGCGGCGAGGGCGTTATGTCCCATGCTTTCTTCCACAAATCCGAGCTCGGCCAGGCGAGGATTGCCGATCATAAGATCGCGAGCAATCAGGGCCATTTTTACGCAGATCTCCCAATCATCGTCCTTTTGCTCACGGGACCGACGGGAAGCTACCGAGTTGCGGTCGGGTCCCTCTTTGCAGTGGCGTTTCACCCAAGCGATAGCCTTTTCATATTCTTGCGGATCATAGATTCCGTGATCCAGGCGCCTTTTTATTTCCGTCATGTCTACGTATTCGTTGCGCATGCCGAGGTAGTCACTAAAGAAGTTGTCATTCACCATCGAGCCGGCGATCCCCATGGAGACGCCGCCGATGGCAAGGTAAGACTTTCCGCGCATCATCGCCGCGGCCAATCCGGCCTTGGTAAAAAGCAGGATTTTGTCGGCCACATCGTCGGGAATGGTGGAATCGTCCGCATCCTGGACGTCGCGGCCGTAGATGGAAAAGGCCGGCAGACCTTTCTGGTTGTGAGCCGCCAGTGCTGCGGCTAAGTAGACTGCACCGGGTCGCTCGGTGCCGTTAAAACCCCAAATGGCTTTAGGCCGCAGCGGGTCCATATCAATTGTCTCGGTGCCGTAACACCAGCAGGGCGTCACGGTGATCGATAAACCCACTCCCGTGCGCTGAAATTTCTCCTCACAAAGGGCAGCCTCGGCCACGCCGCCGATACACGTGTCGGCAATGACACATTGTACCGGAGATCCGTCCGGGTAACGCAGTGTATCGGAGATAAGCCGAGCTACCGCATGAGCCATTCCCATCGTCTTGGCTTCGAGGGATTCCCGTACACCTTGCCTGCGTCCGTCAATGGTCGGGCGGATACCCACTTTGGGTAGGCTTCCGATGAGTGAAAGCGATTGTGTCACCAGCATCTACCTCCCGGACAAAAACTCTGCGCCAAACGGTCCGTCAGCACCCGGCGCACGTTATACATGCGCCACCGCCACGGAAAAACCTCCCCAAAAAACATTGCATTGTCCGCTGAGGCAAGGACCTGAAGCGATTCAGTCGAATGACGATATCAAAGACGCTGCGCAAAGGGCACGTTGTGAGTTTACTGGGGGCTTTATGTTTCATGTGGCATGCGGTTCTTTTTGATCTGGACGACACGTTGATCATCGCCGATAATCTCAAGCTCATGGACGCATACTTTGAGGATGTGGCCAAGCGTTTTCTGCCGCAGTTATCTGCGGAGACCGTACGAAGGCAGATCGTGAATTCCACGCTGCATCTTATGGGCGCCGACGATGGCCAAAGGCTGGCCGTCGATCGGTTTGCGGATCATTTTTTCTCATCATTAGGCCTACCTGCGGACATGTCTGTTTTTGAGGAGTATTACGATGACGAATACGCACGGTTAGGCCGTTTCGCGCGTCCTGCACTCGGAGCGCGGGAGGCGGTACAAGAGGCCCTTAATCTGGGCCTGCGAGTCGTGTTGGCCACCAATCCGGTTTTTCCGCTGAAAGCCATCAAGCAGCGTCTGGCCTGGGGCGGCCTTGAAGACATTCCCTGGGATTCTATAGCCAGCCTTGAGAATATGCACTACAGCAAACCTCAGCCCGGCTACTACTTGGAGATCGCCCAGAACTTGAATTTGCAGCCCGACAAGTGCCTGATGGTGGGCAACGATCCGGTCAATGATCTTCCGGCCAAGCTCATCGGTATGTCAACATTTTTGGTAGCGGGTGAGCGGCCGGCTGTTTCCGAGGCAGAAAGGGAGGCGGCGGAAAGAATCACGACGACGGATGCGGCTGATGCAGAGCTGTTGCAGGCGGATGCTTCCGTTCTTCCTGCACACGGTGATCTTCATCCGGATTATACGGGGACACTTGAAGATCTGCGTCGGCTGCTGCGCGGTAAAGTCGGCGGTTCCGGTGCCTGACGAAGTGAGCTGCTTTGATCGAGGAGGTCTAGTAGGATGAGCGGGGGCGACGCAAGACGTGACGAAATGCCTGAGATCAGACAGCATACGACGATACCGATCCGCGTTGCTCAGCGGCTGCCGATGTATCATCGCCATCTGTATGAGCTTCCTATGGACGGTGTGACCCACATTTCATCGGCCAAACTCAGTGCGTACATGGGTGTTACTGCTTCTCAACTGCGACAGGATCTGAGTCACTTCGGAAGATTCGGTCACCACAGTTACGGCTATCGAGTGGATGAGCTTTTTCATATCCTCACCGTCATTTTGGGGCTGACGCGCAAGCACAAAATGGTCTTGGTGGGAGCGGGACATTTGGGACGAGCGCTTGCGAACTACGAGGGGTTTGCCAGGCGCGGTTTTTATATTGAGGGCGCTTTTGATATCGATCCGAGTGTGGTGGGCGGCAAATTGGCCGGCATTGAGATCATGCCTGTTGAGGAGTTGGCGGGCTTTTTACAGCGTTCCAAGATTGATATTGGAATCATAGCGGTGCCGGCGGATGCCGCCCAGGACGTGGCTGACACTTTGGTGGACAATGGCGTTCGGGCCTTGTGGAACTTCGCCCCGCGGCGTCTGGAAGTCCCCCAAACGGTAGTTTTGGAGCATGTGCATTTGAGCGACAGCCTCATGTCTCTGGCGTACCGTTTACATAAGCTGGATGTGTGTAAAAACCAGACGGCCTATAGGTGTTAGGATCTTTACTCGAGTATTTCCACGGGGCTGTCCCAAAAGCAAGGTTGGGACAGCCCCGGCTTTTGTCTATCAGACGTGTAATGGAACGTCTGGGGGTGTTTCCAAAGCAGCTGACCGTCGGATCCCCGGTCATCAGCCGGTTATGGCAGCCAACCTTGTCAGATTATGTGCTATACACAGCAGCCCCCATTCGACGGTGACCTTCTCGATCCCGCGAAGAAGAAACCGTCGAAAGCCCCAATTGCCTTTAAGGCGACCAAACACGCTCTCCGGTTCTGTCATGCGC
>LSQX01400115.1_pt3 | contig 58258 bp, 49 predicted proteins | sample 654561 | NCBI WGS metagenome assembly LSQX01 (sample SAMN04489861, study PRJNA283612) | anaerobic digester metagenome | isolation source: 4 biogas reactors fed with cattle manure at either 37C or 55C with and... | place: Denmark: Kongens Lyngby | collected 2014 | reverse complement strand
TAGCAATTATTTCTCTACTCTATTGAAGAAGTTAAATATTAGTGTTAGTATCATAGTAGAAATCAGTATAAAAATACATGTAAAGGGGATGTGCCATGATAACAAGGAAACTTCTTGAAAGAAAATATGCATTAATAGCAGCATTAGTAGTAATTTTCTTTATAACTTATATAGTCTATAAATTTAATACTTATAATTCAACTGCTCTGGATGATTATAGCGATACGGTTGAAATAAAGGTGAAAGGAGAAAGTCTATCTGTTCCGACAAATGCTATTGCTTTCCAGGATGAAACTCATGGGTTTGCCTTTCAAATGGAATCTCGTTTCATGGGAACCGCTTATTACAATATCTACAAAACCACAGACGGCGGAAAAAACTGGCTTGCTATTACAAATGAGATTTCTACCGGCGGCGGTGCTGTAGAATATATTCTGTTCAATGAGGAAGGACATATCCTATGCCATTTTGAAATCGGAACGGGAGGATGGTCCGACACTATTATATCAAAGGACGGAGGATTTACATGGAAACAACATACTCAGGAAGAAGAGCACTGGTAATTGATAACGGTGCCAGGCACCATTACAATACTATTAAATAAATGTAATAATTTCTTAATGGTGCCTGGCACCATTAAGAAGCACTATCTGCCATAAATATAACAGAATATACAAGAGATTTAGCATATAATGCGAGTATAATATAGTAAAATAAGTGTTATAGGAGGAGTATATATGTATCTTGATAATTTATTAGAGCAATTAGATTATACCTGCTTACAGGGGGATGCACATATTTTGGTCACAGATTTGGTGTATGATTCAAGAAAGGCAGATAAGGGTTCGATATTCGTATGTATAATGGGTACAGTAACAGATGGACACGATTATATCCCACAGGTAATAGAAAAAGGTGCGACAGCTATTGTAATTGAGAAGGATATTGAATTACCAAAGGGCCTTACGGTTATCAGAGTGGATAATGCCAGAAGGGCTTTGGCTTTTATGTCGGCAGCCTATTTTGGTCATCCGTCTGATAAGCTTACTACTATAGGAATAACTGGAACCAAGGGTAAAACAACAACTTCATATATGATAAAGTCCATTTTAGAAAATACGGGAATCAGGACTGGATTAATAGGTACCATAGAAACTATTATTGGTGATGAGGTAATTCCTGCTAACAACACAACCCCTGAATCCTATATTATTCAACAGACCTTTGCTAGGATGGTAGATAAGGGAATTAAGTGTGTGGTTATGGAAGCTTCCTCACAGGGATTAATGCAAAATAGAATGGATGGATTTGTATTTGATTTTGGGATATTTACTAATATGGGTCATGATCATATCGGTGGAAATGAGCATAAGGATTTTGAGGATTATTTAAGCTGTAAAAGTAAATTATTCAGGCAGTGTAAGGTTGGCTTAATTAATGTTGATGACAAGTATGCTGATGATATAATTAAGGGACATACATGCAAGGTTGAGACCTTTGGATTTTCCTATAATGCTGATATCAGGGCTACTAATGTCAAGCTGGTTCATGAGCCCGGTTACCTAGGAGTTTCATATAAGGTAGATGGTCTTTTTAACTTTGATGTGGACATTGATATTCCCGGTAAATTTAATGTTCTCAATTCCTTGTGTGCCATAGCCATATGCAAAAATTTTAATGTAAGTGATGAAGAAATAGGTAGAGCCTTAAGTAAAATAAAGGTTAGAGGCAGGGTTGAACTGGTTCCTGTAGACGGTAATTATTCGGTTATGATTGACTATGCTCATAATGCCATGAGCTTAGAGAGCTTACTGACTACTATAAAGGAATATAATCCAAAAAGGATTGTATGTGTCTTTGGTTGTGGTGGAAACCGATCAAAAGACAGAAGATTTCTTATGGGAGAGATATCCTCCAAGTTGGCGGATCTTACCGTTGTTACATCTGATAATCCAAGATTTGAAGAGCCTGAGGATATAGTAAATGATATTGTTACAGGTGTTAAAAAGGGCCCGGGCAAATATATTAAGATTACTGACCGTAGAGAAGCGATTAAGTATTGTATAGATAATGCCAGGGAAGGAGATGTCATAATAATAGCCGGAAAAGGCCATGAGGATTACCAGGAGATTAAGGGTGTAAAGTATCACATGGATGACAGAGAGCTTGTGCAAGACGCACTTAAGTAAGTTTCTTGCTTCCTAATCGGCTGCTTTATGATACAATTACTATACAAAGGAGGACTGATATGTCTTTTCATAACTATGCTGATATTATAATTGATATATCCCATGAAAATCTTGATAAGACATACCAGTATGCCATTCCCGATGAATTATCATCGCTGGCTCTTATCGGTGCTCCTGTTGTGGTGCCCTTTGGTCTAGGCAATCGTACAATTAATGGTTATATAGTTGGACTTTCAAATGAGCCTAAAATAAGTGTAGATAAGATTAAACCCATAAGCTCTGTAATAGAAGGTGCTCCTGTTATTGAAAGCCATTTGATCTATCTTGCATATTGGATTAAGGAAACCTTCGGAGGAACGATCAATGATGCTCTTAAGACTGTGATGCCTGTTAAGAAGGCGGTAAGGATAAAGGAGCAAAGAAGGATTGTTCTGATAAAGAAAATCGATGAACTTAGGCAGATATATGAGGAACAAGTAAAAAAGAATAACAGAGCAAGAGTTAGAATTCTTGAAGCCTTATTAAATCAAAACGTACTTGACTATGATAAGGCTCTTCAAGTTCTTAACATTAGCAAGCCTGTGATTACATGGCTGATTGATAATGAGATTATTAGGATCGAGAGTAAGCAGATATATCGTAATCCAATTGAAAAGCAAAGCTCTACACAGTCCCGGGTCACATTAAATGAAGAGCAAGAAAGTATTGTGGAGAATATACTGAGGGATTATAATAAAGGAAAGCGTCACACTTGCTTAATCCACGGAGTAACAGGAAGCGGTAAAACAGAAGTATATATGGATATTATTTCCGAGGTAATATCCTCCGGCAAGCAGGTCATCGTGCTTATACCTGAGATTGCCCTAACTTATCAGACAGTGAACAGATTCTACGTAAGATTCGGGGAACGCATATCTATCTTAAATTCCAGGATGTCTGATGGTGAACGCTATGACCAGAGCCTAAGAGCTAAAAATGGTGAAATTGATATTATGATTGGTCCCAGGTCAGCGCTATTTACACCATTTAGGAACCTGGGATTAATAATTGTTGATGAAGAGCATGAGGGAAGCTATAAAAGTGAATCTACTCCGAAATATCATGCGGTAGAGGTTGCTCTAAAAAGAGCAGAGCTTACCGATGCCTTTGTTATACTCGGCTCGGCAACGCCGTCACTGGAATCCTATAGTAAATGTGCTAGGGGTGATTATAAGCTATATACGCTTACTAAAAGGGCAAAGGAGGCTAATCCACCCAAGGTTTGGATTGTTGATTTAAGGGATGAGTTAAAGCAGAAAAACAGATCTATATTTTCTAGAAAGCTTAAGGAGCTTATTGAAGAAAAGCTAAATAAACGTGAGCAAATCATGCTCTTTATTAACCGGAGAGGGTTTTCGGGATTTGTATCCTGTAGAAGCTGCGGTCATGTAATGAGATGCTCACACTGCGACATATCCCTAACTTCTCATATAAATAATAAGCTTCTTTGCCATTACTGCGGATATGAGGAAGGAATGCCTACTATATGTCCAACATGCGGATCCAAATATATTGCAGCATTTGGTACGGGAACTCAGAAGGTTGAGGAGATTGTAAAACGGGAATTTCCTCATGCAAGGGTCCTTCGTATGGATACAGATACAACTAAAAATAAAGGCGGTCATCAAAGAATATTATCTGCATTTTCCAATCATAAGGCGGATATTCTTGTGGGAACACAGATGATTGTAAAAGGTCATGACTTTCCCTTGGTGTCTTTGGTAGGTATAATCGCAGCCGATTTATCTCTTTATGCCGGAGACTTTAGAGCAAGTGAAAGAACATTCCAGCTTCTATCTCAGGCTGCGGGGAGAGCAGGACGGGACGCCATTCCCGGTGAGGTTGTTATTCAGACCTATCATCCGGAGCACTATAGTATTACTACAGCAGCAGAAGGAAATTATGAGGAGTTCTATGAACAGGAGATGCTATATCGCAGACTCATGCAGTATCCTCCTGCAGCCCATATTTTGCTTTTGCTTGTTACATCCAAGGAAGAGGAAAGGGCGGATAGGGCGGTAGCTTTTATGGCGGAAGCCATAAAGGATTATATTAAGACAAATAAGTCTACATTACAGATTATTGGTCCTGCTCCTGCGGGATTAGCCAAGGCTAAGGATATATACCGGAGGGTAATATATAGTAAGGATGAGGATTATGACCAGCTTGTGAGATTTAAGAATTATCTGGAGGGATACTTTAGTTATTCCGAACAGTTTGTAGGATGTAATCTACAGTTTGATTTCAATCCTATGAGCTCATATTGATCGCGAATGAGCGGATTAGTCAAAGATAGTTAGCATATTTTATGTGACACGATTTATGTGTCACGATAAAATGTGCTAGCTATCTTGGATAAGTGCAACGCGTACGAGAAAGTCGAAGACTTTCGAGTCTAATCCGCGAATGAGCGGATTAGTCAATAAGCCCCCAATCTGCTTATTCAATAAGATAGGAAAGGAAGATGAATATGGCTATTAGAAATATTAGAGAGATAGGAGACAGCGTGCTCACTAAGATAAGCAGAGAAGTAAAAGAAGTGGATAAAAGACTGCTTATTTTAATCGACGATATGCTGGATACACTATATGATTCACAAGGTGTTGGTTTGGCCGCACCACAAATTGGAGTATTAAAACGCCTTGTTGTGATAGATGTATCAGAGGAAGGAAATGATCCAATTATACTTATAAACCCTGAGATTATAGCAACTGATGGCAGCCAGATTGGTGATGAGGGGTGTCTAAGCGTTCCTGGTAAGGTTGGAACCGTTGAGAGACCTAATTATGTTAAAGTAAAGGCCTACGATAAGAAAATGAAGGAATTTACTTTGGAAGGGACAGAACTATTAGCAAGAGCATTATGCCATGAAATCGATCACTTGAATGGTGAACTATATGTTGACAAGGTGACTGATGGGCTTAGAGATGTAGTATTTGAAACAGAAGAAGTTGACTAGTAAAGCTACAAGGCGTAAAGAATTTATAACACAAGTAAGATTACTCGTGACATTAATCATGAGAGTTACTATGTTAAATATAATTGAAAGGGAAAATATACTATGAGAGTCTTGTTTATGGGTACTCCTGATTTTGCAGTCGGAACATTAGAGGAGATTATAGAAGCAGGTCACGAGGTTATCGGAGTCGTAACTCAACCTGATAAAGAAAAGGGAAGAGGAGGGAAGGTAAGCTTTCCTGCCATAAAGGAGGCCGCTCTTAAGCATAATTTGGATATATATCAGCCTAGAAAGGTTCGGGAACCGGAGTTTATACAGATAATAAGGGATCTAGAACCCGAGGTCATAGTAGTAGCAGCCTTTGGACAGCTTCTTCCAAAGGAGCTTCTTGATATACCACCATATGGATGTGTCAATGTCCATGCCTCCTTACTTCCCAAGTACAGAGGTGCGGCACCTATACAGGCGGCCATAATAAACGGCGAGGAGATAACCGGAGTTACCATTCAGTATATGGATGTTAAGCTAGATACGGGAGATATTATTTTACAGGAAAGCATTCCCATAGCGGATAATGAGACCGGTGGTAGCCTGTATGACAAGCTAGCGCAGCTTGGTGCAAGCTTGTTAGTAAAGGCTCTAGGAAAGCTAGAGGATGGAACAGCCACAAGAACCCCTCAGGATGACTCGCTTGCTACCCATGTAAAGATGATGGATAAGGAAATGGGCAATATTGATTTTACTCAGCCTGCTATTAGTATAGAGCGAATGATTCGGGGACTAAATCCCTGGCCTAGTGCTTATACTAAGTTAAATGGTAAAACTCTAAAGCTATGGAGTGCAGCTGTTGTAGAATATTCCAATAGTGGACAGGCCGGTGAGGTGGTTAAGGTAGATAAAGACACAATTACTATTATGACCGGAAAGGATGCACTTGAAATACATGAACTACAGCTGGAAGGTAAGAAACGCTTAAGCTGCGATGCTTTCCTTAGGGGCTATCCGGTTGAGACGGGTACTATTCTTGGATAATATTATCTATAGGTTAAACAGCTCGAAATTATTGCCATGTATTCTCGTGAAATTGGTCATAAGAAGTTCACATAATTAAGATATGATAACTAGTAAACAATAACAATATGAAAGAAGGTGGATGTATGTTATATCCTTTTTATTTTGATCCAACATATATTCTTGTAATTATAGGTGTAATTTTATCTCTAGCAGCTTCGGCAAGGGTAAAATCTACTTTTGCAAAATACTCCCGTGTTAGAAACCATTCGGGTCTTACAGGAGCTGAGACAGCAGAGAGAATCCTTCAACGTGCGGGCATATATGATGTGACCATTGAGCGTGTTGAGGGACAGTTGACAGACCATTATGATCCCAGAAAAAAGGTTCTTCGTTTATCTGATTCGGTATATAGTAGCAATTCTATTTCTGCCATTGGTGTGGCGGCTCATGAGTGCGGTCATGCAATTCAGCATCAGAATTCGTATGCCCCGCTAAAGATTAGGAGTGCACTGGTTCCTGTGGCTAATTTTGGCTCAGCTATAGCTTGGCCGCTAATATTGATAGGACTTTTACTGACAGGGTCCCAGGCCTTGATTGATATAGGAATTATACTCTTTTCCACGGCTGTATTATTTCAATTAGTAACACTCCCTGTCGAATTTAATGCTTCAAGAAGGGCAGTTAAGACTCTGGGAGAGGCGGGAATTCTTCATTATGAAGAGTTAAACCAATCAAAGAAGGTATTAAATGCCGCGGCTTTAACATATGTAGCAGCAGCTGCAGCTACGATTTTACAGCTTTTACGTTTGATACTTTTATTCGGAGGAAGACGTCGTGACTAATGATAAAGACGGACGGGAGCTTGTGCTTGATATGCTTCTTCAGGTAATAGAAGGTGATGAATTTGGCCATAGAGTGTTAGGAAGAACTTTAAGCAACTATCAGGATAAGGATAAGCAGGAGAGAGCTTTTATCTCTAGGCTTTTTATCGGTACTATAAAGCACTACCTAACACTTGATTATGTGATAGAACAATTCTCGTCACTTCCTATTAGTAAAATGAAGCCTCTTATTAGGAATCTCTTAAGACTCAGTGTCTATCAGCTTTTATATATGGATAAGGTACCTGCCTCAGCAGTCTGCAATGAAGCAGTTAAGCTAGCAAAGAAACGAGGCTTTATAAAGCTGTCCGGATTTGTAAATGCTAATCTTAGAAACATAGCAAGAATGGGAGATATAAAGTATCCTGATAGAGATAAGAATGTAATAGAGTATTTAAGCATTAGGTATTCGACTCCTAGATGGATAGTCAGCACGCTACTTGACCAATATAGTCTTACATCGGTCGAGACGATGCTAGAAGCTTCTTTAAGGGAAAATGAGATTACCATTCGCTGTAACCGTATGAAGACTACTCCTGATATTCTAAAGGACAAGTTAATCGGCGAAGGGGTAGGGGTAATAGAGCATCCATACCTTAAGGAGGCTTTTGTTATTAGGGATATTGACTATTTAGAGGGCTTAGCTGCATTTAATGATGGTTTATTTACAGTGCAAGATGTAAGCTCCATGCTGGTAGGAGAAGTATCCGGTGCAAAGGATACGGATTTTGTGGTTGATGTCTGTGCGGCTCCCGGTGGAAAAGCACTTCATATAGCAGAAAAAGCCGGGATGGTATCAGCAAGAGATTTAACAGACTATAAGATAAAGCTAATCGAAGAGAATAAACTTCGTATGGGGATCCATAATATTGAAACCAAGGTGTGGGATGCCACAGTATTAGATCCTGATATTATTGATAAAGCAGATATAGTTATCGCAGACCTTCCCTGTAGTGGCTTGGGTGTATTAGGAAAGAAATATGACATAAAATACAAGTTGACACAAAATCAACAAAAAGAGCTGATAGAATTACAAAGGAATATTTTAAAGGTGGTTTCTGAATATGTTAAACCGGGCGGTATATTAATATATAGTACATGTACAGTTAACCGTCAGGAGAATATCGATAATATGGAGTGGTTTTTAGCTAATCATGATTTTGCTACAGACAGCTTGGATAGCTATCTCCCGCTAGCTTTACATTCGGATACCACTAGAGCCGGTTATTTACAGCTGCTTCAGGGAATCCATCCCACAGATGGATTTTTTATTTGTAGAATGAGAAAGGAAAGTAGGTAAGCATTTGGATATAAAATCCTTATATATAGATGAGTTAATTAATGAGATGAAGATTTTGAATCAGCCTGCTTTTAGGGCAAAGCAGATTTACGAATGGATGCATACTAAGCTTATAAGCTCCTATGATGAGATGACAAATATATCTAAGGAGCTAAGAAACATACTTAAGGAGAACTATCCATTAGTATCCTTGGAGGCAGTAGATAGTCTGGTTTCAGAGACAGACGGAACCATAAAATACCTATTTCGACTAAGTGATGACAGAGTTATTGAAAGTGTATTGATGAAATATCACCACGGCAATAGTGTATGTATTTCTTCTCAGGTGGGATGTAGAATGGGCTGTACCTTCTGTGCATCTACTATAGGAGGAAAGGAAAGAGACCTTACGGCTTCTGAAATGCTGGACCAAATATATCGCATCCAGTCTATGTCAGGAGAAAGAGTAAGCAATGTGGTGGTCATGGGGACCGGAGAGCCTCTTGAAAATTACGATAATCTGCTACGATTTATACGCATCCTATCGGATGAGGCTGGACTTAATATTAGTGCCAGAAATATTACTGTGTCTACATGTGGATTACCGGATAAGATACGAGAGCTTGCCGAGGAGGAATTGCCAATTACCCTAGCACTATCGCTTCACGCACCAAATAACGAAATCAGAAGGAGACTAATGCCTATAGCCAGGCAATATGAGCTTTCTGAAGTAATGGATGCTTTTAGATATTATTATGAAAGAACCGGTAGAAGACTGACCTTTGAATACTGTCTTGTAGATGGTATTAATGACGAGGAGAATCATGCTAGAGAGCTTAGTAAATTAGTGCGGGGATATAACTGCCATGTTAATTTGATTCCAGTCAATCCGATTAAGGAGAGAAGTTATGTAAAATCAGATAGCAATAAAATACAGAAATTCAAAAATATACTTGAAAAATATAGAATAAATGTTACTATTAGAAGAGAAATGGGCTCAGATATTAATGCTGCCTGTGGTCAACTAAGAAAGAGCTATGTGGACCATTTGCAAATAGGAAGATAGAGGTTCTTGTATCCTATATAGTTTTTTGATAGAATATGGGGATGGGGAGTAAGCTACGAGCGTAAGTATTTGGGTTTACGAGGAGGTGCAGGCTTGAAAGCATATTCAATCACTGATATTGGGGAAAACCGGAGGGTAAATCAGGATTATGTCTTTTGTGAAGTTAATGCCATTGGTAATCTGCCGAATTTGTTTATAGTTGCAGATGGGATGGGAGGACATAATGCCGGAGATTATGCTTCAAGGTTCTGCGTTGAGTTTTTTACAGAGTATATTAAAAATAGCGATTTAGAATCGCCAATAGCCTTGATAGAAGAAGCAATTAAAGTTACAAATGATAAGCTATATGAAAAGTCAATACAACAGACTGATTACGAAGGAATGGGAACAACATTAGTTGTGGCGACAATATGTGGAAATGAAATGTATGTAGCGAACATAGGGGACAGCAGACTATATGTTATCAGCAAAGAGATAAGACAGATAACAGAAGATCACAGTCTGGTACAGGCAATGGTTAAGACTGGGGAGCTGGACCGGGATGAAGCTAAGGTTCATCCAAATAAGAACATAATTACAAGAGCACTGGGAACCAATGAGACTGCCCAGCCGGACTATTTCGAGGTTGAACTAGACGAGGGAGATATTGTCCTGATGTGTTCGGACGGATTGACTAATATGTTGAATGACGAGACAATAGAGCAGCTTGTTAGGGAAAATGCAGATGATCCAAAGAGGGCTTCAGAAACCCTAGTAAAGCAAGCTAACCAACAAGGCGGTAAGGACAACATAACAGTCATAATAGTGAAAGTATGAAAAAGAGGTGAAGGATCATGTTAAAACCCGGTATGTTTATCAGCGGTCGATATGAAATCATTGATAGTGTCGGTTCGGGCGGTATGGCTGACGTCTATAAAGCAAAGGACGATAGGCTGAACCGCTTTGTCGCGATTAAAGTTTTGAAGCCGGAATATTCAAGTGACAAAAGCTTTGTTAATAAATTTAGAGGCGAGGCTCAATCAGCGGCAGGACTATCCCATCCTAACATAGTCAATGTATATGATGTTGGTGACGATGGGGGTCTGCATTATATTGTTATGGAACTGGTTGAGGGAATAACTCTCAAACGGTTTATTGAGAGAAAAGGCAAGCTGGAAGTAAAAGAAGCGGTCGGTATATCCATACAGATTGCACAGGGCATGGAAGCTGCCCATGATAATCATATTATTCATAGGGATATTAAGCCTCAGAATATAATTATATCCAGGGATGGTAAGGTAAAGGTTACAGATTTTGGTATTGCAAAGGCTTCTAATTCCAATACAATAACTTCTAATGCCATGGGATCTGTTCATTATCTGTCTCCGGAACAAGCCAGAGGTGGCTATAGTGATGAAAAAAGTGATATCTACTCTCTAGGAGTTACATTATACGAGATGCTTTCAGGAAAGGTACCTTTTGCAGGGGATAATACTGTATCAGTAGCTATGCTTCATATTCAGGGAGAAGCTATGCCCCTTAGGGAACTGGAAGAGGGCATTCCCCTAAGTGTAGATAAAATAGTTCAAAAATGTATGCAAAAAAGACCCGAGAGAAGATATCACTCTGCCTCTGAATTAATTGTAGATTTGAAGAGAGCACTTGCTAATCCTGACGGAGATTTCGTTCAGATCCCCGCATTTGTGGCAAATGATTCTCCCACTATAAATATTTCCGATGATTTGGGTAAAATAAAGAATGGGACTTTATATAGTGACAACTACCATAATCCTAGGAATAATAAAGTAGTTGATGAAGATGATGAGGATTTGGATTCATCATCATCAAAGATGGATAAGATAATGTCCATAGCATCTATAGTTGCGATTATTATATTGGCATTAGTCATCATGTTCGTCGTTATTAAATTCATACTTCCTAAGGAAAATGATGACCCCAATCCTGATTCTATCATTACTGAGGCTCCTACCCCTGAGCCTACTGAGGATCCGACTCCTTCGCCTACACCTGAACCAGGGATTGAAACCTATAAATTCCCTAACGTTATAGGGCATAAGCTAGAGGATGCAAAGGCTGCGATTGAGGCCGTGAATCCTACTGCACATATAAATCCTATGGAGGATTACTCAAATGAGTATGAGGTAGGTTATGTCATTAGGCAGTATCCTTTAGGAGGAACCGATTATCCTGTCGACTCAGAAGCAGTCTTATATGTTAGTATCGGTCCAAAATCCGAAGTGATTCCTTATGTATATGGTAATACATGGGAGCAAGCAGAACAAAAGCTTAAGGAATATGAGCTTTTACCTGTAAGAGAAGATATGTTTAGCAATGAGATTGCAGTCGGTTCTGTTATTGCCACAGACCCTCCTAAGGAATCCATGATCAAGCCCGGAGATACCGTTAAGGTATATGTAAGTAAAGGGCCCGAGATTACTCAAGCTGCTGTTCCATCATTAATAGGAAAGACAACTTCTGCAGCGGGTACACTCTTAACCGATGCCGGATTAATACTTGGAGAAGTAAGCTATGATTCGTCCGAAACCTATCCTGAGGGACAGATTACCTATCAAGATACCACAGCAGGTGAGCTTGTTGATAAAGGTACTAAGATAAATGTAACTGTAAGCACTGGTCCTGAAAGCTCCGAGACAGGAGGCTCTGGTACAGGTAATTATAGATATGTCGGTCGATTGACTATAGAAATCAATCCATTTGATTATGTTGGAGATGGAGAAGCAGAAATCATATTGGAAATGGAGCAAAACGGTTACGGTACCGTGATTTATGAAGAAATGACATCCATAGCTGACTTTCCTCTGACAGTTTCCAATATAGAAGGAGAAAGTACAGCTATGGGAGTAGTAACGATGCTAATTGACGGTGAACTATTTAAAGATGAATCAGGCAACGCATATGTATGGGTTGTAGAATTTGAAGCAGTGGAGGAATAGCTTGAAGGGTAAGATAATCAAAGGTATAGCAGGTTTCTACTATGTTCATGTGCCTAAAGAGGACCAGACTTTTGAATGCAAAGCGAAGGGGATCTTTCGCAAGCATGATATAAAGCCACTTGTCGGTGATGATGTAGAGATTGATACCAATGATCAGCCTGAAGGTAAAGGCACTATTACCCGTATCCTTCCCAGGAATAATTATATTATCAGGCCTGCTGTCGCAAACGTGGATCAAGCCATGGTTATATTTGCGGCAGCTGAGCCTGCTCCTAATTTAAACCTTCTGGATCGGTTTCTGATTACCATGCAAAGACAGAAGGTTCATACAATTATTTGCTTTAATAAAAAGGATATAGTTAATCAGAGGGAAATGGGCTTGCTAATAGACACCTATATGCGCAGCGGGTATGAGGTTATCAGCATCAGCGTCTTACAGGAGGACGGCATACCTATTATACGCGGATACCTAAAGGGAAAGACTACTGTGCTTGCCGGTCCATCAGGTGTTGGTAAATCCTCTTTGATTAATATAATAAATCCAAAAGCCCAGATGGAGATTGGGAGTGTCAGTGAGAAGATTAAAAGAGGAAAGCATACCACAAGACATTCCGAACTGATATATGTAGACGACAATACCTATGTGATGGACACACCAGGCTTTAGCTCCTTATATATACATGAGATAGAAAAAGAAGAGCTAAAGGACTATTTTAATGAATTTAATGAGTATGAGGATAAATGCCGATTTATCGGATGCATGCATTTGAATGAACCCGGATGTGCGGTTAAAGAAGCACTAGAGGAGGGCATAATTAGCGGCATCCGATATGATAATTATATGGCTTTATATAAAGAGCTAAAGGATATAAAGAAATACTAGAAGACAATGGAGATTACGACTATGATAAAACTAGCACCATCGATCCTTGCTGCGGATTTTAACGTATTAGGGAATCAAATAAATATGATAGAGGGTAGAGGAGTTAAATACTTGCATATTGATGTCATGGACGGAAATTATGTGCCCGGTATCAGCTTCGGAACGCCGGTGATAAAATCTATCCGTAAAAATACGAAGCTCATTTTTGATGTACATCTTATGGTAGAGGAGCCTATAAGAATGTTGGAGGATTTTAAGGATGCGGGAGCTGACATAATAACAGTCCATGCTGAGGCATGCTCCGATCTTCCCGGTACAGTAGAAAAAATAAAATCCATGGGACTAAAAGCGGGTGTATCCTTAAACCCTGAGACAAGTCTTGATAAGCTGGATTCTGTAATTAAGAATATCGACATGGTACTTATCATGAGCGTTGATCCCGGTGCCGGTGGACAACCCTTTATTGCTGATAGTTTACAGAAGATTAAGGATTTAAAAGAAAAAGCAGATAAAGTAGATGCTAATATAGATATTGAGGTAGACGGAGGCATAAGACACAGTAATGTTATGGATGTACTAAAGGCAGGTGCCAATGTTATAGTAGCTGGAACCAGCGTATTTGGAGGAAATATATTGGAGAATGTAGATAAATTTAATGAGATATTTCTTCAATATGAAGAAATTGTTTAGTGGAAGAGAGGTTGTCAGTGGGATATTCAACCGAAACAAATAACAAAAGGATACTAATTATTAGCGGAGGATATATTGATGAAGACTTTCTAAAATCCTTGCTAGATAAAGAAAAGTATTCATTGATTATCGCTGCGGATAGAGGCTTACTTTCGGCCGACAGACTAAATGCCCGACCGGATTATATTGTAGGTGATTTTGATTCTGTCCCAAAGGAAATATTATCAAAGTACAAAGCTGAGGAAATTCCGATTGAGACATTTCCAAGGATGAAGGACAAGACTGATACCCATATTGCATTTGATATGGCTCTTACACATAATCCATGGTCAATTGATCTGGTCGGTGCAACAGGAAGCAGGCTGGACCATACTATTTCCAATATTGACTTATTAATGCTAGCAGAAAACCAAGGTATATGCGCTAGCATATTGGATTCTAACAATAAAATATATCTTAAAAAAAATAGCTTTATAATTAATAAAGAAAATCAGCATGGTGATTTTATCTCACTTCTTCCCTTTTCCTTTCAGGTTAAAGGACTAAAGCTAACTGGGTTTAAGTATCCCCTTAATGGTATTACTTTGACAGCCGGTTCTAGCTTAGGGATAAGTAATGAGCTTATCTTAGATGAGGGAAGAGTCGAGTTTGAAGAAGGAATCCTTGCGGTATACGAAACCAAGGATTAATATTTCATCAGTGGTGATTGATAAGGCTACTGATGTATAGGAAAAGAAATGAGATAGGAAGGAAAACAGAATATGAAACTGGGAATAGTAGGCTTACCAAATGTGGGTAAAAGCACTCTTTTTAATTCGTTAACTAAGGCGGGGGCTGAATCAGCCAATTACCCCTTCTGTACTATAGATCCAAATATAGGCATTGTAACAGTACCTGATGAACGCCTTAAGGTACTTGGTAACCTATATCACTCTGAAAGGGTAGTACCCGCAATTATAGAGTTTGTGGATATTGCAGGACTTGTGAAAGGGGCTTCAAAGGGAGAGGGCTTGGGCAACCAGTTTCTTTCCAATATACGTGAGGTTGATGCTATTGTCCACGTGGTACGCTGCTTTGAGGACACAAATATAATTCATGTGGAGGGCTCTATAGATCCAAAAAGGGATATTGAGACCATAAATCTTGAGTTAATATTTTCAGATCTGGAGATTCTTGAACGAAGAATTAGTAAAACGGCTAAGGGTGCAAAAAATGATAAGGAGCAGGCCAAGGAATTGGTCTTACTTGAAGCATTGAAGAATCATCTTGAGAATGGCAAGATGGCTAAGACATTTGAGGCGGATGAGGACGAAAAAAAGCTTATAGAATCCTATAACCTTCTTACTGCAAAGCCTGTGATATATGCGGCTAATGTTAAGGAAGAAGATCTTATAGAAGACGGAGAAAGCAACGACTATGTAAAGGCAGTAAAAGAGATAGCGAAAGATGAGGATTCAGAGGTATTCATTATTTCTGCTAGGATTGAACAGGAGATAGCAGAGTTAGACGATGACGAGAAGAAAATGTTCCTTGAGGAGCTAGGCATCTCAGAATCCGGACTTGAGAAATTGATTAATGCTAGCTATCGTATACTTGGTCTTATGAGCTTCTTAACCGCAGGACCTAAGGAGACAAGGGCTTGGACAATAAAGATAGGGACAAAGGCGCCACAAGCTGCAGGAAAGATACATTCTGATTTTGAACGAGGCTTTATTCGGGCTGAAATAGTGAATTATGACCATCTGATACAATGCGGCAATTACAATGCAGCAAAAGAGAAGGGATTAGTTCGACTAGAGGGTAAGGAATATGTAGTCAAGGACGGGGATGTAATCCTCTTCAGGTTTAACGTGTAGATAATCAGATTAGTCCAAGATAAATATTATGATTTATGTGACACGATTTTTGTGTCACAAGAAAGCATAATGTTTAGCTTGGATAAGTGTAACGACAGCGAAAGAACGAAGTTCTTGAGCTGCTAATCTGTTTATCGAGAAAACAAATTTACTTTGAAAGGGTGAGTATGAATGCAAATTTTTCTAAGCAGTGAAGCATTGACAAATATAAATTTCCCTAATATGGGAATAGAACTTAAGAATGTTCCATCGGGTTTTGATGTTTTTGGCTTTAATATTGCTTTTTATGGTGTTCTTATAGGTCTTGGCATGCTTTTTGGCTGGCTGATAGCAGAATGGATGGCAAAAAAGACCGGACAAAGCACAGAGCTGTATCTGGATTTTGCACTAATTGCTATAATAGTATCGGTTATTTTCACCAGATTAGGCTATGTACTTTTTTCATTGGACGAATTCATTGATAATCCATTGGAAATTTTTAATTTTAGAAGCGGCGGTCTGATGATATATGGTGGTATATTTGGTGCAATACTGTCTGCAATAGTATTTACCCGCATTAAAAAATATCCTTTTTGGCTATTAGCAGATACAGGATGTATCGGACTTATATTAGGTCAGGTCATAGGTCGTTGGGGAAATTTCTTTAACAGAGAGGTATTTGGAAAATATACCAATGGAATTTTTGCTATGCAGTTGAATGTTAATGATGTCTCCTATGACTTTAGGACAAAGGATATTGTCTCCTTACAGGCAAAATATGTGGGCAAGCAGGCTACATTTGACCGTATAATGGAGTTAAGAGACAATATAGCAGTAGTGGATGGTATAGAATACATTCAGGTTCATCCTACCTTCCTATATGAATCATTATGGAATCTAGCATTATTAATAATACTGATCATTTATACAAAGCACAAGAAATTTGACGGGGAAATAATGCTTTTATATCTGGCAGGCTATGGACTCGGGCGCTTCTGGATCGAGGGTATAAGAATAGACCAGTTATTCCTATGGGGCACATCAATCCCCATATCCCAACTAATATCACTCCTATTAATCATCGTATCCCTTGTGATGATAATTTTTAAAAGAGTTAAACTAGCAAAATCTAAATAGAAAAGCTTCTGAAAAACAACTAAGGACACATAGGTGTAACCATAATGCACATTTAGGAGAACTGTTTACTATGATTTGTAATATCGAAAGCGGACATATATATGTCCGATTAAGATATACAAATTATAGTAAACTGTACTACTAATCAGTGTGTGAGGTTATACCTATGTGTCCTTGGTACAGTTTTTCAGAAGATTCATCAATTTATTTCAAATTATCTCACAATTCGGGACTAATTTCCTATATAATATTTTTTAGCCTATATCTTGACATATTTTGTTCGATATTTAAATTTAACAACAACATCTTGTAAACCTAAAATGATTTAAGCACAGAATTCCTAATAAAAATGGGTATTCTGTGCTTTTATTTTTGTGATTTGGTACTTGATTAATTCCCATTTATATAATAAAATGTACTCATAAGTGGAGTGAAGTGGTGCGAAGTGGTGAAAATGACCATCGAAGTGGTACAAGCCTCTTAAGTGAAAAGTGGGTGCTGTCTATGTTTATGGGTGAATTTATCCATACAGTTGATGCGAAGGGAAGAATAATAGTACCATCTAAGTTCAGAGACGATCTGGGTGATGATTTTGTTATAACACTCGGTCTTGATGGATGTTTGTTTGCATACCCAAATTCTGAATGGCAAGTATTCGTGGACAAGCTTAAGACGCTCCCTGGAACAAAAGAAGCCAGACAATTACAACGTTACTTTATGGCCGGAGCTGCTGCATGTCAGACAGATAAACAGGGAAGAATACTAATACCTGCTAGATTAAGAGAAAATGCAGCTCTTGATAAGGACATTGTATTTGTCGGTGTACTAAACAAAATTGAGATATGGAATAAGGAACGCTGGGATAACAATAATTATTTTGATGATGTGGACTCCATTGCAGAGCATATGTCACAGTACGGCATTAACTTTTAATGGATAGTGACAGCGTGGAGGATTATCATGGCATTTGAACACAAATCAGTACTTCTTGATGAAGTAATAGAAAACATGAATATTGATCCGAGCGGTATCTATGTAGACGGAACCATAGGTGGAGGAGGCCATTCATTGGAGATAGTAAAAAGGCTTACCACCGGAGCATTAATTGGATTGGATCAGGATGAAGCAGCGATAGAGGCTGCCGGTTTACGGTTAGCTGAGTTTAAAGATAAAGTAAGAATTATAAGAAGCAACTATAGTGAGATAAAAAACGTACTTAAGAGTATACAGATAGATAGGGTAAAGGGAATTCTTCTTGATTTGGGAGTATCCTCCTATCAGCTGGATACGCCTGAGCGAGGTTTTTCATATCGTGAGGATGCACCTCTTGATATGAGGATGGATAAGAGGAATGGCAAAACCGCAAAGGATATTGTAAACGACTATAGCGAGATGGACTTATATAGGGTTATCAGAAATTATGGAGAAGACAGATTTGCTAAGAATATAGCAAAGCATATTGCCAGAGTAAGATTGGACAAGCCCATAGAGACCACCTTCCAGCTAAATGAAATCATAAAAGCCGCCATACCGGCAAAGGTACGGGCGGTAGGGGGACATCCTTCTAAAAGAACATTTCAAGCACTAAGAATAGAGCTTAATCAAGAGCTTGATGTGCTTAAGGATACCCTAGAAGATATGATTGATTTACTTTTACCGGGGGGAAGACTTTTAATAATAACCTTTCATTCATTGGAGGACAGAATAGTAAAGGATTCCTTCAGAGAAAATGAAAACCCATGTACATGCCCGCCAAATTTTCCTGTGTGTGTATGTGGTAAGAAACCTAAGGGAAGAATTATTACAAAGAAACCTATTTTACCAAAGGATGAGGAACTAGAGGTTAATAAAAGATCTAAAAGTGCAAAGCTGAGAGTTTTTGAAAGAACATAAGAAGATATCAAGAGACATCAATAGGGCAGTAGAGAGGGGTCATTGCATGGAGGCAAATAGGAAACGACAGCAGTATCAAACCAATAATTACTATATCGATGGCAACACAGCCCGAAAGCGTGCATATTTCGGGCAAGAGGCTATGCGAGATTATAGTGCTCTTCCGGAGAGACGCAAGGAGCTACCGACACCTAGAAGACCGGTTCCAGCACCAGAGAGACAGATTCACAGACAACCAAGACATTTGTCTGGAATAAGTAAGGCTTCTTTATTTATACTTACTATAGCCATTGCGGCGACATTATACTTTTGTATTGAGCTTTTGATGCTCCAGCATCAGGTGAGTAAAATGGAGAAGGATATTGTATCCATGGAGCAAAGCCTTAATGCTGAGAGAAATAAAAATAATGCTGCATATGAACAGATAAATATGGTATATGATCTTGATTATGTTTACAGCATTGCTGTAAATGATCTTGGGATGGTCTACCCTAATAATAACGAAGTAATTACCTTTGAAGCTACAGATGATAGTTATGTAAGGCAGTATGCAGATATACCCCAATAATTCACTAAAATGTAGACGAGGTTAAGTACTATGCAAAAAATGGCAGAAAGAATAAAAAGTTTTACATCACGAATGCAAGCAAGGTTATTGCTTGTATTTTGTGTTGTTACTCTGCTCTTGGCAGGCTTGATTGGCAGGCTCATATACATAATGCAGACCGACGGAGAAAGATACGCCAAGCAGGTTCTATCAAGACAATCATATGTCAGAGGAGTTCTTCCTTACAAAAGAGGAGAGATTCTAGATAGAAACGGTACAATTTTAGCTAGAAGTGAGCTTCGTTACCGACTTATTCTTGATCCACAAAATCTTTTACTGAATTCAGATAAAATTCCTACAACCTTAGAAGCTTTAAAGAATTACTATGAGATTGAGGCTGAAACAATAAATGATATTTTGAAGGAAAGACCTGACAGCAGATATAAGATACTACTTGACAACCTACAGCTGTCACAGGTTGAGCCTTTTAAAGAGCTTATGGAAGATAGTACTGATATTAAGAGCCTCTGGTTTGAAGAGAAATATGTAAGAGCCTATCCATATGATTCTCTTGCATCCGATGTTATTGGATTTACATCCACAGATAATAAAGGCTTCTTTGGTATAGAGGAATATTATAACGAAGAGCTTAACGGTACCAACGGTAGGGAATATGGCTATTATGATGCCTCATTAAATATTGAGAGAATAATTAAAAAACCCAATAACGGTAATACCATTATCTCTACAATTGATGTTAATGCCCAGAGAATTATTCAAAAGCATATTAGAGAATTCAATGAGGAAATTGGCAGTAAGAGCATAGGTGTTATTGCTATGAATCCCAATAACGGTGAAATCCTTGCAATGGCATCCAATGAAGAATACAATTTGAATTCACCACAAGACCTAGAGGGAATCTATAATCAGGAAGAGCTCTCAGCTATGACTCTTGAGGAAAAAATTGAAGCCATGAACCACATTTGGAAAAATGATATTATCAGCTCAGGCTTTGAACCCGGTTCAACCTTTAAGCCCTTTACCGTTTCGATAGGTTTGGAAGAAGCAATTATCTCAAAGGACAGTACCTTTTTCTGTGATGGCGGTGAGGAGGTTGGTGGATGGTATATAAGCTGTAGCGCCACATATGGGCATGGAGAAATAACTCTTGCTGAAGCTTTAACTAAATCCTGTAATGATGCTATGATGCAGATTGTGGCAGCTGAGGGAAGGAGCAATTTCTATGAATATCAGAGATTATTTTCCTTCGGTCAAAAAACCGGTATTGATTTACCCGGTGAAGCAAGCGGAATTATTACCGATTTAAATAACCTTAATGCATCTGAGCTGGCTACCTCTAGCTTTGGACAGACCTTCAATGTATCCATGCTACAGATGGCGGCCGCATATTCATCTCTTGTAAACGGGGGTTATTACTACCAGCCCCGCATAGTAACAGAGATAATGAATGATCAGAAGGCCACCGTAAAGAAGATGGAGCCTCTGCTTATAAGACGTACAGTATCTGAGGAAACCTCTGATTTCATTAAGGAGACAATGTATCAGACTGTAGAGCTTGGAACTGCAAAGCCGGCAAGAGTAGCAGGATATACAATCGGTGGAAAGACAGGAACAGCAGAAAAGTTTCCCCGTGGCGAGGGCACTTATGTGGTGTCATTTCTTGGAGCGGCACCTGCTCTTAATCCCGAGGTTGTAATATATGTAGCTATAGATGAGCCTCAGAATGTGGATAGACAAGATAACAGCTCTATAGCAACTAAATTGGCCAGTCGTATCATGACAGAGCTTCTTCCGGCATTAGGTATCTATCCAGAGGGAGAAATTGATTATCTTATTACAGATGAGAATGTAACCGAGGATACAAATGAGAATAATCAAGTGGAGGAAAACAACGATGAGCAAAGCTCTGAAACCGAAACACAGCAAACTAGGCCAGAAGGAACTGGAGCGGAAAGAACCGAGCCAGAAGTAACCGAGCCGGAAAGAACCGAGCCGGAAAGAACTGAACCGGAAAGAACCGAACCGGAAAGAACTGAACCGGAAAGAACCGAACCCGATGAGACTGGGACAGATGAAAGAGAGCCTGAGGAGGCTGAAGCTGAACAGTCCGAATCTGTTGAGACTGAGGACGAGACCGGACCTCCTGAGACTGAAGCTGAAGAGACTGAAGTAGAAGTTAATCAGACTGGATAAAGCCAAGCTGACAGAAAAATGAATAAAGCTCTATCATTTGTAATAAAATGAAACGATAAGAGTTTCAGGATTGATGATATGGCAAAAAACAGGACATATAACAGGAGAAATATCCTGATAATTATAATTGTTATACTCTTGGCAGCCACAGGGCTGACAGGAAGACTGGTTTACCTGATTATCTTTAAGTCAGAGGATTATGCTGCCCGTGCTAAGGCACTTCATGAAAGGGAGAGGCCCATTAAGGCGGAACGTGGCTCTATCTATGATATTAACGGTATTGAGATAGCTACAAATAAACCGGTTTGTACTATATCAGTTATTCACAGTCAGATAAAGGAGCCTGAGAGAGTTATTGAGGTATTATCAGATGAGCTGGGCTTAAGTCAGGAGAGTGTAAGAAAGAGAGTAGAAAAGCGCTCCTCAATTGAGAGAATAAAGTCTAATGTAAATAAGGAAATAGCAGATAGAATCAGGGAATATAAGCTTGAAGGAGTAATGGTAGATGAGGATTACAAACGTTATTATCCATATGATAGCCTGGCTTCTAAGGTTATTGGATTTACCGGAAGCGACAACCAAGGTGTAATAGGCCTCGAGGTAAAATACGAGGACTACCTAAAGGGAATAAACGGAACAATTCTTACGCTGACAACTGCATATGGTGTAGAGATTGAAAATGCTGCTGAGGATAGAATTACTCCACAGCCGGGAAATGACCTCTATCTAAGCCTAGATGTCAATATACAAAAGTATGCTGAGCAGGCCGCCTATAAGGTTATGGAAGCTAAGAATGCTAATAATGTTAAACTAATCCTTATGAACCCACAAAACGGCCAAATATATGCAATGGTAAATGCACCCGAATTCAATCTGAACGAGCCCTATAACCTTATAAATGAAATAGCAGATGATTATGTTGGAGAGACTCTAAGCTCTGAAAAGCTTAATGAGCTACTAAACGGTATGTGGCGAAATGCCTGTATCAGTGATACCTATGAGCCGGGCTCAGCCTTTAAAATTGTAACAGCCACAGCAGCTTTGGAGGAAAATGTGGTAAAGCTAGATGACAGATTCTTTTGCCCGGGATTTAAAAGGGTAGAAGACAGAGTTATAAGATGTCATAAAGCTGGCGGGCATGGAAGTCAGAATTTTGTGGAAGGTATAAAAAACTCCTGCAATCCAGTATTTATGGAAATCGGTGCAAGGGTGGGAGTTAAAAAAACCTATGAGTATTATAAAAAACTTGGCCTTTTTAACAGAACCGGAGTAGATATTCCCGGAGAGGCCAATTCAATAATGCATAACATAGATAATATCGGTGCAGTAGAGCTTGCTACCATGACATTTGGACAGTCCTTTCAGATTACTCCCCTTCAGCTTCTTACGGCTGGTAGTGCGATAGTAAACGGAGGAAAGCTAGTAACGCCTCATTTTGGAGTAGAGATAAGGACGCCCGATGGAAAGCTAGTAAAGACCCTTGAGTATGAGACCACTGATAATGCAGTTAGTAAAGAAACATCAGAGATTATGAAGCAGCTATTGGAGGACGTAGTATCTGATGGTACGGGCAGAAGGGCATATCTTCCTGGTTTTCGTGTAGGAGGAAAGACTGCGACATCAGAAAAGCTTCCCAGAAGAACTGGAAAATATATATCCTCATTTATTGGATTTGCACCGGCTAATGATCCTCAAGTTATAGCTCTTGTCCTGATAGATGAACCGGTGGGAATATATTATGGAGGAACCATAGCAGCTCCGGTTATTGCGAGTTTATTCGATAACATACTTCCCTATATGGGAATAGAAGCAAAATATACAGAGGAGGAGTTGAACAAATATAAGGATGTTGGTACATTTATAACTCCTAATTTTATAGGTAAGACAAAAAAGGAAATGAAGGATCTTCTAAAGATATATGAATTTGGAGATATCTATAGCTCGGGTGAGGGAGAAGTAGTAACAGAACAATTTCCTCTTCCGGGAGATAGTATAAATAGAAAGAGCGGTCTGGTACTGTATTATTAACGGTGCCTAGTGGAACCCTACCTGGTACCAAAATAATATTGTTATTTTTAAGGTTATCAAGTATAATAGCTTAGTTCGTACCAGAGTATATATATTATGTATATAATTACATAAGAAGAAGCCAATATATAGGCGGATAGGAGTTTGCATGAACTTTTCAAATTTTCAGGTTATATTACCGGTAATAATTTCATTTGGTATCTGTGTGATATTATGTCCTTTATTAATACCCTTCTTAAGACGAATGAAGTTTGGTCAGTTTGTTAGGAATGACGGACCAGAATCTCATTTAAAAAAGAGTGGCACACCTACTATGGGTGGAATTATTATTGTTCTGAGTATTTCCATAACAAGCCTATTCTATCTTAAGGATAATAAGGAGATTATTCCGGTACTCTTTGCCACAATAGGCTTTGGTATCATCGGATTTCTGGATGACTACATAAAAGTGGTGATGAAGCGGTCCATGGGGCTCCGGGCTTGGCAAAAGCTATTGGGACAAATTCTTGTTACGGCTATATTGGGCTTTTATTTGGTAAACTATGTCCCTGATGTTACCCTGATGCTGATACCATTTTCAGGTGGAAAATACGCGGATATATCTTATCTCTTTATACCCATGATGTTTATAGTAGTGTTGGGTACAGTTAATGGATCGAATTTTACCGATGGCTTGGATGGACTTGAATCTAGTGTAACGGTGCTAATAGCTACATTCTTTACAGTGGTATCGATTGGTATGAATAACGGTATATCTCCCATATGCGGTGCGGTAGCAGGAAGCTTACTAGCATTTTTATTATATAATGTATATCCTGCAAAGGTCTTCATGGGTGATACAGGTTCACTGGCCTTAGGAGGATTTGTGGCCTCGGCGGCATATATGCTAAGGATGCCATTATTTATTCTCTTGGTTGCCGCGGTATATTTAATAGAGGTTATATCGGTTATTCTTCAGGTGGGCTACTTTAAGCTGACCGGCGGAAAAAGACTATTTAAAATGGCCCCTATCCATCATCACTTTGAATTAAAGGGGTGGTCGGAGACTAGGATAGTCGCCGTATTTTCAATTATAACTACTATTTTGTGCTTGATTGCTTTAATGGGTATTAATTAGCGTTTGGATGGAGGAAAAATCCTCCGTTGTATGTTATTATATTTTGAATGTTATTTCGGAGGTTTTGCAAATGGATCTTAAGGATAAGAGGGTTCTGGTATTTGGTGCAGGAAAAAGCGGAATATCAGCGACAAGGCTACTGCAGAAAATCGGTGCGACAGTTTGCTTATATGACGGAAAAGAAGACTTAGATATTAGCACCATTGAGAATAATTTCGATATAAAGCCAGAGATTTATGCTGGGGTATTCCCCAAGGATAAGCTTGACCAGATTAATCTGATGATTTTAAGTCCAGGAATAGCTATAGATCACCCTTTCGTTAAAGAGATAGATGAAAAGAATATTCCTATATGGGGTGAGATAGAATTAGCCTATCGCTATACTAAGGGAAGAATAATAGGAATTACAGGAACTAACGGGAAGACAACTACCACTTCCTTAGTAGGGGAAATTATGAATGCTTTTTATAAGCATGTATATGTTGTCGGAAATATAGGCAATCCCTATACTGATATAGCCTTAGAAACCACTGAAGAATCTATTACAGTTATCGAGATTAGTAGCTTTCAGCTGGAGACAATACATGAGTTTTGCCCGGACATCTCTGCCATACTGAATATAACACCTGACCATTTAAATAGACATCATAAAATGGAGAATTATATAAATCTAAAAAAAAGCATAGCAGCAAATCAGGATAAAAGGAATCTATGCATACTAAATTATGAAGATAGACATACCAGAAAAATTGGAGCAGAAATAGACACCCGCATTATGTATTTTTCTAGTGAGCATGCACTAGAGTATGGATTGTATATGGATGGAGACGACATCCTCTATAAGAAGGATGATGTTATAGAGACGGTATGCAATGTCAATGAGCTTCGGGTTTTAGGTAAGCATAGCTATGAAAATATTATGGTAGGTGTAGGAATTGCGATAGAAATGGGTGTACCCATGAATGTGATACATGATGTCATTATTTCATTCAATGCGGTTGAGCATAGGATAGAATATGTCGATACTATAGATGGAGTAAGCTATTATAATGATTCAAAGGGAACAAATCCTGATGCATCAATAAAAGCGGTTCAAGCCATGAAAAGTCCAACCATTTTAATTGGAGGAGGCTTCAATAAGGGCCTTGCCTTTGACGAATGGGTGGCATCCTTTAATAATAAGGTAAAGCTTTTGGTACTTATGGGAGATACCAGAGAAATGATTGCAGAGACAGCGAGAAAACAAGGCTTTAACAATATAATTATGGTAAATGACCTAAAAGAAGCAGTTCGGATAAGCACACAGAAGGCGAAGGATGGGGATGCGGTGCTTTTGTCTCCTGCCTGTGCAAGCTGGGGAATGTTCGAAAACTATGAACAACGGGGCAGAATGTTCAAGGAATATGTAAGAGAATTGCGTGGATAGGGATAGGTAGCAAGTTTGCAGACTGTTAGAAAGGCATGGTTATCTAAATGGCAAGAACAGCAGGTGAAATAAAAAGGGAAAAACTTCATAGCTATTATGATTATAGTCTGCTATTTTTGATTCTTTTTCTTGTTTGCTTTGGATTGGTTATGATATATAGTACGTCCTCATATAATGCTCAGAGAATTAAAGGGGATGCTACATATTATCTGGCAAGACAGGCACTACTTGGAGGAGCAGGCATTCTTATAATGCTATTCATATCCAAGATTGATTATAGGATATATATAAAAAAGCTTCCTATTATAAAAATCAGACCCATAACCATACTGTATTTTATGTGTATATTTCTTCAAGTATTTGTAATTATATTTGGTGATGAAGTCAAAGGAGCTAAGCGATGGATTGACGTTCCGGTTCTCGGAAGGTTTCAGCCTTCAGAGCTTTCAAAAATAGCGGTAATTCTGGTTACTGCCTACATAGTAAATCTTGCACCCAGAAAACTGGATAAGATATGGGGCTTTTTGCGGGTGGGATTGTTTATAGCACCCTTACTGGGACTGGTAATTGCTGAGAACTTCTCTACTGGATTGATTATAGGTCTTATATTTGTAGCAATATGCTTTGTAGCAAGTAAGAAAAAGGCTTATTTTATTATTTCTGGAATTGTGATGGGGGCTCTTGCCTCTTTGATGATATTTTTTGTAGATTTTAGATCTGACCGCTTAGATGCATGGATAAATGTAGAGACCCATGAGAAGGGTTATCAAATCCTTCAAGGACTTTATGCTATAGCCTCCGGAGGAGTCTTCGGCAAGGGACTGGGTGAGAGCATGCAAAAGCTGGGATTTATACCAGAATCCCACAACGATATGATTTTTTCGGTTATTTGTGAGGAGCTGGGACTGTTTGGAGCAGTATCCCTAATTCTTCTATTCATATTATTAATTTGGCGTATTTTTGTTATTGCAATAAACGCTCCGGATTTATTTGGAGGTCTTATTGCTACCGGTGTATTGGTACATATTGCATCTCAGGTATTAATAAATATTGCGGTTGTTACCAGCACCATACCCTCGACCGGTATTCCTTTGCCATTTATCAGCTATGGCGGAAGCTCGCTGATGGTTATTCTGTTTGAAATGGGGATAGTTCTTAGTATTTCAAATCAGATTAAAGCACAGAGGTAGATCTTTATACGGTAGACATAGTTATCACGAGGACAAAGGAGATATCATATAGTGGTATTATATTTCCTTCATAGTCTGAGGTGTGCTATGTCGAGTATCAAGGTCATCGGCGGTGGCAGGTTAAAGGGTGAAACAAAAATACAGGGTTCAAAAAATGCAGCATTACCGATAATTGCTGCAACAGTTTTGAATAAGGGTATTACAATACTAAGGAATTGTCCGAGAATACTTGATGTATTCCATATGATTGATGTACTTAAGGAGTTGGGATGTATTGCAAGCTGGGAGAGCAATACTTTAATTGTGGACACGACTGACATTACATCCACAAAAGTGTCCGAGGGCTCTGTTCAGAAGATGAGAAGCTCAATATTGTTTTTGGGAGCCTTGCTTGGAAGAAACCATGAGGTTTCCATTGCTTATCCGGGAGGCTGCTTAATAGGCAAAAGACCTATAGACTACCATTTAGATTCAATTAAGAGCATGAATGTCAGCCAAGAATTTCTTGGAGATGATAAAGACATAATCCATTGTTACACAGACAAAATCATGGGTACCGATATATTTCTGAAGTTTCCCAGTGTTGGTGCCACACAAAATGTTATACTTACAGCTGTGCTTGCAGAGGGTGTAACCCGGATATTTAATGCAGCCAGAGAGCCAGAGGTGCTTGAGCTATGTAACTTCTTGGTTTCTGCAGGAGCAAGGATATGTGGAAAAGGAACAGCTTTTATCGAGGTTGAAGGAGTAGGTAGACTCCATGATGTGGATTATACACTCTCAGCTGACAGAATTGTAGCAGGAACATATATGGCGGCTATAGCTGCTGCCGGAGGTGAAGTGCTACTTCTTGATACTCCAACAGGCCAGCTAGATTCTGTTATAAGAGTGCTTGATAGGATTGGATGCAGCATAAGGATTAACGATGAATATATGAGAATCAGCTGCAAGAGAAGGCCTCTTCCTTATGATATACTTAAGACACAGCCTTATCCGGGATTTCCAACTGACATGCAATCTCAACTAATGACGGTTCTATGTCTGGCTGATGGAAAAAGCACAATAGTAGAGGAGATATTTGAATCACGCTTTCAAAATGTAAGTGAACTAAAGAAAATGGGAGCTATGATATCTGAGTCGGATAATAAAGCTGTAATTTCAGGAGTAATGCATTTAGAAGGAGCGCAAGTTATGGCCCACGATCTACGTGCAGGAGCTGCTCTGGTAATCGCAGGTGTTGCGGCACAGGGAGAAACAATTGTCAGAGGAGCAACCAGCATAGAACGGGGGTATGAGGATATCTGCAGAGACTTAAACAGTCTTGGTGCTAATGTACGGTATTGTAGCGATAATATTCTATAGTCTTGGAACGGAGCAATAATGAGTAAAAGGTTGCCTAGAAAAAACAATAGTGTACTTAAGAGGATAGGGTTACGCTTGCTAAAATTAGCTGTATTCCTGATAATTCCGATTATGCTCTTTATATATGCATTTGAATTAAAGGAAATAACCGTAACAGGATCCTTAAGATATGATGAGGAACAGATTATGGAACGGTTAATAAGCTCAGAAGCCGATAAGAACACCCTTGTATTGTATTTAAAATACAAATACTTTACGGATGTACGAATTCCGTTTGTAGAGAAGGTGTCCTTTGAACTAGTAGACAAAAACTCCATCAATATCCGAGTGTATGATAAGAGGATTACTGGATGTATAGAGTTTATGGGAGATTATCTTTATTTTGATAAGGATGGAATCATTGTAGAAAGTACATTTAATAGGCTTGATGATATTCCACTAATCAAAGGGCTGAAGTACCAGAAAATAGTATTGAATGAAAAGCTAGAGGTACAGAAGGAAGAACTATATGGCGTAATACTTAATCTGACTCAGCAAATAGAAAAACGTGAGTTAGAGGTTGACACAATTAGCTTCAATGATAAATATGAAGTAACGGTCGATCTAGGAGACATAAAAGCCATGCTTGGAAAACGAGGTACATATGATGAAATACTTGCAAAGCTAAAAAACATAACTTTAGAAGCAAAAGGACAGAAATTAATCATTGATATGAGAAGCGGAACCGATTATTTCATAGCAAAACCTGAAATATCGGCAAATTAGATAAAAAATTATCAAATAATTCATAAAAACATAAAATTATACTTGATTATTTGGGAATTTGAAGATATCATATATATTAGGATTAGATACCATAAGTTGTATGAAGAAAAAAAATTGTGCCAAGATAATGTGGTTTTATGTGGTAATAAAGATGGATGTAAAAGCAGTCCTAAATTTATAAAAGAATACGATGAAGGAGGAATTGACCTTGCTTGAGATAAGAACAAATGAGGCGGACAATACTGCAAAAATACTTGTTATTGGGGTAGGAGGAGCAGGGAACAACGCCGTTAATCGAATGATAGAAGAAAATATCAAGGGTGTTGAATTTGTTTGCATCAACACGGACAAGCAGCATTTAAAAAATTGCAAGGCTCCTGTATGCATTCAAATCGGTGAGAAACTTACAAAAGGGCTAGGAGCAGGGGCTCAACCGGAGATCGGACAGAAAGCTGCTGAAGAGAGCAGGGAACAATTAACTGAACTCGTCAAGGGAGCAGATATGGTATTCGTCACCTGCGGAATGGGTGGAGGTACCGGAACCGGTGCAACTCCCATAATAGCACAGATAGCTAAAGATATGGACATACTAACAGTAGGAATAGTGACAAAACCCTTCAAGTTTGAGGCTAAGACCCGTATGACAAATGCTATTGCAGGTATAGACAGATTAAAGGATCATGTAGACACCTTAATCGTTATTCCAAATGATAAATTACTTGAAATTGTCGATCGTAGGACAACCATGCCGGATGCTTTAAAGAAAGCAGATGAGGTATTACAGCAGGGTGTACAAGGTATCACTGACCTTATCAATGTACCGGGACTTATTAATCTTGACTTTGCAGATGTAAGTACAGTTATGAAGGATAAGGGAATTGCCCATATAGGAATAGGCACTGGAAGCGGAGATGATAAATGTATTGAAGCTGTAAAGCAGGCTATTACAAGTCCTCTGCTTGAGACAACCATACAGGGAGCAACACATGTAATCATCAATATATCCGGGGATATCAGCCTTATTGAGGCTAATGATGCCGCTACTTTGGTCCAGGAGTTAGCAGGCGATTCAGCCAATATTATATTCGGCGCTATGTATGATGATAGCAATCCAGATACCGCAGCAATTACAGTAATAGCGACGGGCTTGGATGGAAGATCAAGAGAATTGGTAAAGACACCTGAATTTTTAAGACGTTCTGCTACCGGATCTCAGACTCATAACATATTAAGGCCTGAGACAAGCACTAACAGAGCATTTACAAAGCCGAACCCTTACGCCGCACCAAAGCCAAGTAGCTTTAGCTCAGATACAGAGCATAGACTGATAAGTACACCGGCTAAGCCTCCCGCAAATACCAATACAGATCCGGGTGGCATAAAAATTCCAGAATTTCTACAGAAAAATCGCAACAATAAATAAACCGAAAAACCATAATACATAAGAGATTTAGGCTGTCAGATTATTCAGAAATGAATAGTCCGGCAGCTTTTTTCATAATATAAAAGGTTATTTGCCAATAAAATGTAAAAATAAGTAAATGAAAACAAGGATATATTGACCATAATTTGACAAAATACATATTCTAAACAAGTTATAATCATGATGATGATCATCTAAGGTGGGACCCTACCTGGTACCAAATATTTGGAGGTGAATATTGTATTTAGAGGTTTATCCGGATATTGTATTTCTAATTAACTTTTTTGTAGATTTAATCCTGATTTTCCTTGTGAAAAAAGCAAACAAAAAAAACTCTAGCAAATTAAGAATTGTTTTGGCCGCAACCACAGGTGGAATATGTGCTGCTATCATGAGTATATTTCCATGGATGAATGGTGTAATCAAGTTCCTAATCATGTATGTTGTTGCATCTTTACTGATGATAGTTATAGCATTTGGCAAACTAAAGCTTTTGGATATATTGAAGCAATGGATTGTGTTAAATTTGATTACATATTTTATGGGTGGTTTTATGAATTCGATATATTACCATACGAATTTTAGAATGATTCTTATTAATATAGGAGATAGCAATATATTCAGTAATTTGTCTTCTTTCTATATTATAGTGGTTATCTGTGCAATAACCATAGTTGCTTTATTTCTGCTATGGTTTTTGAGACAATATCAAATTCACAGGCCTTTAGTCTATGATGTTGAGCTGATTCTAGAGGATCGTCATATAAGAACCAGGGGACTAATGGATACCGGAAATTGCTTATATGATCCCACACTAGGAAAGCCTGTAATGATTATGGAGAACTCCTTGATAGATGAGCTTTTGTCTCCTAAAATCAAGCAGGATATGGAGTTTGCTATGAGCTACCTTAATGGAAAAACGGATGCTATACCATATCTAAAAAATAATGATAATATATTTCGCTTCAGTTTTATACCCTATAGGTCTATAGGAAAGACAGGAATGCTTTTAGCAATTCGACTCGATAAGGTTATGATACATACTGAAAATGAGAGTATATGTAATGAAAGAGTAACAGCTGCAATCTGTGATAATCGTCTGACAGGTAATAGAGAGGATTACCATGTTATTTTACATAAGGAACTATTGTGAAAACACGAAAATATGCCTAGTAGCACTAATAATTGGGAGGTTATTTATGCTTTTGAAATTATCAATACAGAATAAGTTTCAGTTTAGGATGATCCCGGACATAAGAACTATAATATTCGGACAAAGGGGCGAAATCCATTACATAGGTGGTTCAGAGATATTACCTCCACCATTGGATTCTATTAGGGAAGCTGAAGTCATCAGCGGACTGGGTACAGAACAGGATGGCGAAATGAAAGCCATTCTGGTTGAGCATAATTTAAGGCTTGTAGTATACATAGCTAAGAAATTCGACAATACAGGTGTAGGTGTGGAGGATTTGATATCCATAGGAACTATCGGTCTTATAAAAGCAATTAATACCTTTAATCCTGATAAAAATATCAAGCTTGCTACATATGCCTCCCGTTGCATAGAGAATGAGATACTTATGTATCTTAGGCGAAATAATAAAACCAAGCTTGAAGTTTCTATTGATGAGCCATTGAATGTAGACTGGGATGGAAATGAGCTTTTATTATCTGATATTCTCGGAACAGAGGAGGATGTCATCTACCGTAATATAGAGGAGGAAGTAGATAGAAAGCTTCTAAGAAAAGCCCTATCTAAATTAACAGAGAGAGAGCGAATTATTGTTGATTTAAGATTTGGGCTTAACACCGATGACGGTGATGAGAAGACCCAAAAAGAGGTGGCAGATTTACTGGGAATATCTCAATCATATATATCAAGACTTGAAAAAAAGATAATAAAGCGTTTAAAAAAAGAAATGGTACGCTTCGAATAAGGTATAAGGATATGGTAATTATTTCATTGACAATATCAGTATAAAGAGCAGCCAAATAGTGAATCATTATTGTTAGCGAACTATTTATTTAATTGGCTAATAAGTAGTAATTATGACATGATGATTCGGAGGTTTCGTTATGGCTCTTTATAAGGTAGAGATATGTGGCGTAAATACATCGAAGTTGCCATTGTTAAAAAATAGTGAAAAGGAAGAATTATTTCAGAGAATCTTAAATGGTGATAAGGAAGCGAGAGAGCTTTATATCAAGGGAAATCTTCGCCTTGTCCTATCAATAATACAGAGATTCTCAAATAGTAACGAAAATGTTGATGATTTATTTCAGATAGGTTGCATCGGACTGATGAAAGCTATCGATAATTTTGATATAACACAAAATGTTAAATTCTCCACCTATGCAGTTCCCATGATTATTGGAGAAATTCGCAGATATTTAAGAGACAACAATGCTATCCGTGTAAGTCGTTCCTTACGGGATACTGCTTACAAGGCAATCTATGCAAAGGAAGCCTTAGTAAGGAAAAATGAAAAGGAACCCACTATTAGCGAGATAGCAGCGGAAATAGGTATTAGCAAAGAGGATATAGTATATGCTCTGGATGCGATTCAAAGTCCGGTATCGCTATATGATCCTGTCTATGTCGAGGGTGGAGACGCCCTTTATATCATGGATCAGGTAAGCGACAAGAAGAATAAGGAGGAGAATTGGATAGAAGCAATTTCGTTAAAAGAGGCAATGGATAAGCTACCTCCCAGAGAGCACAACATCATAAAGCTAAGGTTCTTTGAAGGCAAGACTCAGATGGAAGTAGCTAAAGAAATAAATATATCCCAGGCCCAAGTAAGCCGGCTTGAGAAGTCTGCCCTAAAAAACATGAAAAATTCCCTAATAGGCTAAATGATTATGCCATGCATTTGAATATGTAATATGCAAATAAGAATTCAAACCTTGTCTCATGATTTGTCTCATGCTATAATTTGCTTAGAATGACATAAGTTGTGAGGGAGATAAGATGAAGAATAAAATGCTTAATTGGTTTAAAGATATTTATGGGGATAATGAAGGAGCCTGTGTGTACTTTGCTCCCGGCAGGGTCAATCTCATAGGTGAACATACAGATTATAACGGAGGCCACGTATTTCCATGTGCTTTAGAACTAGGAACCTATGGTGCTGTTCGCCTTCGTGAAGATAAAGATTTACGTTTTTATTCAATGAATTTTCCTGAGGAAGGAGTGATCATTTCATCCCTGGATGAGGTTTTGTCCGGAGAGGAATTGATTTATCATAGAAAGAATGACTGGGCAAATTACCCCAAAGGTGTACTTTGGGCATTTGCCCAGCATTCGTTTGTGGAAAAACATATAGAGATTAAGGATAAGAGTCCTCTGATTAATAGGGGGATGGATATACTATACTATGGAGACATTCCTAACGGTTCTGGTCTGTCCTCATCAGCCAGTATTGAGGTGCTAATGGCATACATTGTAAAGGATTTGTTTCAAATAGATATAAGTCTGAAGGATATATCACTTCTATGTCAATATGCCGAAAATAAATATGTGGGAGTTAATTGCGGAATCATGGATCAATTCGCTGTAGCAATGGGTAAAGAAAACCATGCCATACTGCTTAACACCTCTACTCTGAAATATGAATATGCACCGCTTAATCTGGGAGATAAGAGAATAGTTATTGCCAATAGTAACAAAAGAAGGGGCCTAAATGATTCTAAGTATAACGAACGTAGAAGTGAATGTGAGGAAGCCTTAAGAAGACTACAGACAGTGACTGATATAAATACTCTGGGCGACCTAAGCAAAGATGAATTTGAGGATCATAAGAAGGCAATAAAAGAGGAGACCTTAATTCGACGTGCAAGGCATGCCGTATATGAAAATCAAAGAACTATCGAAGCTATAGAAGCACTTAAGGTAAATGATATACAGAGTTTTGGCCTTCTGATGAATGAATCCCATGTATCCTTAAGGGATGATTATGAGGTTACCGGTTTTGAATTGGATACCCTAGCAGAGGCTGCATGGAAAGAGGATGGCCTTATAGGTGCTAGGATGACAGGAGCAGGCTTTGGGGGCTGTACAGTGAATATAGTAGATGCTGAATATGTGGAAGCATTTAAAGAAAATGTAGGTAGAATATATGAAGAAAATACAGGACTATCGGCTGATTTCTATGTGGTAGATATCGGAGGAGGACCAAGAAGTATATAGTATGCAAGGGTTAATTCGTAATATGAATTAACCCTTTATCATTATAGTAAATTATTATTTTATTTGCCTTTATACAAAACTGGCCTTATAATGGAAAATATAAGGGATATTCCAGCGACGACCAAGGTTGGTCTCTTGTGAGAGGCTAACCTTGTTCTTATTTAATGTAAAAAACGGAGCATTTAATAGGAAGGGGATAGGAATGAAGCGTAGTATTTTATTAATATTACTGATTCTGAGTATTTCTCTAATACTGACATTATCAAAGAAGGAAATTGATGAGAAGAATCATATTGAAATAAATTCGCAAACTAATTCTTTTGCGGATTCTGAAATAGGTTATTTGACAGACCCTGAAACGGATTCTGAAGCAGACCCTGAAACTGACATAGAGACAGGAATTAAGAACAAGCCTGAGGAATTTGTGAGTGATTCATCCAAAGCCAGATACTTAACAGGTTTAGATTTAAAAAGCAAGAAGGGATATTATTATAGAACTGATAGAGGGGAATATATTGAGACCACAAGATTTGTTTTATATTTTGACGAAGATGTTGAAATTCCTATAAATATAATTGAACAGATAAATTTAATAATGGATTTGATAGAAGAGGAAACAGGCTACAAATTTTACGAGAAGGAGACACCTTCTTTTTATAATGATGGCATCGTATATGAAGTAAAGAGATATATTGAAAATGCAGATTTTCTATTAAGCAATGTCAATCCTCTACATCAAGATGTGGAAATTGTTGTTGCTTATAGTGATATAAAAGCCGATGCTTATGCATCATGGCTTAATGGAACCCTGTTAAGGCCTAAGCATATAAAAATATTAGACAATGGTTTTTATACAATTCTTCATGAGCTACTTCATGTAGTCTATTATAGAAACGGTAAAAGTATGGATGGTGCATTTGATGAGGGCTTTGCCGAATATTATGCTGATAGAATCATGAAGAAAAATATTCTATTTAACAAGGGTAATAACATCTATAATTCTCTATCAGATTATGAGTTTCCGATAGATAAAGAAAGTATGGAAGAGTTATATATAAATAATAAACAGGATTCAGGCAAGTATAAGCTTGGATATCGTTTGATGACATATATTTTTGATGAATATGGAGATAATGCTTTTAGAAAAATCCATGATGAGTCTTCAGGGCAGTTAGCAAGTGCAGTATATCAGGCATCCACAGAACAAGTCGCCGAAATCATTAAAGAGCAGCTGTCAGAGGATTTTTTTGAAGAGTTTGCCATATGGCATAATAATAATAGAGAAAGGTTTGGCGACCAGGACTTATCTATATATGGTGATTGGTATATCATCAATGATGTACTAATAAAGTATTATGGTAGTGATTCCCATGTAATTATTCCTGATACTGTTACAGAGATTAGTACAGAGGCGTTTGCATATAATAAATTATTAGAGTCGATAGAGATACCTGAATCCGTATATTACATCGGTGATGCTGCATTTATGGGATGTGCGAATTTAAAGGAGATTAGGATACCGAATAGTGTTTATTATATGGGGGATTCTGTTTTTAGTGATTGCTCTAGTTTAAAGAAGGTGCGGCTTCCGAATGACCTTATGCAGATATCAAGCTATATGTTTGAACGATGTAAATCATTAAAGAAAATCACATTACCTAAATCTGTAGTAATAATTGGTGATCATGCATTTTCTGAGTGTTGGTATTTAGAAGAAATTATATTACCATCTGAATTAGAGGAAATCGGTGAATATGCATTTTATAACTGCTTGCGAATAAAGGAAATTAGTCTACCAAATAGTGTAACACAAATATCTGCATATGCATTTGATAGCTGTTACGACCTTAGGGAAATTGTACTTCCTAAAAAATTAAAAACGATTGAGAACGGTATGTTTAGCTCCTGTGTATATCTTAAGATAGTAACAATTCCCAAAGGAATTAGAGAAATTGGTGAATTTGCCTTTTCTGATACAGATGTTCGTGAAATAACTATACCTAATACAGTTACTAAGATTGGTGCAAGTGCTTTTGAAAATTGTGCAAATTTAGAGAAAATCGAGATTCCTATGAGTGTAATAGACATTGGAGGAAAGGCATTTTATAGATGCGATAATATAAATATATATGTAGAAGAGGGGTCTAAGGCTGAAACATATGCTAGATCATTTGGATTTAATTATAGCTTTATAGATTAACCAACCCTTGGCAAGGCTGCCATAATCGTGTATTATAGTAAATACCTATCGAGACGACTTTGAAAGTGAAGGTGATTAGATGAAAGCATTTAAAGATAATGCTAGAAAGCATCTTAAGATACAGGATAAGATTTATGAATATTATAGTGTAGAATCCTTAGAGAAGTATGGACATGATGTAAAGAGTCTACCTTACTCCATTAAGGTTCTACTAGAATCTGTTATTCGCGGATGGGATGGACTTGCTATTACTGATGACCATATCAAGGACCTAGCAAGCTGGACAAAGCATAAAGGAGGACAGGGAGAGGTTCCCTTTAAGCCTGCAAGAGTTATTCTGCAGGACTTTACCGGGGTACCCTCGGTTCTGGACTTAGCTTCAATGAGAAATGCCATCGTTGAAATAGCAAAGGCATCTGCTATTGCCGAAACAGCTAATACATCTGCTATAGGAGAAAATGTTACAGAGGAGCCCAATATTGAAGAAATGGATATGGTGGATACATTTCAGTATATGGATTATGCTCATCTTATAGAGAGGATAAATCCTGAAGTTCCGGTGGATTTGGTTATAGACCATTCTGTTCAGGTTGATTACTATGGTATACCGGACGCACTAAAGGAGAATGTGAAGCGAGAATTCGAGAGAAATAAAGAGAGATATCAATTCCTGAATTGGGCACAGAAGGCATTCGATAACTTCTCTGTGGTTCCGCCAGCTACTGGAATTGTTCATCAGGTGAATCTTGAGTATCTTGCCAAGGTGGTTATAGAAGACAAGGATAATGATAGAGATATACTGTATCCGGATACCCTTGTGGGAACGGATTCCCATACCACAATGATTAACGGGCTTGGAGTTCTTGGCTGGGGAGTGGGAGGAATTGAGGCTGAGGCAGGTATGCTAGGGCAGCCATCATATTTTCCTGTTCCTGAGGTAATAGGTGTACGTATGACCGGTATGCTTCCCGCAGGTACTACTGCAACCGATCTGGCGCTTCGTGTAACAAAGCTTCTTAGAGATGCAGGGGTTGTGGACAAGTTCGTAGAGTATTTTGGAGACGGTATTCATACACTAAGCTTGGCTGACCGTGCTACTATAGCAAATATGTCTCCCGAATACGGAGCTACATGCGGATATTTCCCTGTGGATGAGGAGACCTTAGATTATATGCTGCTTACAGGAAGAAGTAAGGAGCATGTGGAATTGGTAAGAAGCTATCTTAAGGCAAATAATATGTTCTATGAGAAGGGTCTTCCTGAGCCGGTCTATACAGATATTATTGAATTGGATTTATCTACAGTAGAGACTGCTCTTTCTGGACCTAAGAGACCACAGGACTTAATTCCTCTAGGTAATACCAAGGATTCATTTATAAATAGTGTAACAGCACCCTTGGGCAATCAAGGTCACGGCCTTAGTAAAGAAGAGTTCAAGAAGGAAGCAACTATAAGTCTTGCTGATGGCAGAAGTGATACCTTAAAGACAGGCTCGGTAGTTATAGCAGCCATTACCTCATGTACTAATACTTCTAATCCGTCTGTTATGCTTGGAGCAGGACTTTTGGCAAAGAAGGCAGTAGAGAAGGGCTTAAGCGTTCCTTCCTATGTTAAGACTTCCCTTGCTCCCGGGTCAAAGGTGGTAACCGACTATCTGGCAAACGCAGGTCTTCAGCCTTTTCTTGATTCCTTAGGATTTCATATCGTAGGCTATGGATGTACTACCTGTATCGGTAATTCAGGGCCACTACTTCCTGAGATTACGGCAGCAATTAACGATAATGATTTATTGGTTACATCGGTATTGTCCGGTAATAGGAATTTTGAAGGAAGAATCCATCCGCTTGTTAAGGCGAATTATCTGGCCTCCCCTCCTCTTGTGGTAGCATATGCACTTGCCGGTACCATGGATATTGATTTAACCAAGGATCCAATAGGAAGAGATAGAGAAGGTAATAATGTATATCTTGAGGATATCTGGCCTTCATCTGAGGAAATTCAAAATGCGGTTATGGAGCATGTAAAGCCCGAGCTATTTGAGAAGGAATATAGCCTGGTTTATGATGAAAATGAGTTATGGAACGATATTAAGATAAATGAAGGAAGCTTATATGAGTTCGACGAGTGCTCAACTTATATTAGAAAACCTCCTTTCTTTACTGACCTTACCATGGAGCCCGAGGATATAAAGCCTTTAAAGGAGCTTAGGGTTATAGCAAGCTTTGGTGATTCTGTTACTACAGATCATATCTCTCCTGCGGGAGCTATCGGTAGAAATACACCTGCTGGTCAATATTTAGCAAGCCATGGTCTGGAGCCTAAGGATTTTAACACCTATGGTTCTAGGAGAGGAAATCATGAGGTTATGATGCGTGGAACATTTGCCAACATACGAATCCGTAACAAAATCGCACCGGGTACAGAGGGAGGATATACTAACTACTGGCCGACCGGAGAGCTTATGTCTATATACGATGCCTGTATGAAATATAAGGAGCAGGACACTGGTTTAGTGGTACTAGCAGGTAAGGATTACGGTATGGGTTCATCCAGAGACTGGGCTGCAAAGGGTCCCAGCCTGCTTGGGATTAAAGCAGTTATTGCCGAAAGCTATGAGAGAATCCATAGATCTAATCTGGTTATGATGGGAGTTCTTCCCCTACAGTATATGGACGGACAATCGGCAGAAATTCTTGGCCTTACCGGAGAAGAAATGATAGATATTCATTTAGAGAAGAATATTAAGCCCGGAGATTTGGCTGAGGTTAAGGCCACTACAAAGGATGGCAAACAAAGAACATTTAAGGCCAGGATACGATTTGACTCTGTAGTCGATATGGATTATTACAGACACGGTGGGATATTACAGATGGTACTGCGACAAAAAATGTCGTCAAACTAAAATAAAACGGAATAAGAATTAAAGTTTATTAACTTATAACTAAAGATATTTTGAAAGGACAGATGATATGCTTAATTTTGAGTATTTTACACCAACTAAGGTTTACTTTGGAAGGGATTCCGATGATAAAATAGGTAAAGTCCTTAAGGAATACGGATTTAGAAAAATTCTTCTCCATTACGGTACATATAGTGCCAGGAAATCAGGTTTAATTGATAAAATCAAAGGGATTTTAGCAGACGAAGGAATTAAACATGTGGAATTGGGTGGAGTAGAAGCTAATCCAAGGATTGATTTGATTAGAGAGGGTATCGAATTTGCAAAGAAGGAAGCAGTAGACTTCATCTTGGCTATCGGTGGTGGAAGTGTAGTCGATTCTGCCAAGAGTATCGGGATGGGTATAGCTAATGGAATGGACCCCTGGGATATGATTATAAATCAAATTATGCCTACAAAGAGCTTTCCGGTGGGAGTAGTTCTTACTCTTGCAGCCGCAGGAAGCGAAATGAGCAACTCCCATGTGGTAACCAATCCTGAAAACAATCTAAAGCGTTCACTAAATAATGATTTGCTAAGACCCGTGGTGGCATTTCTCAATCCCGAGCATACATTTTCAGTGTCCAAATTCCAGACAGGCTGTGGAATAGTTGATACCTTTATGCATACCTTTGAGAGGTATTTTACAGCTGAGGAAGATAATGACCTAACCGATAGGATTGCAGAAGGCCTAATGGTAGCAGTTAAGAATGCCGGATTGGTGGCGATTAATGAACCCGATAATTATGAGGCAAGAGCAACTCTTATGTGGGCATCAAGCCTTTCACACAATGGATTAACCGGCTGCGGCAAGAACATGCTTTTTCCGGTCCATAAGATGGAGCATGATTTTTCCGGGCTCTTTGATGTGGCTCATGCCGCTGGCTTATCAGTCCTTTTTCCTGCCTGGGCAAGATATATATATCATCATGATATTCGTAAATTCAGTCAATTTGCTAACCGTGTCTGGGGCATAGAGATGGATCATGAACATCCTGAAAATACAGCACTTAAGGGAATTGAAGCCATGACTGAGTACTTTAGAGCAATAGGTATGCCTACTACTATGGAGGAACTTGGAATTAATCCTTCAGATTATGAGAAAATTGTAGATATGACTACTGATGGGGGCAAAAAGGAGCTGATGTCTTATATACCTCTAGGCAAGGAAGAGATACTAGGGATTTACCAGTTGGCTTGAGGTTCACAAAAGTATAATCACTTCTAATCTGCAAATTCATGAAGTGTACAGACATAAAATTTATATTCAAACGTATCCTTTAACAAGAAAAGATTTTGAAGGGCTTGTAGATGGAGCATATAAGTGGTAGCGGATACGAGATTAGGGAGAACACATTTCAAAGAAACAGTACCCATGTAGCTTATCCTATTATAGTATCCGAAGCCAACAGCGAGAAGGTAGATGCTTGGAATAAGATAATATTGCAGGATATAGGCTCTATATTAAATATATATTCTGACTATACTATGACACCGGCTCCGGAAGAAAGGGGCTTATACCTACCGGATACTTTACGAATCACCTATGACATAAAGCGTAACGATAATCGATACCTAAGTATACTTTATATTGCAGATTTTTATAGTCCCTATGCGGCTTATCCTACACAGATGATTTATACTACAAACATAGACAAGGAAAATAATAGACGTGTTAAGCTCTCGGATTTTATTACAGATGTAAAATCCTTAGCTGATGAAATTAATTTCTGGGATATTGTTACTAAAGATTATGATATTAAGGATTATCCCCAGCTTGTAAGGGATTATATCAAGGGACTCGGTAAGGAAATATTACTTATGGGTTTCGAGTCTGCGGATATCATAGGTCCTGATAACTATCTTGAGATATATAGCTACCTGACACCAGATAAGCTTGGAGTAAGCATATCTGTCCCTCATTATCTAGGCGACCATGCAGAGTTTGAAAGAACTATTCCGACTGAATAGAAGTAGAAAGAAAATATATTATAAAGTGACTACCCGAGACAATCTAAGTAAGATCGCCTCGGGTAGTCGTCAGTGTTTAACCAATATGGGGATAATAATCAACTGTCAAGTATCTTTTTTAACTCGTTCATGAATGTATTAACATCTTTGAATTCACGATATACCGAAGCAAATCTTACATATGCAACGGCATCAAGCTCCTTAAGTTTATCCATTAGGATTTCACCAATAATATAGCTTGGTATTTCCTTGTCTTCTCTTGAAAAAATAATATTCTCTACCTCATCAACCAATGTAGTGATTTGGTCAATGGATATGGGTCTTTTATGACAGGAGCGGAATACTCCGGCTTCAATCTTTGAACGATCATATGGTTCACGATTGTTATCCTTCTTGATGACAACAAGGGGGATAGATTCAATCTTTTCGTATGTAGTGAATCTTCGTTGACAGTCGTCACACTGTCTTCTTCTACGGATAGAATTATTATCATCAGCAGGCCTTGAATCAATAACTCTTGTGTTATCTTTGCTACAAAACGGACATTTCATAGTAATAATCCTCCCAATTTAATCTATCGCATATATAGTATATTAAATTAATCATTATACTATACATTGATTATATTTGAGATTCCTCTATAGGTCAAGATAATATTTGTAAAAAAACTATTAATCGCATTTTACAAGACATTTTTCGATATCAACATCAACCAGTATAATATCTACTCCTATCTGCTTGATACAACAACTACTGATTACATATTCATGATCTCTTCCAAGTATTCCAAATATTTTACAGGGTCCAGGCACTATGATGTGTGTAATACAACCATCACAAACGTCAAATTCGATATCACACACATAACCCAATCTGCGGCAATCCCTGCAGTTTATTACTTCCTTCTCACGTAAATCACATAAACGCATATACATCCTCCATTCAGACTTATAGCCGCATTTTATATATTATTAGTTTATTATATGCACAGTCTATGGTAAAGTCCGTAACAATTTTCATCTTGCAATAATTTACATATTTTGCTATACTACCCTTAGCAAATGATTCTTTCATTGTGGAGAGACAATGAAAGGAGAAGCTTAATGTTTTCTAAAGTATATAGTGCAGTAATCCATGGAATCGACGGGCTGATTGTAAGTGTGGAGGCGGATGTAAGCGATGGACTTCCCCTCTTTGACATGGTAGGCTTACTTAATTCAGAGGTTAAGGAAGCAAGGGAAAGAGTGCGAATAGCCCTGAAGAACTCCGGTTATATGCTTCCGGCCAAGCGGATTACTGTCAATCTATCTCCGGCAGATATTAGAAAGGAAGGAACAGCCTTTGATTTGCCTGTCGCTATAGCAATTCTTGCGGCCTTTGGCCATATTCTTGAAGAGAATCTTGAAGGTACCCTCATAATCGGTGAGCTTAGTCTTAACGGTAAAATCAATAAGGTTAACGGTGTCCTGCCCCTTGTATATGCGGCAAAGAAGCAGGGCTTTTTAAGGTGCGTCGTTCCAAAGGATAATGCAGAGGAGGGGGCTGTAGTAAACGGTATAGAGATTTACAGTGTATCTACCATAACCGAGGCTGTTAACCTTCTAAGCGATTTCACTATACATAAACCAAATACTATCGATGTGGACAGGCTTTTTGAGAATCCTGTGTCAAATGAAGATGTGGATTTTTCCGAGGTGGCAGGTCAAGCAGCGGTAAAGAGGGCAATAGAGATTGCTGTATCAGGAATGCATAATATTTTGATGATAGGTCCCCCGGGTTCCGGTAAGACCATGCTAGCCAAAAGGATACCCACTATTATGCCTGAGCTAACATTTGAGGAAAGCATGGAGATATCAAAGATATATAGCATTGCAGGATTATTGGATAATAGAGCACTTATTACAAGGCGGCCCTTTCGCTCTCCCCATCACTCTATTACTACAACTGCATTAGTGGGTGGAGGTACAATACCAAAACCCGGTGAGATAAGTCTAGCCCATCTTGGAGTCCTCTTCTTGGACGAGCTTCCTGAATTTAATAAGAATACGATAGAAGTTCTCAGACAACCACTTGAAGAAAAGGCAATAACCATATCAAGGCTTAATGCAACATTTCGCTATCCTGCTGGCTTCATGATGGTTGCCTCCATGAACCCTTGTTCTTGTGGATACTATCCGGACAGGAATAAATGCAGCTGTTCTCTGCCTATGGTTAAGCGATATCTGGGTAAAATATCTAAGCCTCTACTGGATAGATTTGATATATGTATAGAAGCAATGCAGATTGATTACAAGGAGCTTCAAAACAAAAAGGATGAGGAAAATTCATCAGATATTAGAAAGCGTATTTATAAAGCAAGGCAAATCCAATTGAAACGCTATGAAAATCAAGGCATATGGTTTAACAGTCAGCTAACTCCGAAAAATATAAGAAAATACTGTAAGCTGGAGGCTAAGGAGCAATCTCTTCTAGAGCAAGCATTTAGGAAGATGAATCTAACAGCAAGGGCCTATCATAGGATACTCAAGGTCGCTCGTACTATCGCAGATTTGGATTTGAGTGAAAGGATAAGCACCAAGCATATCAGTGAGGCTATCTGCTACAGAAGTATAGACGGAAAGTATTGGGGGGAGATGTGATGAAGAAGAATAGTAAAATGGAAAAGCATATTGAAATGAGAAAGAATAATACAGTGGAGAATAGTGCGATGGAAGAGGAGGCTTATAGATATTGGATTGGAAGTATTCCTAACTTAAGAGCTAATAAAATAAATGCTATACTAGAATACTTTGGGAGTCCTAAGGAAGTATATAATGCATCAATTTGCGCCCTAGAGGATATGATAAAAGTCTCTAATATGAATGGAATAGCTATCATGGAAGGTGACTTAGAAGCAACAATAAAGGGAAGAGATATGGATCTATTAATAAAAAACTTGGAATATCTTAAGAATCATGGAATAAAATTTGTAACAATGCTAGATGATTCATATCCTGATAAATTAAGAAATATATATGATCCACCATTTTTACTTTATTATAAGGGGAATCCATTACCTGATAAGAAAAAAATTATATCCATTGTCGGGGCAAGAGAATGTTCTATATATGGAAAGGAAACCGCAAAATATCTAGCGTCCGCCTTAGCTAGAGAGGATATTACCATTATAAGCGGGCTTGCTAGGGGAATCGATTCCTATGCTCATATGGGGGCCCTTTCGTCAGAGGGAATAACCTACGGGATTATGGGGTGTGGAATAGATATATGTTATCCTGCTGAGAATATAAAGCTATACATGGATATACAGGCTAAGGGTGGAATCATCTCAGAATACGGCCCCGGTATAAAGCCTTTAGCATATCATTTTCCCATGCGTAACCGGATTATCAGTGCTTTAAGCGATGGTATTCTGGTCATTGAAGCCAAAGAGAAAAGCGGTTCACTGATAACTGTGGACATGGGACTTGATCAGGGGAAGAATATATATGCGGTACCCGGAAGGATTACAGATAAGCTCAGTAAGGGCTGTAATAACTTAATTAAGATGGGTGCTAAGGTGGTTACCTCACCCAAAGATATCCTTGAGGACTTTTTGGAATACTTCAATAGCGGGGATGATCAGTTAAAACTCACTGGCATACTAGATTCCAGTGAGCAGGCAATATATGACATTCTTACCCTATCACCAATGCATATTGAGGATATTGTAAGCATAACAGGGTTTGATTTGGGAGAAATAATGGAGTATCTTTTATCCATGGAGCTAAAGGATATAATTAGTCAACCATTCAAAAATTATTACACTAGAAGACCTGTTTAGACCAATTTAATATTTTCTATAAAAAAATAAACTTGAAACGGCTTGACAAATAGTGTATGCTAGTTTATGCTTTGGCACAGGCCAAAAAGACTATATAAACATAATACATTATATAAATGACATGTATATTTTCACATAGAAGAGGAGTTTGATTATGCCAAGATATCTTGTGATTGTGGAATCTCCGGCAAAAGCGAAGACCATTAAAAAGTTTTTAGGAAATAATTATGAAGTTCTTGCATCCAATGGACATGTAAGGGACTTACCAAAGAGCCAGCTTGGTATAGATATTGCTAATGATTATGAACCTAAGTATATAACCATACGTGGTAAGGGGGAATTACTTGCCAAGTTAAGAAAAGCTGTTAAAAAGGCTGACAAGGTCTACCTTGCGACTGACCCGGATAGGGAGGGTGAAGCTATTTCATGGCATTTGTCTCATACATTGAAGCTGGACTTATCTAAAGAAAATAGAATAGTTTTTAATGAAATAACTAAAAATGCTGTTAAATCCTCCATTAAAGAGGCAAGAAAGCTGGATATGAATCTCATAGATGCACAGCAAGCTAGAAGAATCTTAGATCGAATGGTTGGATATTCCATAAGTCCCTTGCTATGGAGTAAGATAAAAAGAGGATTAAGCGCAGGAAGAGTTCAATCGGTGGCTCTTAGAATAATATGTGACAGGGAGAATGAGATTAACTCATTTATACCAGAGGAATACTGGAACCTAGAAGCAGAGTTTGCTCTTCAGGGAAAGAAAAACCCTCTAGTGGCAAAATATATCGGAAAGAACAAGACTAAGACTGTAATTAGTTCGGAAGAAGAAGTAAGAAAGATTCTAGATGAGCTGAAAGATGCAAGATTTATTATAAAGGAAATTAAGAGGGGAGAGAGGATAAGAAAATCACCTCTACCCTTTACCACCAGTACACTTCAACAGGAGGCTGCAAAGACATTAAATTACTCTACTAAAAAGACAATGCAGCTTGCACAGCAATTATATGAAGGAATAAACATTAAGGGGCATGGTAGCATAGGTCTGATTACTTACCTGCGTACGGATTCGGTCCGTATAAGTAATGAGGCAGATGCCTTAGTTAAGGAATATATAGAGAAAGAATATGGTAAGGAGTTTGTTAATTTAGAGGCAAATAATGGCCGCACAGGAAAAAGAGTTCAAGATGCCCATGAGGCTATTCGTCCTACAAATGTACAGTTTACACCTACGGATATTAAAGATTCCTTATCAAGAGATCAATACCGTCTCTATCAGCTTATATGGAAGCGATTTGTAGCCTCTAGAATGCAGCCGGCCAAATATGAAACGACTTCAATAAGGATAGAGGGCAATGAGCATTGGTTTTCCACAGCCGCCTCCAAGCTTTTGTTTGAAGGCTTTTTAAGCGTTTATCAACAAGACGAGGATAGCGAGGATATCAAGGCTACCTATGAGACATTAAATGAGGGAGATGTGCTTAACCTAAGTGAACTGAAGAATAGTCAACATTTTACCCAGCCTCCCGCTCATTACACTGAGGCATCTCTTGTTAAGACTCTTGAGGAGCTTGGAATAGGCAGACCCTCTACCTATTCTCCGACTATAAGCACAATAATAGCCAGAAGATATGTTATTAAGGAGAATAAGAATCTTTATACAACCGAGCTTGGAGAAGCCGTGAATGATATCATGGTGAAAGCGTTTCCCACTATTGTAGATGTGAATTTCACAGCTAATATGGAATCCTTGCTAGATAGCGTTGAAGACGGTGTTGTGGAATGGAAGACATTAGTCAGGAACTTCTATCCTGACCTAGATGAAGCAGTTGAAAAAGCTCATGAAGAGCTTGATAAGATACACATTGCTGATGAGGTAAGTGAAGAGATATGTGAGTTATGCGGCAGAAACATGGTAATTAAATATGGACCCCATGGAAAATTCTTGGGTTGTCCGGGCTTTCCCGATTGCAGGAATACAAAGCCTTATCTTGAGAAGATAGGTGTAGAATGTCCATCCTGTGGTGGAGATGTCGTAATCAGAAAGACAAAAAAGGGAAGAAGATATTTTGGTTGTAGTAATCATCCTGATTGTAGTTTTATGACCTGGCAGAAGCCCTCCAAGGAGAAATGCAGTAAATGTCAAAGCGTAATGCTGGAAAAGGGAAATAAGCTGGTGTGTAGTAATGATACCTGCGGTTATGTAAGGTCAGCCGATATCAATTTAAATTGACTAAAATCTGATTATTTTTCTATTAGTATGAATTAGTCTTATTACTTAATAATACAAAATTGGATAGAAAAATTGAAAATTGGCTAAAAAAGTGCGTCAAAAGATAGAATAAAGTATTGTTTTTAAAAATAATATATGATAAAATGAAAAAGGTAATACAATTAGAACAAATCAATTGTATTGCCTTATTTAGTCAAACTCTTTGTATCAAAGGCTTATAAGGATAAGAATAATATTGGAGGAACTAATTAATGAGTGTACAATTACTGGATAAGACTAGGAAGATTAATAATCTTCTGCATAATAATAATTCGCATAAGGTTGTATTCAATGACATATGTGTTGTACTTAGTGACATACTGGATTCCAACGTGCTAGTCATTAGTAAAAAGGGCAAGGTATTAGGCATAAAGAACAGACAGGATATTGTTGAAATCAAGAAGCTAATTAAGGATGCAGTCGGAAGGTATATTGACACATTACTAAATGAGAGACTCCTTAATATATTATCAACAAAAGAGAATGTAAACCTTGGTACTCTGGGCTTTGAGTTTGACAATCTAGATGCTTATCAGGCAATTATCACGCCAATTGACATAGCCGGAGAAAGATTAGGAACATTATTTATCTACAAGACAGGAGCACAATACACCTTAGATGATATAATCTTAAGCGAATATGGTACAACAGTTGTAGGACTTGAGATGATGCGTTCCGTAAACGAGGAAAATGCCGAAGAAAATCGTAAGATACAGATTGTAAAATCAGCCATAAGTACCCTGTCATTTTCAGAGCTTGAAGCAATACAGCATATATTTAATGAACTAAAAGGAAATGAAGGAATACTGGTGGCAAGTAGAATTGCCGACCGGGTAGGTATAACCAGATCCGTGATAGTCAATGCACTTAGAAAGTTTGAAAGCGCAGGAGTAATAGAGTCTCGCTCCTCTGGAATGAAGGGAACCTATATAAAGGTACTAAATGACGTTGTTTTCGATGAATTAAAAGACTTACAAAATAAATAGGAATAACAACACAAAAGGATTTGTGGGTATACCCATAAATCCTTTTTTAAAAAGAGTGAAATCTGACAAAAATATGTGAAAACCTATAAAAATATAGTGACAATAAGCTACAATATGTGGTACTATTCTACTATATTAACAAATATATCTTGTGTTTTTCATATTTTTGCTTATAATTATTATATGGAGGTATGTACATATGATAGGATCTAATGCTTTCAATTACATAAATGTTCTTAAGAAAGCTGCAGATGCCAGCTGGAAAAGGAACGAGGTAATTAGTAATAATATAGCAAATGTTGACACCCCGGGATATAAGAGGAAGGATGTACAATTTGAATCCTATCTGATGGGTGCTCTTACCGGTGACGGTTCACTTGATAAGCGTGTCGCAAATGTTCGAATGGACACATTGAATGGTCAGGTATACACGGACTATGCTAATCTTTCTTATCGAATGGACGGCAACAATGTAGATATTGATACAGAATCAGCGAATCTCGCTGAAAACCAAATACGTTATTATTCGCTGATGGATTCCATGACACAGGAATTTAATCGGCTTAAAATGGTGTTACAAAATAAATAAGGGAGGATAATCCCTCCGTCGTATGTTACATAAAATTTAAAATTGTTAGGAGGACAATTCCTCCGTTATAAGTTACGATTGTTGATAGTTACTGAGGGAGGATAATCCCTCCGTCGTATGTTACATAAAATTTTAAATTGTTAGGAGTGATTCTAAATGAGTGCATTTACGGGAATGAATATAAGCGCCAGCGGTATGACTGCCCAAAGGCTACGGATGGATATTATTTCACAGAACATTGCCAATGTAAATACCACCCGTGATGAGAACGGCAATCCTTATCGGCGTAAAGCTGTGGTCTTTTCCGAAAAGGATGCCACACCCTTTCAAGAGATATTTATGAGGACTGCAGGTGTTGTCGGTAATGGGGTTAAGGTAACAAGAATAGTCGAGGATAGTAAGGCTATGCGTAGAATATTTGATCCTACTCATCCCGATGCGGATGACGATGGCTATGTAACATATCCGAATGTTAATGTAGTTCAAGAAATGACTGACTTAATAGATGCGACCAGATCCTACGAGGCTAATGTAACGGCCTTTAATGCTACAAAGAACATGGCTCTTAAGGGATTAGAAGTGGGCAAATAATTGGGTGGGAGGAGAATTCCTCCGTTATAAGCAGTGATAATTTACAGTTCGTATAGGGAGGAGAATTCCTCCGTTATAAGCAGTGATGATTTACAGTTCGTATAGGAGGAATGGCATGAACTTACAAAGTATAGGCAATATAGGTGAGCTAAGTAAATATGGTGGTATACAGCCTAGTACGGGTGTAAAAGAGAACAATAACGCAGCTTTTGAAACCTTGTTTGATGCAGCTGCTAATATGATTAAAGAAACTAATCAATATACTAATGAAGCGGAAGAAGCTGAGATGGCTTTTTCCTTAGGCCTACTGGATAATACCCACGATTTGCAGGTAGCACAGCAAAAGGCAAACTTAGCACTGCAATTTACAATTGCGGTTCGTAACCAGGTATTGGACGCATATAAAGAGATTATGAATCTGCAGTTTTAGATTATAAATCAATTACTTAGGAGTAGGTATAATGGCAGAGAGGCTTAAGCAAATACCCAAACAATTATTAGAATTTTGGAACAAGTACACAACAAAACAAAAGACCATCCTTATTAGTGTGGTCGGTATAATTATCATAGCATTTGCAGTATTAATATACATAACCGGACGGGTGGAATATCGAGAGCTTACCATAACTGAGACCAGCAAAGAGGCAAGTGAGGTTGTCGATTTGTTGGAATCTGAAGGTTTCAAGTATAGACTCGGCTCTGATCGTTTGACTGTTTCAGTTGACCTTAAAAACTATTCCGATGCTGTACTACTACTGGCTAGTAACGATATGCCATCAACCGGAATAACCTTGGACGAGCTGCTTAATAACAGCCTAAGTACAACAAATAGTGATCGTAATCTTAAGCTTAATCTTTATATGCAAAACCAGCTGAGAAGATACATAAAGACCATGGAGGGAGTTTCCGAAGCAGAAGTATATTATATACCAGTAGATGATACCAATTCTATTCTTACCAGCCAAAGAGAGACCAGCGCAAGCGTTCTTCTTACGGTGGACAAAGATTTTGAGAAGGACACCGCGGAAACCATAGCCGAGGTGGTAGCTTCCGTTATAGGCAATAGTAATACTGATAACATAAGGGTGGCGGATCAGAACGGAAATCTGCTTTTTGGTGGTGCACATGATTTGTATTCTGCAAATGCCTCATCAAAGGAAGAATACCGTGATATGCTTCGCAACACCTTTATAAATAATTTATATATGGGTTTGATAAAGAGTGGGTATGATGATGTAGTTATCATGCCTAATTTGACGTTGGATTTTAAAGAAGTGAGTGAATTATTTACAGAATATCTGCCTGCCGAAGGCCAGGAGCAAGGTGTATATAGTCATAGCTATACCTACAGCTCTGAAAATGCAGGAGCTTTTGGCGGAGGAGTACCCGGAACATCCTCCAATGACGAGACAGATTATATGACGGAAGATTCATCAAGCTCGTCCGGTCGTGTCGATATAGAGGAATATGAGTATCTACCAAATGAGAGAATCACCAATATCAAATACGAAACCGGTGCTATTATACCGGATCAGTCCTCTGTAAGCATTCTGGCACGAGTTATTAGCACCCGTACCGAGGAGGAGCTTGAAGAAGAGGGATTGCTGGATGATATATCATTTGATGAATATGTTAGAGCAAACAGTGAAGGGATAAAGAGAGAGGTAGACCCTGAGATTATATCCATGGTATCCTTGGCAACGGGTATAGCAGAGGAGGATATACAGATAATCGCTATTGAACAGCCTGTCTTCGTTCCTAAGGTAGTAGAACTAAGAGAGTGGACTGACTATCTGCAGATAATACTAGCCGTACTTATCGTAGCCTTACTATTATTTGTAGTGTTTAAGGGTATAGGACCTGTCGAGGTTACCGAGCTTGAACCGGAATTATCCGTAGAACAGCTTCTAGCTACTACTAAAGAAAATCAAACTATTGATGATATAGATTTCAATGAAGTATCCGAGGTACGCAGGATGATTGAAAAATTTGTTGATGAGAAGCCTGATGCGGTTGCACAGCTTCTTCGTAATTGGCTAAACGAAGATTGGGATTAATGGAGGAAATGGTTGAAAGAAAATAGGTGTGCAATAAAACATACGCAGGAAAGGATAAGGAAAGATGGCAAGATCAAGTAGTGAAGTAACAGGAACACAGAAAGCGGCTATATTACTAATCTCCTTGGGACCGGAACGCTCGGCCAGTATATTTAAGCATTTGAAAGAGGATGAGATAGAGTCCTTAACCTTAGAGATTGCTAATACCCGTAGTGTTTCTCCTGCAGTAAAGGATCAGGTCATGGATGAGTTCTATGAAATCTGCCTGGCTCAGCAATATATTGCAGAGGGTGGTATTGCATATGCGAAAGAGCTCCTAGAGAAAGCCCTAGGTGCTGATAAGGCCAGAGATGTTATCGGAAAGCTTACGGCTTCCTTACAGGTACGTCCCTTTGAATTTGTTAGAAAGACGGACGCTTCTCAGCTACTCAACTTTATACAGGATGAGCATCCTCAGACCATAGCACTTATACTTTCATACCTTTCTTCATCTCAGTCATCCACTATAATATCTTCCCTTGCCCCAGATAAGCAGGCAGATGTTGCTAAGCGTATAGCTATGATGGACAGGACATCACCAGACGTTATCAAAGAGGTTGAAAAGGTACTGGAACGTAAGCTGGCATCATTAATGAATCAGGATTACACGATTGTAGGCGGTGTAGATTCCATAGTAGAGATTCTAAATACTGTAGACCGTGGAACAGAAAAGCATATTATGGAGACCTTAGAGATAGAAGAACCCGAGCTAGCTGATGAGATTAGAAGAAAGATGTTTGTATTTGAAGACATCCTTAGTCTTGATGATAAATCTATTCAGAGAGTTCTTAGGGAGGTTGATAATAATGAATTGGCAGTCGCTCTTAAGGCCGCAGGTGAAGAGGTACAAAACGTTATATTTAATAACCTTTCAAAACGTCTTGCAGCCATGATAAGAGAGGATATGGAATATATGGGACCTGTACGCTTAAAGGATGTTGAGGAAGCACAGCAGAGAATTGTTAACGTAATAAGAAAGCTGGAGGATTCCTCTGAGATTATTATTTCCAGAGGCGGAGGTGACGAGATAATTGTCTAATGTAATAAAATCCTATACCATCCGATATGAACCGAAAGGCAAGATTACTATAGACTATAAGGATAGAGACCAGGAGCTGCAAGAAAAAAGAATAAGCAAGCTTCCTGTATCACAGCTTGAAGATGGCTTTGAGGAAGGTCTTAAGGCTGTTGTGATTGATCCGATTGTCTCCGAGGAGGAGCAAAGGAAGAAGGCCGGAGCTATTATTGAAAATGCCAATATTGAAGCCGTGGGTATACTCGATGCCGCCAAGGAGGAGGCTAGAAAGCTCAAAGAGGACGCAATAGAAAAAGCCAAAAAGCAAGGCTATGAGGATGGAATTAAGAAAGGAAATCTTGAAATCCAAGAGATAAAAAACAACTTACTGGAGCAGAAAAAGCTTCAGACGGAAGAATATCAGAAAATGCTTAGAGGTATAGAAGGACAGGCATCCGATGTTATTATTTCCTTGATTACAAAGCTTACCGGTATATTTGTAGAGGAAAAGACAGAGATTATCCTTTATTTAGTAGAGAAGGCTCTAAGAGATGAAGATGGCTCAGATAATTATACTATAAGGGTAAGCAAGGATGATTTTGAGCTACTATCCTCCAAGAAGACATATATAGAGGGTGTAGTGGGCCGAGATATTCAGATTGCCGTAGATGGACAGCTTACCAAAAACCAATGCTTAATTGAAACAGAAGACAGAATAATTAACTGCAGCCTTGATGTGCAGCTTAATAACCTTATATTGGATTTAAAGTTGCTTTCAAGTGTTTAGAAACCATTGAAGAATGCCGATATTCACGGTAAGTGGATTAGTTCAAGATAACAGAACATTTTATATGACACGTATTTTGTGTCATAAGAAAATGGGATGTTTATCTTGAATAAGCATAGCGTGAATCGGTTCAGCATAGCTGAACCTTTGGAAAGGACGAAGTCCTTGAGCTACTAATCCACTTATCATGATAAGCATAGTAAGGTAGAAAGCAGGAATCTATGAAAGTCATTAACTTTGATAAATACAGACAACTTTTAGATAAAAGCTATCATACAGAGATTGGCAAGGTTATAAAGATGGTTGGCTTAACCATGGAAGCTACCGGACCCACATCCAATCTAAACGATCTATGTTACATAACAACCGAGGCCAAGGAAAAGAAATTAGCTGAGGTGGTAGGCTTTAGAGATAATAGAATACTTCTTATGCCCTATGATGACATGACTGGCGTGGGAATCGGAAGCATGGTAGAGAACTCCGGTGGCTCATTTCGGGTTCCGGTAGGAGAGGAACTTTTAGGAAGAACCATAGATGGACTTGGTAATCCCATTGATGGCTCTCATGTTAGCTGCAAAGCCTTTTATGAGGCAGAATCTGCCCCTCCCGATCCATTAAAGCGAAAGATTATAGATGAGGTGCTACCTTTGGGAGTTAAGGCAGTAGATAGCATGCTCACAGTAGGCAAGGGACAAAGAATTGGTATATTTGCAGGTTCTGGAGTAGGAAAAAGCACATTACTCGGCATGTTTGCAAGAAATACAAAAGCAGATATTAATGTTATAGCACTTATTGGAGAGCGCGGTAGAGAGGTCCGAGAATTTATAGAGAGAGATTTAGGTGAAGAGGGACTAAGACGTTCAGTAGTTGTCGTGGCAACCTCTGATAAGCCTGCTTTGATTCGTAAGAAAGCGGCTAAGACCGCAACAGCCATAGCAGAGTATTTCAGGGATCAGGGTAAGGATGTTCTTCTAATGATGGACTCCTTGACAAGATTCTCCATGGCACAAAGAGAGATTGGCTTGGCATCAGGAGAGCCTCCGGTTTCCAGAGGGTATACACCAAGTGTATATACAGAGATGCCAAAGTTGCTTGAAAGGGCAGGTAATTCTGACAAAGGTTCTATTACAGGGCTTTATACGGTATTAGTTGACGGTGATGATTTTAACGAACCAATCTCAGATACCGCAAGGAGTATATTAGACGGTCATATAATGCTCTCAAGGAAAATGGCACATAAAAACCATTATCCTGCAATTGATATATTACAGAGTATTTCCCGTATAATGAGTTCGATTGTTACCGATGATCATAAAGAGGCGGCAGGAAAATTAAAGAATGTTCTTGCTACTTACCAGGAGGTAGAGGATTTAATAAATATAGGAGCATACAAGAATGGCTCAAACCCTGATATTGATTATGCAATCTCCAAAATACAGCTGGTTAATGAGTATCTTATGCAAGATGTGGATGAAAAGCTTACATTTGATCAGGAGGTTGCCATGTTAAAGGAGATTTTTGAATAAAATGAAAAAATTCCACTATAGCATGGAAAGTATACTTAAGCTAAAGCTTAAGCTTGAGGATCAGGCTAAGCTTGCATATGCCGGAGCAAGAAACCGCCTAACCATAGAGGAGGAAAAGCTTTCTAGCATGGAGAATAAAAAGTCTTCCTATGAGAAAGAGCAAAGGGAGCAGGGTATGGCTAAGCTTAATATTAAGAAAATGAGGCAGCTTTCAGATGCAATTGAAATAATGAAGATAAACATCAAGCAGCAAACAGTAGTTGTAAAGACGGCTACACAGCGTCTTGAGATAGCACGAATCCGTCTGAATGATGCCATGATAGAAAGAAAAACTCATGATAAGCTGAAGGAAAAGGCATGGCAGGAATACATGATGGAGGCCACTGCCGAAGAGCAGAAAGAGATTGACGAACGTAACAGCTTTAATTATAATAGCTTTCTGCTTTATGAGGAGGATAGATAATGGCTAGGAGAAACAAGGCTGATGGAGTAGAAAAAGAAGGCAGTAAGCTGTTAACAGTTTTAATTGCCCTTTTGATAGCCATCATATGGTTCACTATATTTGGACTTTTAATCAAATTTGACGTGGGAGGCTTTGGCTCCGGTGTTTTAAGACCTATTATAAAGGACATTCCTCTTATTAACAGAATACTTCCTGATATATCGGAAGAGCAGCTGGCAATTGAAAAAGACTATGCATATAGCTCCCTAGCAGAGGCGGTAGCAAAGATTAAGGAATTGGAAACCACCATTGAGGATATGGAGACTAAGGATACAGAGGAAGATGCTAAAAGGGCAGATTTATTAGCCGAGCTGGATAGACTAAAGATATTCGAGGAGAAGCAAAGTGCATTTGAGGAAATGGAAAAGGAATTTGATAAGAAGGTTGTATTTGCGGAAGCAGCCCCCTCATTAGAAGAATATAGAAAGTTCTACGAAAGTATAAATCCCACCAATGCAGAGCAAATATATAGGCAGGTAGTAGAGCAGCTTCAATATTCCGCAGCAATTCAAGAAAAAGCAGATATTTATAAGAGTATGAAACCTGATGCGGCGGCAAGAATACTTGAAACTATGACAGCTGACGTGGAATCCGTAGCAAAAATATTACTGGCTATGAGGCCAAAAGAGAGTGCAGCAATTCTAGCTGAGATGGACCATGTACTAGCAGCTAAAATCACAAAGAAAATGCTAGATATGGATGAAGAAAGATTGGCAACTGAATAAGATATCTCTATTCCCTAGTAAGATCACTCCGGGGACTTCTACTATCTCCGTTGTAGATAAATATCAGGATGCAATATGAATATATGAAATCATATGTTCATATGATAGCCAAAACGAAAGGAGGGATGAAAGAGGATGATGACGCAAAGCATACCTACACAGGCTTCTGGTATTCTGTTAGGAGCTGCAGGTTCTGCTAATTTTCTTGCCAAGAGGTCAAGAGAAAATGATTTTGATTTGATTTTTGCTAATAACATCAATCGTGAAACAAAGATTCCAGTTAAGGCTAAGAACATCTATGAGAATACTATGAATATTAAAAGCCAAAGCAAGAATCAGTCTGCAGACGGCAAGGAAAAAATCACAGGCGCCATGAAGAATGAGAATGCCATGAAGTCTGAAGCGAGTAATACAGACAATCAAACAGTTGATAATGTTACAAAGCAGGAGCAAAAGTCCAATGATTTCATTAATGCTGATTTACTGGGACAAATCATGACAATGTTTGACCAAATAAGAAATGTTATTATGGATGAACTGGATCTGACAGCCGAAGAGTTGGATTCTATGATGAAGGCTTTAGGACTAGAGATTTCAGATCTGACCAAACCGCAAGCAATTATTTCGCTGGTACTTGCAGATAGCGGAAAGTCTGACCCATTTGCAATGCTTCTGGATGAACAGCTAGGCAATAAAGTCCAAGGCTTGCTAGCTAAGCTAGAAGATGTCAAAAGCGGAGCAAATCTAAAGCTTACCGATGACGAGATTAAGCTGATATTAGAGCAGACCCTGAAGGGTGAAGACAACCAGGAATTAGTAAGCACGGATGAAGTTCAGGCTATGCAACCCCAGCCTGTATCTAAAAAGGCTGAGGATGAAAACGGTAAAACCGCTAACGATACCGATAAGTTCCAAGTTGTATCCGAGGATGATAGCCAGTCCGTTGACCAAAGACCTGTTATGGCAGCAAGCAATGACGACAGTCAGCTAAATGACACCAATGACCGCAGAGCCAAGACTGATAAGACCGACGGATTTGAAGCCTTCCTAGATAAACTCAGTTCAAATTATGACAAGCCGATTGTTGATTTTAATAAGAGTACTGTAAGGCTATACGATGTCAGAGAAATTGCACAGCAGATTATCGAACAGATACGTGT
>LSQX01236085.1_pt1 | contig 58265 bp, 67 predicted proteins | sample 654561 | NCBI WGS metagenome assembly LSQX01 (sample SAMN04489861, study PRJNA283612) | anaerobic digester metagenome | isolation source: 4 biogas reactors fed with cattle manure at either 37C or 55C with and... | place: Denmark: Kongens Lyngby | collected 2014 | reverse complement strand
AGGAAGATAACGCCGACGGGCCTAAGGGCAAATTCCTCTGCTCGGTCGCTCCGACAAAAATCGAGCAGGGCATCGCCGAAGGGATCGATGTCACGATCGACGGCGGCTGGCTCAAGCCGGACGGCATGCACTTCAACGGCGCTTTTACCGTCGTGTCGGACGAGGTTTCAACCTCGGGTCCGCTGGCGTTCACCGACATGGTGGTGCCGGCCAACAAGAAAACGATCAACGGGCTGGACGCGGCAGGCGGACAGCTGGCCGCGGCGGAACTGGACAAGCCGGTCAACGTCGATTTCCAGGGCTTCACGATGGAGATCCGGGCCATCGACCTCGGCTACAGGCCCCGCGCCAGCGAAGTGCCGGGCCAGGGCTCCGTCTGGATGGTCCTGATGGGCTCGACCCTGCTGTCGGAAAACATCCCGCTTTCGACAGAGACGACCGACAACCTGATCATCGAGTGCCCCAACCAGCTCGGCCTGCCCGTCGTCATCTACGAGCAGTCCCAGTCCGTCCTGACGGCCAATTTCGACGGCTGTGTCGATGTCAGCGGCGTGCTCGTGCCCGAATTGACCGAGTCCGGGGCAGCGGCCAGGGCCGGGCGGCGCAACGCCTCGCTCGGGCCGGTCTTCGTCAGTTCGCCGGTCTCAAGCTCCGGCGATGGCCTGGTCGAATTCGATACCGACACGCTGCTGCTCGGGTTCCTGGGCGGGCTGAATACCCTCGATATCGACGCGGTCACCCGTTTCGGCTACGACATGAACAACAACCGCTGCTACTTCGCGGTCGGCCTCCTGCCCGCCTCCGACGACGGCGCGATCAACTTCGGCGCCGGCGACGTCGAGGATTTCACCGGTATGGTCGTCTACAACATGGTGATGGGCCGGGACGAGCAGAACCGTTTCGCCTTCCCGGACGACCCCGGCCAGATCGCCGGCTACGTGGAGAACCTGCCCGTGCACACGGCGCCGGACACCTTCTTCGGCGCCGGCATCAAGGGGCTGCTCCGGATCTCCGATTTCTGCGAAATCCGAGACCTGTATTTCGGCTTTGGCAGCGGCCCGGTCGTCGATGCCAGCGGCGGCCTTTGGCTGCCGCTCGATGTCCCCGGCATGATCGCCGGCAATGGGTTCAAGAAAGTCGGTTCGGTCGCGATCACCTACAACCACCCGGAGCGCTACTTCTCGTTCAGCATGACGATCGACGACATAGACATCGTGGTGGCCAAGGTCGGCGGCAGCATCGGCTTCGAGTTCAGCCCGCACCTGTTCGGTGTCTACATCGGCTACCCCGAGACACTGGCCGGCAACATCTCCATTTTCCGGGTCGGCGTGGGCCTCGGGTTCCGGGTCGACACCGAAGGCGAATCACTCATCAAGGCCAAAATTGAATTTGGTGTCGAAAAAGATCTAACGATCCTGATCGTCTACATCCGCGGCTACCTCTACGCCGGCGCCGACGGGGCCTACTACTTCGGCGGCGAAGGCGGCGACCGCTTCGTGCTCGAGCTCTACCTGAAAGGCGGCATCGAAGGCGGCATCATCGTCAGCGGCAACCGCTACAACATCATCGGCTTCTACCTGGACGCCCGAGGCCGGCTGGAATCCAGGGCCAACGACGCCTGGCTGCTCTACTGCTCCTGCGAGGTTTCCTACAGCCTGGACCTCTGGCTGTTCTCGGTCGAAGGATCCATCTCTGCCTCCTTTGACACGACGATCGGCTGACGCAGCTACTTCCGCTGGCGCTGGCAGGACGGGCAGTATGTGACGCTGCCGCCCAGGTAGGCTTCCTGGACGATGGGCGAGCCGCAAACGCGGCAGGGCAACCCCTTGCGTTTGGCCGACATCTGCGTCGGGTAGCCGCCGGGGGCGCCGAACAGGTCTTTTTCCGTATCGCGCCCGCCGCCATCGGCCATCGCCCGTAACGTTTGTCGGATTGCCCAATACAGGCTGGCCCGCTCGGCAGCGTCCAGCAGGACTAAACGTGTTTTAGGATGCTGGCCGGCCGCGAAGAGGATATCCTGCAAAACACCGTTGCCCAGCCCCGGAATGCGCTGCCGGGTGGCCAGAAAGGCCTTCAGCGACAGCTTTTCGTCCTCAGGAGCCCAAAGGGTGCCAAAGTAGCCCAGGTCAAACGAATCGCCCAGCGGATCCGGCTTTTCCAGTGCCGTTTGGATGTAGGGGTTGTCGTTTTCCCCGTCCCGGAAAGCCCACAGACCGCCGTACATCTGGACCGTGCCGGTCAGCGAAGATCCGTTGTCAAAACCAAGCAGAAGCTGGTGGCGCTGCGGCAGCGCCTGTCCCGGTGCCCAACAGCGCAGGTTGACGCCGTCACCGAAAACCAAACGCATCCCCTCGGCCTCGATGGCGACAAAGCCGCCGAACGACGCGGCGCCGACGATTCTCCGGCCTGCCAGCCGGGACGGGTAATCCGCCGGGTCCCCGCTGAACCAGGCGAACTTGTGCGCAGTCTGCTGAGCCACGACCTGCCGGATCGTCCGGCCGGTCAGGGCCTGGCCGATCTGTCTGGCCAGAACGAAACTCTCGGGTCGTTCAATCATCCGATCACCCTCCTTGCCTGCAAACGGCAGTCAAAAAATCTCCACGCGATGTTCCTGACTTGTTATAACATGGAAGGACAGCGCCCAGGTGACGCGGCCAGCCGGTGCGAAACGCAATTCAGAACAGGCGACCCGCCGCCTGTCTGCCGCCGGCACCGAAACGAACAATGCTGTGCAGCCGTCAGCCCGCCCGATCGCATTGCCGTTGCGGCCGCGTCGGGGTGGATCACCCGGGTTGGCGTCATGTACGGACAGGACCCCTGCAGGCAAATCCGGTTCGAGAATATAGGCCAGTTGGGTGAAGCAGCGCGGCCAGTCTGAACCATCGTCTGGGAAACGGCCCTCCGGCAAGGTTTCCCGCGTTGTGTCCAGAACGGTCATGACATGCGTCTGGCCCGAGACCGGGTGGACCAGGTCATAGGTCTGGCCAGGCTGGGGATCGGCCAGCTGCGGACCCGGAAAAAATGTGGGCAGCGGCTCCAAAATGAGTTCCAGGGTTCGAATCCTGGGTTTTCGCTTACCCGGCCAGGCAAATGATGCCCGCAAAAACATCCAGCCGGACGGGTCGCTGCAGCCGTAATGGAGCCGCGCGGCCTCGGCCTCGGCGCTGTTGGCCGCATCCTCCCCCAGGCCAGGCAACCAGACGACGGAACAGGAGCCGCTTTCCGGCAGGAGCGTTCCGTTCAGTTCGGCGCGCACCCGAACCGCCGCGTGGAGCGGGTTCTCGGCCTCCATCTGTTCCCGCAGCGCCCGTGATGGTTTCGGGCGGTCCTGCGCCGTCTCCCATTTGGCGCGATAGGCCCCGATCCGTTCCGCGTCCGCCTCAAGACACACGTCGACGACCAGCCCGGCCCGGCACAGGTAAAGGGACGGGACACGCCAGTCCTGACCGTCCCAGGCAAACCGCTTGTCGACAGCCACTTCCCTGCCGGGTCGTTCGCGGGTTTCCTGACCGAAAAAGCTGTCGAACGTGACCTGCCAAGTTGGTTTACGCTGAGTCTTTGGCTGGGGAAAACGAAGTGACTGCGCGTCGAAGGCGTCCTGCAGCGTCCTGACATATCGGTATGGCTCGGGCATGGGATCGAGCGACCAGGTCTGCCGGATGGTATCCAGAACGGCCTGCTGCTCCGGGACGACCGCCGCTTCGGCAACCGCGTCAACCCAGCGCGCTTCATCCCAGTCCGGGATTTGCTCGAGGATCGTGGCGCTGTGGCTGGCCAGGACCAGGCGCAAAAAATCACGGAAAGTACGTGCCAGCAAACGCACATACGGCGGACCCGCCCGGGACGGACTGACGGCGAAAACCATCCCGCCATGCCCGCGCACAAAACAGAAATGGATCCCGTCACTGCCGGCCCAGCCGATCACGCGCGCGCCTCTGGGCGTACAAAAATACCCGCCAGTCGTGCTGCCCGTCCCCAGACCGATCCAGGATAAATCCAAATTCAAAGTGCAAAACTGCCGGTATGCTGACATGGGCGGCCTCGCTCAGACGACGTCGGGTGCGCTGTCTGCCTGCAGCTGCGCGGCCAGGCGGCGCAGCTCGCCCAGCGGCCGGCCGGCCGCCAGCAACTGGTAAAACCGGATCGCCGTCTCCGCGAGCGGATCGCCGGCCGGCAATTGCGCTATGTCGCTGAGCGCCTGCCTGGCCAATTCGGCCGACTGCGGCTGGTTTTGTTCGCCGATCAGCCGGTAGAGCGCACCGGCGATGCCCACCGCGATCCAGACCGGTGAAACCCCGGCCTGTTGGCAGAACAAGGCGGCACCGACCAGGCGGTCCTCCGGCATCAGCTTGCGCTTCGGGTCAGCCCCGACACGCTCGCAGGTGTCCTTGAGGGCGGCGTTGCCGAAACGGCGCAGCAGATCGTCGCCGTGTTCGAGCAGTGGTTCGAGCGGCATTTGGTAGGCGCGGGCCAGCGCCCGGGCACTGGACAGCATCGCCCGCTGCACGATCGCCAGGATCTCCGCCTGGTCGATCGCCTCGCTGATCGTTGCCAGCGACGCATACGCGCCCAGATAGGCGCAGATCGCATGCGCCATGTTATGCAGGTACAGCTTGCGCTTGATGTAATAGGCGAACGGCGCAAACGGCACCAGGCGGGGGATGGGGGGAATCTCACCCTTGAAAGCGGCTTGGTCGACCGGCAAAAAGCCATAGCGTTCGACGCAGACCCGCAGCGGGTCGCCATCTTGCATGGCGGGCGTCTGGATCGGCACCATGCGCCCGATCGACGTCTCAACCAGGCCGACCTGGCGGTCAAAAGCCGGGTGATCCGCCGGATCGAGCTCCGCTTTGAGGTGGCGGGCCAGCACCTGGTCCGCGTGCATCAGGTTCTCGCAGATCAGGATGTTCAGCGGCGTGTCTCCCGCTGCCAGGCGCCGGGCCAGGCCGGCCGCAAGCGCAGGTGCGATCCGGCCGAGATTATGAGCGCCGACCGCCGTCGCCGCCAGGTCCGCCCCGGCGACCGCCTCAGCCACCGCGGCACTGTCACGCGCGTCAATGGCGCTGACATGACAGATAAGTTGGTCTTCATGGCCCTCGCTGGAGACGATACGCACCGGGTAGCGCCCGGCGCGGTTGAGACTTTCGACCAGGCTGGCCGCGACATCGATAAAGGTGACGTGGTAGCCCGCCTGGCTCAGGAGGGCGCCGATAAACCCGCGCCCGATGTTGCCGGCACCAAAAATGACCGCTTGTTTCATGAGATCCTCCCCTGCGCCTCTTTGTCCTGCTGCAGCTCCTGCATGAGCGGATACAGCTTCTTGTAGGTTGAAAACCGCGCCTGGTATTTTGCGTACTGCTGCGGATCGGGTTCATAAACGCGCTTTTTCCTGACCAGGCCGGCGACCGCCTCCTGGTGCGAGCGGAAGGCACCGCACGCGGTTCCGGCCAGGATGGCCACGCCCAGCGTGCCGGCCTCCGATACGAGCAGACTGGTGACCGGTTTGCCCATCATGTCGGCTTTTAGCTGCAGGAACGTTTCAGAACGGGCCATGCCGCCGACAGCCGCCAGCTCATCGATGGCGACGCCGGCGCCGGCCAGTCTTTCGACGTTGATCATGATCTCGAACGTGATGCCCTCCAGGATACCCCGGATCATCTCCTCAGGTCTTGTGTCGATCGTCAGGCCGGCCATCAGGCCCTGCGCGCCCGCATCCATGTAGGGGGTCGCGGCACCGGCGAAATGCGGCAGGACCAGGAGCGGCGACGGGCCCGGCGTTTGGAGCGCACGCTCGATCATCAGCGTGTAGGCGCTGATCCCGAGCTGATCCGCTTCCTGCCGGAAGGGCAGGCCCAGGCGGTCGCGGTACCACTTGAGCACGCTGCCGCTGGTAAAGGTGAACGCGTAGGTGACATACAGACCAGGCAGCACATGCGGCACGGAGGCGAAGTGATTGCCGGCCATGGCCGGGGTCAAGATCGGCTGGGCGAAAGCCGGCGTGATGCACTCAGTCGAACCCAGGCCGTCAACCGCCAGTCCCGGCCGGATGACGCCGGCACCGAGCGCGGCGCACGCCTGGTCGTGGCCGCCGGCCACCAGCAGGACATCCCCAGGCAGGCCGAGCGTCCCGGCCAGGCTGCCCGCAAGCTGCCCGAGCACGGTTCCAGACGGCACCGGCTCAGCGAATTTATCCCCGTCGACACCGGCTGCGTCCAGCAAGTCCTGCGACCAGTCTTTTTGCCGGATGTCAAAGGCCATGGTGCGGGCTGCCAGCGAGTAGTCGGTGGCCGGCCGGGCGCCGAGCCGAAATAAAATGAAATCGGCGAACAGCAGGAATTTCCAGGTCCGGCGGTATATCTCCGGCCGGTTTTCTTTCAGCCACATGATTTTGCACAGGCTGTACATCGGCTGGACGTAGGTGCCGGCAATCGCCAGCACCCTGGCATCGCCCGGATCAGTCCTGAGCCTGGCCGCTTCCGCCTGGCCGCGGCTGTCGATATAAAGCATGCTGTTGCCTAACACGCGGCCGTCCTGGTCGATGGCCACGACGGCTTCGCCGAAGGAGGACACCCCGATCGCGCGGATCTTGTCGCCGCGATACCCGGCCATGACCTGCCGGATCACGGCCTGGACCGCTGCCCAGACGGCTTCCGGGTCCAGCTCCTCCCAACCGGGGCGGGGTGAGTGCAGGGGATATTCCCGGCCGGCCTGGGCCAGGACCGCGCCGTCAACGGCGACGATGGTCGCCTTGCAGCCGGATGTGCCGATGTCAAGCCCCAGGATACACATGGACGCGGCCTAGCGGGCCGGCCGCGCCGGCCGGTACCATTGCGCCAGGTATCCGCCGACGATGCGCCTCATCGCCTGGAATACGACCGTTTGCCGGTAAACGGTCGTGAAGAAGTCGATCGACAGGCCGCGGTCCTCGCGGCAGGCCGGTCCCAGCAAGCCGGCCGCCTTGAGTTCGGCGACCGCCTGGCTGCCCGCGGCCTGGTCGGCATGCGCCACCAGTTCCCGGAACAAAACAGGCGACGCGTCACGCTCGAGCGCCGTCCAAAGATTGACTTTGCACACGCCGTCATCGGCCAGGCCGGCGATCTGGCCGGCCGGCACAGACGAGGCGCCATGCAGGACGATGCGCGGCCCGACCTTTTCCCGGATACGGCGGGCGTGGTCGCCGTGGTAGGTCAGGTTGCCCGCGGCTGCCCGGTGTTCGGTGCCCAGGTTGGCGACGATCAGGTCGACACCCGTTCCGTCAAGGTATGCCTGGGCCTTTTCAGCCGTCGTCAGCTCGCAGCGGATATCACCGGTCGCGTCGACGATCTCGTCACATGCCCCCTCGATGACAATCTTGCTGCCCTCCCGGATGACGAATTGGCGGGTCCGGCGGATGTTTTCGTCCAGCGGCACGCTGGAGGCGTCGAACATGATCGACGAAAATGCGTTCATGTCCCACTGCAGCAGAGCCTCGTCCGCATCGAACTGGGTGTGGTCGAGATGGATCAGGATCCTCAGCTGGCTGTAGGGCGAATCCTCGCCGGCCAGGACGTGCAAATCGGCGAGGAACAGCTTGAGGCCGATGTCCCAGCGGCGGGTCTGGGTGTAGTTGGCTGACTGGCTGCGATGCGCGTAGCGGTTGGTCACAGCCAGGCTGATCGGCAGGTCCGGTTCGCCAATGGCCGCGCCGTGCGCCAGAACCGCGTCCAGGATGGCTTCGGTCGTGGTCAGATTCTCCGTGCAGAAGCAGGGCAGCACCCGTTTTCTGGCTGCGGCTTCCCGGTAGATGGCCAGGACAGCCTGGCGGTCAGTGATAATAGGCATAGCAGACTCCTTATTCGAGCTCGAACAGCTCGTACTTGAGGTAGGTGCGGAAAGCTTCTTCGAGAATCGCCTTCATCCGGCCGACCCCGACTGTCGTGTGGTGGCGGAAACCCTGGCGGCCGATCCGGAGCAGGATCTGCTGCAGGTTCGCGATCCGGGCCACGCCGCCGCAGCCAAAAAAGCCGTCCGGGATCACATCTTCGGTGAACGCGCCTTCGCCGATGTAGAACGTCAGGCGGCCGTCTTCGGTCTTGCAGTTGGAAAAGGTCATCGGGAAAGCCCGGATGCGCCCTTCGTCGCTGCCCCAGCCCTGATCCGGCTGGTTCTTGGAAAACATTTTGTGATCCGTCACGGTCCCGCGGCAGGCCATCAGGGATTCGGCGATGGGGCCGCAGTGGAAGAGGATGACTTTGTCCTCGTCCTCACCGTAGTTGTTGTTCCAGTCGACGCAGGCGGTCGGCTGTTCAGAAGCCAGCTTCATCGCCTGCATGCTGATCGCCGAGCACAGGTCGGTCTCGCACGAGGCGACGATGCCGCGATCGTTCAATTCACCGAGCAGCACACAGGGGGCGATGCCGTACCAGGACTGCAGTTCTTCCCAGCAGCGCAGCGACAGGGCATCGAGCTGGTACTCGGCAATATAGTCGTCGAGCACCACCGACAGCTTGGCCAGGCTGAGCAGTTTGGCAGGCGGGACATGGGACACATCCGTATAGTCCCGGAGCCGTTCGATTTTGGCCGTGACCGCCGCGTGATCGTCCTGCAGCTGGCCGATCCGGTGCACGACGGCGGACAGGTCGAAGGACTCCACCGTGATGCCGTGTGCCTGCAGCGTGATCTCGTCGAAGCGCACCGTCTTGAAGGCGGTGGTGCGGGCGCCGAAGCAGCCGATCGTCAGCCGGCGCATGCCGCGCACCACGCGGCAGACCGCGGCAAAGTCGTGCAACTGGCATCTGAAGGCGGCAGACAGCGGGTGGACGACATGCGGCGGGAAGACGGTAAACGGGATGCGGTACTGGTGGAAAACATCTTCGATGCTGAACTTGCCGCAGAACGCGTCGCGACGGAAAGCAAAATCCATCTTGTCCAGCTCGTCCGGATAAGCCTGGATCAGGATCGGCACGCCGGCGTCGCGCAGGGCCGCCACCGCACCGTTCTCATCGCTGAAATTGGGCATGCAGAGGATGACCCCGTCAAAACGGCCGCGCTGCACCTGGAGCCAGTCGGCGTAGCGGCGGCCGTCGGCGCGTGTTTCGACACCGCCAAACGGCGTCGCCTGCTCGTCGAGCAGCAGGGCGTCGTAACCGCAAGCCGTAACGGCCTGGACCATCTCCGCCCGGGCGGCGGTGATCAGGGTCTCCGGCATGAAGCCGCGATTACCAAAATAGAGGGCGAAAGTCATTTTTCTTTTTTCCATATCCGAAACCTCACTATCGACGTATCCTTCCCTCTTATTGTACCCGCCATTCCTCTTTTCTGCTATGGAAAAACATCAGCAGGCAGGTAAAATCGTCCGGATATTATTGCGTTACTTAAAAGTTAGTCATAGGTAACATAGGTCACTGCACCCGGATGGCAGCAACGTATAATGATAGCAAGCTACGTGAATAAGCTGGCCGGGACAAGCCTTTGTCAGTCCTTGCGGCCAGAGACGAATGGGAGGTCTTACCATGACACACACACTGCCGAAACTGACTTATGCGTATGACGCGCTCGAACCGTATATCGACGCGCGCACGATGGAAATTCACCATACCAAGCACCACCAGGCCTACATCGACAAGCTGAACGCCGCTTTGGCGGGTCGTTCAGATCTGGCCGACAAGCCGCTTGAAGCGCTGCTGGCCGACCTTGATGCGCTGCCGGCCGAGATCCGTACGGCCGTACGCAACCATGGCGGCGGACACGCCAACCATACGCTGTTCTGGACCGTGATCGGGCCGGGTCAGGGCGGCCGGCCGGAAGGCGAGCTGGCCGCGGCGATCGACCGCGATTTTGGCAGCTTCGACGCGTTCAAGACCCAATTCGCAGACGCGGCCGCCGGCCGTTTTGGCAGCGGCTGGGCCTGGCTGGTCAAGGACAAAGGCGGCAAACTGCACATCGAATCGACCGCCAACCAGGATTCGCCGCTGATGGAGGGCAAAAAGCCGCTGCTCGGCCTGGATGTCTGGGAGCACGCCTATTATCTGAAATACCAGAACAGGCGGCCGGAATACATCGGAGCCTTCTGGAATATCGTCAACTGGCCGCAGGTGGCTGCCAACTTTAAACGCTGATCTCATGCACCGCTGACCGCCGACCAGCACCGGAACGCTTCGCCGAAGCGTTCCGTTTTTTTTCCTATTCGTAGCTGACTGTGCGCAGGTGGCGGGGCAGCGAGCCGACCACGATCAGGCGCTTGTCCTTGTCGTAGAGAAAATAGATGCGCAGCAGATGCCCGGTCTTGTCCCCGATGCGCAAGTGGCGGTCTAGCAGGCTTTCGACCGGCTTGCCCTTGTGCCCGGCATAGTACTTGATCTTGTAGTCGGTCGGATACATGTCGACGGAGACACCTTTGACCGGGGCGACATCGAAACCCCGCCCGTATTTTTGCGCGCAGAGCAGGTGCTCGTCGTCTTCGCCGATCACGCCAAGCAGCAGGTCACGGTATTCGCAGGCCAAAAACTCCAGGGCATCGCACAGCAGCGGCAGATTGACCTCGTCCGGGGCGACATCTGTCAGTTCGCGCAGGGCCCGCGTGTGCAGCAGCAGCTTGCCGGCAAAGAACCGCCTGACCCAGTCGGGCAGCTCGTCCAGGCAGGCGGGCCGGTCGGCCAGGGTCTCCAGGCGCTGGATACGCGCGTCTTTTTTGCCAAGCTCAGCCAGGTAGTGCTGTTCCAGCTCCTCTTTTTCCTGCCGCAGCGCCGCCGCGTCCTCCGCCTGGCTCTTGATCTGCTCTGTGAGCTTTTTGATTTTTGTCTCTTTCAGGTCGAACATCGCCTGCAGCCGGCGCATGTCGTCGGTATGGCGCAGCAGCAGGGCCTGCTCGCGCTCCTCGCCGGCCCGCAGGATCTCTTCCTTGCTGTGGTGGATGTCCAGAACCTGCTTGCGCTCGATGGCCTTGGCTTCGGGCAGGAACACGACGGACTTGAAAACCACCGGCTTCTGCTTCGGGTAATCCTGCAGCCAGGCATCCAGCCGGACCCGCTCACCGGCCGGATTGTGCCGGATCTGGTCGTACGGGACATGCATGTGATCCTGGCCGAAGGCGAGCGGTTCGACCACCAGGGCTTCGCCGGGGTACAACGCATAGCCGCAGGTTTTCTGGAAGGCCGCCTGCTGCGCGGCCGGAACGAAGAAAAATTGGCCATAGCCCATCTTGTCGTGCGCCAGCCGGTCCAGATCGAGCGCGGCCGGCGGTTCGGGGTCCGGGATGATCGGCGGCGGCAGGATGCCGCTTGCCGGCAGCCGGCTGAGCCTGGCGATGAGTTCGTCGGGTGTGGGCAGCTGTTCCGGTCCGGGCAACTCCGGCAAAGCTTCGGCGACGATGACAGCGGGCAGCATCCGGTCCGGATGTTTCAGCCACGCCTTCAGGTTGTGCAGGACGACCGCCCGGTCCAGCGTGATCGGCTCGTAGCGGATCGGCCAGCCGTGCTCCAGACCGAGGCGCGGGTTGCGGACCAGCTGGCCGACCAAGGCCAGGCGATAGACTTCGCAGGGCGCCGTTGTGCCCTGCGGTTCCGACACCAGGGTGCGAAAGCCGCAGATTACGCGGCCGTTCAGCAGGCGGAAAGCGACATGGGTTTCAAACAGCCGACCGGCCACAGGCGGCCGGTCCTGGTTTTTGGCGCCCGGATTTGGGCCCAGGTCGGGCTCTGTCAGCTGCATGGCCCAGATCTGCTCCCGGGACAGCCAGATCACGTCCAGCGAATAACCCGTGTCGAGACGAAAAGAATGGAAACGGTTAAGGCTGACCGTCTCCGCCGCATCCGGCTCAGGCCAGTCCAGTTCGGGCGGGATGCCGAACTGGCAAAAGCGCTTGCGCAGCCAGCTGAACGTCTCCAGCACCGCACAGACAAGGGCCGCGGCAGGGTCTGCCCGGCCCGTCTCAGCCAACAGCTGGTACGACGGGTAGATGACATTGCGCAGCAGCGGCAAAGGCTGGTGGCGGTGTGGCATCTGCTGTGACGCGGTCATACCTGCTCCTCTCCGATGTCGGCGGCCGCTTTGGGCTTGATCGGCCGCCTAAAAACCCATGGTCTCCAGGATGACGACGGCTCTTTCGATGGCCTGGTTGCAGATCGCGCGTTTGCGTTCCGGCGCCATGGCCTGGCCCGCTTTTTCATCCCGCACATCGTAGCCGAGCAGGTCGCGGCACAGAACCGTGTCCTGCTCCTGGCGGAACTGGTCCATGAACGCGATCGTCATGCGGTTGCATTGCTCTTTGGAAGCCTTGTCGGCCGCATCGGTCTGGCCGTATTTGAGGCCGATCGCCATGACCGCGCCGCTGACGGCACCGCAGACTTCACCGGAACGCAGTCCGCCGCCGAAACCGCCGGCAAAACGCAGGGCGGCTTCCCGGTCCATCCCCAGGCTGTCGGCAAAGGCCGCGATCACCGCCTGGGCACAGTTGTAGCCTTGTCCGAAGACAGCCAGGGCTTGTGTCACTTTCTCAGACATACCTGATCCTCTTTTTCCTGGTTTTTTGCGGCTGGGCCGCCTCTTCATTGTAACACAAGCCAGGTCAGGCCGGGTCCTCATCCGGATCAGGCTGGATATGCGGGATGACACGACGGATGTAAAGGCAAAGCCCCAGCAACAGAAAGCCCTTGATGACAACCAGGAACTGCGACCCGTAGAAGGGCAGGCCAAGGAAATACCAGGGGGCGTGCGGCTCGGTCAGGGACAAAAACCAGGTGCCGAACGCCGAACCGAACAGGACGCTGATGTTGGCTGAGAAGTTCCAGAACGTGATATACAAGTCGGTGTTGCCCTTGGGCAGGTTGACATAGAACAGGTTGGCGAAGACCAGGCTGGTTCCGACCGAGATGAAGCCCTGCACGATGCTGACCAGGACATAGACCCATTTTGTCTGGCTGGTGGCGAACGCGATCGGGAATTCCATCAGGGCCGTCATGAAGACAACCAGCAGCAGCAGGGTCGACCAGGAGTGCAAGCTGATCGCACGGCGCCAGTAACGCAGCAGGAAAGCGCTGCATACGGCGTTGACGATCGACCCGATGTAGACATAGGTGTAGCCGACCTGGACGGTGTTCAGGACATAATAGATCCAGGTACTGGCGTTGACATTGGCAAAGCAGCTCCAGAGCATCACGATCAGGGCGGTCAGGAGAAATTTGCGCGACCGGACCGGGATGCGGATGATGTCCCAGACGGCCACCTTGCTGCCCAGGTTCTTGTAGGGAAACTCGCGCGGGATCGTGTAAAGCAGCACGGCGCTGAGAATCAAAAGGCCGGCTGCCACGTAACGCGCGCTCGTGATCACCTGGGCCTGCAGCGGGGATCCGGCCAGGGCGTCCGCGACCAAAGATGCCGTAATCGCGACGCCGGTGCCCACGGTCGCGCTGATCAGGTTGGCGTAGGAAAAATAAATGTTGCGGTCATCGCCCCGGGGCAGAAAATGGATATGCCAGGCAGCCGATCCGGAGCCGAACAGGGCGTTGGATGTGTTGCCTAAAAACAGCAGGATGCCAAACCAGACCGTCCGGCCGACGTAATCGCTGACAAAATGGGGCATGATCGTCGTGGCGATCACGACGGTCGCATAGTAGAACAGGACATTGAAGATCATGATCGCCCGCCGTTTGCGGAACTTGCTCATGATCACGGGTGACAGCAGGCTGAACGCCCAGGCGACGTACGGGATAAAGGCGATGATGCCGACGCGGACGATGTCGATGCCGTTCAAGCTCAAGAAGCCGGTGTAAAAGACGCCGGTGATAAAGACATTGGCAATGCTGGAAATCAGGGTGTTCAGCAAGAGGAAACTTCTGCCCTTGGTCAGCTCGTCTTTGAAATTGAAAACCCGGAAAAAATCCGAGTACCGGATTCGATCGCGAACAGAGATCACCAGTCAACCTGCTTTCTGCGTCACTTATGCCAGCTGGCCTGATCGCCTCTAGTTTGACAGCACGATAGATGAAAGTCAATCAGCCGCCAACCAGGTCCAGCGCTCCTTTTTAGTCAGTTGAACAGGTTTTGCCGGAGCGCGGCAAAGATATTTCTACGGGGACACCACAACGTTTACGTTGTAATTTAGGCCAATTTCCGATAGAATTGTAATGATTGGATCGTAACCAGCCCACAGGGGCATTAACAGGAGGATGTATTATGGCGATTAAAGTTGGCATTAATGGTTTTGGCCGAATCGGCCGCATGGTTTTCCAGGCCATCTGCGACCAAGGCTTGCTGGGTAAGGAAATCGATGTCAAGGCGGTCGTTGATGTTTCGACTGACGCCGATTATTTTGCTTACCAGATGAAGTATGACTCGACGCAGGGTAAGTTCAAGCACACGGTCACCACCGAAAAGAGCAGCCCGGATCTTGCTGACAACGACACCCTGGTCGTCAATGGCAACAAGGTCAAGTGCGTCATGGCGACACGCAGCCCCGCGGATCTGCCCTGGGGTGAGCTGGGCGTCGATTATGTCATCGAGTCAACCGGCATTTTTAACGATATGGAACGGGCTTCCGGCCACATCGCCGCAGGCGCCAAGAAAGTTATCGTTTCCGCGCCCGGCAAGGGCGGCATGAAGACCCTCGTCATGGGCGTCAACGAGCAGGAATATGATCCTGCCCAGCACAATGTTGTTTCCAACGCGTCCTGCACGACCAATTGCCTGGCCCCGCTGGTGCATGTCATCCTCAAGGAAGGCATCGGCATCGAGACCGGCCTGATGACGACAATCCACTCCTACACGTCGACCCAGAAGACCGTTGACGGCCCGTCCAAGAAGGACTGGCGCGGCGGCCGCGCGGCGGCGATCAACATCATCCCCTCGACGACCGGTGCCGCCAAGGCCGTCGGCGAGGTCCTGCCCCAGGTCAAGGGCAAGATGACGGGCATGTCCTTCCGCGTACCGACGCCGACTGTTTCGGTCGTCGACCTGACCTTCACCGCCGTGCGTGATTCCTCGATCGAAGAAATCGACGCCAAGCTGAAGGAAGCCTCCCGGACCTACCTGAAGGACTACCTGGGCTACACCGAGGAAGACCTGGTTTCGACCGACTTCATTCACGACCCCCGTTCCTCGATCTATGACAGCAAAGCAACCCTGCAGAACAACCTCAAGGGCGAAAAGCGCTTCTTCAAGGTCGTTTCCTGGTATGACAACGAGTGGGGCTACAGCAACCGCGTCGTCGACCTGGTCCGTTACATGGCCCAGAAGGACGGCAGCCTCTAAGACCTGCTGACAAAACACCAACACATAAAAACAAGGCGGCCCTTTGCCTATTCAGGTCAAGGGCCGCTTTCTCTTTTCGTCCGCCAGGTTCTGCCCGGTCAGGCTTCTTTTTTCAGCTCGGCAAAGCAGCGGGCGGCGGTGGCCAGCTGCTCCCGGGTGTGGGCCGCCGATACCTGCGTCCGGATGCGCGCCTTGCCCAGCGGCACGACCGGGTAGGTGAAGCCGATCACGTAGATGCCCATCTCCAGCAGGCGGTCGGCCATGCGCAAGGTTTTGGGTTCATCGTAGATCATGACCGGGACGATCGGGTGCTCGCCCGGCAGGACATCCAAACCGCTTTCCGCCATCCGGGCCCGGAAAAAGCGTGTGTTCTCCCGCAGGCGGGACAGGATGGCCGTATCGGTCTCAAGCAGCCGGATCACCGCCAGTGCCGCAGCCGCAATAACCGGGGCCAGCGTGTTGGAAAACAGGTAGGGACGGCTGCGCTGACGCAGCAGATCGACGACAATCCGGCTGGCGCTGGTGTAACCGCCGCTGCCGCCGCCGAGCGCCTTGCCGAAGGTCCCGGTCAGGATATCGACGCGGTCGCTGACGCCGAAATGCTCCGGGGTCCCCCGCCCGTGTTCACCGACAACGCCGACGGCGTGGCTGTCGTCGACCATGACCAGGGCGTCGAAGCGATCGGCCAGGTCGCAGATGGCCGGCAAGTCGGCATAAGTCCCGTCCATGGAAAAGACACCGTCGGTGGCGATCAGGACCAGGCGGGCGCCGTTGTCCCGGGCCAGCGTCAGCTGGCGGAGCAGATCCGCCATGTCGTTGTTGCGATAGCGGTAGCGTTTCGCCTTGCACAGGCGGATGCCGTCGATGATGCTGGCGTGGTTCAGTTCGTCGCTGATCACGGCATCGGCATCCGTCAGCAGCGTTTCGAACAGGCCGCCGTTGGCGTCAAAGCAAGAAGAATACAAGATCGTGTCTTCTTGGCCCAGAAACGCGCTGACCGCGGCCTCCAGCTGCTTGTGCAGGCTTTGTGTCCCGCAGATGAAGCGAACCGAAGACAAGCCGAACCCCCAGGTCTCAAGGCTGTCGCGGGCGGCCTGGATGACCCGCGGATCCGCGGAGAGCCCCAGGTAGTTGTTGGCACACAGGTTGATTACCGGCTTGTGGCCGACCGGCGCGATCACGGTGCCCTGCGGGCCTGACAGAACACGTTCGCTCTTTTTCAGCCCCTTGGCCTCAATCTCGTCCAGCATCTTTTCATACAAAGCATACGCTGTTTTCATGGCTTCCTCCTTGTGTGGCTAGGACCAGCGCTGCCAGTCCAGGATCACTTTGCCGGATTGCCCGGAGCGCATGATCGCAAAAGCGTCGGCATAGTCGCTGGCCGGCAGCCGGTGCGTGATCACGGGGTCGATGGTGAGGCCGCTTTGCAGCATGGTTGTCATCTTGTACCAGGTCTCGAACATCTCACGGCCGTAAATGCCCTTGATCGTCAGGCCGTTGAAGACGACTTTGTTCCAGTCGATCAGCGTTTCATTTTTGGGAATCCCCAGCAAGGCGATCTTGCCGCCATGGTACATCGCGTTGATCATGTCGTTGAAAGCCGCGGGACTGCCGGACATCTCCAGCCCGACATCGAAGCCCTCTTTCATTTTCAGTTCCTGGACGACGTCCTTCAGCTGGGTGCGTGCGACATTGACCGCGCGGGTGGCACCCATCCGCCGCGCCAGGTCCAGCCGGTAGTCGTTGACATCCGTCACCACGACATGACGGGCACCGACGTGGCGGCAGATCGCCGCCGCCATGATTCCGATCGGACCCGCTCCGGTGATCAGGACATCCTCGCCGACCATGTCGTAGGTCAGGGCGGTGTGGGTCGCGTTGCCCAGAGGGTCGAAACAGGCGATCAGGTCGTCTGGCAAATCAGGGGCGCAGCGCCAGACATTGCTGCTGGGTAAAACCAGGTACTCCGCGAAGGCGCCGTCCCGGTTGACGCCGATGCCCTGGGTGTTTTTGCACAGGTGGCGGCGGCCGGCCAGGCAATTGCGGCAGGAACCGCAAACGATGTGGCCTTCGCCCGAGACGCGCTCGCCGACTTCAAACCCGCTGACATTCTCCCCGACCGCGTCGATCAGGCCGACAAACTCATGCCCGATCACGATGCCGGGCGGAATCGTTCGCTGAGCCCAGTCGTCCCACTGCTCGATGTGCACATCGGTACCGCAGATAGCCGTTTTCAGGATCCGGATGCGGAGGTCGTTCTTGCCCGGAACCGGAACCGGCACCTGCCTCAGCCAGATCCCTGGCTCCGCTTTGTCTTTCACCAGCGCACGCATGGTATCCATAGCCGCTCACCTTCTGTCCGTCATTCATATTTGTCCACCAACGGTGCACATCTAAATTATGACAAATCTTGCCGTCAATTTCAAGTCTTGAGCGCCAGCGATGCACACCGAATCATGTGCGCAATATTGTCAGATACTGTCTAACAATATCCTTTTGTATGAGGATATATATCGTGAGTGATTATTCTTTTTGTTATATCTATGCCATGTTGAAACTGTCTTCGAAAATCATTGGAACGCACGGGGAGCCGGCTCCGCCGTCTGTCCTCCGCTCGCGGACATCCGTTTCTGGCAGAACGCACGGTCTGTACGCATGGCGAAGACATTTGCGCGTCGTGCAGCGTTACGCGTCCGGACCGCCGCTGTCTTCGACCTGGCCCCAGGTCGCGCCCCATACCTTCATCGCCTTGATGATCGGCTTCAGGCTGCGGCCCTTCTCGGTCAGGCTGTACTGGACGGTCGGCGGGATGGTTGCGAACGCCTCGCGCGTGACGATGTGCTTCTTTTCCAAATCGCGCAGGCGGGCCGACAGCGTCTTGGGACTGACATTGCCCAGCGATGTGCGCAGCTCGCCGAAACGGCGCGTCCCTTCGAACAGGTCGCGGATAATCAAAAAGGTCCATTTGCCGCCCAGGACATCGAGGGCCTTTTCAATGGAGCAGGCGACCTCGCCCGTACAGGGCGGACGGGTTTCTTTTTGGGTTTCAGTTTCGGTTTTTTGCTGCAACATGATGGGCATCCTCCAGATGGGGTGATGGAAACGGCCTGTTCGCGCTAATTGTATCTTTTGTGAAACTATATGTCAATGATGTAACTACTTTATTTATGATAGCCAATATGCTATAGTACTCCTGTAAAAAGGAGGATGAACATGGACTATCGAAAAATTGGCCGCGATCAGGTCGCAACATCACTGTTTGGCATGGGCTGCATGCGTTTGCCGCTCGAGGTACAGCCGGATGGCAGCAAGCAGTATGGCAAGATCGACGAAGACGAAGCGATTCGCATGATTCGTTATGCGATTGACCACGGCGTTACCTATCTCGACACCGCGTATCCTTATCACCAGGGCAACAGTGAACGGGTTGTGGGCAAAGCGCTCACCGGCGGCTACCGGGATAAGGTGCTCCTGGCGACCAAGATGCCAGTCTGGCAAGTCAAAAAAGCAGCGGACTTTGAGCGGCTGCTCAACGAACAGCTGGAAAAGCTGCAGACAACCTGGATCGATTTTTACTTGCTGCACGCCTTGAATGAAGATTCCTGGAAAAAGGTCAAGCAGCTCGGTGTGCTCGATTTTCTCGAAAAAGCCCGCCAGGCCGGGAAGATCCGTCACATCGCGTTTTCTTTCCACGACCAGCTGCCGGTCTTCAAGGAAATTATCGACAGCTTCGCCTGGGACATGTGCCAGATTCAGCTCAACCTGCTCGACGAGCACTACCAGGCGGGCCTTGAGGGCATGCACTACGCAGCTGATCGCGGAATCAGCATCGTGGTCATGGAACCGCTGCGCGGCGGTGCCTTGGCCCAGAAAGTCCCGCAGGACATCAAAGCGGTCTGGGAGCAGGCACCGGTCAAGCGCAGCCCGGCCGAATGGGCCTTCCGCTATCTGACCGACTACCCGCAAGTCAGCGTCATCCTGAGTGGCGTCACCACGATGGAGCAGCTTGTCGACAACATCCGCAGCTTCGCAGATGCCAAACCCGATTCCCTGACCGAACAGGAAAAGGATCTGATCGGGCAAGTGCAGACCCTCTACCGCGACAAAATCAAGGTGGGCTGCACGGGCTGCAACTATTGCATGCCGTGTCCGTCGGGCGTCTCCATCCCGGATGTCTTCCGGATCTACAACCAGGCCTTTCTCTACGAGGATCTCGAAGCCAGCCGCAAGCAGTACCAGTCGCTGATCAGCAAGCAGCATGACGCCAGCCAGTGCGTATCCTGCGGTCAGTGCGAACCGCAATGTCCGCAGAACATCCCGATCATCGCCAAGCTGGCCGAAGCACACGCCTTCTTGTCCCGCACCTGAAAGCAGGCACCATCAAGACAGCAACAAGCCGGTCAGTGATGGCCGGCTTGTTCATGCCGGGAAGAATCGCCGGGTCGCCCGGCGCAGATGAGGTGCGGCCGACGCCGTCAGCAGGGCGTAGAGGGCATCGGTGCCAAGATACGGGATCAGGCCGATCTGCAGGACACGGACGAAACTGATTGTGTCGCCGCTGACGATGTTTTTCAGCACATACAGGTAAGCGACGCCGCACAGGTAGATGACAACCAGACCGGCCAGATTGATCGCCAGCGCAGTCAGCCGCTTCAGGCCGTTCCGCTGCGGGTCCGCCCGGTCAGCCAGGCAGCCGATCAACCCCGCCGCCAGCAGCATGCCGGGCAGATAACCAAAAGAAGGCTGCAGGATATAAGCCGGTCCGCCGCCAGCCGCAAAGACCGGTAATCCGGCCAGGCCCATGAACAGGTACAGGCCCTGGGCCGTCAGCGCCCGCCGCGAGCCCAGCAGCAGGCCGGTCAGGAAACAGACGGCGGTCTGCAAAGTGAAGGGGATGGTGCCCACCGGAATGACCAATTTGCCGCCGATAACGGCCAAACCGCTGAAAATGGCGCATATAGCCAGGTTGAAAAGATTCTTGCGCATACATACTCCCTGATCGCGCCGCATTCAGGCGTTGCCCGGTGTTTGCGCACCGGGGATTTGCGGTCAGTATAGCAGGCTGCGCCGATTTGTCAACCTGCATCTGCAATTATTTAGTTTTTTGGTTGACAATATCTTCTGCCGGCGGATGATAGCCCATCAGGCCGCGCACCGATACGGCTCCGGAACGAACCGTTTGGCGCTGGCCCTGGACGTCGCGCACGACCAGTTCTCCTTCTTCGTCCAGATCCACCGCCTGGCCGATCCAAGGCGGCCGGCCGGCTTCAAGGATGCGCACCGGCTTCCCCAGGGTCAACAGCAAGTCGCGATAGGCATCCATCCAGGCCGGACGGTCTGCCAGATACGTCTCCAGAGCCCTGAAACGCTGCAAAACAGCCGCGAGCACATCCAGCCGCCTGAAGAGGCGGTTGCATTCGAGCCGCAGCGAGGTCGCGGATGCCGCCAGGTCCTCGTCAAATCGGGTCTGGTTCAGATTCAGCCCGATGCCGATCACCAGATAGGCGACCCGGTTTTCTTCCATGGCGGTCTCCGTCAGGATCCCGCCCAATTTTTTCCCGCTGGCTTTTGCGATCAGGTCGTTGGGCCACTTGATGCCGGCAGCCGCACCTTGGCCGGCTTGCTTGATCGCATGGTTCAGTCCCTGGGCAGCGCACAAGCCGGCAAACAGCGTGGCGCTGGCGATGTCGCGCGCATCGGCATCGGGACGCAGCAGCAGGGAAAACGTCAGGCCAAGGTCGGCTTGCGCGACCCACGCGTGACCGCGGCGGCCACGGCCGGCGGTCTGGTAACGGGCGATGAAAAGGCTCCTGTCCGGGGCTTGAGCCGCCGCGGCCCGCTTGGCCATCTCGTTCGTGGAATCCGTCTCATCGGCAAAATCAACCACCTGGAGCCATTCGGCCAGGCCGCTGTCAGCCAGGGCATCCAGCAAGGTCTGCCGGGTCAGCATATCCGCCTCATAGACCAGGCAGTAGCCCTGGCGTGTCTTCGCTTCGATCTGGTGGCCGTCCCGACGCAGCTGCTGCATGTGCTTCCAGACAGCGGAACGCGAGATACCGACCCGGTCGCTGATCTCATGCCCGGATCTATAACCGGGTCGTTCCTTCAATATGGCCAGGATCTTGTTTTTCACGGGGGGCCTCCGGTGCATGTGCGCGCGTTCTCCGCGTCCGCTTCGCTCAGGCAAACAAATAGTTTGAAGTTCAAAAAAACAAGTGCCATGTCGGCGTCTTTCCATTATACTGTATCTAGCACCTTTTGATCAGAGCAGGGGGGCACGGGCAGCACATGATCAAACGCCGTTACAATTTTGTTTTCACGGTCATGCGACCATTTTTTCGTCTTTATACCCGCCTGGCTTACGCTTTCCAGGCGCTGCCGGCTCCGGTTTTGGCAGAAGGCGAGCCTGCCCTGATTTTATCGAATCACAATGCCGCTGTGGATCCTTTTTTTGTGGCGATCAGCTTCAAGCGGCCGATTTTCTTTGTGGCCAGCGACCATATCTTCCGTCTGGGTTTGGTCAGCCGCGTCATCCGCTACCTGGTCGCGCCGATTCCGATCGTCAAGTCCCAGATGGATCTGCGCACCTTGCGCCAGATCCGCGAGACCATCCGCGACGGCGGCCTGGTCGGTCTTTTCCCGGAAGGCAACCGCTCGTTTCACGGCCGGACCATGTTCATCCCCCCTTCGACAGGGAAGCTGGTCAAGCAGCTGGGCTGTACGGTGCTGCTCTATCGCCTTGACGGCGGCTACCTGACCTCGCCGCGCTGGGCCCTTCACCGCCGCAAAGGCTTCCTGCAGGGCCAGGTGGTGCGGCGAATCGACCCGCCGGAGCTGGCCAGCCTGACGCCGGAGGCCATCTACCAGATCATGAAGGAAGCCCTGGATGTCGACGCTTTTGCCTGGCAACGGCAAAAGCTGATCCCCTACAAGGGGCGGCATCTCGCCGAAGGCCTGGAACGGACTTTATTTGTCTGCCCCAAGTGCCATAGCCTGGCGACGCTGACCAGCCGCAACGACCGCTTTTCCTGTGCGTGCGGCCTTTCCGTCCGCTACACGACGCTGGGCTTTTTTGCCCCCTGCGACGCATGGTCGCAGCAACAGGAAGCAAACGGCACTTTTCTGGACAGTGTGTCGGCCTGGGACACCTGGCAGCGGTCTGCGCTGCCGGACATCCTGTTCGGCCCCGGTTTCCCGGCGGAGGGCATCTGCCTGCAGGATAGCCAGCAGCAGCTGGTCAGCAGCGAACGTGCCAGCCGGTCGCACGTCCTGGCCAGCGGACAGCTGCAGCTGTTCCGCGACCGGCTGGTTTTTGACAGCACGGACGGCCAGCCGAAGCACGAGTTCCCAGTCCTGTCAATCAGCCGGATGATCGTCCACGGGCCGCAGACACTCCAGTTCACCACACGCGACAACCAGGTCTGGGAGGTCCGGTCAAAGGCTGTCCGTTCCGCCTACAAGTACCTGCTGGTCTTTCACCTGCTGCAACAGCACCTGAAGGGAGAACCTTATGGATTTTTCGGCATCTAACATCGCCTTGTGGCATTCCCTGATCCAGCTGGGCCTGATCGGCCTGGTCATGCTGACCGGCAACTTGATGCGGCGCAAGATCAAGCCGCTGCGCTTGTCCTTGCTGCCGACCGCGGTCATCGGCGGCTTTATCGCGCTCTTTTTGCGCCAGATGGGCTACCTGCCTTTCGACAAGCCGTTCCTGGAGAGCCTGACCTACCACATGACGGCCATCGGCTTCATCGCGCTGGGACTGCGGGCACCGGCCCGCAGCGAGCGCAGCGTCAGCCGCGAGCTGGCTCGGGACGGCGTCAACAGCGGCGCCTTTATCGTCAGCAACTACCTGATCCAGGGCATCATCGGCATCCTGGTGATGACGGTTCTGAGCGCGACGCTGATGCCGGACTTGTTCAGGGCCGGCGGCCTGATCCTGCCGATGGGCTTCGGCCAGGGGCCCGGCCAGGCGTTCAATGTCGGCAACACCTACGAACAGGCGTACGGGTTTGCCGGCGGCGCGTCGTTCGGCCTGGCCATCGCCGCGATGGGCATGCTCTGGGCCTGCATCGGCGGCATCATCTACCTGAACATCCAGGCCCGCAAGAAGAAGCAGGCCGTCAGCAACGCGGAACAGCACCTGATCGACCATGCCCAGGAACCGGTTGCCGACGAAGGCGAGATCCCGCTGACCGAAGCCGTCGACAAGTTCACGATCCAGGTCGCGCTGGTCCTTTTGGTCTACCTGGCCACTTACCTGACTGCGCGCGGACTGACCCAGCTGTTTACGCTGCCTGCTCTGGCCGGGCTGCAGAAATCGATTGTCCCGCTGATCTGGGGTTTTAATTTCCTGATCGGATCATCGTTGGCGCTGGGTTTAAGGGGCGTGCTGGCCGGACTGCGCCGGACGCGCCTGATGAACCGGAAATACACCAACAACTACATGCTTAACCGCATATCGGGTTCGGCATTCGACATCATGATCTTTGCCAGTATCTGTGCGATCGACATCGCCGATTTACGCCGCCTCTGGGTCCCCTTCCTGATTGTCACAACGATCGGCGGCCTGGTCACGCTGTTCTACATCCGCTGGATGTCGCACCGGCTCTATCCCGGCTACCAGCTGGAAGGCATGCTGGCCATGTATGGCATGATGACCGGCACGGTCAGCACCGGAATCCTTTTGCTGCGCGAGGTCGATCCGGCTTTCCGGACGCCGGCCGCCAACAACCTGGTCATCGGCAGCTCGATGGCCATCGTCCTGGGCTTTCCCATGCTGCTGCTGGTCGGTCTGGCCCCGCGCTCCGACAGCATGCTCTGGACCACCCTGATCGTCTGCGCGGTCTATGCGGCCGCCCTGATCCTGTTTATGCTGCGGCGGCAGCTGTTCGGCCGCAAAAAGGGCTGAACGAGTCAGTCCAGACTTTCCATCGCCAAATGGAGATGGAATTGCCATTGGTCATAAGGCTTGATGATCTGGTCGTAGCCGGCCAGCATTTCCTGCTCCCGGCCCCTGATCCGGCTGGTGCTCGGTTCGATGCCGAGGGCATAGTCGCCTGATTTCATCGATTTCCACTGGACCAGCCAGGGCAGTTCGCTGCGCAGCCAGGTCAAAGAAGCGGCCATGCGCAGGTCTGGACGCACCAGGCGGACGGTTTCCTCCGGTTTGCTGCCCGGCAGCGGCTGGTGGAAGAAGACCTGTTCCGGGCAGCCGTCAACCGGTTCGCTAATCTGGTCATGTTCGGCCAGGCCGCGTGCCGCCTCATCGGTGCGGGGAATCACCTCGCCGGGCGCGAACTGCAGCTGCAGTTCCGGGCTCAGGAAAGGATAGCCGAAATTGAAATGGTAGAGGAGAAACAGCGGTTCGGGCTCCGCCGCTTCATTTTGCACGGTATCCTCCCAGCGGATTGACGAGCCGAAAAGCGGCAGGATCAGTTTGCGTTTCAACAGCAGGTTATGCCCGAAAAGCGCGGATTCACGCATCTGGCCGGAAAGGGTCACGGTCCCCTGCTCCGGATCCAGCTGGACGCTCACCTGCTCGGCGGGCATGGCGCCGATCTGGCCGTGAATCGGGTGATAGGTGTTGTTGTACTCACAATCAGGTCCGGTGTTTCTAAGGCCGCAAGTCGCCAGCATGCCGCCTGGCCAGCTGGCTGCGAACGTGTCGCAGCCTGGCACCACGCGGCCGCTCAGCAGGCCGTTTTTGCTGCCAAAGCCGATGTTGACCCCCTTGAAGCGGAGCTCGTACAAGTCGAGCGCCCGGCTCTCCAGAAAGAGCGCCTGCAAGCCGCCAGCTGTCTGGACCTCGATCAGGCGCATCTGGTCGCCGCCGCCCTCGCTCAGCTGCAGGCGGCGAACGCTGTACAGCTGGTCAGATGATCCCGTGTAGCGTTTCTGGTCCCGGTAGCCGAGCGGCAGAACAGACCGGCTCATCTCAGGTCACCTCGATCGTGACGGAGGCGATCTTCTGTTCGGCAACCGGCCGGTCCTGGCGGCCAGTCTGGACCGCAGCGATCCGGTCAACGACGTCGAGGCCTTCGATGACATGGCCGAACGCCGCATACTGGCCGTCCAGGTGCGTCGCATCGCCGTGCATGATGAAGAACTGTGAGCCGGCCGAATCCGGGTTCATGGCGCGGGCCATGGAAATCACGCCGCGCTTGTGGCGGATTGTGTTGGCGACGCCGTTGGCCGAGAACTCGCCCTTGATCTGGTAACCGGGGCCCCCCATTCCGGTGCCGTCCGGGCAGCCGCCCTGGATCATGAATCCGGGGATGACCCGGTGAAAGATCAGGCCGTCGTAAAAGCCGCTTTGGGCCAGCTTGACAAAATTCTCCGTGGTCAGCGGCGCCTGCGCGCGATCCAGCTCGAGGACGATTCTGCCGCCCTCCTCCATGGTCAGGATGGCTTTTGTTGTCGTCGTTTCATTTGTGTTCTGGGTTGGCATCTCAAGTCCTTTCCGCCTGGAGGCCCAGGCTGGCGTGTTGTTCCGGCGTCGGCAGGCGGCGCCTTAAATCAGCTGCTTGTTGGCGTGGAGCAGCGCATCCTTGATATCCCAGAGTTTCTGGGACAAATCGACATAATATTCCTGCGGGTTTTCGAAGCGCTTCAGGGAATCCCAAAGCAGGTCGACCTCGCGGGCGCAATATTGGCGGGACGCTTCGATCGACACCCGCTGGTAGACCAGCTTGCCCTGGATAAAGATGGGCTCGAGCAGGCGGCGGGCCCGAAATCCGGTGACCAGCTTGCGCTTCCAGGTATGCAGCGGATCGAACAGCTCGTATGGCTGTTGGTCGTCGATGGTCTCATCGGCCAGCGTAATCAGGTCGGCGATCGCCTTGCCGGTCGCCAGGTCATAGAACCGCCAGACCTCTTTGCTGCTTGGGTTGGTGATCTTGCCGGCATTTTCCGAGAATTTCATGCGCGGCTGGATTTTGCCGTCCTGCTCGATCGCGGCCAGCTTGTAAACACCGCCGAAAACCGGCTCGTTTCGCGAGGTGATCAGGCGTTCGCCGACCCCAAAGGTGTCGATGGCCGCTCCTTGCGCGATCAGGTCACGGATGAGGTACTCGTCCAGGGCGTTGCTGACCGTGATGCGGCAATCCGTAAGACCTGCCCGGTCCAGCATGTCCCGGGCTTTCACGGTCAAGTAGGTCAGGTCGCCGCTGTCGATGCGAATCCCCTTCAGGCGATGCCCCATCGGTTCAAGCACGTTCTTGGCGGTCTGGATGGCGTTCGGGATGCCTGATTTCAGCACATTATAGGTATCGACCAGGAGGACCGTGCTGTCCGGGAACGAACGGGCATAGGCACTGAACGCGTCATACTCCGACTCAAAGGCCTGGACCCAGCTGTGGGCCATGGTCCCGACCAGCGGAACCCCGAAGTGTTCGCCGCTGATCGTGCAGGAGGTGCCGCTGACCCCGGCAATGTAGGCGGCGCGTGAGCCAAGCACGGCGGCATCGTAGCCCTGGGCCCGGCGCGCGCCGAACTCGAAGACCGGCCGGCCCTGGGCGGCGCGGACGATGCGGGAGGTCTTGGTGGCGATCAGGCTCTGGTGGTTGATCGTGACCAGCAGCATGGTCTCGATCATCTGGGCCTGGATCAGGGGACCGCGCACTTTGACAATCGGTTCGTTGGGGAAAATCGGCGTTCCCTCCGGGATCGCCCAGATATCGCAGGCAAATGTGAAGTGGCGCAGATAATCGAGAAAACGGTCGTCGAACTTACCGGTCGAAGCCAGGTAGTCCAGGTTCTCCTCGGTGAACTGGAGGGTCTTCAGATAATCGATCATCTGCTCGACACCGGCCATGATCGCATAGCCGCCGTCTTCCGGAATTGAACGGAAAAACAAGTCAAACCAGGCGATGGTATCGGCCATGCCATGCTCCAGATACCCTTTGGACATGGTCAGCTCATAAAAATCAGTCAGCATGCTCATGTTGGTTCTGTCATTCCAACGCAACGTGTACATCCCATTCACCTTCTTCTTTCACCGGTTCCCGCCAGGGGCCGAAAACGGCCGGCTGGTACTGGACATGCTCCAGGCACAAGCCTTCGGGCGGCATGGTTTTCCCGGCCTTGCGCCGGTCACCTGATTCTATGATAGCAGTCATTTGACAGGCTGTCAGCTTGCCTTCGGCAACAGCCAGCAGCGTGCCGGTCAGGATACGCATCATGTGGTACAAGAAGCCGTCGCCCTGGACATACAAGGTGACCAGGGGCCCCCTGGAGATCAGGCGCAGCGCCTGGATCGTGCGCATCGTCGTCAGGGCGGGGCTGCCGGCATCGCAGAGCGCGCGGAAATCGCGCCGGCCCAGCAGCAGCGGCAGCGCCCCGGCCATCGCATCGAGATCGAGGCGGCCCGGGACATGGGCACAGGTCCGGCGCAGGATAGCCGGCCTGGCGGCCGGGCGCCAGATGGTGTAACTGTAAATTTTGCCGCGGGCGTCGCGGCGCGCGTTGAATGCTTCCGGCACCGTCGCCGCGGCCTGGACGCTGATGTCCGGCGGCAGGACGCTGTTCAGGGCTAGCGGCCACTTTTCCGGAACAATTCTGGAACAGGCGCTGAAACTGCTGACATGACCGCGGGCGTGCACGCCGGCGTCGGTCCGGCTGCATCCGGTCAGCCGGATGTCTTCTCCCGTTAAGGTCCGGATGGCATCGCGCAGCACCGCCTGCACCGTGCGCTGGCGAGGCTGGATCTGCCAGCCTGAAAACGCGCTGCCGTCATATTCCGTCAGCAATGCCAGGTATTGGCGCGGTTTGTCCGGCATCGTGCTCAGCCGGCCAGACCTTCCTGAAGGCAGCTGGCTGCCATCATGGCCGCGCCGATGATGCCGGCGTCGTTGCCCATTTCGGCCAGCACGATACGGGGCTGCGGCACGCCGCGGCCCAGGTAGGAGCGCTCGATGGCCTTCTTGCGTACAGGTACGAGCAACGCGTCGCCTTCGTTGCAGACCCCGCCGCCGATGGCGATGACTTCAGGCATGAAGCAGTTGATCACGTTGGCCAGGCCTTCGGCCAGCATCTCGATGTAGTCCTCAACGACTGCGGTCGCGGCCGCATCACCCTGGCGCATGCCGATAAAGGCGGTCCGGCCGTCGGCCTGGCCGCCATTGTCCGCGATCAGCCGGTTCAGCTGGGAATCCGGGTGCTCACGGGCGGCCCGTTCGGTTTCGCGGATCAGGCCGGTGGCTGAGGCGTATGACTCGAAGCAGCCGTGCCGGCCGCAGGTGCAATCTTCGCCGCCTGCCTTGATCACCATGTGGCCGATCTCACAGCCGGCGTTGTTGAAGCCGCTGTAGATCTGGCCGTTGACGACAACACCGCCGCCGACGCCGGTCCCCAGGGTGATGGTGACCGAATGGCGGGTGCCGCGCGCAGCGCCGGCGACACTTTCAGCCAGCGCCGCGACATTGGCGTCGTTGTCGATATAGACGGGCAGATCATAGACGCCGCGGATGACCTGACGCATCGGGGCATCGTCAAACGGCAGATTATTGGCGTAGATCAGGGTGCCGGCAACATTGTTGGGCGTTCCCGGCGCGCCGATGCCGATGGCCAGGATGTCTCCGGCCGGAACGCCGGCGTCCTGGGCAACCTGCCTGGCCAGCAGCCCCATGTCGCGGATAATGTCGGTCTGTGCGCGCTCGGTATGCGTCTTGATGCTGCTCTTGCCGATCAGGGTCCCCTGCTCGTCGACGACACCCGCCTTGATGTTTGTGCCGCCCAGATCGATACCCACATAATATTTCATCTTGCAGTCCTCCTGGTTCGCCCGGCCATCGCTAGCGCGGCCAGATCGTCGTTGCTCTCCATTATAGACCAGGCGGGAACGGCAGTTCAAGCGTCAGGCGAAGGCGGTGCGGATCGGCCTCAAAGGTACTGGACGAGCAGTATGGCTGTACAGCAGACAACCAGCAGGCAGGCAAAGACGATGTCCATGGGCGTATAGCGCATGACCTTGAGGCGGGTGCGCCCTTCGCCGCCGCGGTAGCAGCGGGCCTCCATGGCGATCGCCAGTTCCTCGGCCCGCTTGAACGCGCTGACAAACAGCGGGATCAGGACCGATACCAGGCCCCTGGCTTTGGCGATCAGGCCGCCGGTGTCGTAGTCAGCCCCGCGCGAGGACTGCGCTTTCATGATCTTCTCGGTCTCCTCAAGCAAGGTGGGGACAAAGCGCAGCGCGATGGACATCATCATGGCCATCTCGTGGGCCGGGAAGCCGATCCGGCGCAGTGGATTCAGCAGATGCTCGATCGCATCCGCCACCAGGATCGGGGTTGTGGTCAAGGTTAGAAAAAGTGTGGTGCTGATGATCAGCAGCATCAGGCGAACAGCCATGCGCACCGCCGTCTCAAGCCCCTGTTCGGAGATCGTGACAGGCCCGATGGTCACCAGCTCGTCACCCTTGATGGTCAGCAGGTTGATCACGAAAGCGAAAATCAGAATAAACAGGATGGGCTTCAGGCTGCCGATGATGTGGCGCATGGGCACTTGTGAGAGCAGCATCAGGACCAGGGTCAACAAGCCCAAGAGCAGCATGGGCAGCGGTTTCTGCACCAGGAAGATGACGACCATGTAGAAAAACGACAGGAGGATCTTGGCCCGGGGATCGAGCCGGTGCAGCATGGAGCGGCCGGGATAATAGCGGCCGAGCGAGATTTGCTTCAGCATCGCCTACACCGTCCTTTCCGCGCCGATAGATAGGCCCATGCCGGCTGCGACAATGCGGGCCGCCGCATCTTCAGGCTTGAAACAATGCCAGTCCAAAGCCGGCAGGTCATCACATAAGGATTTGAGGAAAGCGGTGGTGCGCGGCAGGGACAAGCCGGCGCGAACAAGCTGCTCTTCCTGGCTGAACACGTCGGCGGTCCTGCCGAACGCGTGGACGCGCCCCTGGCGCAGAACCAGGACGCGGTCGGCCAGGCGGGCGATGTCCTCCATGCTGTGCGAGACCAGGATGATCGTGACGCCCATTTGGCGCAGCTGGGCGGCATAATCGAGGATCTCGTCCCGGCCGGCGGGGTCAAGGCCGGCAGCCGGTTCATCCAGAATCAGAATTTCCGGCTCCATGGCCAGGACGCCGGCGATAGCGGCGCGCCGCTTCTGGCCGCCGGACAGTTCAAAGGGCGACCGCTCCAGTTCCTCGTCCTGCAGGCCGACAATACGGGCTGCCTTGAGCACGCGGGGTTCGATTTGGGCCATGTCCAGCCCCATGCGCTTGGGACCGAACGCGATGTCCTGAAAGACCGTCTCCTCGAACAGCTGGTGTTCGGGATACTGGAACAGCAAGCCGACGCGCTGGCGTATTTTCCTGATGTCCGCATTGGTCGAGCCATCCATGCCCAGAACCGTGACCTGGCCTTTGTGGCCGCGCAGCAACCCGTTGAGGTGCTGGATCAGGGTCGATTTGCCGGATCCGCTGTGCCCGATAATGCCGAGCAGTTCGCCCTTGTGCACATCGAAGCTGACCTGGTCCAGCGCGCGCGTTTCCATCGCGGTCCCCGGGGCGTACACATAGGAAAGCTGTTTGACTTGAACCACCGTTTCCACGCCTTCCAGATCCATGGGGGTGTTTGCGGGGGGCAGCGCAGGACGCCAGTTTGTTTGTGCCGCACGGCGCTTCGCCGCGTCCAACAGGCGCAGGATGGCCAGGCGCGAACTGTCCCAGCTGGCGGCTTCCAGCGGCTGGAGCTGGTCATCGAGCAGGCTGGCCACCGCGTGCGCGATCTCGGTATGGTCCGGAACATCCAGGCCTTCGCGGCGCACCAGGCTGACCTGGTCGAAAACCTCGGCCGGGGTGCCTGAGGTGACCACGCGTCCGCCCGACATCACATAAACAAAGTCGGCCAGCAGCACTTCTTCCATATGGTGGGTGATGTTGACAACGGTCATGTTCTGGTCGTGGACCAGCGTCTCAACCAGCTGCATGAAATCGTGCCGGCTGACCGGATCGAGCATGGAGGTTGCCTCATCCAGGATCAGGCAGGAGGGCTTCATCGCCAGAATGCCGGCGATGGCCAGCTTTTGTTTCTGGCCGCCGGAAAGCAGGTGCGGCGGTTTTTGCGCGTCATCGGACAAGCCGACATAAGCCAGTGCCTCATCAACGGCCAGCCGGATGTCCGGCTGGGGGAAGCCCAGGTTCTCAGGCCCGAAGGCGACATCCTCCTCGACGGTGGTGCCGACGATCTGGTTGTCCGGGTTCTGGAAGACCATGCCGCAAAGCCGGCGGATCTCCCAGACGTTTTCCTCCTGGGCCGTGTTGCGGCCTGAAACGAGCACGATGCCCTGGCTGGGCTGTTCCAGGGCGTTGATCAGGCGGGCCAGCGTCGACTTGCCCGAGCCGTTTCGTCCCAGGATCGCCACATGGCTGCCGGCCGCGATCTGCAAACTGACATCCTGAACAGCCAGGAGCGGATCCTGGTTGCTCTGCCGGTAGCTGAAATGCACCTTGCTGATGTCGATAAACGCCTGCATGCTTCTCCTGTTCTCCCAAAAAACAAGGACCGGCTTGCGCCCGTCCCTGCTGGTTGGCTTTTCTGTCTGACCGGCGGACCGGGCCACCTGACATGGATTTAGGTCATTCGTCAGATCAGTTCCAGAACGGCCATTTCTGCGGCGTCGCCGCGGCGAGGCCCGATCTTGACGATGCGGGTGTAGCCGCCGGCGCGGTCTTCGTACTTGGCCGCGACCGTGTCAAACAGGATATTGACCGGGTTGACGGTCTTGCCGTTCTCGTCATGGCTCTTGTTCAGCCACTGGATGGCCCGACGACGGGCGGCCAGGCGGGACGGCTCATCGACCTGGGACATGTCCGTCTTCAGCTCGCGGCTGACAACATCATACTTGTTCCCGTTTTTCGATGTGACCGACTTGAGGATTTTGCGGCCTTTGCCATCTAATTTGGCGCTTGACACCAGCAATCCCCGGGTCGTAAAATTATTTTTTTCGCGTACAGCCATCGTGATCAGCTTTTCGGCGATCCGCTTGACTTCCTTGGCGCGTGCCTCGGTTGTTTCGATCCTGCCCTTGACCACGAGGGTGGTGACCAGCCCTCTGAGAATGGACAGCCTCATATCCGTGGCACGTCCAAGTTTTCTCTGTGCAGGCATGTGAGATACCTCCTAACTGTTCAGGGTCCTGTGCGCGCTCACTCTTCGTGAGCAGCCAGCGACAAACCCATTTCCTCTAGTTTCTGAATCACTTCTTCCAGGGATTTTTTCCCCAGGTTGCGTACTTTCATCATGTCTTCCTCGCTCCGCGCCACCAGGTCGCCGATCGTGTTGATGCCGGCGCGCTTGAGGCAATTGTACGTGCGGACCGAAAAATCAAGATCCTCAATCACGATGTCCAGGGGTTTATCCTTTGCACCGGTCGGTTCTTTTTGTTTGAACCCGGGCCCGTCGACAGTCTCGGCCAGGGCCATGAACAAGCTGAGATGATCGTCCAGGATCGCAGCTCCGGAACTCAGGGCTTCGGTCACTTCGATGGTCGCATCCGTCCAGATTTCCAGCGTCAGCTTGTCGTAATCGGTAAACTGGCCAACGCGGGTGTTCTCAATCGAGAAGTTGACCTTGGTGACCGGGGTGAAGATCGCGTCGATCGGAATGACACCGATCGGCTGATTGGACCACTTGTTGCGCTCCGCGGTGTTGTAGCCGCGGCCTTTGTTCAGGGTCAGTTCCATGAAGAGGCGGCCTTCGCCGTTCAGGGTGGCGATCGGATGATCCGGATTCATGATCTCGACTTCCTCGTCGCGGACAATGTCCCCGGCTGTCACAACGCCAGTGCGCCCTTCATCGGTGCTGATGTAAACGGTCTTCGGTCCGTCGACATGCAGTTTGGCCCGGATACCTTTGACGTTCAGAATGATCTCGGTCAGATCCTCAATAACGCCCTTGATGGTTGAAAACTCGTGGTAGACACCGTCAACCCTGATCGCCGTCACGGCAGCGCCCGGAAGAGATGACAACAAAACACGCCTGAGCGAATTACCCAAGGTGATGCCGAAACCACGTTCCAGCGGCTCAACGACAAACTTACCATACGAACCATCATCCTGACGATCAACGCATTCGATCATCGGCTTCTTGATTTCAATCATCTTTTTCCTCCTTTATGCACCTGGGCCATGCAATCAAACCGCAGATCACTTGGAGTACAGCTCGACAATGAGGGTTTCCTTGACCTCAATGTCGACATCGGCACGGACAGGAAGCTGAACCACCGTACCGCTGAGCGCGTCGGCATTGAACGAGAGCCAGGCTGGCACCGGACGACTGGCCAGGTCCTGGAATTTGGGCGATTTGCGGGAGCTTTCCCTGACAGCGATGACTTCATTGGCCTTGGTGATGTAAGACGGAATGTTGACCTTCTTACCATTCACGGTAAAGTGGCCGTGGGTCACCAGCTGGCGTGCTTCGGCGCGCGAGGAAGCCAGTCCGAGCCGATAAACGACGTTATCCAAGCGCAGTTCAAGCATTTGGAGTAGATTTTCACCACTCTTGCCCTTCATGCGCGACGCTTTTTCAAAGGTATTGTGGAATTGTTTCTCCAGAACACCGTAAAAGCGCTTGGTCTTTTGCTTCTCACGCAACTGCGTGCCGTATTCGGATACTTTTTTCCTGCCTTGACCATGCTGACCGGGAACAAAGCTCCTTCTGGCAATGGCACATTTTCCTGTATAGCAACGCTGGCCCTTAAGGAAAAGCTTTTCGCCTTCCCTGCGGCAAAGCCTGCATACTGCTTCTGTATATCTGGCCATGCTTTACACCTCCGGAATCAGACTCTTCTTCTCTTTGGCGGTCTGCAGCCATTATGTGGAATCGGGGTCACGTCCTTGATCAGCGTCACGTCCAGGCCAGCAGCCTGCAGGGAACGGATCGCGGCTTCACGGCCGGCGCCGGGTCCCTTGACGAAAACCTCAACAGAACGCATCCCATGGTCGATTGCCGTCTTGGCAGCAGCTTCTGCGGCCATCTGGGCGGCGAACGGTGTTCCCTTACGGGAGCCCTTCATGCCCATGCCGCCGGCGCTGGACCAGGCAATCGCATTGCCGGCCGGATCGGCGATCGTCACGATCGTGTTGTTGAACGAAGAGTGAATATGCGCCGCACCGCGGTCAATGTTCTTGCGTTCTCTTCTCTTGGGCCTTGCAGCGGTCTTTTTTGCTGTCGCTTTAGCCATGCTGTTGCCTCCTTATTTTCTCTTGCCTGCCGTGGTGCGTTTGGGACCCTTGCGGGTGCGGGCATTGGTTTTGGTGCGCTGTCCGCGTACCGGCAAGCCGAGCCTGTGGCGGCGACCGCGGTAGCAGCCGATCTCCGTCAGGCGTTTGATGTTCATGGCGATGGTCCTTCTCAGGTCACCTTCGACCATGTAGCCGTTCTCAATGGTATCCCTGATCTTCGAGACATCGTCTTCGCTAAGATCTTTTGCGCGTGTATCAGGATTCACGCCGCAGGTAGCCAGAATTTTTTTGGACAGTGTCCTGCCGATGCCATAGATATAGCAAAGCGCTATCTCTACGCGCTTTTCATTGGGCAGATCCACTCCGGCAATTCGTGCCATCAGTTTGCACCTCCATCGTACAAGGGGTCAAATGTTTCTCTATCTTCAACACGTAGGAGTATTGTCCGGCCGTTAAGCCAGAGCAGCCGCACCCCTGCGCCGTGCGTAACTGAAGAAGGCTGTTGGTCAGCCTTGTTTCTGCTTGTGCTTCGGATCCTGGCAAATCACCATAACATGGCCTTTGCGGCGAATCACTTTGCACTTTTCACAAATCGGTTTTACGGACGGTCTTACCTTCATGGTCGTATCCTCCTCTTGTGCCGGTGCCTCTCTTGCGGGCAAGACAAAACGGCGCATGCTAAAATATTGTACCAGATTCAGCGATAAAATCAAGTTTTATTTTTAACCGCCCTACTTGGCGCGCCAGGTGATTCGTCCCCTGGTCAGGTCATAGGGCGACAACTCGAGTGTTACACGGTCTCCGGTCAGGATTTTGATGTAGTTCTGACGGAGCTTGCCGGAAATATGCGCGGTTATTTCATGGCCGTTTTCCAGACGGACCTTGAAAACAGCGTTGGGCAGGGTATCCGTCACGATGCCTTCGACTTCGATGGTGTCTTCTTTGGACATTCAGGTTCCTCCTTCGTTGCGGGCAGGATTAAGTGGGTGCTTCAGGTTATAGGGACTCAGCAGCTGGCGGATCCGGGCGTTTTTTTGCCCGTCATCACCCAGTTTCTGCAGGTCTTCCAGGAATTCGGTCTGCTCGTCCGGATCGACAATCCGGACGTGGCGGACATTCTTGAGCTTGAGCTTGCTGACCGGCCTGGACGATCCGTCGCAGAGCCAGACGCGGTCGGCAGCGGTTTGCAGGACCAGGTAGCTGCTGTTCTTGTCATGTCCGGCGACTGAACGGACGACCATGCCCGGACGGATGTCATGCACGAATGATGTCATGCCGGCTGTTCTCCCGGCCAGGTTGTCAAGACCTTGGGGCCGTCGTCTGTCACCGCAAAGGTGTTTTCGTAATGGGCGGACGGCTTGTTATCTGCCGTGACAATAGTCCAGCCGTCGTCTTGCATGAGCACACGGCGTGTGCCCAGGTTGATCATCGGCTCCATGGCGAGGACCATACCGGTTTCCAGGCGCAGCCCGTGGCCGGCGCGGCCGAAATTCGGCAAGTCAGGCTCCTCGTGCAAATGACGGCCAATGCCATGTCCGGTCAGCTCGCGCACGACACCGTAGCCCTGTCTTTCAGCGTGCGCCTGAACGGCGGCAGACAGATCGCCCAGGCGGTTGCCGGGCCAAGCCATGGCCAGGCCCTGCCAAAAGCACGTCTGCGCCGTCTGCACGAGCTTTGCGACAGCTGGGGGAATCTGACCGACAGCGAAGGTTCTGGCGGCATCGGCGTGGTAGCCGTCCAGGTAAACGCCGACGTCGATGGAAATGATGCTGCCCTCCTGGAGGATCCGGTTCGGACTGGGAATCCCGTGGACAACCTCCGCGTCGATCGAGGCGCAGATCGCCGCCGGAAAAGGCGGCTGACCGTAGCCCAGAAAGGAAGGCGTCCCGCCGGATTGACCGATCAGGTCCCGGGCGGTGGCGTCGAGATCGGCGGTGCTGATCCCGGGGCGGACTTGCTTGCTGATGGAAAGGAGAACAGCCGCGACAATGCGGCCGGCCGCTGCCATCTTTTCGATTTCATGTGCTGACTTGATGTGTACCATGCACTCAGATCCTGTCATGACCGGCTGAGCCGGTCGTCCAGCAGCTGGCGGACAGCCTGGAAACAAGCCTCGATCGTGCCTTCGTTATCAGCGTCGAACAACAGTCCTTGCTCACGGTAGTAGGCGATCAGGGGTTCGGTTTGTTCTTTATAGGTTTGCAGACGCTTGAGAACCGTCTCTTCCTGGTCATCGGCGCGCTGAGTCAGGGCCGCTTGGCAATCGTCGCAGATCCCCGCAACGGCCGGTTTTTGCGAATGGATGTTGTAGCCGCGGCCGCATTTGGGGCACATGCGCCGTCCGGACAGCCGCTTGATGATCGTTTCATCCCGAACGACCAGGTTCAGGACAGCGGTCAGGGGCTTGTCCCGCAGGACGGGCATCCGGCCCAGGGCATCGGCCTGCACGAGCGTACGGGGAAACCCGTCCAGCAAAAAGCCTTGCCGGCAGTCGTCTTGCGCCAAACGCGCGTCAACCATGGCGATCGTCACCGTGTCCGGAACCAGGTCGCCGCTGTTGATGTACGCTTCCGCTTCCTGCCCCAAGGCCGTCTTTTCCCGGATATTCCGCCGGAAAATATCGCCGGTGGAGATATGCGGAATGCGGTACAGCTCCTCGAGGTCGGCTGCCAGGGTTCCTTTTCCAGAGCCTGGCGGGCCTAACAGGATCAATTGCATGAATGACCTCCTAAAACAGGAACAAGGGCATCCCGCCTCTGGCCATGGCGGAACACCCTGTTGTCGTCGCGGTCTGTCTTAATCAAGAAAACCCTTGTAATGGCGCATGACCATCTGGGCTTCCAGCTGGTTGACCAGGTCGATCGCCACACCGACCAGGATGATCACCGCCGTGCCGCCAAACCAGATGCCTTGGATGTTCGTGATGGCACTGAGCAAGGTCGGCAGGAGAACGATCAGGACCAGGAACATGGCGTCAAACCAGGACAGGCGGCGCGATGTCCGGTTAATGAAATCTGCCGTCGGCCGTCCGGGACGTATCCCGGGGATGAAGCCGCCGTTCTTCTGCAGGTTGTTGGCCACTTCAATCGGGTTGAACTGGACCATCGAGTAGAAGAACGTGAACCCCATGATCATCAGGCCGTAGACCACATAGTAGGCAGGGTTGCCCGAAAAGTTCATAAACCACTGTGCGACCGGACCGACTTCAGCACCTGGCCGCGTAAAGAGCGAAACCAGGGTCGAGGGCAGCATGACGATCGAGCTGGCGAAAATGACCGGGATAACGCCAGCCTGGTTGACCTTGATCGGCAGGTAGGTGCTCTGGCCGCCATACATTTTGCGCCCGATGACCTTTTTGGCATACTGCACCGGAATCCGGCGCTCCGCCATCTGGACAAAGACAACCAGGGCGATGACCAGGACAAAAAGCAGGGCGACGCCAAGGGTCATGACAACTGAGACAATGGCGTTGCGGGTCAAGGTCCAGGCCTGGAAATAGCCGAACAGCGTCTTGATGGCGTCCGGGCCGCGGGTGACGATACCGGCGAAGATAATCAGGGAGATCCCGTTGCCGATACCGGATTCGTTGATCTGCTCACCGATCCACATGATGAAAGCCGTGCCGGCGGTAAAGCTAAAGATGACCAGGATGGCGTTCAGGCCGAACGGCAGGGCCGGTGTTGAAGCCAGGCGCGTCGTATACCAGTAAGCCGTGGCTTGCATCAGGGCGAGCCCGACGGTCATGTAACGAACATACTGCTGGATCTTCTTGCGGCCTTCGTCGCCTTCCTTCTGCAGCCGTTCCAGGGCAGGAATGGCCACGGTCAGAAGCTGCATGATGATCGATGAATTGATGTAGGGCACGATACCGAGCGAAAAGATGGAAACCTGCTTAAAGGCGCCGCCCGAGATGATGTCCAAAAAGCTGCCCAGTTGTCCGAAGCGGTCGAGCAGCTCGGTAAACGCTGCTGCGTCGATGCCGGGAACAGGGACCCTGATGCCGATCCTGTAGATGATCAGCATGATCAGGGTAAACAGGAGCTTCTTGCGCAGATCCGGGATTTTGAAAGCATTTTTCAGGGTTTCGATCATACCGGACATGCTCAAACCTCCTCGGCCGTTCCTCCAGCCTTTTCAATTTTATCCTTAGCCGAGGCAGTGAACGCGTTGGCGCGCACATGCAGCTTTTTCGTCAGTTCGCCGTTGCCCAGGATCTTGATGCCGTCGTTGACCTTGGGCAGCGTGATCAAGCCGGATTGTTTCATGCTTAGGGCGTCGAGGGTCATCCCCTCATCAAACCGGTCCAGGTCGCCGACATTGATTTCGATGTACTGTACGGCGAAGCGCTTGTTGTTGAAACCGCGTTTGGGCAAACGGCGGTAGAGCGGCATCTGTCCGCCCTCGAAACCGGGACGGACACCGCCGCCGGAACGGGAATTCTGGCCTTTGTGGCCGCGGCCGGCGGTCTTGCCGTTGCCGGAACCAGGACCGCGTCCCTTGCGGTAGGCAGTCTGACGCGCGCCTGGCGTAGCCGAAAGTTCATTGATTTTCATTGAGATGACGCCTCCTTACGCTTCTTCACAGCGGACCAGGTGGGCTACATGCCGAACCATGCCGCGGATTGATGGCGTCGCTTCCTGTTCGATGGTCTGGCCGACCTTATGCAGGCCAAGGGCACGCACCGTAGCGACTTGCTTCTTGTTGGCATTGTTGATGCTTTTCACCAATGTGATGATCAATTTTGACACGCCTGTGCCCTCCTTTACAGTATGTCTTCGACGGACTTGCCGCGAAGCCTGGCAACCTGTTCAGGCGACTTCAGGCTCTTAAGACCTTCCATGGTTGCGTTAACCATGTTGTTGGGGTTGTTCGAGCCCAGCGACTTGGTCCGGATGTCCTTGATGCCGGCCAGTTCCAGGACGGCACGGACAGGACCGCCGGCGATGACGCCGGTACCGCCGCCAGCTGGCTTGAGCAAAACCCGGCCGGCGCCGAAGGTGCCGATGGTTTCGTGCGGGATGGTCGAATTGTGCAGGGGAACCTGGATCAGGTTCTTGCGGGCGTCCTCGATTCCCTTGCGGATTGCGTCGGGAATTTCAGCAGCCTTGCCCAGTCCCTTGCCGACATGGCCGTTTTCGTCTCCGACGATGACCAGTGCGGCGAAGCGGAAATTGCGTCCGCCTTTGACGGTTTTTGAAACACGCCCGATATGAATGACTTTTTCTTTCAGCTCGACTGCGTTTGGTTCGATGCGCATGACAGTTCCTCCCTGCTTAGAATTTCAGTCCGGCTTCCCGGGCTGCTTCGGCCAATGCCGCGACGCGGCCGTGGTAGATGTAGCCGCCGCGGTCGAAGACCACATTGGTTACACCTTTGTCCAGAGCGCGCGCGGCGACAAGTTTGCCGACTGCCGCTGCGCCTTGCTTGTTGCCGCTGGCCAACCCTTGCGCCTTGATCTCCTGATCCAGAGTCGACGCGCTGGCCAGGGTCTGGCCGGTCATGTCATCGATCACCTGGGCATAGATGTTGGTGAGGCTGCGGAAAACGCAAAGTCTCGGGCGTTCGCCGGTGCCGCTGATCTTGGCGCGGACACGGGCATGCTTTCTCTTGCGTATATCGTTTCGGCTGATATTCTGACTCATCTTATTCCACCCTTTCGCGATCAGGCGCCCTTGGCACCGGTCTTGCCTTCCTTGAGCTTGAGGATCTCGAAGTCATACTTGATCCCCTTGCCGTGGTAGGCGTCCGGTACACGGAGCGAGCGAATCTTGGCAGCAGTCTCGCCAACGAGTTGCTTGTCGGCGCCCTTGACGACGATCTTGTTCTGTGCGGGAACATCGATCGTGATGCCAGCGGGCTCCTCAACCTCGATCGGATGCGAGTAGCCAATATTCAGCACGAGCTTATTGCCTTGTTTCTGGGCCCTGTAGCCGACGCCGTTGATGTCGAGGTTTTTGACAAACCCCTGGGACACCCCGATGACCATGTTGTTGACCAGCGAGCGGGTCAGGCCGTGCAGAGCTTTGTTCTTGTTTGAATCGTCAGGGCGGTCCACCTTGATCAGGCTGCCGTCAACCGTGACGCGCATGTTGGGATGGACGACCTGGGTCAGCGTGACGTTGTCCTTTTTGACAACGACGGTATCGCCGTCCACCTTGACCTCGACCCCGGCCGGGATCGTGATCGGCATTTTACCTATTCTGGACATGATCCGTTCCTCCTGCTCTTGAGATTGCAGACGGCCGGCCAAACCGGCACATCCTTTTCAGAGATTCGCTGCAATTTTCTTACCAAACGTAGGCCAGCACTTCGCCGCCAACGCCCGCTTCACGTGCCTTCTTGTCTGTCATGATGCCGGTAGATGTCGAGATGACCGCGATGCCGAGACCGCCCAGCACTCTTGGCAGCTCGTCCTTGTTGGCATAGACCCGAAGACCCGGTCTGGAAATGCGCTTGATCCCGGAAATAATCGGCTTCTTGGCCGCGTACTTCAGCGTGATGCGCAGTTTGCCCTGTTTGTCGTCCGCGATGGCTTCGACCCTGGAAATATAGCCCTCATCAAGCAAAATCTGGGCGATGGCCTTTTTGACGTTGGACGCGGGAATCTCGCATTGCGAATGCCCCGCGGTGCCGGCGTTGCGGATCCTGGTGAGCATATCGGCTATGGAATCTGTAATCTGCATGGGATTTCCTCCTTCCTGAGCCGGTCTTACCAGCTGGCTTTGCGTACGCCTGGAATCTGGCCCTTGTAGGCCAGTTCCCTGAAGCAGAGCCGGCAGATCCCGTACTTGCGCAGGTAGGCATGGGGGCGGCCGCACAGCTTGCAGCGGTTATAGGCCCGTGTCGAAAATTTCGGCGCGGCCAATTGTTTCAGTTTGAGTGACTTTTTTGCCATGGTCCGTTCCTCCGCTTACTTGCTGAACGGCATGCCGAGCAGCCGGAGAAGCTCGCGGGCTTCCTCGTCGGTATCAGCCGTTGTCACAATAATAATATCCATGCCCCGGATTTTATCGATTTTGTCGTAGTCGATTTCGGGGAAGATCAATTGTTCCTTGGCACCCATGGCGTAGTTGCCGTGGCCATCAAAGGAGTTCGGGTTCAGTCCGCGGAAGTCCCGCACGCGGGGCAGCGCGATGCTGATCAGCTTGTCCATGAACTCGTACATCTTTTCGCCGCGCAACGTGACTTTGCAACCGATGTTCATGCCCTCGCGCAGCTTGAATGCCGATACGGACTTCTTGGCCTTGGTGATGACCGCTTTCTGCCCCGCAATGATCGACATGTCCCGAGCGGCGTTGTCGATCGCCTTGGGGTTGTCCTTGACATCGCCGACACCCATGTTGAGGACGATTTTCTCCAACCTGGGAACCTGCATGATCGAGCGGTAATTGAACGCTTTCTGCAGAGCAGGAGCGGCTTCAGTCTTGTACTTGTCTTTCAGTCTTGACATTTTTTTCTGCCTCCTCCGCCGCGCTTACGTCCGGGCCTGCCGGATCGTGTCGATGATCTCACCGCAGGCCTTGCAGAAACGGACTTTTTCGCCGTTCTCCAGGAATTTTCTGCCGGTTTTGCTTGGCCGCTTGCACTTGCTGCAGACCAGCATGACATTGGACGCATCGACAGGCGCTTCCTGCTCGATGATGCCGCCCTGCTGGTTGCGCCCGCGCGGCTTCTTATGTTTCTTGACAACATTGACGCCTTCAACCAGGACGCGGCCCTTGTCGGGGTCGACCCGCAAAACCTTGCCGGTTTTGCCGGTTTCCTTGCCCGTCAGCACGAACACCTGGTCGTCTTTTTTGACATGCACCTTTGACATCGCGCGTATCCCTCCTTACAGAACCTCAGGGGCCAGAGAGAGGATCTTCATATAGTCCTTATCCCTGAGTTCCCTGGCGATGGGCCCGAAGATACGGGTGCCCCGCGGATTCTTATCTTCTCTGATGATGACGGCCGCGTTCTCATCGAACTTGATGTACGAGCCGTCCGGACGACGCACGCCCTTGGTCGAGCGCACGATAACGGCGCGCACAACCTCGCCCTTCTTGACAACGCCGCCGGGCGTCGCCTCACGGACCGAACAGACGATGACGTCTCCTATATTGGCGAACTTGCGCCAGGAACCGCCCAGCACCTTGATGCACATCAGCTGTTTGGCACCGGTATTGTCGGCGGACTTCAGAACTGTCTGAACCTGGATCATAATAGCCTCCTTCCTTACCGATGGGTCACTTGGCCTTCTCGATGATTTCAACCAGGCGCCAGCGCTTGTCTTTGCTGAGCGGACGGGTTTCCATCACGCGAACCTTGTCGCCGATCTGGCAGCTGTTCTCTTCATCATGGGCTTTAAGCCTGTAGGTGCGCTTGACAATCTTCTTGTAAAGCGGATGGCGGATATGTTCAACGACGGAGACGACAATGGTCTTGTCCATCTTGTCGCTGCTGACCATACCGACACGGGTTTTTCTCAGATTCCGATCGCTCATGGTATGATCCCCTTTCACTCTTTGATGCCCTTGAGCTCGCGCTCACGCAGAATGGTTTTCACCCGGGCAATGTCCCGCTTGACGCTCTGCAGCTTCAGGGGATTCTCCAATTGATTCACGGCGTGCTGAAAACGCAGCTTGAAAAGCTCTTCTTTCAGTTCAGCCAGTTCCTCGTTCAGTTCAACGATCGATTTATCGCGAAGTTCACTCGGCTTCATGCACGTCACCTTCCTTTTCTCGAGCCACAAACTTGGTCTTGCAGGGGAGTTTGTGGGACGCCAGGCGCATAGCCTCGCGGGCATCTGCCTCCGGCACGCCGCCAATCTCGAAAAGGACACGGCCGGGCTTGACGACTGCCACCCAGAATTCCGGCGATCCTTTTCCGGAACCCATGCGGGTTTCGGCTGGCTTGCTTGACACCGGCTTGTCCGGGAAAATCTTGATCCAGACCTGGCCGCCGCGCTTGACAAAGCGGTTGATGGCGACACGGGCCGCTTCGATCTGGTTGCTGGTGATCCAGCAGGGCTCAAGCGCCTGCAGGCCGTAATCACCATAGTTCACAACAGTGCCGCGCGTTGCCTTACCGGTCATGCGTCCGCGGTGCTGCCTTCTGTATTTTACGCGTTTCGGAAGCAACATCAGGCTTCGCCTCCTTCTGTTTCTTTAACCTTTCTCGGTGCCGGAAAGATCTCGCCTTTGTAGATCCAAACTTTGACACCGATGCGGCCATAGGTTGTTTTTGCTTCGGCAAAGCCGTAGTCGATATCCGCGCGCAGGGTTTGCAGCGGAATGGTTCCTTCGTGGTAGTGTTCGCTCCGGGCGATTTCAGCACCGCCCAAACGGCCGCTGACAGCGGTCTTGATCCCTTTGGCGCCCATCTTCATGGAGCGGCCCATGGCCTGCTTCATGGCCCGGCGGAACGAGACGCGCTCTTCCAGCTGACGGGCGATATTTTCCGCGACCAGCTGCGCATCGGTGTCAATCGACTTGATCTCGTTGACGTTGATGAAGAAGTTGCGTTTGAACTGCCCGGTCAGCTTCTTCTTGAGATCTTCGATGCCGGCGCCCTGGCGGCCGATGATGATGCCCGGCTTGCCAGTGGCGATCGATACCTGGATTTTCTCATCGCCTTTGCGCTCAATTTCGATGCGCGAGACACCGGCCTTGAAGCATTCGGTTTTGATCAGGTCGCGGATCTTCTTATCCTCGACAAGATATTTGCTGAAGTCTTTCTTGTCGGCGTACCATTTTGTATCCCAGTCCTTGATGACGCCTACGCGCAGTCCATGTGGATTTACCTTCTGGCCCATCTGTCAGCCTCCTTAATTCTTCTCTTTGAGAACCAGGGTCACATGGCTGGTTCTTTTGTGGATTCTCGCTGCGCTGCCGCGGGCCTTGGGGATGATGCGCTTCATCACCGGACCCTGGTTGGCATAGCAGTCAGCCACATACAGGTTGTCGCGCGAAAGGCTGTTGTTGTTGACAGCATTCGATTCGGCCGACTTGAGCAGCTTGCGCAGCACGGGCGACGCGGCCTTCGGCGTGTATTGCAGGATGGCGTACGCCTCGTCAAGCGTTTTTCCTTTGATCAGGTTGACGACAACCGCAACCTTGCGGGGGGCAATCCTGACGTTATGGGCAACGGCACGGCCTTGGTCTTTGCCGATCCCCAGAACTTTTCGTTCTTTTTTACTCAAAAATCCCTTTTTCTGGAATTTCCTGTCCGAAGACGCATACTGCGCCAACAGCTCATCACGGTTTTCCAGCAGGTATTCTTTGCTCATGACCTTTTTTTCCATGATCGTGTTCCTCCCTTCTGTCCTTCGGCAGCCTTATTTGGCAGCAGTGGATTTCTCTGATCCCGCATGGCCCCTGAAGGTCCTGGTGGGAGCGAACTCACCCAGCTTGTGGCCGACCATTTCCTCAGTGATATAGACCGGGACATGCTTCCTGCCGTCGTAGACCGCGATGGTGTGCCCGACCATATCAGGGAAAATCGTGGAAGCTCTGGACCAGGTCTTGATAACCCGTTTTTCATTCTTCGCGTTCATGGCCTCGATTTTTTTCATCAAGGCGTCCTGGATATAAAAACCTTTTTTTATTGATCTGCTCATATCGCGCAAGCCTCCACTTGATTAGCTGTTCCTTCTCTTGACAATGTATTTGTCAGAAGGTTTCTTGCGATTCCGGGTCTTCTTGCCGAGCGTCGGAACGCCCCAGGGGGTCACCGGACTCGGCATGCCGATGGGGGACTTGCCTTCGCCGCCGCCGTGCGGATGATCGACGGGGTTCATGACAACGCCGCGGACGGTCGGACGGACGCCGAGGTGGCGTTTGCGGCCGGCCTTGCCGATGTTGATGTTCTCATGCTCGCTGTTGCCGACCGAGCCGATGGTGGCGCGGCAGTTGATTGAAACCATGCGAACTTCGCCGGACGGCAGTCGGACCTGCGCGTAAGCGCCTTCCTTGGCCATCAGTTGGGCGCCGGCCCCGGCGGTGCGAACCATCTGTGAGCCTTTGCCGGGCTTCATCTCGATATTGTGGATGATGGTGCCGACCGGGATGCTGTCGAGGGGCATCGCGTTGCCCGCCACAATATCAGAGCCGGGACCGCTGACGACATGGTCACCGACCTTGAGTCCTCCCGGAGCCAGGATGTAGGCCTTTTCACCGTCCGCGTACTGGATCAGGGCCAGGTAAGCGGTGCGGTTGGGGTCGTATTCCAGCGCCTTGACCGTCGCCGGGACATTGTCCTTGGTGCGCTTCCAGTCGATGACGCGGATCTTGCGCCGGTTACCGCCGCCGATATGGCGGACGGTGATGCGGCCGTAGCTGTTGCGGCCGCCGGTCTTGCTTCTCTTGGCCAGCAGATTCTTTTCAGGTGCCTTGGACGAAATTTCAGAAAAATCGGCCACAGTCATCTGACGCCTGGCTGGAGAAGTCGGATTAAAGCTTTTGACTGCCATCTTTGTTCACTCCTTCTCTTGCTAGCCCGGCTTACTGGCCGAACCCGAATTCCTCGATCGCGGTCTTGTACTTGCGCGACGCCTGGGCTGTCTTGCCGCCCGCGGTCTGGTAGGTTACAGGCTGCGGATCGGTGCTGATGGTTACGACAGCCTTTTTCCAGGAAGAAGTCATGCCCTGGTGGACGCCCTGACGTTTGCTTTTGCCGTCGTAGTTGACCGTGTTGACTTGCAGAACTTTGACCTGGAAAAGCTTTTCGCAAGCCTGGCGGATTTCAGGCTTGGTCGCTGTGCTGGCCACGACGAAGGTGTACTTGCCGATAGCTGCGTCGCTGGTGCTCTTCTCGGTGATGACCGGACGAATGATAATGTCATGCGCCGATTTCATGATACATACACCTCCTGGACCTTCAGGACAGCCTCCTGGGTGACAACGAGCTTGTCGAACTTGAGGATGTCAAAGACGTTGATCGTATTGACCAGCGCGGTTTTTATCCCGAGCAGGTTGCGGGCGGATTTCTCAATTTTTTCATCGCGCACTGCCGTGACCAGCAGAGCTGAAGTGTCCGCGCCGATGTTCTTGAGAATCGTGTTCATCCGGCTGGTCTTGATCTCAGCCAGGTCGAGGGTGTCCAGCACGATCAGGCTGCTGGCGGCAACCTTGGCCGATAGGGCCGATTTCATCGCCAGACGCCGCATCTTGCGCGGCAGCGTGAAGGCGTAGGAACGCGGTTTGGGCCCAAAAATGATGCCGCCGCCGACATGCTGGGCAGAACGGGTCGAACCCTGACGGGCCCGGCCTGTGCCTTTCTGGCGATACGGCTTCTTGCCGCCGCCGCGCACTTCGCTGCGGGTCTTGGTCGAATGGGTTCCCTGGCGCTGGTTAGCCAGGTAGCTGAGTATGGACCGGTGCAGGACATCCTGGTTGGGTTCGATCCCGAATACGGTATCGTCCAGTTCCAGACTGCCCGTGACGGCACCTTCCATGTTATAGACATCAACTTTTGCCATTGCTATGCTCCTCCTTTGCGCCGTTAACGGGCCTTGACGGACGTGCTGATCTCAACCAGCCCGCCTTTGGGTCCGGGGACAGCGCCTCTGACAACCAGAATGTTGCGCTCGCCATCGGCGATGACGACCTTGAGATTCTGGACTGTTACGTTCGCGCTGCCCATATGTCCAGGCAGTTTCTTGCCCTTGAAAACGCGGGCAGGGTCTGTGTTCGGGCCCATGGAACCGACACGGCGATGGTACATCGAACCGTGCGAATCCGGACCGCCCTTCTGACCATAGCGCTTAATGGTTCCGGCATAGCCTTTACCTTTGGAAACGCCGCTGATGTCGACCTGGTCGCCAGCCTGGAACATATCGGAAACCGTTATTTCCCGGCCGGGTTCAAACGTCTCATCGGTCCTGAATTCCCGCATGAACTTGCGCGGCTCGATGCCGGCCTTGTCATACTGCCCCTTGAGCGGCCGCGTGACTTTCTTGGCGCGGACAGCACCGTAGCCAACCTTGACCGCCTGGTAGCCGTCTGTCTCGAGGTTCTTGTTCTGAACCACCACGACAGGGCCGCAGTCGATGACGGTTGCCGGAATTGCCAGGCCGTTCTCATCGAACAGCTGGGTCATCCCCGCTTTTCTGCCAAGCATGAATTTTGCCATCTTCCTGTTACCTCCCGGTTATTGGTTCGCCGTGACGGCGAACATGACCGCAGCGGCCTGAACGTGCAGGGCCGCTGCTGGATCTCGCTTAGAGCTTGATTTCGATGTTGACCCCGGCCGGCATTTCCAGCTTCATCAGGGCCTCGACGGTGCGGGTGTTGGGTGTCAGGACGTCGATCAGGCGCTTGTGCGTCCGGATCTCGAACTGCTCGCGGGCATCTTTATACTTGTGCGGGGAACGCAGGATCGTCACGATCTCCTTCTCCGTGGGCAGGGGGATCGGGCCGGAAATGCTGGCGCCCGTGCGCTTGGCGGTCTCCACAATGCGCTCGGCGCTTTCGTCGAGAATGTTGTGATCGAACGCTTTCAGTCTGATGCGGATTCTCTGATTTGATGCCATGGGTCAAACCTCCTCGTTTTCTGCTGGTCAGGCTTCACCTGTGCCGGGCGTTTCTTCTGTTCCCATCAGAAAGCCCAGTCATCCGTTCCATTGAGTTCCGGCGCTGGGCACATGCCTTGCGGCACACGCTGCGTCTTCAGGTCCACCTGCCGTCCGGCTTCGCGAACCGGACTTGCTCTGTTGAAGTTACCCGCCTGAGCGGCCGCAGCGGCTGCTGACGGCAATCTCCAACTTCATCGCCTGCGCGAATCGGCCAGTGACCCGGCAAAGTCGCGCAACAAGTATTCTATAACAGAACAAACGCAAATGCAAGACTTTTTTTCTGGACTTTTTTCCGGATTGCTTCAGGACCGAAAAACCGGACCAGTCAAACCTTCCCGGCTCCCGTCTGGACGACCGGAAGTTCTTCGTTGACCGGAGACGGCCGGCTGCGCTGCCAGGCGGATGACAGCATGCGCGGAACAAAGAACGTGCCGCGGACCAGCCAGTCCAGCATCATGGCCACCCAGATGCCGTTCAGGCCCCAATGCAGGTAGACGCCGAATAACCAGGAACAGAACAATCGGACGACGAACATGCTGACCAGGGTGACGCGCATCGTATAGCGGGCATCGCCGACAGCCCGGAGCAGATAAGGGGCCACAAACGCCGACGGCCACAGCAGCGGAGCGGCGATCATGGGCATCAGCATAACACGGCGGGTCAGGATCGCGGTTTCAGCACCTGGGGCATACAGCCCGATCAGCGGGTTGAGAATGGGCAGCATCAGGGCACTGCTCGCGGTCAGAACCGCCGTTGAGAGCAGCATAAAGCGCCGCATTTGCCGCTTGGTGTCGTTCAGATCGCCTGCACCGTAGGACTGCCCTGTCAGCGTCATGCATACGATGGACATGCTGACACCGGGCAGTTCGAGAATGCAAAACAGTGAGTTGGCGATGGCATTGGCCGCCATCGCGACGGTACCCATGGCCGACAGGAAAACCTGTACGACCAGTTTCCCGCCGTTGAAGAGCGCCGAGTCCTGGCCGACAGGCAGCGCGATGTGAAACATCGGGGCCAGAACCTTGAAGTCGGGCCGAAAGCCGAACCGGGGCAGGATCACGCCGCCATGGCCCTTGAGGAGAACAACGAGCACCGTGCCGCAGGACACCAGGCGCGACGCAAAAAGCCCGATCCCGGCGCCCATCACGCCCAGGCCGAGCTGCGTGATGGACAGGTAAGCGACACCGATGTAGACCAGATTGGCCAGCATCGTGGCCAGCATGGGGGTGCGGGCGTTGCCGGAAGCCCGCATAATCCCGGCCGACGTCGCGTAAATCGCCTGCAGCGGCAAGGTCAGCGCGGATATGAGCAGATAGGGGCTGGCGGCGTCTAATACCTGCTTTTCGGCGCCCCTGAAAAGGCTGTTCAACAGCAGGCGGCCGGATAACGCCAGCGCCAGGCCGATGGCGATCGCCGCCTCGGCCGTGAAAAGCAGTGACTGGCTGGCCAGTCTGCCTGCCTGCCGGCTGTCCTGCGCGCCGATCTTATGGGCGATGGTTACGGTCACCGCCGTTGCAATCGCATTCAGCGTGTAGACGATAAACAAGTTGATCGAATCCACAAGACCGACACTTGAGACCGCGGTGGCGCCGACACCGCTGACCAGGATGGTTCCCAGCATGGTGGTCAAGGTGGCAACCACCTGTTCGATAAACACAGGAATATACAGCGCCAGGAACTGGTCATTCCTGCCGAAGCGGTGGATATGCGATAACGATGGCTTCCTCATCGCTGCTGCCTGTCTGTCCCCGAACGTATTCGGTTTTTTATCTGCGCGCACTCTGACAGGAGCAGGCGGCTGCGCAGCATCGCCACCCGGCTTGGCTAAACCTTATTCTATTCAGATCTTCACGAAAAGTCCATCGGCCTGCCCGGTCAGGGCAAGGCCAGCGCAGTCAGCGGCTCGAAGCGGTAGCCCCGCTCGCGGGCGGCATCGATCAGGCTGGGCAGGATTTTCTGGTTGGTCTCCGAAACCGCGTGCAGAAGCAGGATCGAGCCGGGATGCAGATTGGCCAGCGCCTTGTCCAGAGCGGCTTCGGGGTCGGGCTGGTCGTCGGTCAGCCAGTCGCGATAGGCGTAGCTCCAGAAAACGGTGCGGTAACCGGCCTGGTCCAGCAAGGTCAGCACCCGCTCGCTGTAACTCCCCTCCGGCGGCCGGACAAACCGGGCCATGTCCTGCCCGGTCAGCGCACGGAAATCGTCCTCAACCTGGGTCAGTTCGCTGAGGATGGCTTCAGGCCCTTCGTTTCCGAGCAGCTCGGGCAGATTGGGGTGGCGCTGGGTGTGGTTGACCACCAGGTGGCCGTCCTGCACCATGCGCTGCACGCGCTCCGGATTGCGCGCCAGGTAGTTGCCGGTGATGAAAAACGTGATGGGCACGCCCTTATCCCGAGCGATGTCCAGAAACCCGTCGGTCAGGTTCTGGTATTCATACCCCATGTCCATGGTCAGGTACAGCGGCATGCCGCTCGGATCCTCTTCCTGCCAGAGGGCGTGGTTGGCCTGGACCAGCTTCTGGACCGCGGCGGGAATGACCGCCGGCAGGTCGGCGTTCAAGGGGGATGCCGGCACGTAATACCAGCCGGTTTTGGTGTTGTCCAGCGTGTTCAGATGGGGCCAGCCTGTCGGTGCCGGGGTTGTTGTCGGTGCCGGTGTCGGGCTGGGTGTCGCGGTCGGCTCCGGCGTTGGGCTGGGTGTCGCGGTTGGCGCCGGTGTCGGGCTGGGTGTCGCGGTCGGCGCTGTCGCAAAAGTCGCGCTCGTTCTGGTGGTCACGCTCTCAGACGGCAGCAGCTGGCAGGCCGCTGCGACGTGCGTGAGGAGCAGGATCAGCCCTAAAAAACTCAGAATTTTCCGTTTCATTAACCATCACCTGCCGGTATCGCCGCGAGCAGCTGACGGACATCTGCCTGGCTGAACACATAGCGCGACGCGCAAAAATGACACTGCAGCTCGATTCCGTCAGGATCCTCTGCCAGTTGGTTTATTTCGTCTTGGCCCATCGCGATCAGGTTGCGTGCCATGCGCTCGCGGTTGCAATGGCAGGCATAGGCGCAGCGGGTCTGGCTGTGGATGTCGAGACCGCCGGGACCGGTCAGCAGCCGCAGCATCTCTTCCGGCGTCGCGCCGGACTCCAGCAAAGTCGTCATGTCCGGAAAGGTTTCAAGCTGGCGCTCCAAAGCCTGGATAACCGTTTCATCCGCATCCGGCAGCAGCTGGAGCATCAGGCCACCGGCGTGGCTGATGCCCTCCCGGGTCATCTTGACCCCCAGGCTGACAAGCGAGGGGATTTGTTCGGAAATAGCCAGGTAGGACGCCAGGTCCTCGGCAATTTCGCCGGATACGAGCGCGATCCGCCCGACATAAGGCTCTTTGAGCTGCTGGTCACGGATAACCGTCAGCGTGCCCTTGCCGACAGCAGACCCGACATCGAGCTTGCCCCTGGCTTTGTATCTGGTCTCAACGACCGGTTCCAGGATTGAGCCGCGGACCGTCGCGTCGTGTTCGCCGATCACGGTCATGCCCTGGATCGGTCCGTCGGACTGGATGACCGCGGTGACCGTGTCGCCCGGTTTGTCGAGATCCTGGGCCAGCATCAGGACACCGCTCAGCAGCCGGCCCATGGCCGCGGCCGCAGACGGCGACAGGCCGTGCAGCCGGGCAGCCTCGCGGCATGTCCGGGTCGTGCGGCAGGCAAACGCACGCACGGCATCATCAAACGCGGTCGCGCGGATGATCAGGTCGTCAGGTTCGTTATCGGGCATGATCGCATTACACATTCAGGTATCCTCACGTGGCAGGCTGCTGCCTGCTTCCGTTTGGCCGGCGCAGAACATAGAAGACACGTTCATCGGCTTCACGGGGTTTACGCAGGACCAGGTCGCCCAGGCGGGCCACGAGGTCCAGTCCCGCCTCTTCTGCCCAAGCGCTGACCTGCCCATCGCTGTAATAACGTTCGCGGATCAGGGCATCCGAGCGGACATAACGACCGTCCGGCTGGGCCTTAAAGAGCGTGATGTCGGCCCGGTTGGTCTGCCTGGCCCGGTTGAAATGATTCTGCCAGAACAAGGTGTGCTCGGGCAGATCGGTGTAAAAGATGTTCTGGTCGAGCGTCTCACTGAAATGGTGCCAGCTGGCCAGATCGAAGACCATCAGGGCACCGGGATTGAGGTAATTGGCCGCCAGTCTCAGCAAGCGGCGCACCTGGCCTTCCCGGGTCAGGTGGTTGACCGTGTCCAGCAGACAGGTGATCAGGTCGACGGTGCCATAAAGTTCAAAGCGGCTGATGTCCTGCTGCAGGAAAAGGCAGGGCGGCTCGGGCGGCTCGGGCTGTCCGTCCTGGATGCGCATTCTAGCCTGGTCGAGCATGGCATCGGACTGGTCGATGCCGATCGGGTCATAGCCGCGCCGGGCCATCTCGAGGCAAAAAGCGCCGGTGCCGCAGCCCAGATCGAGCAGGATGGGACGGCCGCCGTGGCCGTCGCCCCGCTGGCTCCGACTGCTGTAACGTGCCTCAAGCAGACCGATGAAGTCAGCCCACGCGCAGACATCTGTCTGCTGAATCCGGTCATAAACCGCGGCCAGAGGCTGGTACATACGTTCTCCGAAAGGGGGACGCCGTCAGTCCAGCTTTTCCAGGGCCGCCAGGGCAGCGAAAAGCTGAGTATCCTGCTCGATGGTCAGGCGGTTCAGGGAAATGCCCCTGGCGTCCTCGGGAAGGACAACATCCTGGTCAGGCACCAGTCCGGTGCCTTCGATGCTCTCACCGCTCGGCAGGTAATAGAGGAAATTGGTCACGTTGATGGCCGATCCGTCAGCCAGCGCAAAGGAAATCGTGCCGGAGCCCTTGCCATAGGTCTGCTCCCCGACAAGCATGGCCAGCCCATAGTCGCGCAGGCAGCCGGCGAACAGCTCGGACGCGCTGGCCGTAATGCCGTTGACCAGGATGGCGTAGCGCATCGTGGCCGGGACGCCCATCATCTTGTCTGAATCCCAGGAAGCCTGAAACGGTTTGCCGTTGTCCCGGCCCTGCAGCGTCGCGATGGTAGCCCGGGGCAGCAGGTAGTCGAGCATGTCGATCACCTCGGAGGCCATGCCGCCGGTGTTGTTGCGCAGGTCGATCACCAGGTGCTCGACCCCCTGGCTCTCCAGGTCCTCGATCGCGGCGATGAAATTCTTGGCGACATTTTGCGAGAACTCGCGCACCTGGATGTAGCCGATCTTATCCGTCAGCTGGCGGTGGGCGACGCTGGCTGACGTGATCCGCCGGCGCGTGGCCGTCACGGTCACATGGTCATCCAGCGAAGGGCGGAAGAAGGTCAGCTCGACCGGGGTTCCCTCTGCGCCGCGCACCAGGGCGGCGACCGCCGTGATATCGTTGTAAGAGGACACATCCTGGCCGTCGACGGCCATAAACAAATCCCCGACCCTGATGCCGGCTTCTTCAGCCGGGCTGTTCTCGATGATTTCAGTGATCTCAACCAGGCCATCCTTGTTCAGGCCGACAAACGCGCCGATTCCGCTGTAGTCGCCGCTCATCGACTCCTCGATCTGGCGGTTCTGCTCGGCGGTCAAATACATCGTGTAGGGGCTGTCCATCTCGTTGACCAGGCCGCGGGCCATCGCATCGATCAGTTCGGCATCGCTAAGTTCCTGGTAATAGCTCTTGTCGAGCGCATCGAATACCGCCTGCAGCTTGGAAAGCGCCGTTTCCGTAGCCGGGTCAGGCGCGAAACTGAAGCTCAGCCGGTCCTGGCCGCCTTCTGCCGGTTTGAGAAAGCCCGGGTTGAGTACCGAAAGCGCTGCCAGGCCAATCCCGACGGTCAGGGCAAAGGTCACCAGCATCGTGATTCCGGCGGTCAGAACATAAGACCAGACCGAACGGCCGCGCCGCGGTGATGCAGGGGTAGGCATAGAGCCGTTATCGTCCATCGTGTCATCCATTCATTTCTTCAAAATTCAGGGCATCTTGTGAGGCAGGCCGGCCCTGTGCGGCTGTGATAACGGTCAGCCGATGTATTTCATCGGGTTGACCGGGTTGCCGTTGACCCGCACTTCGAAGTGCAGGTGCGCGCCCGTCGAGGTTCCGGTGGAGCCGCAGGCGGCGATTTTTTCTCCGGCCTTGACCGTTTCGCCTGCCCGGACATACGTGCTGCGCAGGTGGGCATAGAGCGTTGAGACGCCGTTGCTATGGGCGATAACGATGTAGTTGCCGTAGCCGCTGCCGCCGGTGTTCTTGCCTTCGCGGGGGTTAACGACCATCAGAACCGTCCCGTCTTTCGCGGCGACGACCGGACTGCCGTAACTGCCGCCCAGGTCGACGCCGGTGTGCATGCGATTGCGGTGATAAATGGGATGGTAGCGCATGCCGAACGGCGAGTAGACACGGGTGTCTCCCGGATACGGCCAGACGTAGCCCTTGCTGTTCGGCTTGCTCGACGACGGACTGGAACTGCTGGATGGTTTCGGCGTCGGCGTCGGCTTCTTGCTGGCGGCGCGGGTCGCTTCAGCAGCGCGGGTCGCCTGGGCAGCCCGGGTGGCCGCGGCAGCCTTTTCGGCTTCAAGCTGTTTTTGCAGGGCATAGATCTGGCCGGCCAGCTGCTCGGACTCGGCCAGCAGGTCGTCCTCCGCCTGTTCCAGGCCGGTTATTTTTTGTTCAACCTGGTCAAGGTCCTCCTTGCGTGCCGAGGCATCCGCCTGGATTTTAAGCAGGTCTGCCTCGACCCGGCGAACAATCTCGCCCATTTCCCGCGAATACTGATCGGCCAGTTCCCGCTTAAGCGTCGCGTCATCCTTGGCGGCTTCCAGTTCGTCGATCATCTGGGCGTCGGTCTCGGCGATGGTGTTCATAAACTGCATGGTGGTGAAGAAGCCCTGCAAGCTGTCCGCTTCCAGGAAAATCTGAAAAATGGACTTCTGGCGGAAGTCTATCATCACTTTCAGCCGTTCGGTATACTGGAGCTGCTTGGCCGTCAGGGTTTCTTCGGCTTCGATATGGGCGCTGACAGCATCTTCCATCTGGCTGACCGCGGCAGTCAGCTGGGCTTGTTTTTCTTCATACAAACGACGCTGATCAGCGCTGCGCTGATTGAGCCAGGCCAGCTCACCGGTCAGCTTGTCAGCCTGATTGGCCAACTGGCTGGCCTGACGCTCCAGGCGTTCCCGCTCAGCAGCGAGCTTTTCCTGTTCGGCTTTCGCCGCAGCCAGGGTCTCACTGGTCGACTCGGCCAGGACCGGTACGGAAAGACCGGAACCGAGCGACAAGGCAAAGCCGAGCAACAGAGCCAGTAGAATGCAGGACCAGGTACGAATCGGACGCTTCGCCGAAGCGGGCGGAAGAGATGGGTTGAAGCGGGTTGGCTGTAGCATGTCTTCTCCTCCTATACAGCGATGTGACGGCGAACAGCGATCGCGGAGCCCAGGGAACCGACGCCAATTCCGACCAAAAGATTCAGCAGGATGATCTGCCGGGCTATCTGCTCCGGCGCGACCATGGCCAGGAAATCGGTCGGCTTGATGCCAGCCATCAGGATATCGTAAAGTCGGTTGTATCCGATGTAAATCAACAGCCAGGCCAGGGTCGCGCCCACCAGGCCTATGAGTGCGCCCTCGATGATATAGGGAACGCGAATGTAGCTGTTGGTGGCGCCAACATATTTCATGATGCTGATTTCCTCGCCGCGGGCAAACACAGCCACGCGAACCATGTTGGAAATGATGATAAAGGCGATCACGCCGAGGACAATGAAGGCGACAAGCGTGGCGTAATTGACCCAGACGATGGCCTGGGACAGAAAACGCATGACGGACAGCTCGAGGTCAACCTTGCGCACACCGGGCATCCCGCCGATCTGGTCCCTGAAGGATTCACTCTGCTCCGGGTCGGTCAGGCGGACAGAAAAGGTATGCGGGATGTTGGTGACCGGGAAATCCTCGAACAGTTCTTTGTTCTCCATGCTTTCCTTGAATTGTTCGAGGTTGTCCTGGGGTGTATACAGAATATGCTCGAGGACCAGGGGGTTGTCGTCCATCGCCTTGCTGACAGCGGATAGCTTCTCCTGGGAAACGCCCAGCTCCATCGTGATCTCAATCGGCGGCTGCTGGCCGGCCTGGGCCATGATCTGGCGGGCATTAAGCGAGAAAATATCAAAAGCGCCCAGCAGAATGAGCATCAGGGCGATGGTCGAAATGGAGGCCAGCGTGACCAGAGGGTGGCGGACAATGCTGCGCAAGCCTTCGCGCAGGGTATTGCCGATGGTAGACAGCCTCATGTGCCTACCTCCCGGATCGGTTCACCGGCCGGCTCGCCGCCGGACAGCTCATCGTCAGGTTCGGATTTTAGGGACGGGCGGGTCCGGATCGGACACGACTGGCCGTACAGCCCGATCGCGTCGTCGCGCACCAGGCAGCCGCCGTCTATCTCGATGACCCGCTTTTTCATGCGGTCAACCAGCTCACGGTCGTGTGTGCAGATGATGACCGTCGTGCCGGTGTGGTTGATTTCCTCCAGCAGGGCCATCAGGGTCTCGCTGTTGGTCGGATCCAAATTGCCGGTCGGTTCGTCCGCCAGGATCAGCATGGGGTTGTTGACCATGGCCCTGGCGATCGCGACCCGCTGCTGTTCGCCGCCGGACAGCTCACCGGGACGGGCGCCGGACTTGTCGCGCAGCCCGACAATGCTGAGGACAATCGGCACGCGCCGCCGGATCGTGCTGCGGGGTGCGCCGACAATCTCCATCGCGAAAGCGACGTTCTCATAAACTGTCTTGGTGTAGATCAGGCGGAAATCCTGAAAGACCATACCAATATTGCGGCGCAGATAGGGTATCAGGCCACGCCGGATTTTTGCCACATCATAACGGTCGATCAGGACCTTGCCGCTGGTTGGCCGCTCTTCGCAGGTCAGCAGCTTGATCAAGGTCGACTTGCCCGCACCGCTGCGGCCGATGATAAAAACAAATTCACCGTCTTGAATGGTAAAGCTGACATCCTTCAGGGCAATCGTACCCGTCTGGTATGTCATCGATACACCACGGAATTCCAACAAATCAGAACCTCCCGATAGGCCGAAGGCCTGTCAGTTGTGCCACCATTTTCCACCTGCGGATTTGGCGGCCGTCTTTTCCTGTTTTTCCAGATATTTCCTGACCATGGACGCGAGTTTGAAGAGCACGGCGTCATCAAAACTGCGCAGATCCAAACCGGTTATTTTCTGCACCTTGTCCAGCCTGTAGACCAGCGTATTGCGGTGCACGAATAACTGGCGCGATGTTTCGGAGCCGTTCAGATTGTTCTCGAAGAACTTCTGGATGGTCAGCAGCGTCTCGCTGTCAAGAGCCTCGTAGGCGCCTTTGGGGAACACTTCGTCAAGGAACATGTGGCAAAGTGTCGGCGGAAGCTGGTAGATCAGGCGGCCCAGGCCGAGCTGGTCGTAGCGCATGACATAACTGTCGCTCTCGAAGATGGCGCCGACGGTCAGGGCCAGCGACGCTTCGCGATAGGACTTGGCGGTATCCTTGAGGTTCTCGGCAGGCATGCCGATCCCGATATGGACTTTAGCCATCGATTCGGCGTTCAGGTTATCGAGGATCTGATTGGCCGTCTCATCGATCAGGGCCGGGTTGTCGCGCGGATACTCGGCCAGCAGCACGATGGTCTCTTCATCCATCGGCAGTATGTAGTTGTTGCGCCGGTCCGGAAACAGGCTCTGCAGGATCTCCACGCAATCCAGCTCCTCGGCCTGCTCAAAACGGATCAGGTAGGCCTGGCGGGCCAGCGTGAACGGAATCTTGAATTCGCGTGCCTTGAGCGGGATGTCGCCCGGCAGCTCGTTTTCCAAAAGAACGTTCTTGAGAAACGCCTCGCGCTCCGCGTCCGAATTGCGCTCCTTGAGGGCAGCCGTGATCCAGCGGCAGAGCAGATCCAGGTAATTGCGGGCGACGGCATCCGTACCGTCGATAAAACAGACGGTTGTCAGCCGGTCGTTGACCGGCAGTTTCATATAGGTTCGGCCGTATGTGACCGCAACGGCATCGTCTGACAAGATAACCGCACGGGCTGATGAATCTTCGGTCCCCTCAAGTTCTTCATCCGTACAGGCGATGATGATGCCATCGGGATCGAGGACGCCGGCCACCTTGTCCAGGAAACGCGAAGCCTCCCGGATACATCTCTTTAGTTCTTCCATCTTGTACACCTTCCTATCGCGAAGATCACGTATGCACATCTCAGACGCAAATCATCTTTATCTTATCTTATCTTGTTCCTGCATATGTTTCAAGGATGTGACAAGAAGTT
>LSQX01035883.1_pt1 | contig 58347 bp, 47 predicted proteins | sample 654561 | NCBI WGS metagenome assembly LSQX01 (sample SAMN04489861, study PRJNA283612) | anaerobic digester metagenome | isolation source: 4 biogas reactors fed with cattle manure at either 37C or 55C with and... | place: Denmark: Kongens Lyngby | collected 2014 | reverse complement strand
ACGTGTGCCAGGCCCGTGTCCCGCCCTCCTGCAGGGCCGGAGCCATGCACCGAAGACGCGCGGCCCGCACGGAAGTCGCGCTGGCCTGCCTGCCGTGAACGCACAACCTAACGACCGCCCTTGCGCGCGCCTAGGGCCCCCTACCAGCCCCGCGACGCCTCCAGCGCCCGCAGGCCCTCATCCACCCCGCAGCCGCCCGTCACCATGTACACGCCCCGCGTCCCGATCGCCTCCACCGTCGGCTTCGCGCGCTCCAGGGGCATCCCCAGGAGGATCAGGCGCTTCCTCTCCAGGATCCGCCGGTACATGCCGTACCAGACGGGGTCCCCCACATCAGGCTGCCCCGCGCCCGGCGTCCACTGGATCACCTGGAGCCCCGGAACCTGCAGCAGGATGTCCAGGTGGCGGATGCAGTCCGGCCCATCCAGGTGGAACATCGCGTAGTCCAGCCGCTCGCACTGCCGGGCGAGATACGGCGCCACGAACTCCTCGAACTGCCCGGGCCCCAGCGCCGCCGCGATATCGCACTGGACCTTCGCGTACCGCCCCGGCGCCCAGGTCTGGAAGGCCGAGAAGCAGCACGCCCCCGCCTCGTCCTTCACCATCTCGTAGAGCCGGTCGTAGACCTCGAAGTACAGATCCGTCAGCCGCGCCTGGGTCGCGTGGACCAGCTCGGGCCGGTCCATGAGGTCCACGAGCAGCTTCTGGTTGTTGTAGAGCGCCGCCAGGGTGTCGAGCCCCTCCACGAGGTCCGGCAGCGACACATAGAACCGGCCCTCGGCCACCGCCAGCGCCGCTTGGATGTACTCCACATGCACTCGGAACCAGTGGTTGTCCGGGTCGAAGCTGAGGCCCGGTCCCTCGGCCAGGTCCTTCAGCGTCGGCTCGTACCACACCGTGTCCGGCGCGAACACCGGCTCCACCCCGAGGAACAGCCCGAAGCTCCCGGGACCGATCTGCGTGTCGAGATACGGGATGGCCTCGCCCAGGTACTCGACCGCCGCGAACTGCCGCAGGAACTGGGGGATCCGGATCGCCGGATCGGTCCAACGCTGGGTCCAATCGCGCCCCTCCGGCGTCGGCGGCGGCTCGAACCGAGGCTCCTTCCGCAGCGCGTGGATGGCCCACGCCACCCCCTCCACCGCCTCGCCGTGCCACCACTTCGTCAGCCGTTCCTTCGCCCCGACCGGGCCCTGGCACTCCAGCATGGTCCGGCGCTCCAGCATGGTCCGGCGCTCCTCTCCGCGAGCCCGCCTCCCCGAATGCGCCCCCGGCCGGCCCGCGACCTGCCGATGAGCATCGGCGCCCATGCGGTGTCGAGGGTCAGCTACGACCTGCCCGAGGGCTTCCGCGCCCTCGAGGCGACGATCGGATGCAACCAGGAGGTTTGGGCGAACTCGGCGGTGTTCGTGGTGGAGCTGTGCCGGAGCCCGCGGCGACGAACGGCGCGATCAGTCGATCCGCACGAGGCGCAGCGGGGCGATGGCGTGGTCGTCCGGCTCGTAGCGGTACCGGGCGTCCGGCCCGGGGCCGGACAGCCGGCCGGGGAAGAGCCCGCCGACCCGGAGAGCCTCCGCGTCCTCTACAGCCTCGACGCCCTGCTCCGACCCCTCCGGGAGGACCACAGTGACCCGGCCGTCGGGCCGCACGAGGAGCGCGATCCGGGCATCCTCCGTCGCGTAGACCCCGCTCCATGCCGAGGGTTGGTGGGCTTGCTCGCGCGCCCAGAGCACGAGAAGGCAGCACGCCATGACCACGAGACCCGCTAGGAGGAGCGAGAGCGCCCGTCGTCCGGGCACTCTCCTCCGATCGGCCGGAGCGCTCATTGGCGTCTCCGGAGCGGGTAGACCTGGCCGCCCTCCGTCGCGGTGTACGTGGGACCGCGCTCGGCGCTAACGGCCAGCGTCCCGCCGCCCGTCCCCTCGAATGTGAGCGACTCCCCAGACTGCCGCCAGGACAACTCCTGCCGGCCTCCTCTGCCGACCATCTCCGCCTTCCCTTCGGGCTTCACCATCAACACAGTGCCGTCGGCGAACTGATAGGCGCCGTAGTACCGCGCCACTGGGTCGGCCGTAGCCGGCCGCGAACGGCACCCGCCAAGCAGTGCCACCGCTGCGGCCAAGCACAGCGGGAATAACCATCGCGCTCTCACTGGATCTCTCCTCTCTCCGATCGTGCGCCGCCGCCATCGGGCTGCTGCGCCTGGTGTTCGAGCAGCCGTGTCCACGGCGAGTCCTCGCCCGTCGCGTTCGTCGCCGTGCCGCAGCCCGAGCAGAGCGGGAAGAACCAAGTCGGCCCCCACGCCCGGAACAGCCGCGGCCGCGCGAACAGGATCTCCTCCCGGGCCGGATCCCACGGCGTCCACCGCCCACAATCCGGACACAGACCCGCGAAGTGGACCGCCACGGCCCCGCACTTCCGGCATCGCGCTGGCAGGCCGTCGACGATCCGGCGGCCCGACCAGCCACACTCAGCGCAGATCACCGGCAGTGGCGCGGGACGGGGCGCCTTGCCCCCGGGCCGCATCGCCAGCGCTTGGCAGAGGACCCAAATCAGCAAGGCGACGGCGGCGCTCCCGAGAAGCCACTCGCGCCAGTGCTCACCCATCGCGCGCCTCCCTAGAGCGGTCCCCACATCGAGAAGTCGTCCGGCGCCGGCCAGCCGACCCCGAAGGCGGCCATCAGCTCCGCGCCGCCGCCGTATACCGAACCGGCGTCGGGAATCACGCCGCGGGGCAATGCCTTGGCGTGGCCGTCGGCGAACGCGAAGTTGGCGAGGCCGTTGTGGCGGAAGTGGATCGAGGGTTCAGGACGCATCCAGAAGTCCCAGTGCACCGCGAAGTAGGGCCAGTAGGGCGGCTCCATGAACGAGTACTCGATCGCGTAGGTGGACGGGTAATACTGCAGGAAAGCCGTGTCCGCGAACATGAAGGTTGAGGAGGCGTCCTGGATCATCGAGTCACAGGCCGGCGAGGTCTGCGCTGCCGGATCCCAGCCCATTCGGGCGTTGCCGCTGCCGAGGAACTCGTTGTTGTACCCGTATCCGCCGCAGCCGGCCTCGAAGTCGTTCGCCGACCCGTCGCCCGCCTTGACGTAGTCGCGGAAGCTCGGGCACTCGAAGACCTGGACGTTCCTGATGTAGGGGTATAGCGGGCCCTTGGTCTTGTCGAACAGCCCCCCACCCACCGACGGCTCCTGGCGCACTCCGTGCCACCGCTTGCGGCCGCCGAAGCCGGTGAAGATGTCCTCGGCGCCCATCACGAAGACGCCGTCATTGTCCTGCTGGTAGCTCATCTCGGCCTGCGCGAGCTGACGGATGTTGGACAGGCACGAGGTCTGGCGCGCCTTCTCCCGTGCCTTGGCGAACACGGGGAAGAGGATCGCCGCAAGGACCGCGATGATCGCGATCACGACGAGTAGCTCGATCAGGGTGAACGCTCGGCGCGTTCGTGTCATCGCAATCACCACTCCGTTTCGTTGTGTGTTTCGGCGGCCATCGGGGCCGACGCGACGAGCCAGACCGGGAAGGGCGCCATCCGCAATAGGCAGCCGACCGCTGTCGCGCGGGCCTCCGCCAGGGTGGGACGCTCCGCGCACAGCCGGAGAGGAGTCGTCATCGGGGATCACCTCCTGGGGCGGGAATCGCGCCAGGGGGGATCGGGGGGAATGATGAGGGGAGCGGCAAGGCCCAGTTGGACCTTATCCGCGACACGAAGCCATAGCCCGACATACCGCAATCTCCTACCCGCGAGGAGTGCGACTCCCAGAACCATCAGGCCGTCTCCTGGCTTCCGGGTCTCCCTACTTGCCGCGCCTTCCCAGCCTCTCGGCCAGTGGTTTCCGCGGCGTTCGTACCGGTCACAGTTGCGGGGCAGCGACGGATTCGCACCGTCTTCCGATGGGGGCGAGGCCCCCTTACCCGATGTGGCGTCACTCTTCTGTCGCCCTGATGCGATTCCTCCTCCCGCGGAACCACCGACCGACCACGGCAACTGGCGGACGCAAGGGTGGTGGGGTGAGGGAGAGGCAGAGCCCCGCCCACCTCCCGGCAGGTCCCCCGCCACGGCGCTTCGAACACGACGCCTGGAGGTGGGCGCGAGTGACCCCGAACACCCTGTACCTCGGCGACAACCTCACGGTGATGCGCTCGTTCCCCGATGAGTGCGTCGACCTGATCTACCTCGACCCGCCGTTCAACTCCAAGCGCGACTACAACATGGTCTTCCGGTCCGACGCCACCCCGGACCACACGGCCCAGGTCAAGGCCTTCGCGGACACCTGGAGCTTCGAGGGCGGCTCCGAGGCCTTCCACGAGCTCGCCAGGCTCGTTGATCCGGTCTCGTTCGTCCTCGAAGGCCTCCGCCACGCCTTCGGCGAGACGGCGCTGCTCGGATACCTCTCCGTGATGGCGTTACGCCTACGCGAGATGCACCGGCTACTCAAGCCCACCGGCAGCCTGTACCTCCACTGCGACCCGACGGCAAGCCACTACCTGAAGATGGTGCTGGACGCCATCTTCGGACCTGGCTCGTTCAGAAACCATCTCACTTGGGTGCGCTCCGACGCCCACAGCGACTCCAAGACCAGGTTCGGGTGGACCTCTGACCACCTGCTTCTCTATGCGCGGTCGCGCCATACACCCTTCACGCCGCAGTACGGCTCATACCCTGAAGAGACCCTCCGAAGCTGGTATGCCTGGGTGCGGCTACCGGACGGGACGGAGCGTAGGATGACAAGAGAGGAGAAGGACTCCGGGTCGGTGCCCCCCGGCGCCAGACGGTTCAACCTCGACAACATGACGAGCCCGAACCCCCGCCCCAACCTGATGTACGAGTGGCGGGGCTTCTCCCATCCTCCGAAGGGGTGGCGCTACTCCCGTGAGACAATGCAGCAACTTCACGATGCCGGGCTCATCTGGTACCCGCCGACCGACGGCAAGGCAACCCGCCCTATGCGAAAGCGCTTCCTTGACGAGCAGCAGGGAGTGGCCCTGGGTGACGTCTGGTCCGACATAAGCCAACTGCGTCACGCTCACTCTGAGCGCCTTGGCTACCCGACGCAGAAGCCCCTCGCCCTCCTCGAACGCATCATCGCCGCCAGCTCCAACCCCGGCGACCTCGTCCTCGACCCCTTCTGCGGCTGCGGGACCGCCGTCGCTGCCGCTCAGAAGCTCGGGCGCAAGTGGATCGGCATCGACATAACGCCCCTCGCCATCTCCCTCATCCGCAAGCGCATGTTCGAGCACTTCCCCGACGCCTTCCCCAACCCCAAGAGCATCACCGTCGAGGGCCTGCCTCTGGATGTGGCTGGGGCGCAGATGCTCGCCGACCAGGACCGCTACGCCTTCGAGAACTGGGCCATCCAACTCGTGGGCGCGGCGCCCGCCGCCAAGAAGAAGGGCGCCGACAGGGGCATCGACGGGGAGTTCACCTGGCTGGACGGCAAGGGCGACGTCCGGCGGTGCGTCATCTCGGTGAAGTCGGGCCACACCTCTGTGGCCCACGTCCGAGACCTTGTCGGCACAGTGCAGCGCGAGCGCGCCGCCATGGGACTCCTCGTCACCCTCCAGCAGCCAACCCGGCCCATGCTGACCGAGGCCGCTGGCGCGGGCCGCTACCGGCCCGAGGGCCTGAACACGCAGAAGGACTTCCAGCGCATCCAGGTGGTCACCATTGAGAGCCTGCTGGACGGCCCAGGCCCCGACCTGCCCCGGTGGCGCGAGAGCCCCTACAAGACGGCCCGTTCCCTCGAGACCGTCGACCAGGCCGGCTTCGACTTCGACGGGCAGGGGTGAGGGTCAGGAGCGCGAAAGCCCACGGTGCGCGGGGATGGACCCCAAGCCCACCGCGCCTCACACAGTTGCAGCTGGCCCACTTGAGGGGGACGCGGCCTACTAGGGCAAGGCTTCGCGCGCAAGGGACGGTGGGATATGGAGTGCCCGAAGTGCGGATACTGGCTAGACCCGCTCGATCGCGAATGCCCGCGCTGCAAGATTCTTGGGCAACAGCCCCGGGAGACCGCAGCCGCGAGCCTTTCCAGTGTGGCCTCGGCTGGCACTCCAGTTCCGAGGCCTCGGCCAAGCCAAGATCAGGGTGCAGAGGCGCCACAGGGCATGGAGCAGCGCGGCCTCCTGTGCCCGAAGTGCACTGCCCAAGCGTGGCATCCGGTGGCCCCTGGCGGCGCGGTGGCCCAGTACATTTGCCCTGTATGCCAGAGCGTGTTTCGCGCCATGGTCGTCCGAGTTCGGTCGAAGAGCACCAGCGGCGGCTGGATCCCGGGAATGCGCCGGGCGTACCGACTGTACACCGTCCGCGTACACCACTCCTCCAAGGGCCCGGAGGGGGTGGTCGAGTGGACGACCGGTGAAGCCTACGACAATGTGGAGTTGGCAGCGGGCGACGAGGTGGTCTTCTCCTGGTCAGGCCCCTCAAGCGACTGGAGTTCCCGTCCGCGGGGAGCCTACGTGGTGCAGAACATAACGCTGAATCGTTACAACCGATGGGTTGATCCCGTAGGGATTCCTGGGTGCCTCCCCCTGGTCGTCTTTCTCGTCGTCCTGCCTGCGCTGGTTGTGGCGCTCGCGCTTGCTGTCTGAGTCTACTGAGCGCCCCGGCGTCTCGATGCGGAGAGAGGAAGCCCTCCGACTGACGGCTTCATTTGCCTGGCGTCATTGGGCTAGATGGGGCTAGAGCGCTATGCTCCCCAGCCTCCGGCTGGAACTGGTAGTCGTACGCTTGCTCGACGAGCTCCAGAGCGTACTCGAGCTCCTGGGCATCGTGCACGTAGATCCGGGCGTCACCATAGCCCCAGTGCGGGGTGCCTGAGACATCAACCGCGACCTCGCGGGGATCCCGCAGCGCACCGAGTGGCGTATCCAGGTAGAGGGTGAGTCCCCCCTGCCATGGGACAACACAGAGGAAGGCATTGGCCAGGGAGTAGGTGATGTAGAGCCCGCCAACCTCCTCGTTCACCGAGGGCCCCAGTTGGAGCACGTGGTCCCGGAGCGTGTCGAAGAGCTCACCTGCGGGCCCCGAGAGGGAGGGATGGTCCTCTAGCGTGTACTCGCTCCCCCCTTCCTGCCGCACCTTATACCTAGCCAGGGTCTCGACAGGCAGCGAGGGGCATGGCCAGACCTCTTGAGCTATGTCCGCTAGCCTTGCCGCCCGAGCCCGGATGGCCGCTGCATCCCACGTAGCCGCCGTGCGCAAGTCCACGTTCAGCTTCCAGGGACTCTCAAGGAAGCCGCCCGCCATGTTTTGCTTCTCGGTGAAGGGCCTATCGCTGTACTCGGAGTTGTAGCCCGTCAAGGTCAGGTTCCCGAGAGTGTGCAGGAGCGTCTTCTGCGTCTGGGCCCAGTCCGGCCCGAGCATGGTCCGCCACTCCGCGGAGAGGGCCTCCGTCTGGGGGAGCACATGCTCGATGGTGTACTCCTGGGTGGGTACCGGCTCCTTGCGCTCGAAGTTCTCGAGACGGCTGAGCAGGTAGTGGTTTGCGCGGATGTTGTAGACGTCCTCGGTGGTGAGCATGGAGCGAAACTCATCATCCCGCGGGAAGCGTTGGTTGTGCTTGCGAAGCAGCAGTCCGGCCAGCACGCTCTCGTAGGAAGCGTTGGGATCGACCTCTCCCGCCAGGGAAGCGAAGATCTTGCTGAGCGCGTTGGTCGGCACGCGACATATCATGCGCCGGAAGACGTAGCTCTCGACGAGGTCGAGGAGCTCTAGCCAAGTGGACTTGTCCAGGACCCCATCCGCGTGGTCCGCGTACAGCTTCAGAAGGAAGGGGTACGCTACATCGACTCTCAGTGCGTTGATCTGCGCGAAGCGAGATCGCAGTTCGGGATCGGCCTCCCTCTCGAATGCCATGTTGACGAAGTACCGAGAGAACCGGTGGACGTCGGCTAGTATCGTCTCGATCGATCCTAAGGCGGTTGTGGGCGCGTACTCCTTGAAGCCCACGTAGACGTCCCTGATGTTGGGTATCCGGCCTGTCTTGACGGTCAGAAAGTCCCGCATGAAGCGATCGAAGTGCTTCCCATAGTCCTCCTGGCCGAAGAGCTGCTCCATGGGGAACCAGTGCTCTCGGTACAGCTCCTCCTGCATCTCGGGCTTCTGGCCCATGAGGACGTAGTTGCGGATGAGGTCGGCCTGGCTGAGATCCAGGCCGGTGGAGTTCATGCTCTCAAAGATGAGCTGAGGGTTGTCATGTTGCCGGTCCAGAGCGACATCCACTACAAAGAGACGTGTCAGAGCGCGATACAGCTCATCTGGCTCTCGACCTGACCTGGCGACCTGATCTTCGAAGAAGCGATAGTTGCTGAGCAGCCGGCGGGAGGCGTCGTCCTTCGGGTTCTTTCGGTCCACCAAGCGGATCAGGGTGTCTCTATCGGCCTGAGTCAACAGCAGCTTGTACTTTAGGTCGCCTTGCCCATGTGGGTTGCACAGGTAGTAGTCGCGGATTTCCGCTGCGATGCCCTCGCGCTGTTGGCCCGTTGGGTCGAGACGGCTAGCGAGGGCGGCCAGGAGCAGCGATACGGTCGTGAGACGTTGCTGCCCGTCGATCACGAGCAGGCACGGGATGGAGGAGACGTGGTAAAGACCTTCCTCGATGTAGACGATCGAGCCAATAAAGTGGGCCGGCCTGTCTTCTTCAAGGGCGGTGATGAGGTCCTGCCATAGCTGCCGGCAGTGTTTCACCTCCCAGCTGTAGGTCCGCTGGAAGATGGGGATGCGGAACTGCTTCGGGCCCTGCATGAACTGGAGCAATGAGGTCTCTTTGGCTTTCAAGCGGTAGCGCCACCCTTCGGTTCGCCGGACGCTAGCCCAGACTCGATAGCCACTCGACCCTCCGCGGTGGATCTGGCGTGGCGCCGGGAAGCGTCATCAACCCCTGGCTGGGTTCATGACGCAGAGGGCCGCCACCTTCACAGAGTCGTAGGCAGAGCGAAAGGACGCGGGCGCAATGAGCGCAGCCCTTGGCCACTCTCATCCCGCGACAAGCACGCGAGGGAGGGACGGGCCAAGCGTCAGGCCGGCCCGGTCGCGCCGGGGCGGGTCGCGTGGCTGGGCTGGTCCGGCCCGAGTGGCCGGCTCTGGCGCTCGGTGTAGTCCGGCCAGAGCGGGCAGTTGAGGTCGATCCAGGTCTTCACCCGCGCCATCTCGTCGCGGCTCAGCGCCACCTCCTGGTGACCCGCGTTCAGCACCGACCACAGCGGGCTCTTCACCGTGCCGAAGCTCAGGGGCGGCAGCTTCTCGCACCCGCCCGAGTTCCAGCCGCAGTCCACATAGTGCACCAGACCTCGCGTGATGAGGTTCCGGTAGCTCGCGGGCACCCGCTCGGCGTCGAGGTCGCCCCGGAGGTCCAGCCCCTTGGGGTGGCTCTCGTTGTGGCAGGAGACGCAGTTCGCGTCCCACACGGGCTGGACGATCCGCTCGTAGCTGAAGGGCTCGCCGCCCCACTCGGGCGTCTGGATCTCGACGGGCGGCCGGACCATCGCCTCGGCAAGCGCGACGGGCGGCGCCTCGACCCGGTCCTCGTGGCAGCCGATGCAGCTCCGAGCCTCCCCCGGCTGCAGGTGGACCATGCTCCGCATGCGCTGGATCTCGTTGAGGTTCTCGTCGAGGGCCTGGAAGTAGAGGACCTTCCCCGCGGGCGCCGTGAAGCTCGCCGAGCCGTCCTCATCCACCGGCACCAGCCCCAAAGGGGCCTTGGCGACGTAGGTGGGCCAGCCGTAGGGGCCCGAGACGATGTCGACGGGCGAAGCGTACCACTTCACGAAGTCCTCGTGGTCGCGGTTGGGGTCCATGTGCAGGTTGTGCCGGACCTCCTCGACGACGCGCAGCCACTTCACGGAGCCGCGTTCGACGTCCTCGCCCAGCCCCCGGTAGACATCCATGAGGACGAAGCGGCCCGTCTCCTCCGCCTGCCCCGCGACGGCGTCGGGGATGATGGGCGGGAGCGGCCGGGGCGCCAGCGGGATGGGCCCCATGCTCCCGTAGACGGGGTCGAGGTGGAGGATCTCGCGGTTGCCGTAGCGGTCGATGACGTAGAGGCCGAAGCGGTCCTCGGCGGCGTGGGAGACGAGGAAGAGGTCTCGGGAGATGGGGTACGGGTCGCGGAAGCACTCGGTCCGAGGCCACATCCCCGGCCACGGCACCTCGGGGGTGATGGAGGTGATCGCCGCGGGGTTGAAGCGCCCCTTGCTGAGGTCGAGGAGAGCGATGGGGCCGTTGATGTCGCCGAAGTGGCTGACGAGGGTGCAGGCGATCTCCTGGGTACCAGGCACCTCGCGGCCGCTCGCGTAGCCGTTGGGCTGGATGATGGTATTCCCGAAGACGAGCTCGGGCCGGGTGCCATCGGGGTTGGTGGCCCAGAGGGTCTGAGTGAAGTCGGCGCCCTTGTCGATGTACTCCCAGCGGGTCCAGATGATCCGGCCATCGTTCATGACCGACGGCGCCCACTCGCTCAGGGAGGAGAAGGAGAGGGGCCGGAGGTCGGAGCCGTCGGGGGCCATGCGGAAGAGGACGGCCGAGGCGCCGCGGAAGCAGAAGACGCGCGCGGTGCAGCGGGTGGAGATGAAGGCGAGGTCGCCGTCGGGTAGCGGGCAGGGGTAGTAGTCGTGGAAGGGCCCGTCGGTGAGCTGGGTTAGGCCGCGTCCATCGGGGTTCATGGCCATGAGGTGGTAGAAGCCATCGGCCGCGGGCCGGTAGCCGAAGTAGACGCGCTGTTGGGCGAAGTCGGGTATGGGGTCGCGGGCGATGCCGCCGGCGGAGTCGAAGAGGACGGTGCGGCTCCGCTGGCTGACGGCGAGGCCGTTCTCCCAGGGGATCTCAAGCACGCACACGCCGCCCCCGGGGCGGAAGGGCGCGTCCGTGTAGTCCGTGTAGATATGGGAGGGCTCGAAGGGATGGCGCTCGACGTAGAGGATCCGCTGCAGGGGCGCCAAGTCGGGGTCGCGCAGGAAGATCTCTCGCTTGAGCAGTCGGGCGCGGAAGAAGAGGTCGCGGGGGTCGGCGTCTCCCGCGGCGCGCTCGGTCTCGAGGTCACGGAGCCGCCGGGCCTCGTCGGTCAGCCGCACGCCCCTCGCGCTGAGCCGCCGCAGCAGCTCGCCGGCCATGTCCAGGGCGCGCTTCGCGGGGTCGTAGGCGAGAAGCTGGATCGTGTAGGTGGTCCCCTGCCAATCGACGGAGGCGGTTCCCGCGACGCCGAGGGGCCCCGGCGCCAGGTCGACCCTCGGCTGTGGCGCCTCGCCACCCACGCGGCTCACCCGGACCTCGAAGCCTCCCTGGCCATCGGGCTGGGCCGCGAGGCCGATAGGGGCGAGCCGGGCGTTCACGGCGCGCCCAAGGGCGGAGGTATGGTGGCCGCCGAAGCCCAGGCCGATGCGCAGTCCCAGGGCGTCGGCGTCGGGCAGAACGTCGAGGGGGACCCGAGTTTCCATCACCGCGCCGCCAGCCTCGCCCAGGGCGATGGCCGCCTCGACGGGGCGCTCGGTCCAAAGGTCCACGTCGGGCTGGTGGACCCGGAGGACGACTTGCTGATCCTGAAGCTCCAGGCAGACGTTCGCGGACCAGTCGGCGGTGGAGATGAGGATCAGGCGGCCCTGGAGGAGCCGGTTCGCCTCGAGGGCGAGGCAGAGGTCACCCCCGTGGACGCAGGCGCGGAGGCGGTGCTCGACGAGGGCGCCGTCCTGGAAGTCGTCAGCCGCGGCGACTCGGACGGCGCCCGTGGAGGCCTGGGCCCACTCCCGCGGGCCGATGGAACCGTCGATGTCGGGCGCGTCGCCGAGGGGCGGGATGGGGATGAAGTCGTCGGGGACGTGCCGCGGGTACTCGGTGACGCGTCCGTTGTACGGCACGAGCCCGGGATCGAGGTCGGCGTAGCCGAAGGTCTTCAGCCACGCGTGCTCCTCGGCGACGAAGGCGTAGCGGAGGAGCTCCTCCTCGCTCAGCGCACGCGGCTCGGGGGGCATTAGCGCGGCCTGGGCGACGGCGTCGGAGATGGGATCGGGGCCGCCGTAGATCTCGAGCTCGTCGATACGCGGCTCGCCCACCGCTTCGTCGATGGCGACGCGGACCCAGCGGGCACGAACGGGCTGGAAGCCTATGACACGGCGTTCGTGCAGGGGTGACTCGATGGTGGCGGCGGTGGCCCAGGCGGGGTCGTCGGAGTCATCGGCATAGGTCGTCGCGGCGAGGATACGAGCGCGGCCCGTGGCGCGATCCGTGTAGGCGCCCGAGTTGTCGTTGCCGAGTGCGACCTGGTAGACCCACCGCTCGGCGCCGAGATCGATCTCGGCCCAGCCCGTGGAAGCGTCGGCGATCCAGCTCCGGTCATTGCCCCCGCGGCCGTCGTTGAGATGGGCCACCCGATGTAGGGGGTTCGCGCCGTCAGCCAGGACCGATGAGGCGCTCGCTTCCCCGTCGAGAGCGAGGTTCGCGTGGCCATGCTCGTTCACGCGCGGCGCATCGAGGACGGCTTGAGGGGCGCGGCCGGGCAGGGGCGGAGGAGGAGGCAGAGCAGGCGCGCCGGAGCTGCCCGGCGCGCGGAAGGCGGCCTCCAGGGCCGAGGTCCACTCTGCCCCATCCAGGGAGACGAGCACCTGGACTCGCGCGGGCACTCTGTCCGTGAAGCTGCCGTTGCGGTCGCGGCTGAGGACGACGAGGCCGATCTCGGCGGGTTCGGGCAACTCGATCTGGGCCCACTCGCCAGCGGCGCCGGCGGCGACCCAGCTGCAGGCGTTGCCGTAGAGGCCGTCGTTGAGATGCTCGACGGCATGGGCGGAGTAGCCGGTGATGACGGACGAGGCGGAGGCCACGGCGCCGGGGCCGACGGCCAGGTTCGACTCGCCGCCGGGGGCATAGAGCTCGAGCTCGTCGAGGCAGGGCGCCATGCCGTCAAGGGAGCCGTCGAGGACGATCCGCACGTACCGGGCCGTGACGGGTGGATCCAGGGCCAATCGGTTCGGCTCGGCGGGACGGAAAAGCTCCGCCGCGCTCGCCGAGGCTGCGAGGGCTAGCAGCAGCAGTGAAGCGCTGAGGATAGGACGCGCGCGCACGTGGATCACTCCCGGCGTGGTGCGTGGATCTGTGCTGGGTGTATTGGCCGGAGCGGCGGGCGGTTCCTTGCTGGGCGGAGGTTCGGCGGAACGGCCGGGTGAAACGCCCGGCCGCTAAGGGGGCATGTACCATGCTGACCACCGCCCTGCTCGTGACGACCTCTCTCTGCGCCGCGCCTGTGGAGCTCTCCACCAACCACTTCCGCCTCCTCCTCGGACCCGATGCCACTCTGCAAGGCTTCGTAGACACGGCAACGGGCCACGACTACGCGGCGGCGCCGGAGGGAAATGCGGTCTTCTGGGCCATGGCGGGTGGCGCGACGGTGCCGGCGACGGCCCTCAAGCGCGCGGGCCGGATGCTCCGGGTGGAGTTTGGTCACGCCGGCAGCATGACGTTGGCCGTGCGGCAGGGCGCGAATACCCTCACGCTGACCCTGCAGGGGGTGACGGGGGAGTCCGTCGAGTCGGTGTCCCTGTGCGACCTCCCGACGAGCCTCCCCGAGAGCCTGGACGCCCCCTTCGTCGCTTGCGCCCTGGCGCGGAACAACCGAACGAACGTGGCTCCGGTGCCCGGCCCGACAGCGCGACTCGCGGCCGTGGCATACGCGGATCTCGGGTTCGCGGGGGCGTCGGTGGCGCTCATTGGCTGTCCCCCGGAGCGGATGCGAGCGATCCTCCAGGAGGCTATCCTCGGCGCGCCCGAGGTGCCGACATCGGCCCTCGGTGGACCCTTCGCTCTCGACGATCCCCGGACCCGAAGCTCCTACATCTTCAACTTCGGGGGGCTCACCGAGGAGACGGCGGACGAGTGGATCGAAAAGGCTCGCTCGCTGGGGTTCGACCAGATCCATATCCACGGCGGCCCCTCCATCGGGAGCGCCTTCCGTTTCGGCGACTGCGCCCTAGACCCGGCGGTCTACCCCGAGGGGCGGGCGAGCCTGCGTCGAGCCATCGACCGCATCCATGAGGCGGGCATCCTGGTCGGGATGCAGCCCTATGCCTTCTTCGTGTCGAAGGAGAGTCCGTGGGTCACCCCCGTGCCGGATCCGGGTTTGGCGGCGACGGCGGCGTTCACCCTCGCTGCCGACGTGGCCCCTGGCGATGTCGAGGTGCCTGTGGCGGAATCCACGGCGGGTGTGTCAACGGTCACCGGGTTCTTCGAGCGGAACAGCGTGACACTCCGGGTGGAGGAGGAGTTGATCGTCTTCACAGGGGTCAGCGCCGAGCCGCCCTATCGGTTCACGGGCTGCCAGCGGGGCGCCTATGGGACAACAGCATCGGCTCATCCTGCGGGCGAGAAGGCCTACCATCTCCAGGAGTGCTTCGGGCTGTTCCTACCCGACCCCCACTCGCCGCTATTCCAGGAGGTCGCCCAAGCGACGGCTGACTTCGTGAATGAGTGCGGCTTCGACGCGATCTACTTCGACGCGCTCGACGGGGAGGACACCCTAGGCGGCGCGGAGCGCTCGTGGCACTACGGCTCGGGGTACGTCTACGAGGTGCTGAATCGGCTGAACCGGCCCGTCATCGTGGAGATGAGCACCTTCTACCATCACCTGTGGCCAGTGCGCTCCCGGCTGGGCGCATGGGACCACCCGAATCGCTGCCACAAGCAGTTCATTGACGCTCACGTAGCGGCGAATCTGCCCCATGAGCGAATGTTCCTGCTGAGCAACCTGGGATGGTGGGCCTTCGTGTGCTCCGGCGCGCCCGAGGTCGAGGCGACCTATCCCGACGACATCGAGTACCTCTGCGCCAAGGCACTGGCCAAGGACAGCGGCCTCAGCCTGACCAGCTATGAAGTGGGCATGCCCCTCCACCGGCGTCTGGCCGACGTGATGCGGCGGTGGCAAGGGTTCCGGCGTGAGCATGGCCTCTCGCCCGAGGCGTTCGCGGCCCTGGCGGAGCCGGGGGCGGAGTTCACCCTGCGGGGCGAGGGGGCCGAGGCGACGGTCCACCCTGTCGCGGCCACCACGGCCAGGGTAACGGATGGGAGCGCGGAGATCGCCCTGGCGAACCCCTATGAGGCCCAAGCGCCCTTCGTCCGCATCGAGGCCCTGCACGGCTGCGCGCCCTGGGATGACCCGAATGGGGTCACCCTCATCGACCCCGCGGACACGGGGGCGCTGACCGCCTCGGAGGCCGCGCCCGGGGTGACGATGACGGCCTCGCCGGCGTCGGACCTCACGCCCACCGGCGACTCGACCTTCGCCCTGGAGATGGCGAGCGAGCGTGAGGAGGCCTTCGGCTCGTGGGCGCGTCTGACGAGAGCCTTCGACCCGCCCCTGGACCTGGGTGACCGGCAGGCCCTGGGGCTGTGGGTCTATGGCGATGGCCAGGGGGAGTTGCTGAACCTCCAGCTACGGAGCCCGGACCACATCACGCGCTCCATGGCGGAACGGTACGTCACGGTGGACTTCGAGGGATGGCGGTACTTCGAGCTGATCGAGCCCGATGCCGACCGTTGGGCGGGCATGGGGTGGCCGTACGGGCATCCGTACTATATCTACCGGGAGTACCCGAGCTTCGGGGCTATCCGGTCCATCGACGTGTGGTGCAACGGCCTCCCGCCGGCCGGGAGGTGCCGGGTTCTCGTGAGCGCTGTGCGGGCTCTGCCGCTGCGCCCGGTGCGGGTGGAGGGAGTGGAGATCGCGTCGGGCGGGCAGAGGCTAGCGCTGGACGCTACGCTGGAGACGAACAGCTTCCTGGAGCTAACGCCGGAAGGCGCGGTGACGACCTACGACCGTTGGGGGAACGTCCTCGGTGAGTACGCCGCGCTGAGCGGCTGGGTGGCGCCGAGCGGCGAGTCAACGCTGAGCGTTGCTCTGAAGGGCGAGGGCTCACCTCGGGCGCGGGTGAGGGTTAGTGTGACGGGCCCGGCGCTGGAGTGATGGACTCGAGAAGCTGATCGAGGAGAGCGAGCCGCTCGCCGGGCCAGGTGAGATCGACGGTCAGGACGCCGCCAGCCCAGGCCACCGCGAGCACCTGGCGGCCCGCTTCCGCGTTCGTCACCGAGAGGGACTCCATTCCGGCGAGGAGGCCCCGGGCCGGCTCGCCCTCCATGAGGGCCGCCAGGGCCACCGAAGCCGACGCCCCCTCCCCTCCCTCCGCGGCGATCAAGGCCGTGCCCTCGGACCCCGCTAGCCGCAGGACCTCGCCCATTTCGGATACACCCCACCCGGGGGGCACTCCGACGGTGAAGGGCGCCGCGGGGTGCCGCGCAACGCGCCACTCGGAAGCTGTGGCCTCAGCGGAGGGCTCGACCACGCCCTCCCTCGCGATGGCGCGCGCGAGGGGAACGAGGTCGCGGAGCAGCTCGGGGAAGCTGGGGATGCCCCTGGGGCGGCTGAGCCGGGGGACGATCAGCTCGGGCGGGACGGCCAGGCCGAAGGCAGCAACCCGCACCTGGCCCCCCGACGACCACACGATGGCATCTCCATCGGGCGAGGCTCGCCAGCCCTCGGCGTCGTGGGCGACGGGCCGGAGGACGTCGCCCGCCCAGGTAACTGAGAGGACCTCCCCCCTATGGCCGACGAGCACACGCTGGCCCCACTGCCCCACGGCGATGGAATCGGGCGTCCACGGAAGCGCGAGGGTGGAGACGGTGCTGGTCACGAGGTCGACCCGGCGCAACTCCGCACCGACGGTGAGAGCCAGCCGACGTCCGCAACCGGAGAGGGCGGCCCGATCCGCCTCTTCGGTGAAGAAGGCAGTGGCCTCCCCCACCGCACGGACCTCAACGGCGCTCTGCCCGTGGAGAAGGAGCCGGTCTCCCCGGTCGGAGATCCCGATGGCCCGGAAGGGCCCGCCGGCGATGAGCTCGTGGCCTTCGCCCATCGCTAGGAACGCTCTGCCCCCGCTATCGAGGGCGACGATGCGGGAGGGTTCGGCGGAGAGGGCGACGGTGGCTATGGCGGCGCCCGGTTCCAGCCCCAGGAGGGGCGCTAGGTCAGCGGGCCCGCCCAGGGCGGTCGGCACGAGAAGGTTGCCCCCCACGGCGAGCAGCCGGCCGTCGGAGCTTCGTTCGATGGGCCCTTCCTCGGGGCACAGGGTCAGGACTCGGGCAGCGGCGCCATCCCACCGGCAAGTGACGAGGTCGGCGCCGTCCGGGCGAGGCACGAGGAAGGCGAGCTGCCGTCCCCCGTCCCAGCACACGGGGCGCTCGCCCTCGGCGACCGTCCACGCCGTCCAGTCCGAGGCGGCGGGCCACGTCGCGAGGACGGTGATCAGGAGCGCGAGGCTACTCGATGGGCGGGATGACCTCGAAGCTCCCGTCGGTGTAGAGCACGAGCCTGCCCTGGTCATGCCAGGTCTGGGCCTCCTCCAGGATGATGAGGTTCCGCTTCTGCGCCTCGTTGTCGAAGATTCGGCCCGCCAGCCCCCGGTTGAAGAGGTAGCTGGAAGGGACCTGGTTGCGATTGCGCGGATCAAGGGCGCAGTGCAGCGCCTCACCGCCGGGCAGGTAGGTGTCCCCGAGGGCGGTGATCCAGAACCACGGGTCACGTCCGGGCACGCCGTGGGCTTCGGGATTGTGGTCCCAGTGGGGGAGCTGACCGCCGTGGTCGTAGGCGTACTGCATGAGGGCGTTGTAGATGCGCAGCATGTTGGCCTTCGAGGCGTCGATCCCGCCCTCGCCTGGCTTGCCGAAGCGGAGCAGCATCAGGTTGGCGCCGCTGGTCACGACGAGGGCCCGGCCGTCGGGCATCCACTGGATGTCGTTCGCGAAGGGCCGGGGCAGGTGCTTGTAGGGCCGCATGATCGTGGTGACCCGCTGGCCGTCCTTGCCATCCTTGTCGGCGATGATCAGATCCTGGCGTCCCACGTCGACGGAATCCTGGAGCCACGCCAGACGCCCTGTGGAGAGGCTGAAGGCGAAGGAACAGGCGCCGGGGGCGTTCTTCAGGGTGTACACCTTGCGCCAGTCGCCGCCGTTGATGTCAGCCTCGTAGATCGACGTCTCCAGACCATCCTCGGTGGCGCGCTCCCCGAGAACGCGGATGTGCCGGGGGCTCTGCCACCAGGGCCCAGACGCCTCGGAGATGCGGAACCCGTCCTTGGGCTGGGGCAGCTCGCCGAGCAAGCGCATCGTCTTCAGATTGAGGACGAAGACGGCCATATCGGTGGGCCGGGAACGGTCGTTCGTATAGTGGAGGTAGACCAGCTTCTCGCCATCGGGGGAGACGACCGGCGCGAAGGGGATGTCGCCTCGCGCGAAGCCCTGGATCAGTATGGGCTCGGTCTGGCCGCTAGGGTCGACCTGGTAGAGCCCCGGCCGCCGCTCAGCGCTAACCCGCCGGGGCACGGCGACGCAGACGATCCGTCCCATCTCGTTCCGCCAAGTGGGATGGTAGACGAGGGAGGAGTTGGTGATCCGTCGTTCCGTGGAGCCATCCATGCTCCGGACGTAGAGGTCCTGGCTCAGGTCCCCCTGGCCGTGGACGGCGTACCGGAGGTAGGCGCACCACGCGCCGTTGCTGGACACGGCTGGTGAGTGCTGCCCCACCGCCGTCATGGGGAGCTCCTCGATCACGGCGAGCCGACCCGTCTCCTGGGCGATCCCGAAGCCGAGGGTCAGAAGAAGCGCGCCGGCCAGCTTGGACACGGACATGGATCGATCCCCTTCCGCCTCCGCGACAGGCCGCCGATGGCCGTCCGCCTGGAGGCGCTACGAGTATACCATCGGTTTGACACCCGTCAGGGCCGGTGGTAGCATTCAACCGCACTCTGAATCGGCGTCGCCTATCCTCTGGGCGACGCCCTTTTCGTACGCCACCCAGTGCAAGGAGCGTGGGTGAGTTGGATGCTCCCGTAAGCTGGCTCATGGAGCTGCTCGATGCGGACGTGACGCCCGAGACCCTCGCTGAGGTGCTCACCATGGGCGGGATCGAGGTCGAGTCCACCTCCCTCTTCCAGGGTCGAGCCGGCTTCCAGACGCCCGTTTACGACACCTATGTGACGCCCAACCGCGGGGACGCCCTCTCGATGGTCGGCCTCGCGCGGGAGGCGGCGGCGCTGCTGCCGTGCGGGCTCCGGTTGCCCGAGATCGCCGAGTTGCCCGCCACGTCGGCCCCCGCCCTATTCTCGGTGGACATCGTCGACCCTGACCTCTGCCCGCGCTACGTGGGGCTGCTGGTGCGGGGCGTGGAGATCGGCCCCTCGCCCGACTGGCTCGTCAACAAGATCGAGGCCGCGGGCATACGCTCCATCAACAACATCGTCGATGTGACGAACTACGTGCTGCTCGAACTCGGACAGCCGCTCCACGCCTTCGACTTCGACGAGATCTTGGGTTCCCAGGTCGTCGTGCGCCGCGCCATGCCGGGCGAGACGCTGACCCTCATCGACCACACGGAGCGGCGGCTGGATCAAGACCAGCTCGTCATCGCTGACGCCGCCCAGGCCATGGCCATCGCGGGCGTGATGGGCGGGCTGAGCAGCGAGATCTCTGACGCCACCGAGAACATCCTCATCGAGTCGGCCCACTTCCACCCCGCGAGCGTCCGGCGGACGGCGGCGAAGCTCGGTGTGAGCACCGAGGCGAGCTTCCGCTTCGAGCGGACCGTGGATCCCGGAGGCTGCGTCCGCGCGGCCCTCCGAGCCGCCCATCTCATGGTGGAGGTGGGAGGAGGGGAGATCGTGGCGCCGGTGGTGGACGCGATCGGTCGACCTGAGGCCATCGAGCCGGCCCAGGTGACCCTGCGGCCGGAGCGAGCGGAGCTCGTGCTTGGCATGCCGGTGCCTCGGGAACGGATCGTGGCGAATCTGCGGCGGTTGCAGCTCGAAGTCGATGACTCCGGCGAGGGAACGCTGTCCGTGCGCGTCCCCACCTTCCGGCCCGACCTGCGCATCGAGGAGGACCTCATCGAGGAGGTTGTGCGCATCGAGGGTTACGACCAGATCCCCTTGGTGTTCCCCGCCGTGCCGATGGTTGTCGGCGGGTGGACTCCTGACCGGGCTCGCGTTGAGGAACTCCGGACGGCATTGATCGGGTCGGGGCTGGACGATATGCAGACTCAGTCCATCATCGATCCCGCCGATCTGGACCGCCTGGAGCTGCCGGAGGACGATGAGCGGCGGCGGATGATGGTGCTCGAGAACCCGCTCGCGGGCGACCTCAGCGCCATGCGCACCCAGCTCCTCTCGCCTCTGCTCCGAGTGGCCGCGCGGAACCACAGTCGTCGTGTGCCGGCGGTGGCCGGCTTCGAGATCGGGTATGTCTACCGGCCCGAGGGAGACGACTCGCGTGTGGAGACACGGGCCCTAGGTATCGTCGCCTACGGGTCGGCCTACGGCAGTGGCTGGAACCTGCCGCCGGTGGCGACAGACACCGACTTCTTCCGACTCAAAGCGGCAGTTGAGCAGGCGCTTGGGAAGCTGGCGTCGGCGCCCCTCGTCTTCGAATCGGCCGTGGCGTCGCCGTTCGACCCCAGCTGTTGTGCCGCAGTTAGCCTCGACGGCAGGAGGTTGGGCTTCCTGGGCCGTGTCGCTCCTAGTGTGGCCGATGCCTTCGAGGCCCCCCCGGGCACCTACCTGGCCGACCTGGACATCGAGGCGCTCGTCGCAACGCCTCGCGAACCGCGGACCTACAAGCCCCTTCCCCGGTTCCCGGCCGTGCTCCGTGACGTGGCTGTGGTGCTGGATCACGGCATTCCCGCAGAGCGGGTGACCGAGGTCATTCGCGGGTCCGCAGGCGAGTTGCTCCGCCGGGTGGAGCTCTTCGACGTCTACGAGGGCAAGGGTATCGAGCCCGGCAAGCGGAGCCTCGCCCTCGCCCTGGAGTTCCGTGCCCTCGACCGCACCTTGACGAACGAGGAAGCGGATGGGATCGTCGCCCGGGTCGTCACCGCCCTCGGGAGCGAACTGGGCGGCGTACTTCGCTCCTAGGTCACTGGGCAGGGCCGAGTGGCGCTCCTGGCGAACCGCGGTTGCCAGTGCCGCCTGTGGAGTCTCCGTCGATGGCCCGCATCATGGGAATCTTAGTGCTCTGTCTAGCGGCCATAGTCGGGTGCCCAAAGCCGGATGGCGGTGTCTTCTCGGCGCCATTGGTTACCGCAGAGGGTGCGGAGTCGGTCCCAGGGGACCTCAATGTTGACTCACTCAGGCTCGGTGACCACTTCGATGAGCAGACGGTCACTCTTGACGGCATCGCCACAGTCTTCCACCCTGAGACGGAGGCAATCTACGCTGTCGGCAAGCTGACTAGCGTCGCCCCGCCTGGTCGGCTGACCGGGCGGTGGGAGCATCTGGATAGCGGTGTCCGGCTGGCGGAGGTGGAAGAGACTCTGGGCTCCGGTGACCTGGAGTTCTGGTTCTCGGTAACGCGTCCCACCGAGGGTTGGCCGTTGGGACACTACAAGTTCTACCTCGCGCTGAATGGCGAGGATGTGGCTGGCGCGGCGTTCGAGGTTGCCGGGGATTCGGGCGGGTAACGCCGAACTCGGCTGGAAGGAGCATAGCTATGGGCCGAGACAGGCCCCTTGTGACGGAACCGATCTTCCCGCCGCCCTCGGCAGGGCATTTCGCCCTGCATTACCTGGGCCAGAGCGGCGTGGTGTTGGTATCTGACCGCGGAACGCGGATCGCCGTCGACCCCTACCTATCCGATAGCGTGCCTCTGACCCGGGTGGCCCCCGTGGCCTGCTTGCCGGAGGACTTGGAAGTCGATCACATCTTCCTCAGTCACGACCACAGCGACCATACGGACCCCCAGACCTGCCTGGCCGTGATGCGCGCGCGCCACGTGCAGATATGGGGCCCACCGTCATCAATGAATGTGCTCCGTGGTGCGGGGGCCAGGCCGGATCGGCTGCACCCACTGGAGCGCGGAGCCACTGTCAACCTCCGGGACGTGACAGTGCAGGCCGTCCATGCCCAGCACACCGAGGACAGCGTGGGCTATATCATCAGTCTGTCGGGCCGAACGCTGTACCACACTGGTGATTCGGAACTCAGCGAGGAGATGTTCTGGCTTCACAGCCGCGAGATCGACGTGATGCTCACCTGTTTCGCCGGACGGTGGGAGGCGATGACCGCCGGGCAGGCCGCGAGCTTAGCGGAGGCGCTCCGGGTCGACGTGGTCGTTCCGATCCACCACGACATGTTCGCCGAGAACCGGAGCGACCCCGACACCCTCGTCACCGCCATCAAGGCCCGTCCCGCCTCCCGTGCCTCCGTGAAGATCCTCAATCCCGGCGACCGTTGGGTCTACCCCGAGGAGTAACGGCGCCCTCCCACGAAAACCCTAGCGAAGCAGCGATCGCGAAGGCGGTGCTTGGCGCCGCTCTGGTCGTACGTGGGAGGTAAGCTCGCATGGCAGACAAGCTCAGAGCCGCAGTCATCGGCACCGGCATGGGCCGGTACCACATGGAGGCATATGCGCGGAACCCGAAGGTCGACCTCGTCGCGGTCTGTGACCTGAATGGGCCCGAAGCGCAGGAGTTCGCGACGAAGTTCGGCGCGGAGAGGGTCTTCACCGACTGGCGAGAGATGTATGAGCTCGACCTGGACCTTGTGAGCATCGCCGTACCCAATAACCTCCACGCCGAGATGACGGTGGCGGCGCTCGAGCGCGGGTTCCATGTTCTCTGTGAGAAGCCGATGGCGACCAAGCTGGAGGACGCGCGGCGCATGGTCGAAACCGCGGAGCGCGTGGGCAAGCGGCTCATGATCCATATGTCGCTCCGCTACCAGGGCGCCCACCAGCATCTCAAGTCCTTGGTGGCCAAGGGCGACCTCGGCGACATCTACCTGGGCGAGGCGCGTATGATCCGGCGCCGCGGCACGCCTCTCCTGGACTTCCCTCCGGGCGGCAGCATGGGCCGCGGACCGTGGTTCGTTATCAAGGAGGAGTCCGGCGGCGGCGCCGTCATGGACATCGGGGTCCACACCTTCGACCTCGTGTGGTGGCTCATGGGTTGCCCCAAGCCTGTGGCGGTATCCGGCGCCACCTTCGCGGCCCTGAGGCGGCCCGAGTTCGCGGAGCGCAAGGTGCCGGCGGACACTGATGAGCACGCCGCCGCCTTCGTGGCTTTGGAGGGTGGCCGACGCATCTTCTTCGAGGCGTGCTGGGCATCGAACCAGCCTGACTCTTTCACGGTGGAGCTGTTTGGCACACAGGCGGGCGCCCGCCTCGGCGATGGTCTACGGGTTCTCACGCATGAGGGGAAGGAGCCTCGGGACAACAAGGTCGAGGTCCCGGATGGCGTGGGACTCGTCTCATACGACCACTTCGTTGAGGGTGTGCTGGATCCGAGCGTCGAACTCATCTCGGAGGGGTGGAAGTGCCTGCCCGTGGCGCAGGTGCTGGACGCGCTCGACCGCTCCGCCGCTCTGGGCAGCGAGGTAGTGATCGAAGCCTAGGGGGCAGTGACTACGGTGAAGAGTGAGGTGATGTGCGAGGCGACCCGGCGCGGTGTTTCATGGTGTCTGGCGCTTTTCGCGCTGGCAATGGGGGCCGCCGTGCTGGCCGACGGTGGCGCTACGGTGGAGTTCGACCGCGGCGTGAGCCACTTCAACTACGTGCTAGGCACCCGGACCTTCGGTCCCGCGTACCAGTTCACCGACGAGCCCGCGCAGATCGAGACACTGGCCGACCTGGCTCGGGAGGAGCCCGTGGCGCTGGAGAGCTTTGCCGATACGCCCACCTCCCTGCCTCCTGACGCTCCACGGCGGTGATACGCGGCATCATTGAGGGGGAAGCAATGGCGCGGCAAGCGTGTTCTGTGCCTTTGGCACTTTGCATGATGATGGTGCTGGCAGTTGGCGTCTGTGCGGCTAGCCCGCGTGTACTCCTCGTCACCGGCCAGAGCAACCATGACTGGCAGACGACGGCCCCGCTCATCCAGGGGGCGCTGGAGTCCTCGGCGGGATGCGTTGTGGATGTAGCGCTAGATCCTGCCGTTCTCACAGCCCAGGCGCTCCAGCCGTACGATGTGATCGTCATGCACTGGACGAACTACCCGGCCCCGGAGCGTGTATGGGGGGACACCGCCGAGGAGGCGCTGTTGTGGTTCGCCGAGTCAGGCCGGGGCATCGTCTTCGTGCACGCCGCCGCGGCGTGCTTCCCGGGCTGGGAGCCCTATGAGGCCCTGAAGAGTGCGGCGTGGGCGGACGGGATGACGGGTCACGGGGCCATCCACCGCTTTCCTGTGCGCTTCGTGCAGCCAGTCCACCCTCTCGTCAGCGGCATGGAGCCCTTCGCAACCACCGACGAGCTCTGGCACGGCGTGGACATCGAGCCCGGCGCCCAGGTGGTGGCCGAAGCCTTCTCCTCCCCGGAGTCCGGCGGCACGGGCCGGTGGGAGCCGGTGGCGCTCGTCACCGAGTATGGAGCGGGCCGCGCCTTCACGCTCCTCCTCGGGCATGACGCGGCGGCGATGGGCGCTCCGGGGTTTCAGCGTCTCCTGGCTCGAGGTGTTCAGTGGGCCGCGAGCGGCGTGGTTGCTGACATTGGTCTTTCTACGCCTGACGAGGCTCTTGCCGCATTGCGGAGCTTTGACTACGGCGACAACCGCTACCCGGTGCTGCGACTCAGCGCCCTCGTCCAGGGTTCGAGCGATCCTCGGGGCTTGGTCGAGGCAATGTTCCGGTTCCTCGACACGAGCGCCCCTCGCGCCGCGAAGGTCGAGGTGTTCGAGCAGCTCTCCCTCATAGCCACTTCTGAGGATCTTCCGGCCATCGAGCGATGGCTCGATGACCCGGACCTGGGCCACGCGGCCACAGCAGCGGCCGAGCGGATCCGCCTGCCTGGTTGGCGGGTATCGGAGGGTCCCGCCAGCCGACTGAGGCCACGCGACTACCTCGCGCGACTGCTGAGCCGGGATTCCGCCACGGCTCTGGCCGCGGCTGGGCAGCTTGGGATGGTGCCCCAGCCGGCTCGAAGCCGAGCGCTGCTTGAGCTCGGACGACTCCCGGATGCCGTGCGCCTGCGTGCCCTCGCGTCGCTTATCGAGCACCGGCTGGACGCGCCACTTGAGCCGCTCCACGACCTGCTCCGCTCGCCCCACCCGACGGCCGCACGTGCGGCCCAGGACCTCCTACGCCGGTTGGGTGACGAGTCCTATATGACGCGGAGCGCTGACATCCCGGAGGGTCTGACCAATCTAGCCCTGCTGGCCACGGCCTCGAGCCCCGACGCACTGGAGAAGGACGGCGACGCGGATGGCGACGCGGCGGCTATCGACGGCGATCTAGACACCTACTGGGATGAGGCCGACGGAGCCGAGGAGTACCGCCTAGTCCTCACGTTCGATGAGGCTCAAGTCGTATCCGGTCTTCGAATCACGGGGTGGAGTCACGAGAACTACGCTCCCCGGGATTTCGAGGTTCTCTGCGATGGCGAAGTCGTTGCCCAGATCTCCATGGCCCAGTACCAGAGCAATCGCTTCGCGCTGCGGTTCGAGCCCGTCCAGTGCATTACTCTTGAACTGCGTATCACCGCCTACTACGGTCAGAGCCCCGCCATTAGGGAGCTGGAGGTATTCCATGTCGCGGAGTGAGCCACTCCATCGCCGTGAGTTCCTACGTGCCGCTTTGACCCTCGCATCGGGCGTTTTCGTCGCGGGGCGATCTATGGCCGGACCGCCCGGCGCGCCGATCGAGGACGATGTGCGGCTGGGCTTCATCGGCGTTGGCGACCGAGGCGGCCGGCAACTGCTGGAGTGGGACTTCCTGCCCCTGCAGGGGGTGCGGATCGTGGCCGTTGCCGACCCATTCCAGTCCCGGCGCGAGGAACGGGCCGCCCGCGTGACGGAGCACTATGGCGATGGTGAACCATGCCGACCTTACCGGGACTTCCGCGACATGCTCGCCTCAGAGCAACTTCACGGCGTGGTCGTCGCTACTCACGATGGCTGGCATGTGCCCGCCGCCGCGGCGGCTATCCGCGCGGGCGTGGATGTCTACGTCGAGAAGCCCCTGGGTGTAACGATCGAGCAGGACCTGCGCCTTCGCAATCTGGCCCACCAGCATGGCGCCGTTTTCCAGTACGGCACCCAACAACGCTCCATGGCCCATTGCCGGCATGGCTGCGAACTCGTCAGAAACGGCCGGGTGGGCCGGATCGAGCGCATCGAGGTCATCGCCCCCCAGGGCTATGGCGGCGGCTCAACGGAGCCTCTCCCCGTGCCATCAGACCTCGACTATGACCTGTGGCTGGGACCCACACCCTACAGCCCGTACACTTCGGATCGCTGCGTGAACCGTGGCAGCTTCTTCGTCTACGACAACTCCATCGGCTTCCTCGGCGGTTGGGGCGCCCATCCGCTCGACATCCTCGACTGGGCCTATGGCGATGAAGACCGGGTGCCGGTCGAATACCGAGGCGAGGGGTTCATACCCGTCACGGGGCTGTACGATACGGTCACGACGTGGGAAGTACATTGCCGGTACGCGGACGGCACCCCAATGGAGTTCCGCAGCGGAGTCACCGACCTCACCCGGTTCATCGGGAGCGAAGGGTCGATCGACATCAGTCGGGGCGGGCTGGCCGCCGACCCGCCGGAGCTCCTAGAGTCGACCATCGAGCCTGGCGAGGTGCGGCTACCCTTTAGCCATCACCATGCTCAGAACTTCGTCGACGGGATCCGCACGAGAATCGCGCCTGTGAGCGACATCGATTCGGCAGTCCGAAGCGACGCGATCAGTCTGCTATCAGACATCGCCATCCGAACAGGGAGGACGATCCGCTGGAACCCGCAGGCGGAGATGATCGTGGCAGATGAGGCCGCGCGGCGCATGATGAGCCGTACGCCACGACCGGGGTGGGAGTGGTAGGGTCAGCCAGTCAGGGATCGCGGGAGGATGCGTGGCACGAAAAAGGAAATCGTGCTACGCTCTATCCACTCAGTTCCTGAAAGGTTGACCAACCGATGCTTCCCCGCCGTGGCTTCACGCTCATCGAGTTGCTCGTTGTCATCGCGATCATCGCCATCTTGGCGGCGATCCTCTTCCCCGTCTTCGCGAAGGCTAGAGAGAAGGCACGGGCCACCTCGTGTCTTAGCAACTTCCGGCAGATGAGCCTCGCCTTCATTCAGTACACCCAAGATTACGATGAGATGTATCCGATCAATCCGGAGTGGAAGGGACGGCTACAGCCGTACATCAAGACCACCGAGATCAACCGCTGTCCGAGCCGTCCGGAGCTTCCTTGGTACTACGGCCAGGGCTACAATATCGGTGTGCCGGCGATGCTGGGCACGCCGGTGCCAGGGCTCCCTGGACGGTCCGAGGGGACGGTGCGCCGACCGACCGGGACGATTCTGATGGCCGAGTGGGAGCGCTGCAACGCGGGTCCGCCCGCAGGCCCCAGAGGCCTCTTCGCGGGTGGCGCGACGGCTTTCTGGACAGTGTGCCGAATACACAACAGCGGGTCGAACGTAGCCTTCTGCGACGCCCATGCAAAGTGGATGCGGCCCGATGACTACCACTCGAACACGGAGGAGATGCTCAATGACGGGACTCTGGTCCCTGCGAACGCGGCGGCCGTCCCCGAGAGTGTCTGGCGGCCCTTCTGGGACCCGACGTGGGACTGAGCCCCATGACTGAGCCCTCGGCCTCGGAACAGACTGCGGCGCGCCATGAGCGCACCAGGGATCTGGTCTTCGGCGGGATGATGATCGCCCTGGGCGTTCTCGCGCCCATCGCGTTCCATGCCGCGGGTTGGGGCGGCGCTATCTTCCTGCCGATGCACCTTCCGGTGCTGATGGCGGGTCTCCTGGTCTCCTGGCGCGTGGCGCTGTTTGTCGGTCTGCTGACGCCCATCGTGTCGTCGGCGCTTACAGGGATGCCGCCGCCCCTCCCAACCACGCCAATCATGGCCGTCGAGCTGATCGTCCTCGCCGTGGCCGCGTCGCTGCTCCGTCGCACGGGGATGTCGGTATGGGTCGCTGCGCCCCTCGCCATAGGGGCGCGGATCGCCATTCGGCCCGCGATCTTCCTGCTGGCCGTACCCCTGCTGCAGGTTGAGGCGGGGTTCCGAGAGTTCGTTATTGTGACTCTCCTGCAGGGTTGGCCGGGCATCGTGTGTTGCAGATACTCCTGGCACCGACGTTAGTGGCCCTGATCGAGGGGCAGCGAACCGCGCACGTGGCGTCGAGCACGGGAGAGGTCGATCCCCCATGAGCGAGACCCTCGATCTGATCTGCAGGATCCACGGCCATGTGGGCCCCTACGTGGTGGCTGGGGTGCGGGCCGGAGAGCGCGCGCTGGAGCACCTCGACGCGCGGCCTCACTTCGGCGTGGACGCCATCGTCACGGCGCCCGACGCGCCTCCGCCGTCGTGCTTCATCGACGGTGTGCAGCTCAGTACCGGCTGCACCCTCGGCAAGCGGAACATCGAGCACGTGATCGGCGAGACGGTGGAGCTGATCCTGCGCAACCGCGACACGGGCGAAGCGGTGCGGGTCGTCCTGAACCAGGACCTGGTGGCGCGGGCTGTGGAGATCCTACAGACGCGGAGCGACGTCGAGGCCGGCGCCTTCATGCTGGAGTGCCCGTGGGATGAGCTCCTCACCCTCGAAGCGTGCCAGTGGCCCCGCTGAGCCCCCTCGGGCGGGCCCTCGGCTGGCTGAGTCCTCCCGCGCGGGGCGCGATGGGGCTGCTCTGGATCATCGCGGCCTGCGTGCCCTCGGTGACTCGCCCGCTGGGCCTCAGTATCACAGCCACTCTGGCGTTGATTGGGCTGCTGCTGGCCGGCGGCTCGCTGAAAGCCGTGGGACTGCGGCTCGTGGGGGTGTTGAGCTTCACCGTGCTGACTGTCCTGGGGCTGGCCGTATTGCCCAGCCAGTCCGGCGCCACTCTCGTGGCGCTGCCGCTCGGGTTGGCGGCGCCTGCGGAGGGCCTCTTCTTCGTGCTCGACATCGCTGTGCGCGCGGCGCTCCTCATCGCGGTCGCGCTCGCTCTGGGCCGGGTCTTCACGGCCCGGGAGTTCCTGCTGGCCCTCAATGGGCTCCCCATTCCGACCACGCCCCGGTGCTTGCTGTACCTCAGCGGCCTGAGTCTGTCCCGCGTGAAGGCCGACCTCTTCCGGCTGTTCCGCGCGCGCAGAGCGAGGGGCGGCGTCAGAGGCTGGTCGGCGGTCCGCTCCTCTATGAGCATCCTCGGAGTCCTCATCGTGCGGGCAGGCCGCTCAGCGGAGCGACAGGCCTTCGCGCTCCAAGCCCGGGGCTTCGCGGACCGGTTCCCCACCCTCGATGACGAGAGTCCGAGCCTCCCCGAACTGGTGGTTGCGGCGGTCCTGGGAGGTGTGCCGGTATGGCTGGCAACGCTGGCCTGATAGCCGCCGAGGGGCTGTGCTATGCGTTCCCCAACGGCGTGAGCGCCCTGGATCAGGTCCAACTCCGCGTTCACGCCGGTGAGCGTGTTGCCCTGATCGGCGCGAATGGCGCGGGGAAGTCCACGCTTCTCCTGGCACTCGCGGAGCTGCTGCCGTGTCGGGGCAAGGTACGGCGCGCCCCGGGCTGTCGAGTCAGCATCGTGTTCCAGGATCCGGACGACCAGCTCTTCATGCCGAGCGTGCTTGACGAGGTCGCCTTCGCGCCACTCAACGCTGGGTTGGCGAGGCCGGAGGCCCGAAAGCAGGCCATGGCCGCTCTTGAGCGGTTCGGCCTTGCGGGGCTGGAAGAGCGGCATCCCAGCGCCCTGAGCATCGGGCAGCGCAAACGGCTGTGCCTCGCCATCGCCATGGCGATGACGCCGGACCTGCTGCTCCTCGATGAGCCCTTCGCGGGACTCGATCCGGCGGGCTCTCGCGAGTTGGCACGGTGGCTCGGTGGCCTCGAGGTCGCCTTCGTGCTCGCCACGCACAACCTCGAGCTTGCCGGATCCCTGACCGAGCGCTGCGTGGTGCTTCAGGGGGGACGTGTGGTTCTGGAGTGCCCCACCGCGGAGGCGATCGCGGACGCTGACCGGCTGCGGGATATGGGACTCTGAGGCCATCGACCGAGGGGGAATGGGGGCTGCGCCGCGAATACCCACCCAGGCGCTACAGATCACCGGCGCCCCTCGGAGGCGAACTCTATGCGATCCCTGCCGCTGGCACTGTTCATCCTCTGTGCGCCCGCCGGCGCCCTGGTTCAGGAGGAGTCCATGAACCCCCTCACCGACTGGTTCCATGAAGCTGGGTACGGTGTCTTCGTCCACTATCTCGAGGGCTTGCAGAACAACCCTGAGAGCCTGCAGAGCCTCGGCCGTGGGACCTCGTGGGACGAGTGCGTCGCGGAGTTCGACACGGAGCTGTTCGCGGAGACGATGGTCGAGGTTCGGGCCCGGTATGTGATCTTCACCATCATGCAGATCCAGCGAACGCTCATCGCCCCGAACCAGACCTTCGATCAGATCAGCGGGTATGCGCCAGGGGAGGCGTGCGCGACCCGGGACCTGATCGCCGACCTGGCGGAGTCTCTCAACAAGCGCGGCATCCGGCTCATGCTCTACTTCACCGGCGACGGACCACGCGGCGATGCCCAAGCGGCGCAGGCATTCGGATGGGGCGATCCCGTGAGCGATGAGTTCGTGGAGAAGTGGACGAGCGTTGCGCGCGAGTACAGCGATCGGTATGGCGAGCGCGTAGCAGGTTGGTGGGTCGATGGCTGCTACCCATGGATCGGGTACAACGATGGGAACCTGGCAGTCTTCGCGGCAGCGCTGAAGGCGGGCAACCCAGCGTCCATCGTGGCCTTCAACCGCGGCGTGGACCCCTCCGTGCTGTCCTATACTCCCCATGAGGACTACACGTGCGGGGAGCAGAACCGCTTCTACGACATGCCCGTGTCGCGGTTCATCGAAGGGGAGCAGTGGCACATCCTGAGCTACCTGGGCGACTGGTGGGGCGGCCCCGGCAGCAACTACACCAAGCGTGAGTTGGCCGACTACGTCTGGGACGTTCACCAGCGCGGCGGCGTGGTATCCATCGACGTCGCTCTCTTCCGCGATGGCAGCCTGGACCGCTCCCAGATAGAGATGCTCAAGGCCGTGGGCGCGATGATGGACGAAGGGCAGGCTTGGGAGCCGATACCGCCTGGCAATGTGGCCTTTCGCAAGCCCAGTCGGCTCCTGAGCCTCGACGGTACCCGCGAGCTGGTACCCAGCTCCCAGATCCACTATGCCCGCAATGGCGTAGATGGCGACCCAGCGACGGTAGCACAGGGCGCCCACGAGTGGCCGTGGACCTACCACGTTGACCTCATCGACACAGTGGCTGTGGGACGCCTCAGGGTGACCTTCGGCGGGACCTACCCGACGCACGTGGAGATCCGACTCTCGGCCGACGGCCAGGAGTGGACGACCGTGCTTGCTCGCGAGGATCACGACGGGACGCCGCTGGAGGTCACCGTAGACCCCGTCGAAGCCCGCTATGTGCGCGTGCTCTCGTTCAAGCCCGATGGGCCTGACCAACCCGGCGGACAGATGTCCGTGGCCGAACTCGAGGTCTACGAGTGAACTCGACGCCCCCTACACGGTAGCCTCCGAGTACCAAGTGACCGCCAAAGCCGCGACGGCAGCCACGGTGAGCTCCGCGCGCCGGTTATCCCGTATGCCTATCTCCCAGAGCATCACGCTCTGAACAGCGGCACATCCACTGGCTCGCCTCCACGAGATACGGACTCGATGGAGAGCGGGACGATGGAGCTCCACGCCACGGCATCGTAGACGTCGATGGGCGGCGGCTCGCCGGTGAGGACGGCCTGAATGAAGTCGGCGACGACGAAGTAGTCGCCGCCCCCGTGTCCCGCAGCTTGCGCTGTCTCTCCCTCTGCCTTCCACCGTGGATGCTCGAAGTCATCGGCTAGCTCCCACAGCGACTGCCATTGGGGCTCGCCCTCGGGAGAGCGATCCTTGATCCACACCAGGGGCGACTCGCCGTGCCAGCGCTCCGAGAGGTACGAGCCAGACGTCCCCTGGAGCACGTAGTGGGTCATGTTGTGCGGCCGGGGTGAAGCACTGTCGACACGGAGGACGATGACGCATCCCCGCCGCGTGGTGATGACGGTAGTGGCGGAGTCGCCGGCTGGCATGCGGTTCGGGGAGGCTAGCGGATGGTCCGACCCCATGTGTTCCGCCACGTAGCGCCACCCGCCTTCGGCCCGAGTCACGAAGGTCGCCGTGCTCACCATCCGATCACCGCGATGGATACCGAGCCACTGGGCCACGGGTCCCAGGGAGTGGGTGGGGTACCAGTTCCCCTGCACCGGGTTCGCTCGGGACCGGCCGCGCCAGTTCAGCGACCCATCGGGGTCGAACATGAGGCTACGGCAGTCGTGGATGTACGCTCCCTCGGCGTAAGTGGGCTCGCCGAGCACGCCCTGCCGCACCATGTTCAGCACCATCATGTTGGGCCGTGTGTAGCAGTAGTTCTCGGCCATCATGTAGGTCTTGCCCGAGGCCCGTACCGCCTCGATGAGCCGCCAGCAATCCTCGATGGTTGTGGCCGCGTAGACCTCGGAGAGAACATGCAGCCCAGCCTGGAGGGCTTGAACGGCCTGCTCGGCATGTAGCGCCGGAGGCGTTGCCACGAATACGGCATCGATCTCTCCGGAGCCAAGCATGTCCTCATACCGGGCGTACGTCTTCAAGTCGGGCTGATCGCGCCGCCAGCGCTCCAGCACGGCTTCGTCGATATCACAGACGGCGGAGAGCCGCACCTTGTCTGGCAGGACCCTCTCGGCGCCGACCACGCAGCCTCCCCGGTTCCCGCCGACGACACCCATACGCACAGGGCCTCCGTGAGCCAATCGATACCCTCCTCGGTTGCACGTTCATGCCTGACGGGGGTGGTGCTTCTCTGTTCGATACCCCAACGCCTTCGGATGGCTGCTGGCCGGGACCGTGGCGCAGTTTGGGCATCAAAACCTGTAACCAGCTTCACTGTACGCCTCGGAGACGGTGAACAGGCCCGCCGAGCCGGCCGTTCTACCCATGAGGGCAAGCGCATCGGGGTGGGGCGCCCCCTGCGACTGTGTGGTAAGGGACCGTGTGACATGGCTACCAAGAAGCAGACTAGACGTCCGAAGGCTGCGAGTCGGCGGCCTGCGGACATCCCCGAGGATGTCCGAGTGAAGTACGAGATCGGCGGCATCCTTCTGGGCACTTTCGGGGCAGTGATACTCGTAGCCCTGACTCTGGGCATCCGCGGACCCGCCGGGGAGGCCATCCAGGAGACCATGTTCGTGCTATTCGGCGCCGGGGCTGCCCTGGTGCCGTTGGCGATCATTGCCATAGCCGCCTACCTGTGCTTCCGCCTGGAACCCCTTCCCTGGTCCCCCAAAGCCATCGCCATAGGGTGCCTCTATGTCATCGCCCTTGCAGGCGTGCACTGCTTTGCGCCGGCGGGCGAGGAGTTCCAGCTGGACGTGCTGATGAGCCACGGCGGCTACCTGGGGGCCATCCCTTGCATCGTCCTTCGCGCGCTCTTCGGCCCCACAGGCGCAGGAATCATCCTCGCCGGGCTTGGCTTGGCGGCGATCAGCACCCTCCTGAAGCGGCCCGTGGCCTATATCGCCCAGGACGTCTACGCGAGCGCTGGCGGAGCCGCGGAGTCAATGCGGCAACGTATGAGCGCACGAACCGAGGACCGACGGCGCCAACGGCTTGCGCGGGACAAGGAGCGCCAGCGCCTCGCCAAGGAGCGTCCGAGCCGCGAGTCGAACGCCGGCTCCCAGTTCCGCAGGAAGATTGAGGAGACCACCATCGAGGCGCCGGAAGCTCATCCGCAGCCCGAGGCGAATGGCCAGTACCCCCTCTTCGGCGACAAGCTGGCATCGCGGCCCATCGACGATGAGGTGCCCGAGGGGTTCGAGGATGGCGGCGAGCGGATACGCGAGGAGGATATCCCCGCCTTCCTGAGAGCCGGCGCCCACGAAGGGAGTGGTGCGCGGGGAAAAGCTCCAGAGGCCTCGCCCCTCGAGGCCGTGCCACGTCGGCAGGGACCCTACGAGCCACCTACGGCGGAACTCCTGGACGCGCCGGGGCCCGTAGACGTTAGGCGGCAGGAACGCGAGACCAAAGAGAATATCGCTATCCTCGAGGACACGCTGGCGAGCTTCAAGATCGGGGCACGAGTCGTTTCCATTGAGCGCGGCCCCGCCATCACCCGTTACGAGGTGGAGCCCGACAAGGGCATTCGAGTGGCGCGTATCGCCGCCCTCGCCGATGACCTGGCACGCGTGCTCGAGGCAGTGGATGTTCGTATCGAGGCGCCCGTCCCCGGCACCTCCGTGGTCGGGATCGAGGTTCCGAACAGGACCCGGGGCCTCGTAACTCTCCGCGACATCCTCACCTCGGACGAGATGCTCTCCAACCCCAGCCCCTTGGCCTTCGCCCTCGGCAAGGACATCGCCGGCCAGGTGGTCGTCGGTGACCTGTCGCGCATGCCCCACCTGCTCGTCGCCGGAGCCACGAACTCGGGCAAGAGCGTCTGCTTGAACGCGCTGATCCTCTCCATCGTCTTCCGCGCCTCGCCCGACGAGGTCAAGTTCCTCATGATCGACCCCAAACGGGTCGAGCTGTCCCTCTACGACGATATTCCCCATCTCATCGCACCCGTCGTGCATGACGCGAAGGAAGCGGCTGGGCTGCTGCGCCACGCCATCGTCGAGATGGAGCAGCGGTACCGGACCCTCGCGGGCCTAGGGGTTCGCAATATCACGGAGTACATCGAACTCTCCCAGGAGCGCGACGATCTCGAGCCGATGCCCTATATCGTCATCGTCGTCGATGAGTTGGCCGATCTGATGATGCAGGCCGCGGCCGAGTTCGAGCACTCCATCTGCCGAATCGCTCAGCTGGCGCGCGCCGTGGGGATTCACCTCGTCGTCGCGACTCAGCGACCGTCGGTCAACGTCGTCACGGGCACCATCAAGGCGAACATCCCCTCCCGCATCTCCTTCGCCGTGTCGAGCCAGACCGACTCGCGGGTCATCCTGGACCAAGTCGGCGCGGATCGCCTCATCGGACAGGGCGACATGCTCTACTCACCCATCGACGCAAGCAAGCCAAAGCGCATCCAGGGCGCTTACGTCTCCGTCAAGGAGATCAACCGGGTCGTGCAGTACCTGCACTCATGGGGCGAACCCGAGTTCGAACTGGAACCCCTTCCCGTGGACACCATGAAGGGGGCCGTGGACCTGCCGTCGGGCGTGGATGACGAGGGCGTCGATGACGATCTCTTCGGTGAGATCGTGGGCTTCGTCACCACGCAGAAGCGGGTCTCTACCTCGATGCTACAGCGCAAGTTCCGCATCGGCTATAACCGGGCAGCCCGGCTGATTGACATCCTGGAGGACAAGGGCGTCGTAGGCCCCGCTGACGGTTCGAAGCCTCGCAGGGTTCTCAGCGGTTTCGCGGGAACGTCTGTATCCCTCGATGAGGATGACGACGCTTACGACGAGGCGACCGGCTAACCGCCGGCACCGGAGGAGACTACCCGCGATGCATGCTGTGTATCGACGAAGCCTGCTGGCGGCCGGGCTTGTGATGGTCGCCGCCCTTCTCTGGATGCCTGCCTGCGATGTTCACACATCTGTGACCGTGGTTCTCTCCGCGAGCAACCCCGCGCCGGTCGTTGGCGATGCGTTCACCGTGTCGGCCACCGTAACCCGGAATGGCGTCCCCCTTCAGGGGCGTACGGTGGGCTGGTCGGCGGCCCCTGATGGAGCCCTCCAACTGCAGCAGACGACCTCGCAGACTGACGACGCGGGCGTAGCGAGGGTGACGGCCCGTGCGCAGGCAGCGGGGGAGATCACCGTGGCTGCGACGGTGGGCAATGTCACCCAGACCTTGGTGTTGACAGCGGCCGCCGCAGACGGGCCGCGTCTGCGGCTCTCACTGGACCCGGCGTCGGTCTCTGTGGGCGCTACTGCTGTCGCCTCTGTAGTGCTCACCGTGGATGGTGTTCCACAGGAAGGGCAAGCCATCAACCTGGCGGTCTCCGATCCCAGTGTGGTGGCCTTGGAGCCGGTCTCGGTCGTCACCGACGCGGATGGGGCCGCTGCCGCCACCCTGACGGGCCTCGCCGCTGGCTCGGTCCAGGTCTTGGCCGTCTGGAATGGTCGATCGGTCTCCGCCGACTTCACCGTTGCGGCTCCTCCCCTCCCCGAGTATGTCTTCACTACCTCCGGCCCCCTGGGCGAGATACTCCTCATGGCGAATCAGCCGAGTTCGACGCCCGGCGATCCAGGTTTCGATGACAAGCGGATCCCCGTGGGCACGCAGAGGGATGGCTCGCTGATCCTCGCCGTCGACGCAAGCTTCGTGAACGCCTATGTCATCGACATGCGCACGCGGGCCGAGACACCGTTCACGCCCGACAACTTCAGCCTCGTGAGCGCCAGCCCACGGGCAGCTCTCGCGTCAGGCGTTACGGCGGACGGCGAACGCGTTGTGTGGCTCAGGCGGCAGGCGGCTGGCACACAGATCGTCTCAGCCCGTCTGAACGGCGCCAACGCGCGCGTCCTGCTCGAGGCCAGCTTCGCATCGGCTCCCACTTCCATGGCCCTCTCCCCCAACGGGCTTGAGGTCGCTTACACGACCATGGGCGGCGAGGTTCGCCTGCTCCTAGAGACGGGCAACTCCCGAGCCCTCGAACTGGGCGACTCCACCGGCCCCCTGGCGCTCGACTGGCTCGATGAGGATACCCTGGTCGTGGCCGTCAACAATTACAACGGCAGCGCGCGACCGGGCCTTCTATCGGTCCCCGCCTCTGGGGCTGCCCCCTGGCTGCTCTTCAACGACGGGACAGGCCTACGCTCGGCGCCGTCTGCCGTGTGTGTCGATGGCGCGGGCAATGTCATCTACGATGAACTGGACGCCACGGGTAGCCAGTCGGACATCGTGCGGCTCGATGCGCCCGGTTACAGCGCTCGGACCGTTCTCGCCGGCGGTGATGTGAGCGAGATGCGACCCGTCCTGACGCGCTTCTAGGCGCCTGGGGCAGGGCTCCCACCCGGTCCGGCGAACGAATCGAGCATGACCTCCCGAGAGATCGTCCACGCCAGCATGCACTTCGCCGGCCCCCCGCGTATCGCGTACGGGATGGCCGGCGGCTTTCCCTCTGACGTCCGAGGTGTGGTGCACGCCCCTCCCCCCAACAGCCGCGCGCGCGGATGGACGAACCGTGGCCGGTACTGGGACATGATCGACGAGTGGGGTAACGAGTGGCGGCGCTTGGAGGCGATCACCAAGGGCGAGGTGCACAAGGGCGTCATCCAGGACTCCTGGGATCTCCTCGACGGCTACCGGTGGCCCCAGCTTGACCGAGCCGAACTCTATGAGGGCACAGCCCAGCGGACGAGGGAGTTCCACGAGGAGGGTTACTTCGTGCTGGGCGGTCTGCGCTGGCCCTTCGACGTGGCCCGGTACATGCGAGGCATGGAGAACTTCCTCGCCGACTGCGCCGGTGATAAGGAACGCGTCAAGCACCTCATGGGTTTGGTCACGGACATCCTGGAGCGCCAGATCCATCGGTACGCCGACGCGGGAGTCGATGCCGTCATGTCCGGCGAGGACTGGGGCACTCAGGATCGTCTCCTCGTGAGCCCCGACACCTTCCGCGAGATCTTCCTCCCCTGCTTCCGGCGCCTCTGCGGAGCCGCGCACAGCCGTGGCCTCTACGTTTGGTTCCACTCATGCGGCTACGTGCGGGAGGTCATCGGCGACTGGTTCGAGGCGGGTATCGACTGCTGCCAGTTCGACCAGCCCGAGCTGCACGGGATTGATCTGCTGGCTCGGAAGTTCGGAGGTCGGATGCACTTCTGGTGCCCCGTGGACATCCAGACCACCCTTCAGACGCGCGACAAGGACCGGATTCGGGCGGCTGCCCGGGACTACGTAGAGAAGCTAGGCTCCTACGGTGGCGGCTTCGTTGCGGGCTACTACGGCAGCAACGAGGCTCTGGGGCTGGAGCCCGAATATCAGGCCGCCGCGTGCGAGGCTTTCATGCAGTCCGGGGACCCAGCACCCTGGTGTCGCTAGTCGCCTCGTGCCTCTACGACCACCTCGTGCATCCACTGCTGCTTGCCGTATAGCCCGTAGCGGATGGCGACGAGCACATCGAGGAGGCTCTCCAGCCGGCGCTCCTCCACCACTTCCAGCGCTATCTCGTGGAGGTCCGCTCCCGTGGGGTGCAGTCGCAGCTCGATGATCGCGTGGCTGACCCGGCGGATGGCTGTATCGGCAGCTCCCCAGTCGCCCTTCTCGGCCGCCCAGGTCACTCGTTCGGTAATCGAGTAGTCCAGCGGGGCGCGGTCAACCAGGCGTGCCACCCTGGCCGACTCCCGCCGGGCCGGATGTGGCACCGGGATGCCCCTCAGAGGCGTGGCATAGTACTCTCGCTGGTTGCCCTTCCGCTTGCCGCGGTGAGCGAACCAGAAGTCGGCGATGGAGGAGTTGAGGATCCCCGTGAGGCGCGTCAGCTCGTCAGGGCCGAGGCCCCACAGGTAGTAGGCGTCGGCGCTGGCGTAGAGCGGCTGTGGCACATAGGCGAAGGCGTTGGCCCGCGCGCGGTGCGGACACATGACCTTCGGCGCTTCGAACATCGACTCGCCGCGAGGCCAGTGCAGCCTCCACCATGGGATTGCCCCCATCGCCACCTCACGGCGAGCCGCGAGGAGCGCGCGGTACCGGCGTAGATGTCGCAGCACCGCTGGATGCAGGCTCAGGTCCACGGTGTCGTCCAGATAGAGCAGGCGCAGCCTGGGAGACGTGGTCATGGCATAGCGCTCGATCTCGGAGTTCTTGATGAAGGGGCGAACCACGCTGTCCGTGTCGGGGATCCCCGCCGCCGCGAGTTCCTCCGGTGTCAGCACGAAGATGCCCTGCCCCAGGTGAGACATGGCGCCCTTCGGTAGCCGGTCGGAGTTGGCGGGGGTGACGCGATCGGCCCCGGAGATGAGCCCCTGGCTCACCTTGGCGAGGCTGCCCAGCTGGACCCCTGCCGCCGCGATCGCCTCCAGCACCTGCTCGCGCCTCCGGCCCACGGGGATATGCCAGACGCCGGCCGGACCCTCAGGTCGGACCATCTCGCCTACCCCCGCGGTCACCGACAGGCTCTCGATAGGCCCTCCGCGGGAGTGCGCCTCATTCAGGGCCTCCTCAACTCGTGCGCACGTCTCCTCGAGCGGACCGGGCGTGCGTACCCGAGCCCAGGCCATGGGCTGATCCCCAGCGTGGGATGCATCGTTGGAGCGACGACGGAGCAGTATCGCGAGGTTGTGTTGTCCGCCCGCGCTCCCGAACAGCCGCTGCTCGCCGAAGTCCACGATCTCCAGGACCGCAGCCCGGTCGTAGAGCCGTTCCCGTAGACCTGAGGCGCCATCGGCGGTCAGCCAGTAGGCTGTGGTCAGAAGGGCTATCACGCCCCCCGGCCGAGTAACCTCCAGACACAACTCGGCGAAGTAGTAGAAGAGGTCCATGCGCGGCGCTCGCCGGACCGTTAGGCTGGGGATCTCCCGCATCAGACGATCGAAGAGGCTCTTGTTCCGCCGCTCGCCTACGTAGGGAGGGTTGGCGCAGCAGATCTCGTGCTCTGCCGAGGGGCCCTCACCCAGTGCCCACAGGCTGTTCTCCAGCATCAACCGGGGGATGGGTAGGATGCCCCGTCCCTCTGCCGCCGCCACCTGAAGCAGCAAGTTTGCCTGAGCCAGGCAGTGGCTCACCCGGGAGAGCTCAGACCCCGCCACGGAGTCGATCAGGTCGGCCCTTGATGCCCCCTCGGCTCGCGCTCGGCGCAGGTGGCCGACCAGGAATCTCCCCGTGCCCATAGCGGGATCGTACATCCGGCCGTACGGCATAACCTTGCTAACCCGAGACAGGAGTAGATCGGCGACGGGCCGGGGCGTGAAGTGCTGCCCACGAGGCCCGCCATCGGTCCGGTCAAGGTGAGCCTCGTACAACTCCCCAAGCAGGTCATGGTCGATTCCCGCGGGATCGAGGCGCCGCATCGCCCGCGCTGCTTTGGCGAAGTTATCGTTACTCCCACCGCGGTCGGTGTTGCGTCTGGCCGCCACCAGTAGAGGAAAGGCAGCCTCCGCGCCGGGGCCGAACGCCTTCGTCAGGCTGTCGGACAGCCGCTGGCGCGTCGACTCGGGGTCGTCCTCGCTGCCACCGGTGTTCCAGGCCGCGTCAACCGCCAGGCGCGACAGCCAGACAAAGGCGTTCTCCGTTGGCGAGAGGGCGACGCCGGCCGGCGGAAGTTCCGACCCGCAGCTCAGGAGCAGCCGGAGGGCGTCAGCCGCCGGCTGGGTCGCCTCTTGAATGGCTCTCAGCATTGGCATGCGCGGTAACCTTTTGGCAAGTTCTCAGACCAAGCGAAGAACGGGGCAGACCATGCCGGTGTTCACGAGGGTCGGACTTGATAGGCCTGCAGGTGACCCCCGCGGCGGCCAGGAAACGCCCCCTGCAAGTATGAGAACGAGGAGGGAAACACCCATGCGATACATGCTCGTAGGGATCGCTATTGCAGCCCTGCTGGCGGGCGCCAGTCAGGCTCAGTTCGGCGACTCGGCCCTCTCGCCGCCGGTTATCACCGCCGCGCAGAGGAACGAAGAGATCACCATCAAGATGTTCCGGCTCACGACGTGGCTTCAGGAGGAAGGCTACGGAGGGGTCCTCATCAACCAGTACCGGAACTTCCAGTGGATCACGGGCGGCGCCGATATGCAGGTCGTGACGGCCTCGGAGCGTGGTCCCGTCACCTTGGTAATCACCGCGACCGGTGGCCGCTACTTCCTGTGCAGCAACTCCGAGGACCTCCGGATGCAGAACGAGGAGCTCGGAGCCCTGGGCTATGAGGGGGTCGCGTGGCCATGGTACGAGGGCGCGAGCGACAGCGAGACGATGGCGCGAGCCGTCGCTGGGATCGCTCAAGGGCGCCCACTCGCGAGCGACTTCGACACCCCTCTGGCGACCAATGAGTCTGAGGCCCTGCGTGGGCTCAGGCTTGTTCTGACCCAGTCGGAGATCGAGAAGTACCGGTGGCTCGGGCGCCAGTGTGCCGAGGCGTGCGAGAAGGTCTGCCGGGAGATCGAACCGGGTATGACCGAGAAGCAGGTTCAGGCCATGATCTCCAGCGAGCTGATGTTCCGGGACATCCAGCCGACGGTGCTCCTGATGGCCAGCGACGAGCGGCTCTTCTCATACCGCCATCCCATCGCCACGGACAAGCCGGTTGAGAAGTACGTGCAGGTCAACATCTGCGCCAAGAAGTGGGGCCTGGTGATCGCGGTGACCCGCTATGTTCACTTCGGTCCGCTTCCAGGAGACCTGGGAAGGAAACTGCGCGGGTGCGCGCAGGTATGCGGCGCCTACCTCGGCGCGACTCGGGAGGGCAACACGGCTGGCGACGTGATCGCCGCTGGCCAGGAGGCCTTCGCCTTCGTGGGCTGGCCCGACGAGTGGCAGATGCACCACCAGGGCGGCGCCATCGCCTACGAGGAGCGCGAGTGGACAGGGTACCCCGGCGCCCGCATGCCGATCCAGGCCAACATGGCATTTGCCTGGAACCCCACGATCCAGGGCGCCAAGGTCGAGGATACCGTTCTCCTCCGGGAGGATGGCGTCTTGGAGAACCTCACGGATACGGGGAACTGGCCGACCATACCCGTGCGCGTGGGTGATCAGGTGTACAACGCGCCGAGCATCCTGGTTCGGTAGCGAACCTGCCCGCAGGAGGAGGGGCTGGGTATCCACCAGCCCCTCGCTCCTCGCTCCAGACGACCTCTTGAACCGCTACGGCCTCTGGCCTTGGGAGGGCCCGTGAGCAAGGACCTGGAGCCTTCGGTGGAGTTTGGGCACCTGTACCTGGACCTGCCGCGGGAGGAGATCGCTCGGTTCAAGGGAGCCGAGTGACCCCTCCCACGCGGACCCTATGTTGCAGAGAGCGCCTGCTGCCCCGCGAGGGTTGTATCGGAGGCCTCTCCCTCCTCGACATCAACGAGGTTGTACTCGCAGGCGCCCAGCCCGAGTTCCTCGCCATAGCGGCAGACAAGGTAGGGATCCTTGTAGGGGCCGTGCAGCTTCTGCAGGGGATGGCCCTCTACCTCAGGCCGGACCTCCATGGAGGACGGCACGTTCTCGAGGATCAGCTCCTTGGACTTCGTGGCATCAAGGCAGGCGGTGTCTACGGCGCAGGGGTCGTTACCCCCGAAGATACCGATGTCGGGGAGTATTGCCGGACCGGTGAAGCCGAAGCAGTCGCATACGGGGGTAATCTGTGTGCCGATGTTGATGAAGACCTGTTTGTCGCGATCGAAGGTTATCAGGACTGACTCGACGGCGTAGGCCATGGCTTGCTGGAATGACTGGAAGTTCACGGGGTCAATCTTGAGGGAACCTTCGGGCGCAACCTGCAGGCATCGCCCGCACTGGTTGCAGGGCTCAAAGTGGAGGTGCAGCCCCTCCTCCCGCTCCTTGTCCTGAACGATGCAACCGAAGGGGCAGGAATCGATGATCCTCTGTCGCGTCTCCGCATCCGGGCACAGCTCGGGGAACCAGTAGGTGTCGAAGTGCATGACATCGTGCATCTGCCCGCGCGTGGCGGCGGCCATGCCCCCCAGCGCGAGGTTCTTGAAAACACCCCCGTAGGAGCATGACGGATGGCCCTTGGCGTGCGCGAGGTCGATGAGGAAAGTGGCGTCATGCAGGTGGCCACCCACACGCCATTCCTTGATGTTCTTGTAGGGCCTCTCACGAGGGTAGAAGTACTGCTCCGTCGCGCCCTGGTTCGGGATGATGGGGCAGCCCAGGGTCTCCGTCGTGTAGCCCCTCTCGGCGGCCGTAGCGCATGAGCTGGGCGAATCAGTGACGAAGGGGTGACCGCCGCCCTCCTTCACCGCCTGCACGACCTTCCGCACGAAGACCGGGTGGAGGACCGAGTAGCCGATGTTGAAGCCGAGGTGCATCTTGATCGCGACAGTCTCACCCTTGACCCGGTCGCGGATGGCGAGCCGCTCCAGGATGCGGTCGAGCTTCGCGGGGAGGGTCTGCTCAGGGACCAAGCTGCGCTGGAAAGGAGATCCGTAGTAGACGTCCGTAGCCATCCGTATTGCGCCTCTCTCCGATAGACCACAAGGGCCATCGGGGTTCTTGGCGTGCGTGTCGCCAGTTTTTCGCGGCTGCGGCGGGGCAGCCTCCTGATGCCGCCATGTCCACGCGCTGGCGGCAACGCCGCCCGTGGCGTCGGGAGGGACCCTGGTCGTCCCAGGTGAATCTGAGGTCTCGGCACGCCCGCCGACGAGGATTCCCATGCCTAAGCAGGTCACGAGCAAGAGGAAACGCCGCACTCGGGCCACCCCGAGCGACTTCGCTGTCGCGTTTCTCATCACGGCCCTCATCGCCGTGATCGTCCTCGCCGCGATCGCATCGGTGCGGGGCTGGCAGGAGGGAAGGCAGGCGGGCGCCCTGAGCCCCGAATCAGCCCCGGCGACGGTCTACGAGACGTCGAGCGAGGGATCGGCGAAGCCTGTGGCGGGCCCGGGGGCCGACGGGGCGCTCTCACTGGCGGCCCCCTCACACGATGGCAGGTGGTTGGCCTGGACCGGCACTCGTGGCAGTGAGAGTGGACTCTGGCTCGCCGACCGCAAAGGCAACGACCCCAGACTGCTCGTGGCGGGTAATCCGTCGCCGGGCGCCCGGCCCGCCTGGTCGGTTGATGACCAGCTCATCGCGTGGATGGAGCGCACCCAGCCGGGAGTGGGCCTCTTGAGGGTGACGGAAGCCGCTTCCGGGTCGGCCGCGCCCTTCGCCGAACTGCCCTGCGCCGAAGGGGCCGGCGTCGTGTGGATGCCAGGGACGAGCTGTCTCCTTGTGGCCGACCCCGCAACGGATAAGCTGCTCGCGGTGTCCGGCGATTCGAGGAGCCCCGGAGTGGTCGCCGAGGGGGTGCGCTGCGATGCCCGTGGACCTGGTCTGCGGGTGGGATGTTCGCGTCTGGACACCTATGCCCTCGATGACCGGAGCCGCCACGTGCTCGGCAGCACCGAACGCATCGCGATGACGGAGTGGGTCGAGCCTTCGCCCGATGGTCAGGTCGTGGCCGTCGTGGAGGCTCCCGCCGTCAATGCGCGGGTCGTCAATGTCGCTGTCGCAGCCGCCGGTTACGAGACGCGTCCGCGTTACCAGCGCGGGACGCCTGGATGGGTCGACAACGCCCCGATGCCGGGCTTCCTGTCATGGTCTCCCGACTCGACCCGGCTGCTCTACTACTTCCCCGAGGGCACGGGCGCTGATGAGCCCATCGGCCTCTTCCGCGAGGACGGCGAGGCGGATGCGGCCGTGGTCGAGCGCTCCCACGGCGCCGTCACGACGCTGATTCACTGGCCCGGCGATGGTGGTCCGGCTCGGGCCGCGTGGATCGACGACCAGCGGATAGCCTATCTCGAGGGCGATCCGCCGGGCCGCCTGTGGATCGTGGATGCTGACTCGGGAGATGCGGCATTGCTCTGGGACCGTCCCGAGGGGGGGCAGGCGCGATGACCCTGCTGACGCTTGCGGTCCTGCTTCTCGCCGAGCCATCGGTCGTCCGGGTCGCCCCCGGCGGGCCGGTGCTCATCCCGCCGGCGGGACTGGTGATCGATCGCGACGGGTCCCTGCTTCGCGCCGAGCGTCTGGCTCACTCGGGGAAGAAGCACTGGGCAGAGGCGTGGCGGACGGCAAGAGGTACCATTGTACTCATGGGCAACGATGGTGAGAGCATCGGTGCGCGAGCATATGGGCCTCTGGCGCCGGTACCCCGCGGTCTGAGCACATTCCACTATCCCTGCGCCACTCGGGACCAGTACCCCATCGGAGGGCCGATGGAGGCGGGGGCGATCATCGCACCTGAGGACGATGGCTCGTTCCTCGTCATCCGTGGCTGGTCCGGCGCGGCCGAGTGGCGCGACGAGCTGACCGATGCCGACATGGTCCTCGGCGGCGCCATGCTCTCCCCGAGTCCGGGCACCGCGCTCATCGAGCGCCTGGGTCTCGCGCCGCCCGACCTCTCTGTAGACGCGGTCAGCGCCGACGGTCGGTTTGTCTACGGACTCCTGCCGACCGACGGAGAGGACGCGCCAGCGTGGTTCAGCCGCGCCGCCCTCGGGGCTGCGTGGACCGGCCTCCGCGGTCTGCCGGGCCAGGCGCCGCTCGATGTCATCGGCGCCGTGGCGCTGTTCGTCAGTCCCCTCGATCTGGGCCCTGCCGGGCCGTTCATGGTCGATCTGCTGACGGGCGAAGTGCTCCGCGAGCCGAGGGGCTGGATGGTCGACGAGCTTCCCTCAGGGATGGCGCGCCGCGTCGCGCGGTCCGACGGACCGTGGTTCGAGTGGCGCGGTATGAGCGTGAACCCCGTCACGGGCGGGGTGCGCATCTGCTGGGATGACCCGCAGCTGTGGGCTCCCGCGCCCGATGGGCAGTGGTCGGCTGTCCTGGATGCGTACAGGCCCGCCGCGCCCGTGAACTGGGCCAAGGGACCGCCCGAGTCTTGCGAGGCATGGCTCGCTGTAGTCCCCGCGGGGAGCGAGCAGGAGGCGCCCATGCTGCGCCCCCAGGCGCGATGGGCCCAGCCCGTCGCGAGAGCTGTAGAGGGGTGGCCCCCGCTGCACCTCGCACCTGTGTGGTCCTTGGACGGAAGGCTCGTTGCCTGCGGGGAGCGTGTCTTCCGAGCCGACTCCGGCCAGATGGCGGGGGAGCTAGCGGGCACGAGCCCGTGGCCCATCGCCTTCACCTCCGCGGGGTCACTGCTGTGGCTCGATCGGGACGGGGACGCGGGCGAGCTCTTCGAATGGAGCCTGGGGACGGAAGGCGCATCGCCGGCGTCTCTGTCGCAGGCTCTACCCCTGCCGGGCGGGTAGCTCTGGCGAGACACGATCCACAGAGGAGGCGCTCGATTGACGCCACGGGAGAGCATCCTGACCGCGCTGCGGCATGAGACCCCAAGCGGGCTTGTGCCGCATATAGAGCTGGAATACCAATTGACAGCCGAGGAGTTCGGCATGGAGGCGGTTCGCGGTCATCACCTCGAGGGGAAGAGCGCCGCCGCTGCCGATGACCTGTTGAAGCGCAACGCCGACCTGTGGGTAAGGGTCGCCGAGCGCTTCCGCTGGAGCGCCATCACAGGCACCCACTGGTTGCCCCTGGACGCCCAGTGCCGCTGCCTGGAGCTCATCCGGGAGCGGGCCGGCGACACCTACATGCTAACGGCGTTCCTCGACCCCACCTACTCCATACCTGCGGGTGAGCACATGATGGACCATGTGATATACCTCACCGACCACGCGGAAGAAGCGAAGGAGCAATCACGCCAGGCTGTGGCTAGCCAGTTGGGGGCCGCGCGTGCCTTGCGTGACGCGGGGGCCGAGATCGTCTTCATGTGCGCTGACTACTGCTTCAACACCGGGCCGTTTCTGTCGCCGAGCATGTTCGCTGAGTTCGTCACGCCCATCCTCACGGAGTTCGTCGATGGCCTGCACGAGCTCGGCATGTGGACCGTGAAGCACACGGATGGCGACATCATGCCAATCCTCGACCAGCTCGTCGCATCGGGTACCGACGCCATCCACTCCATCGACCCCATGGCGGGCGTAGACATACGTGAGGTGCGCCGCCGTTGCGGCAGCGACGTGACCCTGTTCGGGAACGTTGACTGCAGCTACCTCCAGGAGGCACGGGAGGAGCTGATTCGCGAATCGACGCTCTATGCCCTCGAGTATGGGGGCGTGGATCGAGGGAGCTACGTCCTCGCCTCCTCGAACTGCATCTTCCGAGGCGTGCCACAGCGGAGCTACGACGTGATGCTGCAGATCCGTGAGGAGTACGGCTACCCGGGTTGCAGGCGCCCCACGGACGGACTGGAGCCGCCTAAGCCCATGGGCCAGAGGTAGCGGCGTCAGTCAGGCATGTGATCATGGCTCGCCTCGGTTTGTCTTGCGGCCAGGTAGGTGTCGGCCATAGGGGGAACTACGGGGACGAGGTGAGGTTGCCATGACCCTTGGACTTCTTCTACTGATTGCCGCCCCAAGCCCGCTCGTGCCAGCCATCGCAGCAGCCCCCGACGGGCCCTGGCGCCTTGAAGGCGACGGCGCCGTGATCGCCGGCGAGGATCCCGTGTTCGAGGTGCGTGGCACTGGCGATGACTCCTCGGCGTGGCTTGCTGATGTGGAGCTTGAGGCGGGCGCGCTCTACCGGTTGACCTTCGACATGCGCGGCACGGGCTCTGGAGTCTGCGCCGTAACGGGCCTGACCAGCGTCAACCACGACGTGGGGCCCACTACCGAGTGGCGGACCTACAGCCGGCTGATACGCGTGCCTGATGCCGACCTCGGAGGAGCCGCCGACGTGGCGGGGTCGGAGGCGCCGCCCGCGGGGCTGGTGACACTCCGGTTCGGGCAATGGCACTGGCGGGGCGCGATACAGTTCCGGCGTCTCCACCTCGCCCCCGCCCGGCCGGTTCACACAGGGCCCGCTGGCCTGGGCGACGGCGAGCGGATCCTGGATGGCGAGTACTCCTTCATGACCGACTTCTCCTCCGAGGGCGCGAGCTACTCGCGGCCGTTGGATGGCTGTCGTGCCACGTTCAACACGAACCGGTTCAATCTCGATGATGCCGCTGAGGTCACGTATCGCTTCTCCTGTCCCGACATCCGGCAGACCTCCGCCACCCTCCGCGCCCAGGTGGGCTACCACACATCGGGGGGCCTCGTGGCGGAGGCCCGCTCCTCCGGTGATGACTGGCTTGAGGTGGGGCAGATCGAGGGAGTGGGAAGCCTCTCGGCCGACCTTCCGCCGGCCCTGTTCCCCGCCGATCAGGTGCTCCTGCGGTTCCGAACCACTGATGGGGCCTACCTGCAGCTCCACGGCGTCGAGTACCGGGCGGAGCTAGCCGCTAAGGATGCGTCCGGCGTCGGCAGCACCCTGTACGTCGAGGAGAGTGGCGGCCCGTCGCCGGTCGAGACCCAGTGGATCGCGGCAGGGCCCTCGGAGATCATCCTGTCCTTCTCCCACGACGGGCGTCGGCCCATGGGGGCCAATCTCGAGGTAGATCTGGCCGAGGAGACGATCGTCGATGAGCGCCTCGTGCTTCCACCGAGGGAGGAGGTCCTGCGCGCCATACCACTTCCCGGAACCGAAGCGGGCGCTCATCCTCTGGCCGTAACCGTCCGGGTGGGGCCGGACATCGTCTACCAAGGGGTCACCACTATCACGACGTCCGCGCTCGACGTGTCGAACTACGGACACGGACTCGTGAGCGCCGACGGCGGATCCTTGTGGTGGTGCGACTCAACGCGCAAGGTATCGACGAGCCGGCCCCCGGCGCCGGTGGCGGCGGAGCCAGTGGCGCCGGCTCTCTCAGCGGCCCGAGGTGAGTTCGAGGCCCTGCAGCTCGTCCTCCGCCCCGAGTCTCCCGTGACTGGCGTGCAGGTCAGCGTGACGCACCTCACCGGTCCCGGCGGCGTCATCGATGCCGGGAGCATCTCCATCGAACATGTCGAGTATGTCAACATCACGCGGCGCACCGATCCCACGGGAGTCGAGGGCGAGTGGCCTGATCCCCTGCCGCCGTATGATGGAGCCTTCGACCTGACAGCAGGGCGCAACCATCCCCTGTGGATCCGCGTGCACGTGCCCTACGGCACCCCTGCAGGCGAGTACACGGGCACGCTGAGCATCGAGGCGGAAGCAGGCGCACCGCCCTTTGATGAGCGGATCGAGGTGCCGCTCTCCATGCGTGTCTTCGACTTCGACTTGCCCCAGGCTCAAGACCTCACGGCGACCTTCGGCATCAACCCGAGCGAGATCTGGCGCTACCACAACGTATGGGACCGGGCGGAGCAGGAGGCCGTCTGGGATCTCTACATGCGCAACTTCATCGAACACCGGATCGCCCCCTACGATCCCATGGCGCTCTGGCCCATCCGCCTTACCATGGAGGGCATGGAGTGGTCGGCAGTGGAGCGCGACACCAGCAATCCGGCGAGCGGCGCTGCATCGGCGAAGGTGACCGATGACACAACCACCGGCGCGACCAGCGTGGACCTCCTGCAACCAAAGGGAGTCGACCGCGAGAAGCCCCTCCTCGTCGAGTGGAGCGTCCGCACCGCGGAGGAGGGGCAGTCCTACCAGGTCAGCGTCATGAGCTACGACGCCAGCGGCTCTTGGATCCCCTACCACAACATCGATGTCACGAAGCAAGGGGGCACTGAGTGGCAGCGTGATCGGCTCCAGATCGAGCCTGGGACGCTGCATCAGGATGCGCGCGCCGTTACGCTCGTGCTGCGGCCCACACCCTGGACGGAGGCGGGCGAAAGGACGGGCACGGCATGGTTCGACGACTTGTACCTCTGCGAGCCCGCAGGCGCTAATCTCCTCACAGATGCTGGTTTCGAGCCGTCGGAGGGGCTGCCCACCCCGGTTCTCGACTTCGACGAGTGGGATCGCGCCGCTGAGCGGTACATCGACGAGATGGGCATGGCGGCCTTCTCCATAGCCATCCAGGGCATGGGAACGGGGACCTTCCATTCGCGCCAGCTTGGGCAACTGGGAGGGTACACGGCGGGCACTCCCGAGTATGAGCGGATCTTCAGTGCTTACGTGGGACAGATCCGGCAGCACTTGGCGGAGAAGGGTTGGCTCGACAAGGCCTTCGTCTACTGGTTTGACGAGCCCGAGCCGAAGGACTACGAGTTCGTCATCGATGGCATGGACCGTCTGGCTCGTCACGCTCCCGGGCTTCGGCGGATGCTCACCGAGCAGGTGGAGCAGGAGCTCATCGGCTATGTGGACGTCTGGTGCCCGCTCACGCCACAGCTGGAATCCGATCTGACTGATGATCGTATGGCCGCCGGGGACACCTTCTGGTGGTATGTCTGCACAGGTCCCAAGGCGCCTTGGGCCACCCTCTTCATCGATCACCCGGCCACGGAGCTCAGGGTCTGGTCATGGCAGACTTACCAACACGGGGTCCGTGGTCTACTCGTCTGGGCCACGAACTACTGGACCTCCGGCGCCGCCTACCCGGACCAGCCCCAGAACCCGTGGGAGGACCCCATGAGCTACGTGTCCGGCTACAGCTTCCAGGCTGGGGACGTCGGCTACTGGGGCAATGGCGACGGCCGATTCATCTACCCGCCCAACCGCGATCCCCTCGATACGGAGACCAAGTACCTCACCGGCCCCGTGAACTCCCTGAGGTGGGAGATGCTGCGCGATGGGATCGAGGACTACGAGTACCTGCGGATCCTGGAGGGGCTCGCAGTTGCGGCGAACGACGCCGAGGCCCTGGCGCTGCTCGAGATCCCCGAGGAGATCAGTGCAAGCCTGACCCAGTTCGCGACGGACTCTACGCCCATCTACGAGCACCGGCTCAAGGTCGCAGAGGCCATCGAGCGGCTCAGCAGGTAGACCAATCGAACACGTACGTGAGGACCTCGCCCCGGTGGTGCACTAGGTTCTGGTAAGCCTCCTGACATCGCCGGGGCGAGGTGACCTCGTAGAGTCCGCTGACGTCGACCCGTCCCCGGGCGAGCCATTCCATGGCCGCCGCGAAGTTGCCGTAGATGCTCCCACGGCGGAACTCCTGGGGCTGGAGGGGTACCTCCCACTCCCATCCGCTGCGAACGGTTACGTACTGGTGGAAGACGGCGTGGAGCAGATCGTGGGCGGGGGTGTCGGCGGTGCGCTTCCAGGGCACCCCAACCAGGATCATCTCGCCGCCCTTGCGGACCGCTCTGCACGCGTCTACCGCCGCCGGCTCGGTGCCGGAGCACTCCAGCGCGAGGCCGATCTGGCCGGCGTATGCCGGATCCTCGCACGGCACACGCTCCAGCGCGACAGCCACGCCCTTCGCCCTTGCCCGCGCGCGCCGAGCCTCATCGGGGTCACACCCGATGACCCGGTATCCGGTCGAGTCGAAGATCATGGCGCCGAGGAGCCCTACGATGCCCAGTCCCGTCACCAGCACCCCGTCGGGGGGACGTGCCGCCGTCGTCGTCAGGGCCGACATGGTGATCCCCATCAGGCGGCAGAAGACGGCGACCTCGGGGGCCAGCCCCTCGGGCACGGGCCGTGTCTCGATAGCCTCCACTCTCTGCCAGCTCCGATGCTGCCCCTGAGCGAAGACCCAGTCGCCTGGGCGGACCCCCTGGACCCCCTCCCCCACCCGCTCGACCTCAAGGATCGCGGCATATCCCTGGGTGTTCGGAAAGGGTCCGTTTCGGTAGCCCCAGTTCATCTCGGTTCCCGGGCTGATGAGCGAGACGAGCGTACGGCCTTCGATCTGGCTGGCCGAAAGAGCGGCCTGAGGCCGCTCGCAGGGTGCTAGCTCGGCCTCGAAGGGGGCCACGTTGGCGACACTCCACTCTTGGGCCATCAGACGAAGGTCACCCCGATCTCCTCTGCCACTGCGCGAATGTGCGCGATGGCCGCGTCGTACTGCTCGGGCGTCTGGAGATGCTCCACCATCAGCGGAGTGTCGGGGTCTAGGTCGTTCAGTGCCCCAAGGAGTGCCGCATAGTCCAGATTGCCCTCGCCGGGTAGACACTCGTCGAGATGCAGGGTGAGTTGGGGCCGGATGACGATGTCCTTGGCATGGCAGCTGCGGATGTGAGGCCCCAGCCGATCCACGAAGTCCGTGATGAATGTCCCCGAGCCGTGGTACCGGTAGGGGCTGTTGATCATGTTGACGGGATCGAAGTGCACCGCGAACCTCGGCCTGTCGATGGCCCGGAGCAGGCTCTCACAGTCTTCCGCGGAGGTGGGATACAGATAGGGCATGCACTCGAGAGTGTAGTCGGCGCGCTCGGGCGACACGGCATCGATGATCTCCTGCACCGAGGCCACGACGAGGTCGAAGGTGCCTGCCGTCATGTTGGCATCATCAGGCCCGTCCCACTGCTGACCGATGGATCCGGAGATGTTCACGCAGCATCGGGCCCCGATCCGCTCTGCCAGGTCTAGCTGCCTCTTGCACAGGTCCATCGCCGCCGTGCGCGTCGCCTTATCCTGGCTCAGCGGGTTGCTCCAAGCTCCCACCTCAGCGATGACGATCCCGACTTCCGCCGCGGCCTCGGAGTAGGCCGCAACCGTCCCCGCGTCCGCGTCATAGCCGATGGGGCAGTATGCCGCTCCGTACCCTCGAACCACGTGGGCCTTCGCCCACAGCCCCGGAGTGCTCACGTCGCCGAACACCGGTGCGCCCAGTCTCATTCGCGGGTTCCTCCATCCGACGGGCGCAGCGCGCGCCCCGTGCTGACGTGCGCCACGAGGCGCGCGAACTCCTGCCTGCGGAGGTCTACCGGCCCGGCGGAGCAGGAGGGGGGCCGATCCGCTCCATTTGAGCGATCAGCCTCGCCCTGAGGGCCGGGTCCATGCTCTCAGTCGCCGAGCGGCTGGCCGCGGAATCGGGGTCGGGGAGGTCTATGCCCCGCCACACCAACTCCAGGTCATCCTTGTAGGAGTATACCCACACTGAATGGTAGGGCGGGATACGATCGCGAGCGATACCGGTGTCCAATTCGCGGTCAGCCACCTGCTCGTAACGCTCGATGTCTGGGTTCCAGATGTACGCGAAGCCCGCGATGTAGTAGGTGTCCCAAGCCTGCTCCAGCGAGCCTAGGGGCTCTCCCGTGCTCCTTACACGCACCTTTATGGCATCGGCGTCCCATACCATGGCGCGATCGTAGGGATTGCCCAGGAGGCTCCAGCCAGCGTCGACGGGCACGGAGACATACTCGGACGGCACGGCTCGGTAGCGCATGTCGAACAGCGCGTTCACCGGGGTCTCGAGGTAAGCGAAGAAGCCGCCTGCCGCAGTGAGACGATCGGTCGGCAGCCAATCCTGGCCCACTGGGTTCCAGCTCAAGAGGTTGCACGGGGCGGTCAGGAAGACATCCTCCGGCAGGGCGTCAACGGGCGAGCCCATCTGCACCCATCCCGAGGCCAATCCAGGGCGCACGGTGATCGCTCCGCTGGGAGGCGGGGAATCGTCCTCGCCCTCACCGGGATCCCATGGATCCGGCGCCTCGTACTCGCCACCGCTGAGGACCCTCAGCGCATGGTCGACCTGTATCAGCCCATAGCCGTAGGTCTGGTCCTTGCCCGACGGACCTAGGTCGAGGCACGACTCGCGGAAGATGCCCCGCACGGCCTCCGTGTTGTTCGGCGCATTCAGGCCGTAGGAGAAGAGCATCGCTACGGCTCCGGTGACATGGGGAGTCGCCATGCTCGTGCCCTGGAGGTACACGAAGTCGAACTCCGTGGGGTCCGGGAGAATGCTCGTGATACTCTTCAGCGTCTGCTGCAGAATCCCGTCCGGTCGGCCATCGCTGTCCAGGTCGGCGTCCGTGTCGCCTCCCGGAGCAACCACATCGACCTCCGGGCCCCGGTTCGAGTAACGCGTCACGTCATTGCGTCGGTCCGTTGCCCCCACACAGATGGTGGTGTTGTAGCCTGCGGGGTAGCCTACCTCGGCGCCGTCGTTGCCCGACGCCGCGACGACCACCACGTTCCTGTCGTACGCATACTGGCAGGCCTCGCGCATCGTCATATCGGGCGTCGGGCCGCCCAGGCTAAGGTTGATGACATTGGCGCCATTGTCGACAGCGTATCGGATACCCGCCGCGACGTCATAGCTGGTGCCCCCACCCATCATGTCGAGGACTTTGATCGGCATTATCGTCACGTGGGGAGCGACCCCGACTACGCCGAGGCCGTTGTCAGTGCTCTGAGCGATCGTTCCCGCCACGTGCGTGCCGTGGCCCTGATCGTCGACCGCGTAGCTGTCTCCATGCACGAAGTCGTAGCCCGTTGTGAACCGCGTCGAGCCCAAGTCAGGCGCCTTGCGGAATAGGCCGACGTCCGCGTACGCGACGCCTGTATCCACAACGGCGACGACCACGTTGGCGCTGCCGCCACCATAGGCGGCCCAGGCCTCGGGAACTCGGATGGCTCGCATGTTCCATTGGCGCGAGAAGAGGGGGTCGTTCACGTTGGGGAAGGCCCCGACCGTGGCGTCCACGCACGTCGTAATCAGGAGATTCGGCTCGACGTACTCGACATCCGCCATTCCCGCGTACTGCGTCATGATCGACAGAAGCGTGGTGGCCTCAGGCACCTCCAGTAACTGCAGCAACCCGCCCAGGAGGCTGTCGAGTTGGCGGACGCCCGTCTCGTCTCGGATCGCCGCCATCTCGGCGCCGCTCGTGCCGTCTTTGAACCGGACGATCATCTGCCTGGGCACGAGGTAATCCTCGTACTGGGTGAATAGCGATGACAGAGAGGTCCCCGAGTGGGTCTCTCCGGGTAGAGGCGGATCCCCCACCGTGCTCGGCTGGATGAATGCGGTGCCACACCCAGACGCTAGCAGTGCTGCAAGGAGGAACGCCGCCACTCCGAGGCTCGCGAACGGCGTAGTCCGACGGGAGCTGCGTAGCATGTGCTATACCCTCTTTCCCCCGGCCAGCGCTCACGCGGTATCTGGCCGTCCAGAGTGATTCACGGACGCTGGAGCCACTGATGGCGTTCCGCGTGGGCGGCTGATCCCCCTACGCAACGCCGGGCCACTTGGTCTCGTTGACGCAGCCCCAGGCCCAGCGTACAGTGCAGGAGGGGGGCGCTCCGATGCGTCACTGTGCCACGGCCTTCATCGTCATGCTCACACTGTCCATACCCGCCGCGGGCCAAGGTATCGACTTGACCTTCTTCGGCTGGTCCGATCAGCATATCCAGGCTAACGGCGACTGGGCCCACTGCCAACCCGCCATCGAGGCCATGCTGGAGCTGGCCGGCACCCCCTACCCCGAGTCCATCGGAGGTGTCGTGGCGGAGCCCGCTTTCATCATCAGTGCTGGCGATACCACGGAGTGGCCCACCCATGCTGCCGTTGAGTCCTATCGCGAGATGACGGCGCTTCTCCCCTGGCCCACCTACGAGCTTGCCGGCAACCACGATGACGGCGGTGCGGTGCCGAGTGAGACCTTCCTCAACTACGTGCGCGAGAAGCACGGCAGCCTCGACTACGCCTTTGACGCCGGAGGGGTCCACTTCAGCTGCCTCTTCACCTCCCTGGAGCGCGGGACCGACAACCCAGCCGGCCCCGTGTTCCCCGAGCAACTGGCGCACCTGCGCGCCGATCTAGCGGGGCAGAGCGCTTCGACGCCTGTCGTTGTCGCCATGCACCACTGCTCTGACTCCCTCACCAACATGCCCGAGGTCCTCGAGGCCATGGCTGGGAGGCGGGTCATCCTCGTGCTGGGAGGCCACTATCACAAGCCTGTGCTGACGCTGCATGACGGCATACCATTCCACCAGCTCCCCTCGCCGAAGAGCGACATCCCCGCCGTCACCGTGTTCCGAGTTACGGATGAACGCCTGGTAGGGGTCACCTGGGACTACGCCAACAGCGCATGGCTAGACACCCCCGTGCTCGATGTTCCCCTCCAAACGCCGGCCCCCGGCGAGGCGGGCGCGTCGGAGGAGGATGCTGGCCCGGAAGGAGCTGCCCAGTCGTGAACGCCGTGTCAAGACTATCGGATGCAAGCACGAGCCTCCTACTGGTCATCGACCTGCAGGAGAGACTGCTGCCGCGGATCCACGAGTCCGAGCGCGTTGTGGCGCGGTCCGTGCGGATGATTGAGGGCGCGAGGCTCCTGGGAATCCCGATCCTGGCTACCGAGCAGTATCCGAAGGGCATCGGCCCGACGGTGGAGCCCGTCAGGTCGCTGCTCGAGGGCGTCCCCACCTTCGCGAAGACGTCATTCGGCGCGCTGGGCGATGCTGCCGTTGCCCAGGCGGTGGAGGATATAGGGCCGCGAACCCTCGTGCTGGTGGGTATCGAGGCCCATGTCTGCATCACTCAGACCGCCCTGCAGGGGCTCGACGGAGGCATGGACGTCCACGTGGTCACCGATGCGGTCAGCTCCCGCAGTCCTAGCGACCTCGCCGTCGGCCTACAGAGGATGGCCGCCGCCGGAGCCACCCCCGTGACGAGCGAGATGGCGCTCTATGAGTGGTTGCGCGATGCCGCCTCCCCGTACTTCAAGGACGTGTTGAAGCTGGTCAAATGAGAGCACTGGTGTAGACCCGACGGGTACCCAATGCTATACTGAATGTGCTCAATGTTCCCCACTCTGGCGCTGTAATGCCCAGCAACGACGAGGACCTTACTGACTATCCGGAGGTCTGTTTTCTCATGCCTGTCTACACCTACCGATGTGACAAGTGCCAAGGAACCTTCGAGGTGACCCAGAGGATCGTCGAGGCCCCCTTGAAGAAGTGCCAGCTCAATGGCTGCCGAGGCCCCGTCAAGCGAGTCATCCATACCCCGGGCGTTATCTTCAAGGGCCAAGGCTTCCATGTGAATGACTACCCGGACAGCCGCGGGCGGAAGAAGAGCGATCTGGCCAAGTCGGAGAGAGAGCCTGCCTCGAGTTCCAGCGGATCTGAGGCCAAGAAGGACTCGAAGACCGACACCAAGTCATCGAAGAAGAGCGACTCGAAGTCCGGCGAGGCTGCTTAGTGAGTCCTTCTCAAATGAGATGGCGAGCAAAAAGGGACAACGGTGGTTTGGCTCGTAGTAATGCTCATGGGACAGGCAGAGGCACGGAGGCCATCGAGCCAGTCGGAGTTGGAGAAGCAGCTCGATCGGTCGGGGTAAGAACTCCTGCAGGGTCCACGCGCCCATGGGTACGCCACGGACCTGTGGACCTGCCCTCGTGTGGGAGCGGTGATCCGACGGCTGTTCGGGATCGAGTACTCCGACTGCCATGTGTGGAAGCTGCTCCGGAAGATGGGATGGACGCGCCAGCCTCAGGGTCATTTCGTTATCGTGCATGGCGATGTAGTGATTAGTCGTATGGCCGCTCGTGGTCGGTAGCTGAATGTTCGTAGAGCGGCGGCGATGTTGGGTGAGCGGCAGGGGAGGAGCGTGGGCCCTGCGCGGAGTAGTGCGCGTGGGGGCTGCTCCTGGAAGAAGAGCCGCGCCTCCAGATGGAGCGTCGGCTGATTGCCTTTCAGGCCGACGAGGTAGTGCCCCCCCCCTTTGCGCGAGTTCCTGGCGGGGCTGCAGGGGTCCTGACAGCCCGCGCGGACGATCTCGTTCCGGCCACACCTCGGCGCCCATGCTGTCGCCCCACCGCGAGGCCGTCCGCCAGGGGTTCCCTGTAGGGCGCCGGGATGGAGACGCACATAGCGCGCCAATCGCGCACGTTTGCGAGGGCGTTACTCCCTCGGATCCGACTGCTTTGCCCCCCTTCAAAAACGCGCGCCTTACATATATATAGAGGCACCTTTCGCGAAAACTGATGGCCGAAAAGGCGGTTCTGATGGGCCTCGGGACCATGTGCGCCAACGATTTGCGGGCTATTTGTGGCAAACGCGAGATTCCGTGTCAAGTACGGTCATCGACCGGAAATGGCCGATTCCCGGATTCAAACGTGTCAACACGCAGGTGTGGCTGAATGAATCGGGTGTGCGTCCGTTGCTTGGCGGCGGCTTGCGGAATCGGGCGGGGGGAGCGAGGTGGCCGCCGGGGCGGCAGCGAAGCTGTGGTGGCACACGACCCTCGGGAGGTGGCAGCATATGCGTGTAGTTCAGCTCAGCGATGACGCGCCGGTGATCACCCATTACTTCACGAATCGCACGGACCAGAAGGAGCGGTTCCGCCAGGCGCTCAACGCGCGGGAGGGCGAGCACGTGCCGGTGATCGCGTGGTATGGCGTGGGAGGGGCGGGGAAGTCCTCGCTGGTCCGCAAGTTGCGTGAGTTGCTCCGGACGGAGCACCCCGATGTGCCCCACGCCCAGTGGGACTTCAACAGCGGGTTCGAGCCCGAGAAAGCACTGACGGGGCTCCGGAACGAGCTGGCCGCCTGGAGCCGGAACCTCCCTGGGGATGACTTCACCTTCCCTCGGTTCGACCTCGCCCAAGCCGTTCTCGCGGAGAAGATGGGTGAGGCGCCACTGCAGGGCGGGACGGGAACGGTCGGTGGGGCCATGGAGGCTCTGGGTGAACTGATCCCCATCCCCATCCTGAACATCCTGGTAGGCCGGTTGGCAGCCCAGGGGGGTGAGAAGCTCGTCAATCACGTGCCGAGGCTGCGGAAGTGGCTGGAGGGCGCCGGAGGCCGTGAGATGGCGAAATGGCGGCTCATGGAGTCCCAGGCGCTATCCGAGCGGCTGGTGTGGGCCTTCGCTTCGGATCTTGCCGAGTTGCTGGACGAACACAAGGTCCGGCCGGGGCGCGCCCGTCGGGCGGTGGTATTCCTGGATGCCTATGAGAGGCTCTTCGCTGGCATGGAGGGTGGCGACGCGGCCCAGGCCCAGTACCGGGACGCGTGG